>Ga0193716_1000484_pt1 | contig 24080 bp, 18 predicted proteins | sample U2c1metaG_FD_145901 | JGI IMG/M metagenome (GOLD analysis project Ga0193716, IMG submission 145901) | Soil microbial communities from a riparian zone of the East river system, Colorado, United States - U2c1 | ecosystem: Environmental > Terrestrial > Soil > Riparian zone | place: USA: East River...
GCGCCGGACACCAGCAGCGAGACCACGATCATCCGCTTGGCGTTGACGCCACCGGCCGCCGCCGCGGTCGGCGAGAGGCCGGACGCCTTCAGCTCGAACCCGAACCGGGTCCGGTTCATCACGACGCCGTAGACCGCCGCCGCGACGACCGAGAGGAACACCAGCCCGAAGATCGTGCCCCGGTCGCCGAGGTCGATGCCCGGCACCTGCCCGGACTCCGGGATCGGCTTGGTGGAGACGTTGTTGCCGATGAGGATGCCGAAGTTGTCCCGGCGGATCAGGTAGGCCGCGAGGCCGAACGCGATCGCGTTCATCATGATCGTGGAGAGCACCTCGTGCACGCCGCGGGTCACTTTGAGGATCGCCGGCAGCGTGGCCCACGCGGCGCCCGCGACGGCGGCCACGAGGATGATCACGAGCCAGTGCAGCATGGGGGGTAATGCGAGCGCGCCGCCGACGATGGCCGCGACGAGCGCGCCGACCCGGTACTGGCCCTCGATCCCGATGTTCAGCAGGTTCATCTGGAAGCCGATGGCGGCGGCGAGCGCGGCCAGGATGTAGATGGCCGTGCTGTTGACGATGTCGACCGCGACCTGGCCCTCGCCGACCTGGCCGATCATCACCTTCAGCGCGCTGCCCGGGTTCGCGCCCGACGCGAGCAGCGCGACCGCGCACAGCAGCGCGGAGAACAGGATGGCGAGCGCGGGCGCCAGCAGCGACGAGCGCAGCCGGGCGTTCATGGGGTACCTCCGTCAGCGGTCTGGTCGGTCACCAGCAGACCCGAGTCGTCGACCACGCCCGCACCGGTCATGGCGCAGCCGAGGTCCTCCGGGGTGACCGAGCTCGGCTCGGCGTCGGCGACGAACTTGCCGCGCAGCATCACCTTGATGGAGTCGGACAGCCCGATCAGCTCGTCGAGGTCCGCGGACACGAGCAGCACCGCGAGCCCCGCGGCGCGTGCGTTGCGGATGTGGTCCCAGATGGCGGCCTGGGCGCCGACGTCGACGCCGCGGGTCGGGTGGGACGCGATCAGCAGCACCGGCTCGCCGGACAGCTCCCGGCCGATCACCAGCTTCTGCTGGTTGCCGCCGGACAGCGACGCCGCGGCGACCTCGATGCCGGGCGTGCGCACGTCGAACTCCTCGACGATCCGTCTGGTGTCCTTGCGCGCGCCGGCCACGTCGAGGAACGCGCCTCTCGAGGTGGGCCGTCTGGTCTGGTAGCCGAGGATCCGGTTCGCCCACAGCGGCTGCGTGAGCAGCAGGCCGTGGCGGGTGCGGTCCTCCGGGATGTAGCCGATGCCGGCCTCGCGACGGGCGAGCGTGCCGGCCTTGGTCAGGTCGCGGCCGTCGAGCAGGACCTTGCCACCCGCGGCCTTGCGGATGCCCATGATCGTCTCGACCAGCTCGGTCTGGCCGTTGCCCTCGACGCCCGCGATGCCGAGCACCTCACCGGAGTGGACCACGAGGTCCAGCGAGTCCAGCAGAGGCCTGCCGTCCGGCGTGCGCAGGGTGAGGCCGTCGACGCGGAGGATCTCCTTGTCGGTGACCGTGGACGTGCGGGTCTCCGGGCTGGGCAGCTCCGAGCCGACCATCATCTCGGCGAGCTGACGGGACGTGACCGTCTTCGGGTCGACCGTGCCGACCGTGGTGCCGCGCCGGATGACCGTGATCGAGTCCGCGATCGCGCGGACCTCGTCGAGCTTGTGGGAGATGAAGAGGAAGGTGTAGCCGTCCGCGCGCATCGTGCGCAGCGTGTCGAACAGCTCGTCGACCTCCTGCGGGACGAGCACCGCGGTCGGCTCGTCGAGGATGACGATCTTCGCGCCGCGGTAGAGCACCTTGAGGATCTCCACGCGCTGCCGGTCCGCCACCCCGAGCCGCTCGACCAGCGTCGACGGGTCCAGGTCCAGCCCGACCGCGCCGGCTAGGTCGCGGATCCGGGCACGCGCCCGCTTGCCGATGCCGTACATGCCCTCGGCGCCGAGCACGACGTTCTCGAGCACGGTCAGGTTGTCGGCCAGCATGAAGTGCTGGTGGACCATGCCGATGCCGGCTCTGATCGCGTCGGACGGCGACTTGAACCGCACCTGCTTGCCGTCGACCTCGATGGTGCCCTCGTCGGGCGGCTGCATCCCGTACAGGATCTTCATCAGGGTGGACTTGCCGGCGCCGTTCTCGCCGCACAGCGCATGTACCTCGCCGACGCGGACGGACAGGTGGACGTCGCTGTTGGCGACGACACCGGGGAACCGCTTGGTGATGCCGGCCAGCGCGACCGCGGGCACCGCGGGGGTGTCCGAGGTGGTCGCCGGGTCGACGTCGGTGTCGGTCATGGATGACCTTCCTCTGTATTCTCGCGACCTCGCGCGCTACCGCAATCGCGCCGGCAGGGCGATCCAGCCCCTGTCGCCTCCACCAGCGTGGTCCCTGCCACCGCGATAGCGGGCCTTCGGCGAGAGCGCGCCCAGTGGTCAATCTGGCGCCGCGAATCCACTTCTCGCGCCCACCAGATCGGAAAGACCCGTGGGTGCGCGGCTGGTTCGCCGCACACCCACGGGCGTCACACAGTGGTACGTCAGCCCGGAGTGTCCGAGACCTTGATCTTGCCCTCGATGATCTGCTGCTTGTACGCCTCGACCCAGCTCTTCGTGTCGTCGTCGATCTTGCCGCCGGACGTCGAGTAGCCGACGCCGTCCACCTTCAGGTCGAAGACCTTCGGCAGGTTGGCGAGATCGTTCCCGCCGACCGCGGCGATGTAGTCGAACACCGCGACGTCGACGCGCTTGAGCATGGACGAGATGATGATGTCCTTGTACTCGGCGACCGTCTTCTGGTTGTACTGGTCGGAGTCGACGCCGATGGCCTGGACGTTCGCCTCCTTGGCGGCGGCGAACACGCCCTTACCGGAGGCGCCCGCCGCGTGGTACACGACGTCGGCGCCCTGGTCGATCAGGCCCTTCGCGGCGACCTGGCCCTTCGGCGCGTCGGTGAAGCCGGTCAGGTCGCCCGCCTCGGTGATGTACTTCGAGACCACCTTGGCGTCCGGCGCGACCGTCTTCACACCCTGCTCGAAGCCGGCCTGGAACTTCTGGATCAGCGGCACGTTCACGCCGCCGACGAAGCCGATGGTGCAGCTCTTGCTCTTCAGCGCGGCGATGACGCCGACGAGGAAGGAGCCCTCCTGCTCGGCGAAGCCGAGGAAGGTGACGTTCGGCGGCGCGTCGGGGATGAAGCCGTCCACGACCGCGAACTGCGTGCTCGGGAACTGCGGCGCGATCGCCGCGGTCGCCTCGGAGTACGCGAAGCCGACGCTGACGACCGGGTTGTGGCCCTCGGAGGCCAACTGCCGGAGGCGGGTCTGCTTCGAGTCCTCGCTCTCCGCGTCGGTGGCGGTCAGCTCCTTGGTGTTCTCCTTCTTGACGCCGAGGTCGCTGATGGCCTTGTCGAGGCCCGCTGCCGCCGAGTCGTTGAAGGATGCGTCGCCACGGCCGCCGATGTCGAAGGCGAGGCCGACCTTCAGCGCGCTGCCGTCCACGTCGGAGGCTGCGGCGCTGGTGGTCTCACCGCCACCGCTCGCGGCGGCGGGCTTGTCCACGGTCTTGCAGCCCGCGGCGCTGTCGCCATCCGGCGTGTTGTTGGAACCGCCACCCGAATCCTTCGTACAACCGACCACGGACAGCACGCTGGCCAGAGCGATCGCGGTGACCGCGACTCCCCGCTTGAAACGCAAGGCTTTCTCCCTCCGAGCACCACTAACCACGTCCGGCGAGCGCCGAACGTAAACTTATTCGCGAGAACCTACTCTGCGGTTGCACGGGCGCTACCGCCACGTAGACGCGCGTGACCCAATCGTTCTTTCTGCGCCGCATAACTAGCACCGATAGTGATCGCGTACGTGCGTTGCGGTCATTTGTGACGCTTCTGTTTCCCAAGATCCGGTCCGGTTCGCCCGATTCTCGCGTAGGCGTCGGCCACCGCGGCCAGGCCTTCCTCCGCGATCCGCTCCGCGAGGCGGAAGTCGGCCTCGGTCGTCGCCATCGCCAGCGTCGCGCCGGTCGTGTCGTACCGCTCGCGCGCGGTCCGCAGCAGCGCCGCGGCAGCCACGTCGTCGACCTGCTCGACGCCGTCCTCGACGTAGTGTCCGAGCTGGTGGTAGCGCGACCGAGCCGCCACCGCCTCGTCGTTGCTGCGCAGCGCGTTGTTCCGGCCGGACAGCACCGGCACCAGCGCACCCGCCGCCACCAGCACCACCGCGATGGCGACCCACACCCAGATCACCTGGCCGCCTCCTTCTCCAGCTCGGTGAGCCGCTCGTCGACCCCGGCACGGTCGGCCCTCGACCGCGCCTCCTCGAAGTCCCGCAGGACCAGCACATACTCGCCCGCGAGGTCGGCCTGCCGGCGCGCGTCGGCCGCGTCGGCAGGCGGCTCAGGATGCAGCACGGCGTCGGCCAGCCGGTTCAGCCGGGCGCTCATCGTCTCGTTCCGGTTCCGCGCGTCGGCCACCCGCGCGCCCCGCCGCGCGACGACCCGCCCGACCAGGCGCAGCCCGACGAACACGGCGATCGTGCCGAGCAGGATGCCGGCCAGTGACAACACGATCTGCCAGGTCTGCGGCGTGTCCGGGCTGGGTGGCGGCGGGACGACGACCGCGCGGCGCGGCACCCCGCCCGGGTAGTCCTGCGCGGCCTGCTCGTCGAAGGCGAACACGAACTCCTCGACCTTCGGGAACAGGTCGTCCTCGGTGATCCGGTACTTCCACGCCGACTCCGCCTTGGCGATCAGCACGAAGTCGTAGTTCGCCGCGTCCACCGGATTCTGCGGGTTGGCGAACTCCGGGCCGACGCAGTAGGCGCTGTCGTACTCGCCGTCGGGTCCGGTGGCGTAGAGCAGGACCAGCGACGTGGTGACGACCGAGGCGATCTGGTCGCACAGGTCGTAGCTGGGCTGCTCGAGCGGCTTGCTCGGCGGCGGCAGCCGCCGGTCGTCGAGCAGCACGAGCACGATCGGCCGGTCGCCGATCAGCTCACGGGCCCGCTGCGCGTCGATCTTGCCCGGCGCGCCGGGCGCCTCGTAGACCGACGTGGTGCGCAGGCCGTCGACGATCGTGTGGACCTGCGCGGACACCGGCGCGGGCGCGTCGCCCGGCCGGCCGAACGTGCCGTAGCCGAGGAGGATCGCGACGCAGAGGCTGACGACGAACCAGCGGGGCATGCCGAGCCAGGGGCCCTTGCGGAGCTTGATCGACAGGCGCTTGCGAGTGCTCTTCTTCACGACGTCACCACCGTCGGCATGGCGATGCCCTCGTCTGCGACGTTCGCGACCTCGGCCATCGCCGCGCCGGTGAGCGCCTCGTCGTAGAGGGCACGGGCGGTCGCGTGCCGCTCGGCGGCCTCGGGGTTCGCGGACTCGCCGCGTTCCTCGACGGCGAGCAGACGAGCGCCGAGGTCGCCGATCCTGGCCATGGCCTTCGCGCTCTCCCTGCGCATCGACCGCTTCTCGGCGTCCGCGCGGTCGACCTGGCGGCGGCGCCACGTGTACAGGCCGGCGCCGCCGAGGACCAGCGCGGCGCCAAGCAGCACCCACGGGGCGAACGTGCTGATCGTGCGGCGCACGTCGAAGGGCCGCGGTCGTGGCTGCGGCTGCGGTTGGGGGCGGCCGTAGGCGGTGTCCCTGAGCAGGAACCGGAGGCGTTCGAGGACCGTGCCGACGCGGTCGGTCATGGCGCTGCCCCGGCTGAAGCTGCCGCCCTCGTAGCGGCCGTAGGCGTAGTCGCGGGCGGAGACGGCCTTGGCGCGGTCGGCCGCGGCGACGTCCAGCCAGCGGCCCTGGGCGACCATGACGACCTCGCCGGGGAAGCGTTCGAGCAGGGCCGGCGCGTAGTCGACGAGCGGCTCGCCCTCGGTGAGGACGGGGAACGCGGCGATGCGGACCGTGATGCCGTACTTGTCGGCCAGCCGCGCGGTCCGCTGGTCGATCGGGTCGTCGCGGCCGGGCGCGTTGTAGACCGGCGTCGTCCGCAGGTGGGCCGTGAGGTCGTCGAGCTGCTGGCCGGTGGGCGGCACCGGGGTCGCGTTCGGATAGTCGACCTTGACCGCCTCGTCGACGCTCATGCCGCCCGCGCGGCGGGCGAGCACGAGCACGGCCTCGGTGACGTCCAGGTAGGCGGTGGTCTGGCGCAGCTCGGGGATGTCGGAAGGGCCGACGCCGATGCTGTTCTCGCCGGCGAGGGACGCGTCGATGCCCTCGATGAAGATGACCTGGGTGTGGTTCGCGGCCGCCCAGTCGTCGAGCGGTTTGGCGAGCTTGTCGTAGTGCTCGTGGTCGCCGGGGTAGTTGTCGGCGGCGTAGGGCGCGACGAGGACCCGCGTGTCGGGCCCCAGCGCGGCGCGGACCGCGTCATCGTCGAACGTCGCGACGGCGCCGGGCGCGCGGTAGATCTGCTGGTCGGGCAGCTCGTCGAGGGCCTTGGCGAGGTCGAGCGCCGGCGGCTCCGGTGGTTCGGCCCAGCTCGGTGGTGTCGCCCCGACGAAGACGCCGACGGCCGCGAGCAGGCCGGCGAGCGTTCTCAGTACACGCACGCCGGCAGCCTCTCAGCTCCGTTCGCGCCGGTCACACCGGCCCCGCTAGCACGACCCACCGACAGTTCCGGCCCATCGGCGTCTTCGTTGGACCAGTTGTCCACAACCACCTCGGTTGTCCACAGCTCGGCAACTGACACACCCTCTCGCCGCCCGCTCCGGGCACGATCGACGCATGCCAGCTACGACGACAACACCTCGAACTTCAGGCCGGCGCGCACGAGCCGGTTCAGCAGCTTGTCCCCCATGGCGACGGCCGTCGTCACCTGGCCGGACGACTTCGGCAGGTTGTCGAAGGCGATGCACAACGCCGACTCGGCCAGCATCTTCGACGTCTCCCCGTAGCCGGGGTCGCCCCCGCTCACCTGGGTGACCACGCGCTTGCCGCCACCCTCACCGACGAACAGGACCCGGAACCAGGCCTTCTCGCGCTGCGCCTCGGTCGGGCCGTCGCCGGCCGTCTTCCTGCCGAGCAGCCAACGGCGGGCCGGCGGCACCTGCGCCAGCAGTGCGGCGGCGCCGACCGGCAGCTTCTTGATCGCGACGTAGTGGCCGTAGGTGAACGCGGGGCCGTAGCGGTCCAGCGCGCGTGCGGAGCGAAGCACCACCTGCGGGTCGATCGTCGGCGCGGGCAGCACCCAGGCGTCCACGGCCTTCTCGTGCCGGGGTCGGCCCTTCTCGCCGCGCACGCGCCGCGCGTCCGGCCGAGGTTCGGCCTCGCGCCGCTGCCTGGCGACGGCCGACATCTCCCGCAGGCGGGAGAACGCGGTGATGGCGGAGTGGTACGTGCCGGCGGAGAAGGTGGCGGACGCGGAGACGAACCCCTGGAGGTGGATGGGGACGTCCGCCGGCAGCTGCTGGACGGTGAAGTAGGCGCCGAGGTCGTACGGGATGGAGTCGAACCCGCAGCAGTGCACGAGGCGGGCCCCGCTCGCCTGGGCGGCCTCGTGGTGGGCCAGGTACATCCGGTCGACGAACTCGGGCTCGCCGGTGAGGTCGAGATAGTCCGTGCCGGCGGCCGCGCAGGCAGCCACAAGCGGCTCCCCGTAAGCGAGATAAGGCCCGACGGTGGACACCACCACCCGACTGCGTACGGCCACGTCCGTGAGCGAGTCGCGGTCCGTGACATCCGCGACGAGCAAGTCGAGATCCGCACACGAGGGGTTGATTTCGGCCAACCGTTCCCGCACCGCTACGAGCTTCTCCCGGCTGCGACCGGCGATCGCCCATCGACAGCCGTTGGGCGCATTCGCAGCCAGGTACTCGGCGGTCAACGCCCCGGTGAACCCCGTGGCTCCAAAGAGAACGACGTCGAACTCGCGCCCCACTGACATGCGCAAACACCCTTCCAACCCGGCCGGCTACCCGCGAGTAACCGACCCTAACCCACCCCCGCCCGAACGGGCGCGAGCCCGCCAACCCGAAGTTAGGATCAGATCGTGGCCTCCCCCGAAGCAGCCGCAGAGCTGAAACGCCAGAGCACCCAGAATCGCAAGGACATCGAAGCCCTCTACGGCCTTCTCAAGACGACGGACGAGACGGTCAAGGAGACGAACACCAAGGTCGACAACCTGGCCGAGGACGTGGGTCAACTACGAACCCAGGTCGGCGTACTCGACACCAAGGTCGGCGACCTGACCGAGGACGTAGGTCAACTACGAACACAGGTCGGTGGCCTCGACACCAAGGTCGCCAGTCTCGACACCAAAGTCAGCGACCTCGACACCAAAGTCGACAGTCTCGACACCAAAGTCAGCGACCTCGACACCAAAGTCGACAGTCTCGACACCAAAGTCAGCGATCTCGACGCCAAGGTCGACAGTCTCGACACCAAGGTCGACAGTCTCGACACGAAGGTGGATGCCGGGTTCAACAAGTTCGAAACCAGGTTCGACCAGGTCGAAACCAGGTTTGACCGGCTTGAGTTGCTTCTCGGTGACCGTTCCGACGGCCGCACCGCTCCGCCGAGTACGGACGTCATGCGCACACCGCAGGAGAAGAAGCTCGGCGTCCTCGAGACGAAGATGGAGCTCTATCGAGGCGACACACTCGACAACAAGCTCGAGCTGGAACGGCACAACGGAAGGTTCGATCGGTACGACGAACAGTTCGACATTCTGAACGGCCAGATGACCGAGGTGCTTGGGATCCTGCGCGACAAGTCGGCGTGACTCAGGTGCGCGGGGACCGGTCGGCCGGTCCCCGCGGCCACTCAGGTCCAGAAGACGGCGATCCCCACGTTGACGACTACCAACCCGAGCAGCGTCGGTGGCAGCCACTTCGGCGCGGGCACCTTGCGAATGACGTACACGAGTGCCAGCGCGGCGATCACCAGCAGCAGCAACGTCTTGATGCCGAGCTTCATGTTGTTGTAGTCGGCATCGGTGGCCGGTGCGAGTAGTTGCAGCGCGAGGCCGGTGATCAGCTGCAGCGCGGCGACGTGCAGCCACCCGGCGTTGAGCGGCGCACCCGCGGGCGCCCGCCGCTGCACCAGGAACATCCCCACCAGCAACGCCATACCGAGGAGGTGCAGGAACACCAGAAGAAGGCGGACGAACTCCACGAGAACGGCTCCCCTTGGGTCGGCCAGGCCGGGTCAGCCCGTTGGTATGAGCAGTTCTAGCAGGCGGGATATGTCCGAGTCAGGACAGTCCACCCTTGCCGGCTACCGGTTCACGATCTTGTCCCTGGCCTCCGTGTAACGCTCGCGCAGGCCGGGAGTCGGGTCGGCCTCTACGCGCTGCATCGCGCCGAGGCGCCAGTTCGGCGGCCCCTCGCCGCCGGCGAGGGTCCACGCGGCCTGGCGGGCGGCGCCGTCGGCGACGTACTCGCCCGGCTCGGGCACCAGCACGGGCCTGCCGAGCACCGTCGGTGCGATGCGGCGTACGGCGGCCGACCGGGCGCCACCACCGACCAGCAGCACGCGTTCGGTGCGGACTCCCTGCGCCACCAACGCGTCGAGGGCGTCGGCGAGGCCGCACAGCATGCCTTCGACGGCCGCGCGGGCCTGGTGTGCCGGGGTGGCGTTCGCGAGGCGCAGGCCGTGCAGGGCGCCGGTGGCCGACGGCAGGTTCGGGGTCCGCTCACCCTCCAGGTACGGGATAAGCACCAGACCGTCCGCACCCGCGGGGGCCGACAGCGCCAGCTCCGCGAACCGGTCGTGGTCGACGCCGAGCATCCTGGCCACCGCGTCCAACACGCGGGCCGCGTTGAGGGTGCACACCAGCGGGAGGAACCGGCCGGTGGCGTCCGCGAACCCGGCGACGAGGCCCGCCGCGTCGGCGCTCGGCTTGTCGGCGACGGCGAACGCCGTGCCGGAGGTGCCGATCGAGACGACGACGTCGCCCGGTTCGGCGCCGACGCCGAGTGCCGCGGCCATGTTGTCGCCGGTGCCGGCACCCAGCAGGGCGCCGGCGGGGGTGCGGCCGGAGTCGTCGGACGGGCCGAGCACGCGGGGCAGCGCGGGCGTCGCGCCCAGCGCCAGTTCGAGCAGGTCCTGCCGGTAGGCGCTGGTCGCGGCGGAGAAGTAGCCGGTGCCCGACGCGTCGCCGCGGTCGGTGGTCAGGCGGTCAAGGCCGCCGCCGGTCAGGCGCCACGTCAGGTAGTCGTGCGGCAGGCACACCGCGGCCGTGCGCGCCACCGACGCCGGCTCGTTGTCGCGCAGCCAGCGCAGCTTGCTGGCCGTCACCGACGCGACCGGCACGACACCGACCGCGTCGGCCCACGCCGCCCCGCCGCCCAACTCGGTGACGAGGTCCGCGGCCGCGCCGGCGGAACGGGTGTCGTTCCACAGCAGTGCCGGCCGCACCACGTCGCCGGACTCGTCGAGGCACACCATGCCGTGCTGCTGGCCGGCGACCGAGACGGCCGCGACATCGTCGATGCCGCCGGCCTGGTCGATCGCCGACCGCAGCGCGGTCCACCACGCCGCCGGATCGACCTCGGTCCCGTCCGGGTGCGCGGCCGAACCGCTGCGCACCAGCGCACCGGACTCCGCGTCGCGCACGACCACCTTGCAGGACTGGGTCGACGAGTCGACCCCGGCCACCAGCGGCATGGGAACACCTCCGCGATCAAGTCTAGATCGGGTTCGGCCGATCGGTGACCGGCAAACCCGACCGGTTAGAACCGCACGTTCGCGAGGTAGTTGTAACCGGTCTCCGCGCATTTCACCGCATCGACGGGCTGGTCGTTCTCGACGATGTACTCGTTCACCTCGAGGGGCCAGTTGGCGCGGAAGATCCGACGGAAGTCGATGTTGCCCTCACCGAGGTCGGCGAAGCCGCCGTCCGGCGCGCGGTCCTTCACGTGGTACTGCTTGACCCGTCCGGCGACCTTGTAGAACTCCCGCACCGGGTCCGCCCCGCCGACGGTCACCCAGTAGAGGTCCATCTCCAGGCTCACGTTGCGCCGCGACGTCCGGCCGGTGAGCACGTCGTAGGGCCGCACCCCGTCGATGGCCTGGAACTCGTGGTTGTGGTTGTGGTAGCCGAACCCGATCCCGGCCTTCCGGTACGCCTTGCCGGCCACCTCGAGCCGGTCGGCGAACGTCTGCCACTCGGCGATCGTGGGGAAGTTGGCGTACGCGACGTTGCTCTGCTTGTTGCCGAGGATCTTCGCGTCGGCGATGGCCTGGTTGAGGTCACCGTCGATGCCGACGTGCGTGGACGTCGCCCTGATGTGCCGGCGGTCCAGGATCTTGCGGAACTCCGTGGCGGTGCGGCCGTAGGTGCCGGCCAGCTCCACCTTGCGGTACCCGATGTCAGCCAGCGCATCGAGCGTGCCCTCGAGGTCGGTCTCGAGCACCGACCGCAGGGTGTACAGCTGGATGCTGATCTTGTCGCGCGGAACCCGCAGGCCCCACCGACCGGCACCAGCACCATCCGCTGACGCGACGCCCGGCAGTGCACCGGCCGCGCCGACCGCGAGCGCGGCGCCGGCGGCGCCACGCAGCATGGACCTTCTGGAAATGGCCACGACAATCCCTCCGTTGGGGTTGGGAGCAGGAACTGGAGAGGAGCAGGTCGAGAGTCGTCGGGATACCGGTCAGTCCTTTGTGGAGAATGCCGCGTCGAAGGCTGCTTCCGGCTTGTCGAACAGGTGCGCGCGGATGAAGGTCACGGCCTCCTCGGCGCCACGCAGCCGGTCCATGCCCGCGTCCTCCCACTCGACGGAGATCGGGCCCTGGTAACCGATCGAGTTGAGGGCTCGGAACGACTCCTCCCACGGGACGTCGCCGTGGCCGGTGGACACGAAGTCCCAGCCGCGGCGCGGGTCGGCCCACGCGAGGTGGCTGCCCATGCGGCCGTTGCGGCCGTCGAAGCGCTTCTTCGTGTCCTTGCAGTCCACGTGGTAGATGCGGTCGGAGAAATCCAGGATGAAGCCGACCGGGTCGAGGTCCTGCCAGATGAAGTGCGACGGGTCCCAGTTCAGGCCGAACGCCGCGCGGTTGTCGACGGCGTCGAGCGTCTTCTTCGTGGTCCAGTAGTCGTACGCGATCTCGGACGGGTGGACCTCGTGGGCGAAACGCACACCGACCTCGTCGAAGACGTCGAGGATCGGGTTCCAGCGGCGGGCGAAGTCGGCGTAGCCGTCGTCGATCACGTCCTGCGAGACCGGCGGGAACATGGCCACGTACTTCCAGATCTTGGAGCCCGTGAAGCCGATCACCGTGTCCACGCCCAGCTTCGCCGCCGCGCGGGCGGTGTCGGCCATCTCGGCCGCCGCCCGCTGCCGCACGCCTTCCGGGTCACCGTCGCCCCAGATGCGGGACGGCACGATGTTCTTGTGCCGATCGTCGATCGGGTCGTCGCACACCGCCTGGCCAACCAGGTGGTTCGAGATGGCCCACACCTTCAAACCGTGTGACGCCAACTGATCCAGCTTCTTCGACACGTAGTCGTCCTCGGCGAGCGCCCGGTCGACCTCGAAGTGATCGCCGGAACACGCGATCTCCAGCCCGTCGTAGCCCCAGCCCGCGGCGAGCTTGCACACCTCCTCGAACGGGAGGTCCGCCCACTGACCGGTGAACAACGTGACTGGTCGACTCATCGTCGAGCTCCTTCCGAAACGCCAATTCCCTGCAACTGAAGCAAAAGGTCACGGACCTGGGTAGCGGCCACCGCGTCACCGGGCGGCGCGTCGGGCACCGAGCACAACATGACGGGGCCGTCGTCGGCCGACAGCGGCAGGCGGCCGTGCGAACCACGCACGTACGACGGGTCGAGCGGCACCACCTGCATCGCGTACCGCAGCCCGACCTTCTTGCGCACCAAATTCATCCCCGCCTTGGCCTTCGCCAACCTGTCGGCCGGGTTGAAGAACAGCTCGGCCGGGTCGTAGCCGGGCTTGCGGTGGATCTCCACGCCACGCGCGAAGTCCGGCGCGCGGTCGTCGTCGAGCCAGTAGTAGTAGGTGAACCACGCGTCCGGCTCGGCCACCACGACCAGCTCGCCGGCACGCTCGTGGTCGATGCCGTACGCGGCCTGCGCGGCACGGTCCAGCACCTCGTCCACACCGGACAGCTCGGACAGCATCGCCTTGACACGCGGCAGATCCGCCGGATCGTCGACGTAGACGTGCGCGACCTGGTGGTCGGCCACCGCGAACGCCCGCGACACCCACGGGTCCAGGTACTCCATACCGTCCTGTGTGTACACCTCGAGCAGGCCCTCGCGGCGCAGCAGGCGGTTGATGTCCACCGGCCGCCGCACCTCGGTGATGCCGTACTCCGACAGCGCGACCACGGTCACGCCCGCGTTCCGCGCGTCGTCGAGCAACGGCTTCAGCGCGGCGTCGACCTCCCGCGCGGCACGCACGGCCGCCGGCGAGTCCGGGCCGAACCGCTGCAGGTCGTAGTCCAGGTGTGGCACGTATGCGAGCAGCAGGTCCGGGTGGTGGTCGGCGAGCACCTTGCGGGACGCGCCGATGATCCACTCGCTCGACCGGATGGTCGCCGTCGGGCCCCAGTACTGGAACAGCGGGAACTCGCCGAGCGCGCCGACCAGCTCGTCGTGCAGCGCAGGCGGACGCACGTACGCGTCCGGCGACTTGCGGCCGTCCGCGTGGTAGATCGGCCGCGGCGTCACCGTGATGTCGGTCGTCGCGCCCATCGCGTACCACCAGCACACGTTCGCGGCCTGGTAGTCGGGGTTGCCGGCCCGCGCGGTCTCCCACAGCTTCTCGCCGTGCACCAGCTTGTTGTGCTGACGCCACAGGTGGATCTCGCCGACGTCGCGGAAGTACCAGCCGTTGCCGACGATGCCGTGGTCGCGCGGCATGGCGCCGGTCAGGAACGTCGACTGCACGCTGCACGTGACCGCGGGCAGCACGGTGCCCAGCTCGGCCTGCCACCCCGTGCGCGCGAGACCCGCGACGTTCGGCATGTGCCGCAACAGTTTCGGCGTCATACCCACGACGTCGACCACCAGCAGCTTTGAACGGGCCTGGGTCATCGGACTCCTCCCAGTTCGAACAGGTTGGCGCCGGCCCAGCGCAGCTCCGCGGCGATCCCTCTGATCAGCGCGGTGTCCCCGCCGTTGCCGGCGGTCTCCGGCAGCACACTCCACGTGTACGTCTCGACCTCGACGTGCGGCAGCGTACCGTCCACAGTGGACCGGAGCGAGGCGATGGCGGCGCGCAGCACATCGGTGGTCGCGGACAGCGGCGCCGCGGGCCGGGCGTGCAGCGGCACGTGGAAGTGCACGCGCCACGCGTCACGGGCCGGCAGCTCGGCCAACGCCTGCGGCAGGTCGTCCGCCGCGAGCACCACACCGTCGGCCGTGCGTTCCCGCACCTGGTGCAGGTATCGCGGCTCGGTGAAGTCGGCCAGCGCGAGCCGCGCCGGCCCGCTGTTCGGCTCGTCGACCTGCAGCGCCGCCGACGCCTGCACCTTCACCACGTCGAGGCCGGCGCGGCGGATCTCCGCGACGGCCGCCGCCGGGTCGGCAAACGACACCGCGAGGTGGCAGGTGTCCAGGCACAGCCCCACATAACGCGGGTCGACGCGCGGCGCGAGCCAGCGGACCGCGTCGGTGACCGTGTCGAGCACACAGCCCGGCTCCGGCTCGACGGCGAGCCGGATCGGCCGGCCGTCGCGCGTGGCCATGGCGTCCAGCACCCCGGTCAGTGCCGTGAGCGCGGCCGTCGACGCGTCGTCGTCGGCCGGCGTCCACGGCGTGCGCCACGCGAGCGGCAGCGTGGAGATGCTGCCGTAGGCGGCCGAGTCCGGCAGCAGGTCGGCGAGCACGGTCGCGCAGTCGATCGTATATGTCAGGCGCCGCTCGTCCGTCCACTCCGGACGGTAGACCGAGTGTTTGACCACGTCGTCGTGGAAACCGCCGTACGGGAACGCGTTGAGCGTGTACACCTCTAGCCCGCGAGCGTCCAGCTCCGCCCGCAGCTTGGTCCTCAGCCCATGCGAGGCGGCCAGCTCGCCGGCAAGCGTGGCCGGCAGCCACATCCCGAGCCCGAGCACGTCGACGCCGACCAGCCGCCGGATCGGTTCGGCGTACCGGTCGAGCTGCGCCAACACCCCGGCCAGGTCCTCGGCCGGGTGCACGTTGGTGCAGTACGACAAAGGCATCATGTGTTGCCGCCGCCACGCAACACCGAGTTGCCGGCGAACGTCTCCGCCGACGGCGCGAAACCGGGCAGCTCGTCGAGCACGAGACGGTCGCTCTGTGCGTAGAAGTCGACCGGGTTCTGCCAGAGCACCTTGTCCACATCGGACTCGGTGAAGCCGGCGTCGAGCATCGCGAGCCCGGTCTTGTACGTCTTCAACGGATCCGAGCGGCCCCAGTCGGCCGCCGAGTTCACGATCATCCGGTCGGTGCCGTACTCCTTCAGTATCGCCACCATCCGCTGCTCGTCCATCTTCGTGTCCGGGTAGATGGAGAAACCCATCCAGCAACCGGAGTCCGCGACGACGGCGACGGTCGGCTCGTTGAGGTGGTCGACGATCACGCGCCCGGGGTCGATGCCGGACTCGTGCACCACGTCGAGCGTGCGCTTGGTGCCGACCAGCTTGTCGCGGTGCGGGGTGTGCACCAACGCGGGCAGCTCGTGCTCGACCGCGAGCGTCAGCTGCCGGGCGAACACCTCGTCCTCCTCCGGCGTCATCGAGTCGTAGCCGAGCTCGCCGACCGCGACCACGCCGTCCTTCGCGAGGTAGCGCGGCAGCACGTCGAGCACCTCACGGCAGCGGGGATCGTTGGCCTCCTTGGGGTTCAGTCCGATCGTGCAGTGGTGGCGGATGCCGAACTGCGCGGCACGGAACCGCTCCCAACCGATCAGACTGTCGAAGTAGTCGGTGAACGACGCGACGCTCGTGCGGGGCTGCCCGAGCCAGAACGATGGCTCGACGAGCGCGCGGACCCCCGCCGAGAACATCGCCTCGTAGTCGTCGGTGGTCCGCGAGGTCATGTGGATGTGCGGGTCGAAGATCCTCATGAGGCCTCCAAGAGCTTGACGGCGTCCGCCGGCACGTCGCGACCGGCCGCCCTGCGTTCGTCCGCGTAGTCGGCGACCATGCGCAGCAGCTCCTCGTCGGTCCGACCGTCCACATCGGACACGGCGGCGAGCGGCACGCCGACGAACAGGCACTTGAGCACCCCGTGCCGCCAGCTGTGCGCGTCGAGGTGACGGGCGGCGAAGTCGCCCATGGCGGCGGCGACCAGCCGGATGTCGTTGGCGCGCAAGGCGTCCTTGACCAGCTCGAGTCCGGTCGGGACGGTCGCGGCCGGCAGCACCGCGAGCCCGCGAAGCACGCCGCGGCGCTCCGCGTCGTCGCCGTACCGGTACAGCTGGGCCACCTCGCCGGACAGCAGCGCGGGGTCGAGCACCTCGCTGAGCACCGCGAGCAACCGGATGCGGGCGAGATCGTCGACCGTGCCGTGCACCAGCCCCTGCTGGTCGGCCTCCGGCCGCAGCGGCGCGCGGCCGACCTTGCGACCGACGGCGGGGAAGAGCGTCCCGATGGCGGCGGGGTTCCTGCGCACCCGCTGCTCGGCCTCGACCAGCCAGGGATGGTCCACGTCGCTCACCCACTCCAGATCGGCGCCGTCGGTGGTCTCCTGGTTCGGCGGGACCAGCGCGGCGTGCAGTGCGGCGAGTGCCCGACCGGCCACCTCCGGCGCCGCGTGGCTGTGCCGTGGCAGCTCAACCGCCGCGACGCCGGTGTAGCCGACCTCGCTCAACGCCGCAAGGGTGGCGGGCAGATCGAGCTCGCCCTCGCCGAACTCGAGGTGCTCGTGCACCCCCGTCCGCATGTCGTCGAGCTGGACGTTGACGAGGAGGGCGCCGGTGCGCCTGATGCAGGTGGCGGCGTCCTCTGGTTCCACGGCGACGCAGTGGCCGACGTCGAGTGTGATGCCGAGCAGTTCCGGCGCGCCCAGCTCTTCGCGTAGCCGCAGCGCGTCGGACAGGTGCTCGACGAACATCCCCGGCTCCGGTTCGAGCCCCAGCGGGACGTTCAGCGCGGTGGCCTCCTCGAGCACCTCGCTCACGCCGACCCGCATCCGTCGCCACGCGGTGTCGGGCGGAACATGTTCCGGACGGATCCCCGACCAGAAGGAAACGCAGTCGGCGCCCAGCCCGGCGGCGATCCGCACCGCGCGGGTGAGAAAGTCGATTCGCCGCTCCGGTTCTTCGCACACGAGCGTCGGGTAGTGCTTGCGGTCGGGGTCGAGCAGGTAGCGGGCGCCGGTCTCGACGACGCAGCGCAGCCCGAGCCCGTCGAGCTGGTTCGCGACGTGGTCGACCTGCTTGGACACGTCCGGCGCGTACGGGTCGAGGTGGTTGTGGTCCAGCGTGAGCGCGACGGACGTGTAGCCGAGGTCGGCGATCACGCGGAGCGCGTCGTCGAGGCGGTGGTTGGCGAACCCGTTGGTGCCGTAGCCGAGGCGGAAGCCGGTCACGTCGGACTCACCTTCCTGGACAGGCGCTTCGCGACCGGCAGCGCGGCGGCGACGAGCGCGGCGCCGAGCAGCGAGCCCCGGCGGGCGGCGAGCGCGGCCTGCAGCGGGACCATGCCGTGGATACCGGCCATGGTCGCGGTGCGGACCTTCTTCGCGGACGGATCCTGGCTCGCGTCGAACTGGGCGCGGCCGACCAGTCCGCCGTAGAGCCCGGAGAAGGCGAGCGCGCCGAACCGGTCTCGCCAGTTCGAGGCGCCGGACACCGCGGTCAGGGCGGTGACCGCGGTGCCGACGAGCACGGCGCCCGCGGTTCTTCTCGAGGCACCGTGCACCTCGCCGCGGGACAGGGCGGTGACGCCGAGCGTGTGCCCGCCGACGGCGACGGCGCTGGGCAGGGCACGTCGAGCCTGGGTGGCGCCGGCGCCCATGAGAACGTCGAGCGCGCGGCAGGCGGCCATGCCGACCGGACCGGCCACAGTGGACTTGAGCACCGTGTCGTAGGCCCAGACGGCGACCGCGAGCGGCACGGCGAGCGCCATGGTGTCGCGGCCGCCGGCGGCGCGGGCCAGGCCCAGGCCCGCTGCGGTGAGCCCGCCGGCGACCGCGAGCGCTTGGTTGGGGCTGACCCGCCCCGAGGGGATCGGCCGCTCCGGCCGCTCGACGGCGTCGAGCTTGCGGTCGGCCCAGTCGTTGAGCGCCATCCCCGCCCAGTAGAAGGCGGCCGAGGACAGCGGGAGGAGCAGGCGCCGGCCCCGCAGCGGGTTGCCCGCCGCGGCCGCCCCCGCGACGGTGTCGCCGAGGACGGTGAGCGCGGCTGGCGCCCGCACGAGCTGGAGATAAGCCTTCACGACGAGGACCCGGAGCCCGAGTCCGGCAGCGCGTCGCCCCGGTGGCCCTCGCGCCCGCGTTGCAGCCCCCACCCTGTCCCGGGGGCGTCCCGCCTTGCCAGTCTATCGGTGGGGGGTGTCGGTTCGGTGTTGTTACCGGTGGGTTGTGGATTACTCGCCGGTTGTGGATTGTCAATGGTGGGTTCGGCGGGCCGTGGGAGGTTCCGCGCCCACTTGGTCAGGTCGTCGGTCTGCTGCGCGAAGCGGTGTTCGTCCGTGCCAACCGGGTCCTTGAAGAAGAACGCGAACGACGACAGCGGACCGGACAGCCCCGCCGCGTGTGCCGCCGACGTCAACCTGGCCAGGTCGAGGATCAGGGGCGCGGCCAGCGCGGAGTCGAGGCCGGTCCACGTGAGCTGCAGGCTCATCCGCGCGCCGAGGAAACCCTCGAACGACACGTGGTCCCACGCCGTCTTCTGCTCACCGAGGTCGGGCACGTTGTCGATGTGCAGCGGCGCGGTGACCCCCTCGCCGAGCAGCGCCGCGAGGCCGCGGGCCTTCGACTCCAGCTTGCCGCGCGCCTGCATGGGGTCGGCGAGGTTCGCGCCGTCGCCGCCGCCCAGCAGGTTGGTGCCCGCCCACGAGCGGACCCGCAGCGCGCGGGCCGTGAACATCGGCGCGAGCACCGTACGCAGAAGTGTCTCGCCGGTCTTGCCGTCCGAGCCCGCGTACGGCAGTCCCGACGCGACGGCCAGGTCGTGCAGCGCCGGCAGCCGAACCCCCGGCGACGGCGTGAAGTCGACAAAGGCACAACCGGCCGTCAGCGCGGCGTAGGCCATCAACGAGCTCGGCGGCAACACCGCGCGCGCCGGGTCGGCGAGTGCCTCTTCGAGCAGCGCCAGATCGCCGTGGGCGGCAACGAAGGGCACCGGCGGCTCCGTCGACGACACGTTGATCACGACCACCCGGTCGAGCCCGTGCGTCGCGCGGAACGAGGTGATGTCCGCGACCAACCTGGCGACGGCGTCCGCCTGCGCGCCCGTGTGGGTCGCGGGGTGGTAGCCGTCGCGGATGCGGGCATCCACCGCACGCAGACCGGTCGCCGTGGCGGCCAGCAACCGGTGCGGGATCAGCCCCGCCTCGGCAAGCTGATCCGCCCGCTTCTCCAGCGGAGTGTGTACGACGTCGTGGCCGCCGACCACGATGTCCTCCCAGCCCGGCAGGGGCACGCCCGCGAACTCGGGCCGCTCGGTCACACACCCGATCGGCTCGACGAGCTTGGCACGTAACGCGAGCAGTCCGACCACGGCAGTCGTGGCCACGGAGCCGCGCGCCCCGACCAGCCACAAACCGGTTCCCGACATCTGCAGATCCTTCCTCACGGTGACTCCGGTGGGTCGGCGGCGCGACGTCGCGCCGCCGACCCACCGGTGGCTCTCACCCGATCAACGAGCGTTCACCGCCCGGGGCAGCGTCGCCACCCCTTCGATGGAGTCGATGACCGCCTGTGCGTCGCGTTCCATGACAGACCGGACATCCGCGTCACCGACGAGGGTCTCGTCGATGGCGAGCTGCACGAACGTGCCGAGGAATCGCACCGCCTTCGTGTCGTTCCCGTTCGCCTCGGCCTTGCGGACCTTGGCGAGCAGGCTCGACAGCTGGTTGTACGCCGAGAGGGACAACCGGTTGGTGGCCCGGAACCGGGTCAACAGCTGGTCGATGTCCCGCAGCGACGTGGTCGTGGCGAACGTCAGCGACTGGCTGGTGACGTTGCCGGCCGTGTCGGTCGCCGTGACCGCGAACCCGTGCGTACCAAGCGGCAGCTGGTACAACGCGAGCGTGCGGCCCGAGGTGACGGTCTCGCCGTCGACCGCGCCGGTCACCGTGGCCACCCCGGACGTGGCGTCCTCCGCGTGCCACGACAGCACCACGTCGGTGGCGTCGCCGTAGATGCGACCGTTCGCCACGCCGGCCGCCAGCAGCGTCGGCTTCGTGGCGTCGATCTTGATGGTCGCCGCCTTCTCCGCCTCGACGTTGCCCGCCTTGTCGGTCGCCCGGTACAGCAGCGTGTGGGTGCCGTCGCCGGTCACGTTCACCGTGGCCGTGTACGGCGTCCACGCGCCGTCGTCCAGCTTGTACTCGATCTTGTCGACGCCCTGGCCCTCGTCGGTCGCGGTCAGCTCCACCGGGACGGTGCCCGGGTGCCAGCCGGTCGCGCCCGCCGCGGCGAACGTGGCCGTGGTGGACGGCGCGGCCGCGTCGGTGATCTCCTTGAGCTGGACGTTCCGGAACCAGACGTCGTCGCCGTCGCCGTGGTTCTGGATGCCGACGAACCCCTGCGTGAGGTCGCGGGCCGGGTCGGTGCTGGTGAAGTCGTTGATCAGCACCCCGTTGAGCAGGACCTTGATGTTCTGGCCCTGCACGACGATCTCGTACGAGTTCCACTCGCCCGGCGCCTTCAGCGCACCGTCGCGAGCCGGGATGTCGGCCGCCTGGAACGTGTAGATCGAACCGGTGGTCCGATCGACCGCGTCCGTGGCGTCGATCTGGATCTCGTAGCCCTGGTTGACCGCGACCCACGGGTCGGCGCCCGGGTCCGGGTAGCCGACGAACACGCCCGAGTTGTCGTCGCCGGCCAGCTTCCAGTCCAGCTTGAGGCTGTAGGCGTTGAACTCCTCGTCGAACGTCAGCAGACCGAGCCCGCCGAGCGACTTGACCGAGCAGTCGTCCTGCAGCTCGAAGCTGCCGGGACCGGAGTGCGTCCAGTCCTCGAGGCTCGCCGCGGTTCCGTCGAACAGGGCGCGGTAGCCCGCCTCCGGCGTGAACGGCGTGCACTCGGTCGGACCGGAGCCGCCACCGGCGACGCCGTCACCCTGGACCTGGATGTTGTCCACGTCGAACAGTCCGCCGCCGTTCCCGGAGAACACGAGATAAAGGGAACCTGTTCCGCCCGGATCTGTGACCGGCGCCGGCGCGATGTCGACGTAGGTGTCCGGGCTGCCGGTCGGCGGCACCTGCGCGGTCTGCACGACCGGGCCGTCGACCGCGTTCTTGTGGACCGTGATCGTGCCGCCGGGACCGCCCGCGCTGACGCGGTAGCCGATCGCGTCCACCCCGGTCAGGTTGATCGGGTCGAACTTGATCCAGTCACCGTCGTCGATGTAGCCGACGCGCTTGCCGCCGCTGGCCCCCGACCCGTTGACGACCTGCGTGCCGTTGGTCTCCGTGAAGAACTCGGCCTGCTTCAGCTTTGGCTGCAGTACGAGCTCGTCGGAGCCGGGCAGGGTCGGGGCCCCGCCGGCGCCGGTGTCGGTGTAGGACGCGTTGATGACACCGAACACGTTCGCGTCCAGGCCGTGGCCCTCGTCCGCGGGCGTGACGATCTCACCCTCGCACCCGGTCGCCCGCGACAGCGGGTGGCCGTGGTTGTCGTGGCCGAGGATGTACTCCACGGTCACCTTCGAGCAGTCGATCGTCCCGTCCTCCGGGTCGGTCACCGTGACCTTGAACGGCACCGTGTCGCCGTAGCCGAAGAACCCGCCGTTGACCGGGAGGTCCAGCGTCACGACCGGCGCGGTGTTGCCCGCCGTGACGACCACACTGGCCGCACCGGTCAGCCCGGTCGGGTCGGTGGCCGACGGTGTCGTAGGTGTGCGACACCGGGCCCTCTTCGGTGGAGTCGGTGGTGCCGTCCCCGTCGAAGTCCCACGCGTAGGTCAGGTCTCCGCCGTCCGGGTCGGTGGTGCCCGTCGGGTCGAACTGGACGGTCAGCGGCGCCGGGCCGGACGTCTTGTCCGCGCTCAGCTCCACGGCCGGCGTCCGGTTGCCCTTGGTGTAGTCGATCCGGTAGACGGCGGAGTCCGCCGAGCCGCCGAAGTAGCCGCTGCCGTAGTCGAGCACGTACAGCGAGCCGTCCGGACCGAACTCGATGTTCATCGGGCGGGTCAACGTCATCGTGTCGAAGAACGGCGTGATGGCGCCGCGCTCACCGTTCGCGCCGACGTCGATCGTCTTGATCCAGCCGCGGTCCCACTCGTAGGCGAAGTTCTTGCCGTCGAAGTACTCCGGGAACTTCGTCGTCGATTCGTTGCCCGCGTCGAACCGGTAGACCGGGCCGCCCATGGGCGACTCGCCGCCGGTGCCGAACTCGGGCACCGACCCGCCGTCGTAGGGGATCCACGCCGGCTGCACCGGCGGCAGGTCCACGAGACCCGTGTTGTGCGGGCTCTCGTTCTTCGGCGCCGCGCAGTCGAACGCCGCACCAGAAGTGCCGGTCGCGAAGTCGTAGTCGATGAACGGCTGGTTGTCCCCGATGCACAGCGGCCAACCGAAGTTGCCCGGCGCCTTGATCAGGTTGAACTCGACGGTGCCGCCGGGGCCGCGCGCGGGGTTGGCCGCGCCGGCGTCCGGACCGTAGTCGCCGAGGTAGATCCAGCCGGTCTCCTTGTCGACCGAGAACCGGAACGGGTTGCGGAAGCCCATCGCGTAGATCTCCGGGCGGGTCTTCTCGGTGCCCGGTGCGAACAGGTTGCCGGCGGGGACGGTGTAGCTGCCGTCGTCCTGCACGGTGATCCGCAGGACCTTGCCACGCAGGTCGTTCGTGTTGGCGGACGAGCGACGGGCGTCGAACGCCGGGTTGCGGGTCGACCGCTCGTCGATCGGGGTGAAGCCGTCCGACGCGAACGGGTTCGTGTCGTCACCCGTGGACAGCAACAGGTTGCCGGCGCCGTCGAAGTCGATCTCGCCACCGGCGTGGCAGCACAGGCCGCGGTCGGTGTTGACCTGCATGAGCTGCTGCTCGCTGGCGAGGTCGACCGTGCCTGCCTCACTCAGCTTGAAGCGGGACAGCTGGTTGTGGCCGTGGAACGGCGCGAAGTCCGCCGCGGTCCCGTTCTCCGGCGCGTCGCCGGCCGGGGTGTCCAGCGGCGGCGCGTAGTACAGGTACAGCCACCGGTTCGTCGCGAAGTTCGGGTCGATGGCGACACCCTGCAGACCGTCCTCGTCGTGGTTGTAGACGGGGATCTGGCCGGCGAGCGTGGTGGTCGCCTCCGGGGTGGTCAGCCACACGCGGCCGTCGCGGGAGGTGTGGATCACCTTGCGGTCGGGCAGCACGGCGAGCGCGATCGGCTCACCGGTGCTCGCCTCGCCCTTGGCGAGCGTGATCTGGTCGTAGTCCGCGTCGACCGGCGGCTCCGCCGGGGTGGTGGTGTCCGGCGTGCAGTCCGCCGCCTCGAGCCCGGCCGCGTACTTGATGCCGCCCGCGAGGTGGGAGAGGAACACCGGGTCCGCGTAGGACTCCTGGGTGTGGCCGCCGCCGGTGTACCAGGACCGGCCGTCACCCTGGGGGTGGCACCACATGATCGGGTGGTCGCCCATGGCGTCCGGGCCCGCGTCGTAGCTGGACTCGTCCAGCGACGCCAACACCTTCACGTCGGCACGCGGGTTGGTGCGGTAGTTGTACCACTCGTCGGTGCGCGTCCAGGTGTCCGGCAGACCGACGGTGGACGGGTGGTCGTGGCTCTCGACGTCCACGGTGGCCTGCTGGATCTGCGGGTGCGACTTGAACCAGGCGCCGACCAGCTGGCCGTACCATGGCCAGTCGTACTCGGTGTCGGACGCGGCGTGCACGCCCGCGTAGCCGCCGCCGGCCGCGATGTAGTTCTCGAACGCGGTCTGCTGCTCCGCGTTCAGCACGTCACCGGTGGTGGAAAGCCAGACGACCGCGGAGAAACGGGACAGATTGTCCGCCGTGAAT
>Ga0193716_1000485_pt1 | contig 24056 bp, 19 predicted proteins | sample U2c1metaG_FD_145901 | JGI IMG/M metagenome (GOLD analysis project Ga0193716, IMG submission 145901) | Soil microbial communities from a riparian zone of the East river system, Colorado, United States - U2c1 | ecosystem: Environmental > Terrestrial > Soil > Riparian zone | place: USA: East River...
CCTGGGGTCATTTCCAATAGTACCCTGAGTTTGTCGGGAGGTTGAATCCTGATTTTCAATTGGTAGTCTGGTGTCAGAAACTTGAGCGGCCATGACTTGCCAGCTTCTTGACGGTTGTGCCAATGTTCTAAGAAGCAGATGATTGCTTTCTGTCCCATTTGGGATGGGTCATCAAGGACATATTTACCACGTTGGCTCTTCTTGATGAGATGGGCATCAATGTTTGCCCGGATAGCTGCCCATGGGATTCTACCATAAAGTTTTTAAAATTCTGTAATTATATTGGTAAGATGATGGACAACACCACGACAGGGCCATCAACACTTACTTCCTGAACGTAGACCCTCAAAATCCGCTTCAGAACATCCAGCAGAGTGTTGGAGTTACATAAACTCGGGTAGCAGTGGATATCTGTCCTCCTTCCGGAAAGCCAGTACCAACCCATCTTCTGCTTGGATCCCTTCATCATCATCATCGTCGTCATCATCACTACCAAAGTCTACAGGTCTCTGGTCAGTTAACTATCTAACAACAATGAGATAATTGAGACACTGGATACCTTCCGACCAGTCCTCCCACATGTCCAATATATTCCTGGGGCCTTTCCTCTAGTTTGGCTTCTGCTTGGTAAATGTAGGACCATTTGTTTCAAACCTATACCCAGTTAATCACCAGAATGTGGGTCAAATGAAATCAAAGTAACTCACTTGGAAACTGAACCCTGTTCCTCTTCGTTCCGGTATTGAACAAGCATGACAGCTAATTGCAGAACATAAGGCATGTGATGGTTTTTTTTTTTTCTGGCTTCATTTCAATAAATTGATCAAATCTCAATCAATTCATATCCAATTGTAATGAAAGTTAGATGTCTGAATTCACCTTCATTGTTTCCCAACCTACACACTTGGATATAGTGCATTCTAAAGCATGTCATTTCCAGAGACCAAATTTGGACATCATTCAAACAGTATCATTTCCAAGTATGTCAGTTGGCAAACAATAAAAGTGAAGGAGCTGAACTCAGATATCTAACTTTCATTACAATTGGATATGAATTGATTGATATTTGATCAATTTATTGAAATGAAGCCAGAAAAAAAAACCATCACATTCCGCAATTAGCTGGAATGCCTTAACACCCATCTGTCAGTCGGCAGTATCCATAAATTTGTTTGCAAGAACCAGAAGCTGTTTGGTTGCTCTGTAATCAATATTATGAGTTATTATCTTGACGGAATGCAACAAGCAACCAACTTGTGGGGAGTGGGCCATTGCTTCGCATGGCAGGCTACTCGTCCCATTGTGCCCTTGGAGCTTTTAACTGATGTTTTTTATGAGGTTTTTTTTTGGGTGGTTTAGAAAGTATCATTTGTTATTTTTGAGCATATATAACAAGTGACAAAGTGTTGCTATTATGTGTAGATAATTCAACATCTGAGAATGCACTCAATTTTCCTTCATATTTACAATTTCTGCCAGTTGTCATGCCATCATGAAACCAGACAGAGCTGTTGATGCAAACTCTGGCTGTATAATGGAAGTCACCAGTGTATACTATGCCTTTCAGTTTGAACACTGATCGAGAGTTCTCATTACTAAAACTGATTTTCTTACTCACTTTGACAGATGAATTATTGATTGCAAACACAAGCACTTTTGGAACAATTTCAAATCTGGTCATTTGATCAACTTCACCATTGCATTGATCACACCTTCTTCTGGGATGACGGTCAATGAATTTTTTTTGTAGACATGTTGCTGTGGTGCAGTTTGACACATCAAAGCATTGAATGACACAAGTTTGTAAATCCATGTTTCTATTGATTTCTGTTCCACAATTGACGCATCTGAGCCAACTGGAAGCAATGATATTATCACTTCTGAGAAGTTGCTCAGCCATTTCAATGACTGGGGTGCCAGCGTGTCCATATGGAAACACATTTGGATTCCTGTGATGTAGTAACCGTCTCACTTTATTTCTGGTGGATTCCAAAGTTTCTTGGTCCTGACTCACTCTATGGAAGCCAGATGCTAATACATTCATGATGCGATTCATGTCTTTGAACTGTCTCTTCCACTTTGAAGGCTCTTGTGTCCAGATTGAAAGTAGCACAGTCAATACTGCATCGTAAGCACAGCTGTAGTGTTCACCATCCCATATAAACCCCAAAGGCATTTGAATTTCACTTTGTATCTCTGTTGACATCCTTTTTTTCTTTAAAACAGGGGCATTGTAAAGTTCATCGGGAGTATCGCTGGCTTTACGTTTTAATGTCACTGGAACACTCCCATTTGCAGGTACAAAATTGTCCATGCACTTTTTGGATTTGGATTCTTTATATTTTGTCCCGTTGACTTTCTGTACAATTTGCCAAGGTGAATCAGTCACTACAGGGAGCATGCTCAATGGGTCACCTCTGTGCCAGCGTATGGCCGGGTGTACACTGGAAGGGTTGTACAGAGTACCTTTCCACTCTTGAAATTGACGTATGACCGTGTTGCGACGATGTCCATTAATGCTTGAAGGCAGTTTCCTTTCATATTTAAGCTTAGTGATCTCATCTAACAGTTCTAATTCTCTGAACTCCTGTCTGAGATACCCTGAAGCACCACCTGTGATGACTTTTGGATCAAAACCCTGAACAATGATTGTGCCATCAGCTGTGGCACTTCTGGACAGACAAGTGTAGTAAGACTGGTGAGTTTTACAACTGTTTAAATCAACAGGATTCTTTGGTCTTGTGCGACCCTGAGAAGCATAGTCCGTCATAGCAAAGTTAGGCAGAACCAACACTTGGTCCCTTGATAAATATATTTCAATATCATTTGGAAGTGAACACATAGTAGAAGTGGTGTGCCTGGTGAGGGGAACAACATTTTCTGGAAGACCATCTATCTGGACTGTCTTTGGAGGATTTTCTAATTTCACAAATAAAGTATCCAACACTGTTTGTCCTTCTGGGCCTTTAATTGATTGCCAACCAACCACTGTAGCCTCTGCTCCCTTAGTTATACAACATTCAGTGGCATCATTGTGTCTCAGCATCACAGGCATTCCTATACACAATGTCAGTTTTCCAGGCACATGTTTATTGGAGGAGGCATGTGGCTGTTCCCACAATGTCTTCTGTAACTGTGGAGTCAAGACATTTGATTTACGTACAGGGTCTATTATTTGTCTCTTTGGATGGTTGAGACCCTTGCCCTTTTTGGATTCTTCGGGGTCTTTCCACCTGTCAATGGAATAAAATGAGGTCAAGGTTTGATTGTTTTCATTTGCAAACCTCTCGCAACCAAGCTGATTGATCCTGTCTTTCTGAGCGTTGAATGCTGTTATAATAGAAACATTTCTGAAGGCCTTTTGAGCCAGCTTAGGATCTTTGGGACCTTTCCCCGCTATTCTGCTTCGCAGAAATGCAATGTCTTGGGGTGTACAAGATTTGAATCTCATATTCTCAAGAGCGGTTCGAAGCATGTTATCTTCAGGTGATTGCTTGTCCTGTCTCATATTCTGACGAAGAATGACTACAGTGGTCACTTGATGCCATAATGCTTTGCCAATAGCTGCTTCCTGGTTTTTCACCGTCTGACTTGATTCAATTTGTGTGCCAACACTCCCAGAATATAAGGGTGGGGCATTCATAGCCGGTGGGAGTTGAGCAAAGTCTCCAGCAAATATGAAGTTGATTCCACCAAATGGTTTGCTGTGCTCACCACGGGCTTTTGCGCATTGAGAGCTTATTTTGTACATGTCATAGCAAGAGAGCATAGAGACTTCATCTAGGAAAATATAATCTATTCCGTCTAGTCTAGCTCTAATTTGAGCAAGAGATTTGGCAGAGATAAATTCTCCATCATTAATTCCAAGCACTGAATGATAGGTGGAGCCATTTAGAAGGGCAGCTGCAGCACCTGTAGGGGCCACCACCAGAAACCGATGGTTTTCCTTACGTTCATCAAAGGACTTCATGAGTGCTTTGATGACCTGAGATTTTCCAGTGCCACCCATACCCCCAAGATACATGCAGAGTTTATCAGGATTTGTTACAGTGGCATGATTAGCTATGATCCGAAATGCCCTCTCCTGTTCGCTGTTCAAAAGGAAGTTTGTTATTGTATGGTCTATGATATCATTGTCATGTGCACAGACAGCTCTGAACATATTGTCAATATACTCTTCACCAACAACTTCAACCATGTTCGGTTTGAATATGCCATTGTCACACTTGTTGCCAGCACCGGGGCCAGTGGGCATATGGCTGATTCTCTCCTGAAGTATTTGTTGTTTCTTTGCAAGCACAGCGGCTCTCCACAATTTCCCAGGTTGTTTGATTTCTGGTTCTATCGCCTCGAGGGTGCCTAAGTCCGGCAATCCATCATGACTGGGATCAAGCCACCCTGACACGTTCATTGTACGTTCTGCTAATGCCATCGCCTCTCTTCGACTTTTTGCTCTTTTCCCGAGAACATTGAATTCCTCCTCGTCGCAATGCTCGTACTGTTTGTCACCATCAAAATCCGCACCACTGTAAGCCTCTGCATAATGCATGTCATCTAATGCATTGAGTCCATTCGAATCTGCCCATTGATATTTAATTTCATCTTGGCCATCTTTGTCACGCTTAGCGGAGTAATCGTCGCGTGCATCCAAGCATTCATATCGCGCATTGAAGTATTTCATGATTTCCAGCTGTCTTTTGTTGAACTCATACGCCACAAAACTCTTGTCCCAAGTCTCATTTTCGCCTTTCAAATCTTTTCCAGATCGCCATGGCTTGAAAAATGTCAACATCGTACAACTATAATATTCACGATCTCCCCTGTCTGCTCGGGGTAGAATATTCGGAAGAAAATTGGGCACTATGAAGCGATTTTCGCGTTTTAAATGAGCTCGGTGGGTGCGATATTGAGGATGTCTTGGGTCAAAAGTACGATCTTCTTCCAATGTTGACTCTGAAGGCTCCTCCATAACATCCAGCTCGTCGTCGTCGTCGTCTTCTGCATCTATGTCACCTTCAAAATCCCTGATATTTTCCTCAATGAAATCACTCGGGGGCGCGTCCACCACAATCGCCTCACACTTCTTGTCGTCACGGGCAATGCTGGTGAACTTTTTGCTAGCGGGGCCTATGTTCAGTTCATCGTCGGTTTCCTCAAATTCCGGATCGTCTGCAACATCCCTGACCTTCTTGGTCTTTACCCTACGTTTAGTCGTTTTTTCATACAACCGAATCCAATCATACAATGTGGTATCCTCGTATATCTTCGGTCGAAATATATAATCATTGACCTTGGACAGACCGATGATCTGCCCGTTATTTTTGTTTACAACCAGCTTTTCGGAAACATCACAATCACCAGAAAGATTGCTTAAATTGACTTCCTCGGGCCAGGCATTTTTCACTTCTTTCACATACGCTCTCCAGTAAAACGGGACGAATTTGTGGTCGGTATAATGATCCGGATTTCCCAACACGTAAAGTGATGCCATAGGACCCCCAATCTCTAATTTGGAGGTTAGAGAATTTACGACTTGCGTGAATATCTTCCTGACCTTCTCTTTGCGTTTCATATCACCACCTAGCATCTCAGAATTTTTGTCGAAAACGCTTTTTATGACGTCGAAGATACTATAGGTTTTCAGAGACTGCTTTGTAATATAATCTGTGACATAAGCGACTACAGCTTTTATGGCAGTGCCCGACAACAAGCTCGTCACGTCAGAGTTGCTGCGAAGGAGATAGGTTAGTGTTGGAGTGACCGTATTCATCCAGGGCTCTCCTTTCTTCAGGTTTAAGGCGCCGGTCTTGGGTTCTACCATTGTATGTTCAAATGTGTCTCTCGGAAACCTACGTTTGCATCTTCCTCTGGAGTCTAAGCAGTAGGACTTATCGTTCCCATTCGCATCTGTTTTATGTATATGCATGTTGGATCGTAACAGCAAATCGTCCACGGTGCTTTTGAACCTCTCCCACCAAGAATGCCTCTTGTCACAATTCAGGCAAGCTTCGTCTGGTTTAATGCAAGGATGCGGAGGAGGTTCAGGCAGCGTTCGTACGGGATTCTTGTATTGGGTAACGGCAGAAGCGATTTTGACTTTTTCAGAAATTTCGTTTTTCGGCCCTGTTAAAAATTCACCAACGCAAAGGGCTTCTAAGTACTCCACCATCTTCCTCTGAAATTCAGAACCGACATCCATAATCCTGTCTCTTATTTCTTGCGGTGTTAGACAGCCAGAAATCCACAGAAGTAGGTGCAGGTGCAAAGTGAGACGACCTTGCTGTTCCACTGTTCCATAATAGGCAGAAGTGTTACCATAAAGGCCAGGATGATCCTCATCGACACCCAACACGTGTTTGATAAACATTTGAACCATAAAGTGGAAAAATCTTGCACCAGCGACTGCATTACGCGAATTTAAGAGATAACACTGCTTGTCTGTGAGTATCTGAGGAGAAAATGTCTCTTTGGTGTCTGCAAAGTAGAGTGCTATGGGGTGTTTATTGTCCGCGGGTGCGAACGTGATGAACCAGGAAGGTGCACCTAGATAAGATATCAACGACCATATTTCGTTCCTCATGTATTTTTTTGATGTGACAGAACCCGGAACGTGGCCGGCTACGTGATCTAAATCTGCGATAAGAGCATAACAAGCTTTTTCCTGAGAAGTCTCGGGCTTCACCCTCTCTCCTCGATTCAACCTCTTTGACAGATCCTCCAAAACTCCCGTATCAATGTTCATGAGCCTGTCCGCTACGTCGTGGAAGTTGCGCTTTTCCGTTAGTAGATAACCTCCCGTGGTACCTCCTTTAATTTGTTCGTGATTAAATGCCACCAATGGAAAATAAGCATCCATTTGAAACCTCTTGTCGTGGTACATCAGGAGTCTTCTCTTGTGCATCATGTCCGACAGTTCGAGTGCATCGCCGGTGATACTACCAATCCCACCTAGCCCATATGGAAAGAGGCACGGAAACATCATCGGATACAGCTGCGGATTGTGATAAATAGATTGCGGTTTACTATCGTGACCGATCGCTAACACGCCACCGTCATCATCTCTCAAATGCTTCACAGCTTTGGCTATCATAGCTTCGAGCGACAAGGTTCCGAGCTGTTCCCCAGTCACGCAATTAACCACAAATGGACAAGGACCATCCTCCACACCATCTTCTTCTTCATTGTCAAAGGCACTCGTGGCTTCGGGTTCTTTATTACCGTCGGCCCTTCGATAGGTGACAACCACCGGAGGGCCCTTTTCGGGATACGCCTCTAAGTTATCATAAGATATATCTAAGTCAAAATAATCTGAATGATTGAGCTTCAGCCACTCAAGTGCCTCTGCAACCTTTCGCCTACGAACGAGAAGTGGAGTTCTCTCAAGGTCTTTCGGGGTGGGGCGACATGGACCAGTAAAAATGAAGGCGAGTACCTCATCCAGTTCGTCCACAGGCGGAGGCAATCTCTGGTATATCTTTGGCATAGGGTTCTCGAACATAATGGCATTGCACTTCATCTTATGCATGCCAGAAGACGCTCTTATAATGCACTTGTTATGGCGGACTCTGGACACAAGCAGTTGCTCTGTAAAGCTTAAATCCTGCAACTGCGGAGGAATGGCTCCTAGCCAGAGACCATTTGACAAAGCGTACTTGGGGGTCAATCCCATCGTCAGACTAATATCGCAAGACATACATATTTTGGTGCACTCGCGGTCTAAAACCGGACCATTTATCTCCAAGAACGGGTCATCACTTGATACTCTCTCCTGACGAGTGATGGCCATACCCTCCCTGCTCAGAATTTCCAAATCACATTCAACCTCAGACAGCTTCTTTAAGCGGTGCAAAGGCGTCAGCTGACCGCAGACAGCACAACCACCCTCCATAAACTTATCAGGTGCGGAATCTTCGCACCAATTTCGCACTATGACCTCCTTTAGTTCCGTAGAAGGTGGCGGCGGTGGGAAGGGATATTGTTTCGTCTTCTCACCTTTTTCTTTCCCAGTATTTTTTGTATTGGCACGACGCTGCTCTTTCATCTTTGTTTTACCTTCGGTATCCAATTTGTAATATCGATGTTTGGACCTCAAAGAGTCGGACTTCACGATGTGTCGAACAAAAACAGTCACGTGGGTTTCACAGGATGGGCAGTGATGACCTTGCAAAAGCGATGAAGTTTTACTTGCATTCGTCCTCGCAGGGACATGAATGTTATGAATTTTTGCAATAGTTCTGAAGTCTTTCATAGTGCATCTAGCAGCGAACTGGTCTAAAGGAATAGCCGCACAGATGTGGTCCTGTTTATCTTTGTACAGTGCATTGGCTACTCTATTGTGGCTGTGGGCAGCAAACCTGAAGACAGATGTGACTGCAATGCATTTGTCAGCGACGTTGGCATATTCCTGAAGCTCGTCAAAACCAAAAATGGGTATTCTTCCACCACCTATATCGGCTCCGGACGCAGGTGTAAAATAATTGGTGGTTTGATCTACGGGGGCACAGACCCTGGGGTCGACTGCATGGAAAACATATAAGTACGTCAAAAACAAATTAAGCACAGAGGGACGTTCAAGCATTTTCAAGCGGAGACAAAGAGCTTGATAGTCGTGCGATAACATGAAGTTTCGACTTAAACCGACTCTGACGGCCAAACAGATTTCGCGGACGGTAGCAGGCCGTATGAAACACGAAAAAGTCGTGTGTAGAAGAAGTGTGTGCATGTGCGGGGGCCAACATAGTTTGAGATCAGTTAGAAAATCTACAAAACCTCGAACAGTAGACCCAGCATGCCACAGGAGACCACACAAATCATAAAGCACATAAAATGTACCAGAGCAATCTGATAGACAGGAGTCAAAGGACACAACTCGAGCGTGCACGGATGATACAACAATCGATGATTGGTTCGGAATAAACATTTCGACACCCACACGGGTAAACAAAAAACCAGGCGCACTCGCGCGGTCTGTCATGGAGACAGAAGAGCCAGAGCTATTCGACTTTGGCAACAAGCAGAGTCGCGCAAAAGATCGATTAGGTACGGTGGTACAGAAGCGCGCATGGATATTTGAAGGCTTGTGCGGCAATCCCGGCGAAGAACAAACATCTATGATAGACGTTGTTGAGCGATTGACTGAAAACGATTTCAGTGGAGAGGTCCCGTTGGAGACGATAGCACCGAGTCGAGATATCACAATATAGAGAATAAACCAAAGGTAATAAGAGCGCAGACACGACCAATGCAGCATGGTAGTGATGGTAAGTACAAGATCAACCACAGCCTCATGGATCCAAACCGACAATCACGTGACACCGTACCAAGTATTCGATCGATTGTCAGGGTTGCGGGAAAAATGCAGCCGATATGAAACGATGTGCAAAATATTGCGCCGTTAAATACTGTGTGAGTCGTTTTATTTTATATATCGGAAATACATTTGAACAAAAAGATCACTCCTTGCAGTCGAAAGCACGTCAAACTTAGGAACATTCCATCCATTTTGTGATTGCTATCGATGTAGAGGAGAGGGAAGGACCTACATTCTCTCAGCAAAGGCACAACCATCTCAGTGAAGAGATAATAAAGTTGATTAGGCCCTCTAGAATCTAACCGGACAAAGGGTAAAGTAGGTAGTTAATTGATATGCAGAGCATGTATATACAGGAACGCGAAGAACAATTCATCACCTCTTAACAATCATATGACCGTTCCAACCATTCCGATTGGCATTCCAACTCTTTACCTCTTTATCTGAATGCATAACTATAGAACCGCGCACCCCAACAAAGTGGAGGTTGAAATGGGTGATGCGGCAAGATGGGAAGATTAGGATATCACCCTCGCAAAGCTCTAAGATCAGACCAGCCTCGTACAATACGAGTTCTCCTCCTTTGTACGGACCAAAGGGTATTACAACACAAATGCGGTCGTCGTTAGCATCGATGTGTGCATCAGTGCAGACGTTGATGTTGAGAACGAATCCAGGAAATGGATAGGTGGCGGGACATCGATTCAGCGGGAGAATCTCGCAGAAAACACGTAGATGATTAAAATCGTCATGCATGTGCGTTTGGAGGGTTTCGCAGACAACCTTGCATATGTCTTCTAAAGCGGTCGTGATGGCGTCGAATTGTTCCGGATTATCTTTGATAGCTTTGGAAAAATAGGTCGCTCGTTGAGTGTGGTTGGCCTTATTCTGCTGTTCTTTATATATAAAGTGGGGGTGAATGTCCACAGGGCTGCCATCTCCCTGACAAATGAAATAAGCTGTGCAGGGAGATGTAAAGTCAACGAACAACTCACCTTCTCCGCATAGCGATTATAGGTATCAAAATGTATGCTGTCAAAAGCAAACCCGTGTTCCTTGGAATTACAAGGTTCGAAGTCGTCTGGGCTGATGTCCTCGAGGATTTCCTGTATGCGAGCAAGTCTATTCTTAACAAGGTCCGATGCTTCACTGGTCACCAGAGTGATGAAATCGCCTTGGACACCATCGATTTTGACAGTTTTACTGATAGACGTCTCGTCAGAGTCACCCGACTGGGTAAAAATACAAGGCAGCCTACTCTTTTCTAATCGATTGAGGCACTTTGATATAACTGCCTTCTCGGCGTGTTCCTCCCGCGTGAGCTTTTTGCAGCTAAGAAAAATAAAATAAAATAAAATAAATCACGTGGACCGAAGACAGAATCGGAAGACTCAACAAGCTGTGTCAAGTGAACCAAGGAAGAAGCCAAGATTGCATTACGTTCTGCTTCTTCACGATGCTTCCTCGTCCAAGCTTTGCGGTTTCTAGGTCCCACCTTCGGATTCGGGTTCTGAGAGAGGACCAATGGTGTAATAATTTTGACGGGATCTCGAAGAATTGGAATCGTGAAATCAGCAGTGGAGAAACCATCAACCGAAGAAAACATAGAATGGGGGGTAGGTCGATTCAGGACGGTGGACCAAATGCCAGATCGTGAGGGGAGTGTGAAAAGGCTGCATGATACAAAATCAAAACCACTGCCTACACGACGAGATACGAAAAGCTCACTTTGTCTGCAAGGTGGAGGTTAAAACATCCATGCACTCGACATCAAAGAAACACAGAGGCGCGTCCGAGCTCCCGTCCGCTCGAGGAGGGAAAACCTCAAAACGGAGTATGGATCGTAAGGGTTCAAAGTTACGTAGAAGTCGAATCTGAGGGATAAGGGTTTCGCTAACCATCTTGATCAAGGGTTCAGATAGCCCCGAATCTACACTATCGAATCAGCAAGCATACAAAAAGCCATTGTTGATTTACCCTCAGGATTCCGGAGCACGAACGAAACAGAATCCACAAGAAGATTAACGTTGACGTCACGTTTAAGCAACTCTGACTTCAACCCAAGACTGGCGACGATTATCAGAATATAAAATGTGCCTGCACATTACAATCAGTAACCGGACGAGACAGCACCAGGATAAACCCGCCTCCAGACGCAAGGTGAGCCAAGCGGGAACCTTGATTATACCAATGCCAAAGGGATTTCTCATCCACCTCAAAGTGTTGAGCAACGCTGGCAACAGTTGGTTTGCGAGCAGAGTCTTCTATAGCAGCAAGCTCTCTGTGGGTAAGTCAGTAAGCGATTTCATATGCACCGAAAAACAAAGACTCCCCTATCAAAGTGAAATGCCAATCTGATAAGAGATATCATATGATGGAAGTCCGCCAAGGCCAGTCGTGATTGCGCCTCGGCACAGGAAGCTATGATACCCCCAAGCGACAACGGGTGGCGATCATCTTGCAGTCGATCGCACGCAGTTTCACCAGGCTGGATCAAAAGGAGTATGAGATCGACCAAGGACTGAAGACCGGTGTTAGAAATAATGCCGCAGAGCTTAATGATAAAGTCGTGGGTTCCCTGAGTCAAAGTAGGGGGTGCACCATCAGTTGACCATCTCAGACCTCCCTCTTCAGCACTTTTTTTGGCTCGTTTCCTCGCTCCTTTAGACTTCGCCTTTCTATTTCTATCGGCCTGCTTCTTCTGCAGCTCATTTGCAACCACTGTATCTTTCAACGCCCCCTTATCCTTAGGGCCCCCGGCAGAAACAACCCTCCTCTTTCCTCTCCCGCTTGTCACTCGACCATTCGTCTTGCACATCTCCTCTTCACCATCCGATCGAATATTATCCGCGTCGTCAAGAACAGATCCAATCAGGACATCTTCATCGTCCGGTGCTGCATCCACATCCTCCGAGTCGGACTCGACATCTGTCCGGTTTCCCCGTCGGAGCCGCTTACTGCGTCTGGTCGAGTGAGCGACAAGAGAAACCCGCTTCACACCATTCCTACAGCAATTATTCCCCGAGCTGCCATCCCCATTTCTTCCTTTGCGTGTGGCACACTCGACGTGTTCAGAGACATCCTCGCTCGCAGACTCAAGATCATCGGTGGACTCTGATATCGGACTCAAAGGTGTGAGTTCACGATCCAAGCTCCCAGTGAGTTCAGGGGACTCGGATTCGGGCGAACGAAGGAGAGGGAGAACAGAGGTGGGAACACGTTCGCGTACTGCTACAGGGTGTTCCTGAAGGACAGCGAGGAAGTCTCTGACAACTTCAGATTGATCGTCCTGCAGCTCGTCTAATAAACCCAATATCATGTCGGCAGACAAGTGTATTTTTGGATTGCGAACAGATCGACCCATTGGAACGAAATAAAGGGAACCGGGAAAGAAAACCGAAGTCAAACTCGAAACACTATAACCGCGGATTTAAAAAAAACGCGTCAATAAAATCACAATATCGAAATGACTCAATCATACTGAAATAATTCGCAACGTCAAGAGGAAACGAGTGAGGAACTGAGGATTAGAGTACGCGACCGTATCGCGTCTTGGCTAATAGGGTCCGCGCCACAGTTTGCAAAATCCTACGCGCGGCGCGTAAGATTTTGCAAACTGTGGCGCGGACCCTATATAGCGGTTCGGGTCATATGTTACGAACCAACGATCACGGGCCAGGGTTCATCTGTGTGAAAAATAATAAATAAAAGAAGCAGATTTGAGAACCTGACTCGCACCTGCAGTTGAAGCGAAGCATTTATATTAGCACCCACATATATATCGATCGTCCGAGGTCGGTTATAAGCTTGTTGTACATACTACAGACTATATGTAATCATTTTGACCGGGCATTCGCAATTTCGAAAATTTTGCTCTCCGAGAAGGCTGAAAAATTCTTTTTCGATTTATGTTTTTTCGGCTGTGACACGTGACTGAACACCCGATCGAAATGGTACAGTATTCCAAGTTGTCATTGTCATTTCCAAAATTCCCTTTCTATCGTTCATAAAAGGAGATTGCATTAAAGACCACTATCAAAAACCCAGGTAGATGGACAAAATAACATAAATGGGGTGAGATCAAGAAAAACTACTGCCGAAAACTATCCAATCGTGGGGACAATGCCTCTAACGTGCCTCGTAAAACTTTCCGGGAAGTGCGAGGAGCATAATCCAATGCACATTAAAAGACACGCTGGGTATCTCATCACCCGCCTTCATAAAGGTGCTGACGGTGTAAGAAACCACAGCAGAAGAACCCTCAGGAAGATCACCACCATAGCGAGGAAGTCTGTTGATACCCGCAAGGACATCAGTGAATTTGGAACCGGCTTGTCGAGCGTCATAAATAGGCACTAGGAAATACTTAGCATATAACGGCACAAAAATACAACAAGGCATACCGATGTCCTTAGCAGACAGACAGACTTTGTGAGTAAGATTGCCTTTGGGTGCAGCAGCGGAGGCACGAAAGGTAAAAGGGCTAGGCTGACCACTGGTTGACTTCTTTTTGCCGTCGATCTTGAATGGAGAAGAGGGTACAGCACCTAGAAGAGCGATCAACGTGTGCCATGCAAAGGAAATATAGCGTAGACCTACCATTACCAGTATCTGTGAAGGTAGTAAAATCAAGAACATTTTTGTACAACTGCCCTTTAAACTCGCGCTCTCCGATAATCATACCGATGACACCGACAAGGCGTTCGAACTCTCCTTCAAGCAATGAAGCCTTCACGAGCTTTTGCAACCTCCCCTGAGCTGTGACCTTTCCCTCGTTCAAGTGGCACTGATCCACCACTACAACCGAGGTACACAAGAGCGGCTGATCATTGCCAACGCGATGGAAATGCTTTTTACCATGCATTCCAGTGGAAACAAAAGCGGGATCGACGCGAGATAAATTCACAACAGGATATTTAGGATGTCGGATAAACGTCGTCGCGGATAGCAGAAGCCTATAGATACACTTGTTAGCAAAAATATGCAGTAGATGGGATGGGAGAACAAACTTCTTATCAATCCCATCGCTCTGATGAAGGACGAGGCTATAAGACGGATTGCCAGGTCCCACGGCGGTGGACCAAGAATGAATCATAGCAGCCCTGGTAAAAATAATGGTGCATCAGAAAAAGAATGGACAGAATAAGCATTTACGAGAGGACACGACATACCTGACGTTCACAAGACCTTCGTAGGTGCGTTGAAGATGCTTGTCCCTATTACCTACATCGGATTCGTCATCACTGGGGGGCTGTTCGCTTCTCGAGAAATGCACGTAAGAATCGGCAACAACAACGCAACGAACGGACACGGACCTGGTGACATGGTCCTCGAGATAAGTATCCTCGCCTTCGGACAAAGCACCGACAGCAGCTGTTTTCTGAGTCTTGCTAACAGCCGTTTTGTCAGCTTCGCGGGCGTCAGTCTTCTCAGCGTCACTGGGGCGAGAATTAAAACAAACAACATCAACACAAGAAACAGCACTGACACCTTCTTGATCTTATTACGGCCCCTCTCCTCTTCGTCAGGGCTGTCATCTTCGATCTCAGAAAAAGGTTCAGCTTCGTCAGAGTCGAATTCGGTAGCTCCACGCGTTTTGGCGACTTTACTGAGGGAGCGTTCACCCAGAGAAGCTCTAAAATGGATGTCAGCATGGTAGTATAAACAGAGTTCTCGACCGATATACACACTCGAAAATGTTCTCATCTGAAAGGTCATCGCCATCCTCCTTGGACTTTACGCTCTTTTTCAAACTCTTTTTTTCGCTAAATAATCAGAAGTCAGAACTAAGAACATACTAGCTGATATCAGGCATACGACGGAACGACCACCTCCACCTCCTTCTTGTATTTGATAGGCGTGATGGTTTTCGCCGCATCAGCAAACTTAACCTTCTGAGCAGGCGTCAACCTCTGCTTCTTTGGGCTTTCCGACATTCTGGTGTGGGGATAAACCACCGTTATAAAAGAGTCAATGATCGGCGAAACTCACTCGATGTCGGCCTCGGCATCAGAATCTTCATCCGAGGAATCCTTCAATGCGGACAAAGATCTCTTCTTACCCCTAAAACATCATGAAACACCACTGCAATCGAGAAAGCAAAACAGACACTCACTTTGTGCTCGCAGGGGTCGCAGAGACACGCCGACCGGGGACGTTCCTTGAACCGGGGAAAAATTGAATTTGAGTCGGCAATATAAACAGCGAAGGTAGAAAGATTATCACCTCTTGCGAGTTGGCGTTTCCGGCTCCGCCATCTCGGTGTCGCCATCACAATCCTCATTGATGCTACTGAGAAATGTAAGCAGAGACGGAGCCAGAGGAAAAAAGGAACACGGACATCTTAACACTCTTCACGCTCTTATCATCATCTTCACTGGAAGAGATTTCGACTCTGTAGGTGCAAAAATTCACAACAAACACATTGCAAGGGAATTCAAGAACTAACACTTCACCCGCTTCATCGTCGACAAATTCGTTAGACTTGACGACCTTGGACCTCGTGGGGGGCCTTCCACGGCCACGGGGGGCGACGGTAGACTTGGGTTTAGCAGTAGATTTTTTCGGGGGCATTTTAGAAGGAGGAGAAGCGATTATGCAAACAGCAGAGTGGTGAAAACGGTGGAAAATGATCAGAGGGATAAAACTCACCAGCTTTATAGCATTGCCGGATAATGCATCCGAATTATTAAGAAGATTAGGCGTTCAAGACGTCAAGCGGCTGATAGTGCGACGATGCACAAAGAATCACAAAGGGCGACCCGGAGATGCCAGAAGCCTTCTGACACAAACAAGACAGGCGACGGGTGTGAAACAGATCCAAGAAACAGATGCAAAGCAACAAGGGGTAAACGGGACGAGCAAAAGAACCCCGTTAGCAGACGAAGGGCATTTAAATAAAAACCGAATCAAAAAAGAAATCACACTAACAACTCGATCATCGGCGAACAAGAAGCACCACACACACACGGTTATGAGACAGAACACAAACTACCAACGAACGAGATATTGTAGAAAGTTGAATAATCACGAAACAGCGAGGCCAACCGCATACAGACGGTTACACAGAGCATATCCCATACAGGCAGCTGGAAAGCCATAACGAGTAAGAGACCGCTGCCAGAAATGCCGAAGATCACAGGGTTTCGTCGGGACCGAGCACCGTAGACGGATTTCGGAATTAAGTGACAATCGATAGAAACCGAAGTCACCGGGAAAAAAATATCGGGTTGAGGGAAGCACGATCAGCACCAAGAACCAATAGCACCGACTTGTCGAGAGTTCTAGCTCACCTACATGCAAACGATGTGAAACGAAGACAGCGTCAGAAGACAAGGAGGCAAACACAAGCCGAGTCCATTTGAAGTTGAATTGCTGCAAAGGACATCCACAGAGGGATTCGCGCCAGAAATCGAGACGAACGATTAAATGGACAACAACTACGATTTTGAAGAAGCAGGTGAGATGCCACACCGAGTTCACAGACTCGTACATACACTCAAGCAGACGAGCCAGCAATATCTCTGCTTAATCACGCCAAGAAGCGTCAGTCTCAAGACAGCAACCAGCTCGTGGACTATGAAAGGGTGAGTCTAAATAGTTACGACACACGTCACCACGGTCACTGAAATATTGGAAAAGTGGGAAGGGGTGCGGGTGTCAGCGATAGAAAATCCCAAGGGCTGGAGGTTGGTCACGACCGAAGGAGAGTGCGACCCGGAAGAAAAGGTACTAAGCTTCCAAGGAGTGATAGTGCGCAAAAGCCTACCACCGTTTCTAAATAGAGTGTGAGTAGATGATGGGATACAGCGAGGAGGTGCACATCTGACAAGCGATGTAGGAGCCCGACCAAGAAACAGTTCCTCCGCCAAGGGGTGCAGTTGACAGGGTTGAGCACACCACAGTTTCAGGCATGCGTCGACAACCTTCGACTCATACACTCCGCATTCAAACGCTACGTACCAGACGGTGCACTCGAGGCATTCGATCCGGAGGAATTCCTGGCACATCCTTGCATTGATGCAGCCACTCGAGTGTTCACCTCCCGGCGTGAGGATCCCATTGGGACAGCAGTGCCATTCGCACATACAGTGGACCCAAAAGGCATCTTGCAAGCACTTGTAACCGACGATCACTTCCACGGAACAGACAATGAAGTCGTTTACTACAAGCTAATCCCATCAGACGACGCTAAAGATCGGTGAGTCAATCATCACCTCCATACATCGACAGACATCTCATGCCAGGGCAGTTTTGAACAGACGGACCCGGTGATGTTCAGGATAGGAGACGTCGTGGAAGTGCAGACCACAGTCTCCGTAGTGCAGGTCAAAAAAGAGAGATTCAGAATGGTAATTAACTTACGCGCCATGGCTATGCTAGACAGTGGTCCCTCCATCGTAAGTGGCATTTTGAGATCAATCTGAGGGAAGAGAATAGAATAACGGGGATGCGGTTACAGAAAGCAGACTCGCACAGACTCAAAACGATGGCCAGCAACTCTCGCATTCGTGAGCCTACTCTCAGAGCACCAGTCAAGCGAAAGGTGGGATATGCTGATTGCAATAATGAGATAGCAGAGACTAGACGTAAGGTGTTGAGCATGGCCATATGCCATCAGGATGAGGAGGACGAATAGGAGGCACAATAGAACTGTATATATAGGATCAATAATAGATGGACAGTGCGTTGATCTCATTCAAATCATACCACCAGCAAGTTCAAAACGAAGCTGCCAAAAGAGGTGTCGCGAATAGGATAGACTTCACAGCATCCCCTGCCATAGTCTCCTTCTCCAGCATCGCTCAAACCCCTACACTTCAGAAAAGATGCCCAAGCAGACTGCCCATCATCATCAATATCAATCCCCCTTCCATAATCATCTCCATCAGGCATCGCACAAGCAATCTTTCTCCCCTTAACATCTAGTAAGCCAAGCCCACATCCAACATCTGTCTCGCTATCAACAGGCATTTCCTTCAAACGGAGGCCTTGGAGGCTCCAAGGTGGAGCCAAGTGCAAAACCTAACAGGACAAATATTGAGAGATCAACATCCTATGGAAACACAAAAGACCACTCACACAGGAGAATTCATCGCTAATTGGACTCATGACGACAGTTCGCGGTGCAAGGGTGAATCGATCTTCTACCACAGCCAGAGCATGGCATAGAACAGAGCCTGCATATTCCAGAGGGTAGACCAGAGGGAAAGTACGAATACTGGCCAAAAAGGGTAGAGCCAAGAGGAAGATCCACCAGTCATCCGAATTGCCAGTGAGAAAGGAGATCTCAAGGGAGGTGATAAAATGCCCGGGGCCTGGGCATCCAAAGAAACGATGTGAAATATCGAATAGAATGCTTTCGACCACGCGAACACCGATCGGGTCGCGTCGCGCATACGCGACAGATTGGAGTTCCTTCGCCCAGCATTCGCAGACGACAATAGATATGGAAGTCGGATACGCGGCACCGCCATCCACATGCATGTGAGACTCAACCTTCGGGCTGAAGGCCTGGATGTCGTACGGAACGAGGCGAGTATCTGAAACAGTAACAATAAAATAACCGCGTCAACGAAAATGAAACGTGGCAGACGCACCGATACCAGTCGTAACACAACCAGGACTGCTGTGTCCCGACGTTAGGCCATCAATACAACCTGCAAGCTCAATTCAGAATGAAGCGACTGCCATTGAAGAGCGAAACTCACCCTCGTCGTCACGCGTGCACATGTCGCCGGAAGAAGAGTCAAGAAGCCCAACGAATATCAACGAGTCGGTCTTAATAAAACCCGTTCTAGACATTTGAAAAAGATACTAGAGGCTAACAGCCTCGCGTGTTGGATAAACAATACAAAAAATGAACGAACAGATATAAAGATACTACGCAAAATATTGGGCATAATACGTAGCAAAACCGATCCTCGTATCATAATCGTTCGACCACGTATATTCGTCTGGAGCACTTCCGCAATCTGCAGTCCATCCGCATACCTCCTCCTTAAACAGTTCGTATACCCCACCGTTAGAGATCGTAAATCCATCTTGAGGCACATAAAAATCATTCACTCCTTCTGTCTCGTCCTCCCAAAGAGTCCCCTCCAACTTCCTACCTACTACACCCAGAGCTCTGTCGCTCAGCTCTGTTCCATATGCGCATATGATCACGACACGATAAAGTTTGCAACCGGCGAAAGAGGGTGTGAAGTCGTTTTTAAATTGATGAAACCGAGCGAGGGTAGGGGGCCATATAAAGAAGGCCGGCGTCTCAATGATGATGCATTTGACCGTGTTCCACCACGATAAATGCTCCGCGAAAGAGGGATGGCTCCAGGGTGGTGCCAGCAATAGAGCCTACATTAAAGTCAACTTTTTCAAAATAAAAAATAAAGAAAGAGGGGTTATTCACCTCCGTACACTCGCACTCTAATGGCCTGGCGATTACGGTCTCCAGCTTAGGAGAAAACAGCTGCATTCGGGCAGCATCGGCGTACTGTTCGATTGAGTCTGCACGCGAGTGAGTGAACACGAAACAGAACGTGACGAGATTTATCATTTCTGGCAGGGCCCCCTTAAAGAGCGCCCACCAAACTTCGTCGTAACCAGGATCAACCGATATACAAAACACAACAACGAAACGGCCTGGTCCAGGTGTCCCCAGGCAGGGAGACGATATGCTGCCGAAAAAGCTCTCCGACGAACTATCTTCAACCAGATGGCATTCCCGATACGTGATAGATTGGACCGACTTGGCCCAGAGCTTCCGAACAGCAGCGAATTTAGATGGATGCGACGACCGTCCATCCGGGGAGACACCAGAGTCTACAGTCAATAGCTTGACTATGTAACTTTGGATTTCATCGGGTATATACGTAGCATCTGACAAACGAGATAATCAACAAGCAGCAGCGATAGACGTGAAGATACACACCAGCTCTTTGGATCGATACTCGAGACTCCGTCGAGGGAGGCATGACAATTGTGTCCGCGCCACAGTTTGCAAAATCCTACGCGCTGCGCGTAAGATTTTGCAAACTGTGGCGCGGACACAATTGAGGAATTCAACAAGGGTGATCTTCCCATTCGAGCTTCACGTATCTAATTGGACTGTTTTGTTAAATATCAGATCTACATACGCACTCAGCGCACAACAGTTCGCGATATCCCGATCGACGCAAATCAAGATATTCAGGAATTTCTGTTATTGTCTGACTTTTGCTCAAAATATGGAATCTTTGTTTATCTGTTTTATTTACTTTATATATATTTGAATACGTCGATTATTTTACCGTGCATGCATGCTTCAGAGCAATTTTAGAATATGCGAATACATTGTGAAAGGACATGTGCCATGGTTTTATCAGGGCACGTGAGGTGTGTTCGATTTTCGAAACCAACACTAACTTGGACAAAAAAGGTAAAGACGATCAGTTCAAGCCTCCACCGTTCCTACCGACCTTTCAACAGTCACCATCGTCATCGTAGAAACAGCCAGTATGTCAAACACCGAGAGTCCACAGCCGATGACCAAAAGAAGGTTCAAATCTGTGTGGAACGACACAGGCAAAGTCACCGATCACTTCCACTTCCGCGCGACTCCATCTGGACAACGGACGGTAAGCAAAACATTAGCTGACTATTAAGCATCACACAACTGACACCTCACAGTGCGCCCAATGCATCGAGCGCAAAATACCGGACGCTAATTGCGAAGGGTCTAGCAATATGGGGTGTGTACCCTGCGTCAAGGAGAATATTGCCGGATGTTCGCGTTTGACCACATTTCGCATCTGGAACGCGATGAGAACCTTCAACATGACGACCAACGAGGTCGGAGGTTTTATCGAGAGATACATCGCTAAGGAGAGTGTCACCGATGACGATGATGAGCCCGACGAGTACCCGGAAATGAAGAAGATGCTAGAAGAGAAGGAGAAGGAAATTGTTCGGTTGACACAGCTACTGAAAGGTCACACAGCGCTGGACGACCTCCGGACCCGGTTGGACGAGACGAAGGGCCATCTGGGGTACGACAGGATGTTAAAGGCAGAGAGATCGTCGAGGGAGCAGGCGGTGGACATTAGGATATTGAGGGAGAAGCTGCGAGAGTACCATGTAGTCAGGGCAGTCACGGAATCCGAAGCCGTATCCAGGATATCGGCCTACGAGAAAGCAATCGTCAAACTCGACGAATTCATCGCCTTCCCTTACCCGAACCGCGACCCTCAAGAGCACGCCGAACTAAACAAAATCAGGGGCAGATTCGCCGCCATATGGGAGCTCGATCGCGAGGACACGATTACTTCGCTGGGGTCTGGTTGGCACAGAATACTATCGCCAGAGCACAAGCTCGGCGAAGGACTATCTGAAATACTCTGATATGCGGCTTTGACTCCACAACATGTACAAGTAGAACAACCCAGCTTCCGCAATGAAACAATGGTGCTTTATTCTTAGACATTTGAGGTAATACAAGGCACCAAAAGTTCATATTTGTAGCAACTGGCATTATGCATTGTGGATTATAACTCACGACACCCGAGACATAATAGCATTTGTACCCTGGACAAAATTAGAACACTATCGCGAAAAATAAATAGATTATTGTTATACTTTTGCGATAACCTAAGCGAGAATTTGATTCCGAAATTTATTATTCGAGGCAGACAAAAGAATAAGCCATATTCAGAATTTATCCGGAGGATACAATCTAAATCTGGATAACATAATTGCTTAGGGGACACAACTATTGTCAGAATTTGATCGCGTCAACAAAAGTGTTTCCCGTATTCAGATTATTTATTGACGACAAAATCATTGCCCAGGGCCAAAACATTAATTTTGTAATCGAGAAATAAGTTAAATATGGCAAACACTTTTGTTGACCTGACGGAACCATTGGCGCAATCAAATTCAGACAACAGTTACGTGCCTCAAACGGCTTGGTTTTCATGTATGTGGGTTAAATAAAATAATTCCTGTTTGGAAAAGAAATTCCCAATCGGGATACCATGCATAAACATTCACAAAGTTTTGTGGTTGTTTGGTGTAGTGGTAAGCTACGATAATTTTCCGCATTCCGGCAGTGTGTCTATATGAAGCTCTGGGTTCAAGCCTGTCCGAAACCAATTTTTTTCACCCAGATGCATTCCAATGTGTGGCTCCGCAAAATTTATTTGTTTGCTCCTAAACAAGTGTGCATTACAAAATTTGTATTGTCATAAAGCCAAATTTCTGAATTCAGGAAGAACTTCTTATACAATGCACATACCTTGCATGCTAAGCCAGAAAATTCTAATCTGAGTTTCAAATTGTTCTGAACATCTCAGACAATTCAATATGCAATTAAAGTTTCTAGAGACCCCAAATCTTTAGAATCGTGTGTCTGTGAGCATCACAGCTTCCTCAGACCATATAATATTCTGATTACTCAGCTGAACATCGGAACAAGCCCTTGATCAAAGTAAAAAATAATATATGGAGCACTCTGACACAAAATAACACTAATGCCAATTCATCTGGACTCTCTGAAATTTTTCCAGGTGCCATGTGTGCAGAACAGCTCAAATCCAGTTACAAGAGGGTCTAGCCTACCATGTTTTGCTAAATGTGTGATTAATAAGAATAAAAAACACAAAGACACCCTCAGAAGGTGTAAACTATCTATGATGTGCTTTCATAATTTTTGTACTGTGGATAGAGGCTTTGAGCTCATACCCCAGAGCATCTGTGGCACAACAAGCAGCTGCTATCTCAATTTGGATGTACCTGCCATTTTGAGATAGCAGCTGCTATCTACCCAAATCGAGCCCCTCAAACAGACGTGTTATCTAGATTGAGATTATATCCTCCAGATAAATTCTGAATATGGCTTATTATTTTGTCTGCCTCAAATAATTAATTCCGGAATCTAATTCTCACTTAGGTTATCTCCGGTAGGCAAAAAATTTATTTTTATTTTTAACGATAGTATTATAATTTCATCAAGGGGACAAATGCTGTGATGTCCCAGGTGTGAGCGATATAAAGCAAGCAATGCAGCTGTTCATTAGCTTCAGATCGACACAGCACAATACGTGTAAATGGGAATAGTAGACAGTGCTTATAGGCGGTTAAAAAAAGCGAAAACAGAGGTGGTTGATGAGAGTATTTGGCAACATTTGAGAGGGAGAGGTTGATACAGTGCAGTTGATGAGAGTATTTGGCAACATTTGAGAGGCGTGAACGAAGTGTCTGGCAGAGGCGGCGGAACTCAACTTGCTTGAGAATATAAAGGCTTGTTGTGGGATCTGCTGCGCGAAGTATGCGAATCAGACATGCTCAAATTAGAAAAATAGAGAGGAACGCACCTGGTAAATGATTTCCAACCGTGCATTTGATCTTCAATGTCTCTCTAACCAGGTGTGGTAACTCACCCACAAAAGCTCAAGCCACGGTGTGACTAAAGCTCCGTCCGTCCAGTTCTTGCTCTGATATCCACTAACAGCTCCAAGCAGAATACTATCAGGTGTCTCGCTTGCCTCCAAATCATCCACATCCGCAAGCGCCGCAGCTTCATCCACCTTCTCCGGGGCGTCTTGGACTTTCGCATCAGCAAGTTGTATGAATTTATTGATGACGACCTCAACGGACTCATAGTTGCATGGTGAGGAGCTATTTGGAATGGGGTAATCTGGGGTTGAAGGGCTGGGATGTGGAGATTGACTGGCATGTGAGGGTAGGGGGATATGGTGGGAAAATCAAAAGA
>Ga0193716_1000486_pt1 | contig 24018 bp, 20 predicted proteins | sample U2c1metaG_FD_145901 | JGI IMG/M metagenome (GOLD analysis project Ga0193716, IMG submission 145901) | Soil microbial communities from a riparian zone of the East river system, Colorado, United States - U2c1 | ecosystem: Environmental > Terrestrial > Soil > Riparian zone | place: USA: East River...
CGCCGCCGGTGACCAAAACACTCTTCCCTGCGCAAGCCGCAGCGCGCGGCGTTGCCGCCGCTGGGCGGGAGGGGCTCAGAAGTTCTTCCCAACGGCTCAACCTAGTCCTCCACCACCATTGTTCATCTCGCTTAAACTCAAAAAAGAAGGGGACGCAGCCCGCCGCGCCCCCTTCGCTGAATGAAAATTCATTTTGACAGTGCCTAGTTTTGCCCTTTGGTAATCGCCAGAAACACGCGGTCGTCCACCGCCAGCGACTTTGTAAACAACGTCGCCGTGCGCGCTGCTGACACCGCCACCTGATCGGCATTTCCGCTCAACGCTGGCCCGGCCTGTCGTCCGGTCGTGTTCGAACCATCTCCCGGCTGCAATGAGATCCGAGTTGTCTTCGGCGTGCAACCCGTCGCGCCCAAGCAGGTATCGCGGACAAAGACCTGCCGCAAGCCGCTGTTCACTCCACCCGCGCCGTTTGCTCCCGATTTTGCCGCCGCAGTCCCCTTCCCGGCCGGTGCTGGCGTAACGGCGATGAAAGCCACAAATCTTCCGGACGAGCTCACGGACGGCAAAATACTCTCCAGTCCGCCGAGCGCTCCCTTCTCATCGGTAGAAAGCAGCTGCGTCGAAGGCTTGCAGTCAGCAGCCGCTCCCGCGCACGTGTCGCGCAGATAAATCTGCCGGCCGGCCAGTGCTCCGGTGGCAAGATTGCTGGCACTCGAACTGAACGCCACGTACCGCCCATCGGAGCTTATGGAAGGCGCATGGCTCTCCGCGTTAGCTCCCGTTCCATCGCTGGCCACAGAAACTTGCGCGGTCTTTTGCTGGCAATCGGAATTTGCCCCCTGGCAGGTGTCGCGCACAAAAATCTGCATGTTCTCGCCTTCTACTGCGGCGTAGGAGACAAACCTTCCGTCCGCGCTCACCGCCGGCGTTTCCTCTGCAGCGTCGCCCTGCTTTGCGACACTTGCACCAGCACCAATAGTAAACGTCGGTGCGTTGGTGCTGGTTCCGCCTCCGCCAGCGCCGCCGCAATTCAGTGTCGGATTGCAATTGGGAGTCTGTGCAGGCGGATTATAAACAGAGATGGTGGCGGTTCCAGCCGTCGCCAACAACGCCGCGGGAATCGTCGCTTGAATGGACGTAGTCGAAATACTGCTGGCACTCAGGGTCTGCCTTGTTCCGGCCGTCCAATAAACTTGCGATCCGCCTGAAGGATCGCTCGTGGCAATAAAAGCGCTGCCGGTAATGGTCACGGCTGTGTCGGCGCTGCCGATCGGAGCGCTCGAAGGTGAAATGCCGCTGACCACCGGCAGGGGGTTCGCCGGAGGATTAATGAGGAAGGAGACGCTATTGGACAGTCCGTTCTGTCCGCTTCCGGAAAACGGATTCAACGTATTTACACTCGCTTGGCCCGGAGCAGCGGTCAGACTGGCCGGAACGACAGCGGTCACCGACAAAACGTTTCCTGAGGCGTCGGTCGTGACCGTGGTTACAAGTTTTTTTCCGTTCCACTGCACCACGGTCTTGGCCACAAATCCGGCTCCGGTAACCTTCAATACCAGGTCCGGCCCGCCGGCATTGACGTCTGCCGGAGAAAGAAAGCTAAGCTGCGCTCCCGTGTTTCCCTGAAACGTGTTGCCGTAGTCATTGCAACCCGCAATTACGAATATCGCCGCAAACGCGACAGCCAGTGCTGTCCAGAACCGCTTCATTGATGCTCCTTCGTTTTACCCTCGTGACCGCTACGCGGCTCACCTATATTTAGGCGTTGGTATCCAGGTGTTGACCGGGGAATCCACTTCGCCCGCTTGCTTTTGGGGTGAGATGCGCTTTCCGCGCATTACGTTGACCGCTCCGTCCCCACGGCAAGCAGCTGGACCAGTCGCCAGCCGGGCCCGGGACACCTTCCCGTGCTCGCTTGCTCGGAAAAGCAGGTCTGACGCAACCTTGTATGAGTATCACCCCGGCAAGGAAAAGGTCAATGTCCTTGCGCTAGAACCCCCATCGCCAAACGGGAGACTACGTCTCACTGCTGGGCTTCGGCCTGCGAGCCCCTCTGCGCGGCACTTGCCCGGCGTACCAAGTCTTGAATCTTTGCTCGGCACTCGGCATCTTCTACCGCTATCGCCTCGGCGGCCTTGTAAGCGGCAAGAGCCTGTTCCCGGTTCCCCAATTTTCCATAAAGGTCGCCCTGGGCCATCTGAAACAGGGGATTTCTCGGAAACTTTTCAACCAGTGGCCCGATGACCTGCAAGGCCCTTTGATACTGTTGGTCATAACGGTGAAGGTTCAGGGCCAGATACAATCGTGCTGCTTCGGCGGTAATCACCCCGCCTGCCATGTCCTGCTCCAGGAGACGGATGCCTTCCTGTTTTGATCCTCCGGGAATTCCCATCAGGAAGCGCAGCATTCGCGCAATGCCACTGAGAGTATCGACGTAGTAGTTGTAAAGTCCCAATCCCAAATCCGCGTCGGCAAGTTCTTTGTCCAGTGCAAGCGCGCGCAGGAGCCGCTCGCGGGCCCGCACGCCGGCACGCGCCGCATTTCGATTTTCGCCTCGCAGCGCATAAAAGCGCGCCGCCAGCGCGCCGCCCATGCCCGCATAAAATTGCATTTCGGCGCTGTCCTGTTTTTGAATCTGTTTTTCTGCCAGCGCTGAAATCTGTGTCACCAGATCCAAATAGCTCTGGTCCGCCTCGAGTTTTGCGCGATGCCGCGCGTCCACCATGCCGTACTGGTATTCAAGGGAGGTGCACCAGATCTTCCACCAAAGCGCTTCGGCTTCGAGCAGATAGCCCAGCGGGTGCTCGGGTCTGGCTTCCTGCATCCGTCGCGAATCGCTGACGGCTCCGTGCACGTCAAACTGATAAATTTTTTCCACGATTTCAGCCGTTTCCGGTGGTACGGAAAGCTGCGCAGCCTGTACGGGAACCCCTGCGCAAAAAAAGAGTCCCAGCAAGGGAATGCAGACCAGAAATCGGGATTGCCGTACGCCCACAGCGGGTATCTCCCAAGTGCGTTCCTAACTACAAGTCTGCGGCGGTTCAGGCAATGTTGCAAATTGGTTCTGACCCTTGCCCGCTAATTTCCCGCGCAAAATCGAGGTTAGGTGGCGCGACCCGCATTTGCTATTCTCGGCAAACGCATGCCACCGGCTGAAAAAACGCCTGCTCCTGGTCTGGAACGCGGCCTCGGCCTGAAAGAGGCCGTGGCACTGAACATGATCGAGATTGTCGGCATCGGTCCGTTCGTGGTCAGCGCCTTGGTCATCAAGGCCATGGGTGGACCGCAAGCCATACTCGCCTGGGTGGCCGGCGCCTTGCTGGCCACTCTGGACGCTTTCGTGTGGTCCGAACTTGGCGCGGCCATGCCCAAAGCCGGCGGCACTTACGTTTTCCTGCGCGAGGCCTATGGGCCCCTTCGCTGGGGACGCCTCATGTCCTTCCTTTTTGTTTGGCAAACTTTCGTGCAAGCTCCTCTTTCGGTAGCTTCAGCTTCCATCGGATTCGCGCGCTATGCGGGCTACATTCACCCATTCTCGAAATGGCAGGCGAAAGCTATTTCTGGGGCCCTGGTCATCGTTCTGGTGATTTTGCTTTACAGAAAAATTCAGACCATCGGACGAATCTCCGTCTTTCTTTGGGTTGGTGTTGTCGGCACGATGCTTTGGCTCATCTGGGGCGGCCTCACCCATTTCAACAAAAACATTGCTTTCGACTTCCCGCCTGGGGCGTTTCACTTTTCCCGTCTGTGGTTCGCCGGACTTGGTTCGGCGATGGTTAGCACCGTCTACAGCTACTGGGGTTACTACAACATTTGTCATTTGGGTGGCGAAATCCGCGACCCTGAAAGGAATATCCCGCGCGGAATTTTTCTCTCCGTGCTGGGAATCGCCGTCCTGTATCTGGCGCTGCAGACCAGCATCCTTGGGGTCATACCTTGGCGTGAAGCCCAGGACTCCAAATTTCTCGCCAGTGTTTTTATCGAAAGGCTATACGGCCTCGCCGCTGCGCATTTCGTAACCGGAATGGTTTTGTGGATCGCTCTGGCCAGTGTTTTCTCACTTCTCCTCGGTTACTCGCGGGTTCCTTATTCCGCTGCTCTGGACGGCAATTTCTTCCCGGTCTTCGCGAAACTTCATCCCACCAAGAAGTTTCCCTACATTTCGCTGCTCACGCTGGGCGCTCTCGCCCTGCTCTTGACCCTCACTCTGGATTTGGAAACCACCATCGCGGGAATTCTGGCGGTGCGTTTAATCGTCCAGTTTATTGGCCAAGCGGTAGGCGTAATGCTGCTCCGCCGCCGCTGGGGCACGGAGCGTTTACCCTTCAAAATGTGGCTCTATCCGCTACCTGCCATTCTCACTATGTTCGGTTGGGCCTGGCTTTTCTGGCAGACTGGCTCGGTCCGCAAATGGGGTTTGCTCGAAATCGCCATGGGCGTGGTCGCCTTCCTCATCTGGACCAAAGAAATGAAGCAGTGGCCCTGGGCCCCGCCCGTTCAAGTCTCGCCGGAATAGACTTGCCTGGATTGCGCGGCGCAGCCCTGCGTTCGGTCCTCGGCCGGGTGTTCGGGGCGGGACTAGTACAACCTGCAACGAGCAGGCAGCACGGCACGTCTGAGGAAGGGGGCCCGATTGACCAGCCAACGCCAACTTTTCGCCGCAAGTCTTCTCGTAGTCGCCTTGTTTGCTGTCGCCAGCGGCCGTCCCGTCGCCGCGCAATTCGCTCCCGCAGCCGGCACAGGTCCGGGTCTTGCCGAAACCATTGAAGCCATCGACGCCGCCCGCGTCACCACGCGCATCCTGTACATCACCGCCCATCCTGACGACGAATCCGCCGCTGTTCTTACCTACTTGGCCCGCGGCCTGCACGCCGATGTGGCGCTCCTCTCACTCACTCACGGGGAAGGCGGACAGAACGCGCTCGGTCCCGAGCAAGCTCCGCAACTCGGTTTAATCCGCACGCAAGAGCTCCTTGCCGCCACCCGCGGCTACGGCGTAAAACTCTATTTCACCCGGGCCAGAGATTTCGGCTTTTCCAAGACGCCCGAGGAAAGCCAAAAAATCTGGGGCGATCAAGTCCAGGAGGATATGGTCCGCGTCATTCGCTCGTTTCGCCCCAACGTCGTTATCAACCATTGGGGCGGAGTGCATTCCGGCCACGGCCACCATCAAGCGTCCGGCCTACTGACGCCCAAAGCCGTAGCAGCCGCCCGAGAAACCTCCTTCTGCCCCGACTGCGGCCAAATTTGGAACGTCGAGCAGATCCTCGACGTCGACCGCAGTAGCGACCATCCCTCTGGATACGTCCTGCCTCTTGACGAGGTTTCCCCACTCTGGGGAAAAACCTGGCGGGAAATCGGCATCGACGCCTTCGCCAACCACAAAACGCAAGGGGTCTCGGTATTCCTGGGGTCCCCCTTCATCCGCCGCCCGGTGCGGCTGGTTCCAGAAGACGCGACTTTGTTCGATCCGACCTCACTCGCCCGACCTTTACACACGCTGGCCCGGGATAGTAGCGGCGACGATTGTATGGCTTCGGCCAGCGACTGCCCGCTTCTTAAAAACTCTGAGAACCAGATTATTGAAGCCGAGCGAGCCGCTTTGATTCTGGACTGGGAGAAATCTTCCGCTGCGCTCGAGGGAGCGATTCAGGATTTTCGTAAAATTTACGTGAGAGGCGATTCCACGAACAAAAACAAGCTTATGCTCGACGGAATTTCCGAAGCTCTGCTGCGGGTGAATCGCGCGCTGGCCCTGGTAAACGGTGTCGAAATCGACGCTGCTTCTGATCGCGCTGCCGTTGTGGCGGGCGAAACTTTCGAAGTCACTGTCGCAATGCGCTGCCGCGTGAAAAGCAGTTGCGCGCACAGTGAGCCAACACTGGTTCTTCCGGCGGGCTGGAGTGCAACCAGAAAAGATGGCTCGGCCGACAGAGGAATTCACTACACGGTCCTGGCAGGTCCGCTGCCAGCCAGAAACGTTTTGCAATGGCTACAGCTCTCTCCCGACGAGCTCGTCTCTGCCCAGGCCGCTGTCAACGCCGGAAACTACTCCTTTGAAGTGCGGCGCGCGGTCACGCACATTGAATCAACCACAGTCCACCTGGAGCGCGTCCCGGTAAGAGTCGTTCCTGCCTACTCGCTCGAAGTGCAACCCAAGCAAGCCGTCGAAGTGCAGGGAGACAGGAAAAAACCACTCGAAGTTTTCTTGCATGTCCATTCTCATTCGGCCCGACCGGCGAAAATACAGATCGGAGTCGCAGTTCCCAAAGATTGGACTGCCGGTCCGGAAATCCCTGTTGAGTTCAGCGGTTCAGACGATAAATACGTCAAGCTCATCGTTACGCCTCCGGCCAATTTAGCGACGGGCAATTACACCATCACCGCTTACGCCAAACGGGGCGGAGAAACCTTCACCACTTCTGTTGAACCTCTGGCCACCGCACCTACGCTTCTCTGGAGCGAACCCGCCGAATGCCAGGTACACGTTTTCGCAATCAAGGTGCCTGGCAATCTCCATATTGGTTACATCAGCGCGGAAAACGAGCCCATTCCTGAAGCTTTGAGAAATCTCGGCATTAGCGTCGAGATGCTCGACGCCAACGCGCTTAACTTTGGCGACCTCTCGAAATTCAGCGCCGTCGTCGTCGGCATCCGCGCCTACGAGATTCGCAGCGACCTTCCCGGCGCGAATCAACGACTCCTCAACTATGTCGAAAACGGCGGAACGCTCCTGGTCCAATACCAGCGAGATTTCGCCTGGGACCACTCGAGCTTTGCTCCCTACCCTGCAACCATCAGCGGCACTGCGGAAAATTCCCTGGCCCGCATCACCGACGAAACCGCCGAAGTAAAATTTCTAAAGGCCGACGACCCGCTTCTCAACGAGCCCAACAAGATCACGCCAGCAGATTTCCAGGGCTGGATCCAGGAACGCGGTCTCTACTTCTGGACCCATTTTGACGACAAATACACACCGCTGCTCGCCATGCACGACCCCCATGAAAAAGATTTAAATGGCGGACTCGTTTACACCCATCTCGGCCAGGGCACTTACATCTACACGGGCCTGGCCTTTTTCCGTCAGCTTCCGGAAGGCGTGCCCGGCGCCTATCGCCTCTTCATCAATCTGCTCAGCGCGTCACGCACAAAATAGCCCGCCCAGGGGCCCATGCAACGGCGGCAGCTGCCGCCGTCAAGCACACCCGGCAAACACACTTTCTGTGTCGCCAAACTCCTCATGCTATTCTCTTTTTCCAGAGGAGCTCGTGCTTCCATGAAAATGCCTTTTACCAGTTATTTTCTCGGTCGAACTTCGCGCCTGGTTTTTCTGTCCGCGCTGGGCGCAATTTTGTTGCTCGGCAACGCTTGGCCCTCTGCTGCGCAAAAGAAAAAAAAGAAAGACAACACCCCTCCGGCCGACAGCGGCAATCTCGTCATACCCATGTCGGACGAACAGCGAATCGACTATTTGATTTCGGAAATGCTAGGCGCCTGGCAATTGGGCGACATCGAAAAACTTCACAAGGACTACGCCGACGACGTTTCCATCGTGAGCGGCGCATACGCTCCTCCGGTAATCGGCTGGGCCAACTATCTCGCTTCCTATCAGCTTCAGAAAGCGCGCATGTCCGAGATCCGTTATGACCGCAGCAACACCTACGTCAAGGTGAGAGGCACGGTGGCCTGGGCTTGTTATCAATGGGATTTTGCGGCCGTGGTAGCGGGGCAGGCTTCTGAATCTCGCGGTCAGACCACTTTAATTCTGGAAAAGCGCAACGATCGCTGGGTCATCGTGCACAACCACACTTCACTCCTGGAAACCGTAACTGCACCGCAGCCGGGCACACCGCCCGCTACGCAGCCACAGGCTGTCAAACCGCCGTCGCCATAACTACGTGGCGTTAATTAGTGCCATCGGCCACCGTACTGCGGCGGCCCATCGCAGCAATTAGAAATTCTTCAACCCGTGATAGACCCACATTCCGGCAATCAGCAGAAGCAAAGCTCCTGACGTAATGCCGGTTGTGGCCAAAGGCTTGGCGAGTCCGTTGATTTTCGCAACCAACTCCCGCTGTTCCCTGGCCATGTGGTCCTGGCATGGATCGAGAAATATCTGATCGTCTTCGTGGTTTGTCAGCACAGTGCGCCGTACCAGCAAAATCACAAATACGGCAGTGATGACGCCCCAGACCATCAGTAAGTAAGAAATGGGCCCCGTGAGTGTGGATTCCACGTCCATGGAAACCTCCCCTTGGCACCGACGCCTATTGCCTGTCCCGAACGGCAGGCAAAGGAACTTGTTTTTATGGCGGGAGTATACCACCTAGAATCTGAATCTCAAGTACCAACTATCAGAAAAATGAATATCCTCATGCTCTTTCTTTTCAACGCCCTAGCGCCTTGGGCAGGGGTGTTTTTGCCCGGTCCGCTCGGGCCCGAGCGCCGGGCAGCCGCCCTCTCCCGCGACCTGCTAAAATGATCCCGGAGGCCCATCATGCCCAACTCCACGCCGGTCGCCGTCATCACCGGAGCCGCGCAAGGCATAGGTCGCCGCACTGCCGAACTTCTCGCTTCCCGTGGCTACGCGCTGGCCCTGAGCGACCTGCGCACACCCATCGAGACCCGCCGTGCCGTCCAGCAACTGGGGGTCGCTGACCTCTTCGAATTTGTGGGCGACATCTCGGACGAATCCATCGTCAACAAATTTGCCGCTGCCGTTGCCGCACGCTGGGGCCGCACCGACGTTCTCGTCAACAACGCCGGAATCAGTTTCATTGCTGCGGCTGAAAATATCGCCGCCTCCGAATTTCGGCGCGTCCTTGAGATCAATCTCCTGGCTCCGTTCCTGCTCGCCAAAGATTTTGGGAAAATGATGCTCGCGCAAAAATCCGGAAGCATCATTAACGTAGCTTCTGTGGCCGGGCTCGTGGGCATCGCTGATCGTGCTGCTTATAACTCTTCCAAGCATGGTCTGATCGGCCTCACCCGCACTCTTGCTGCGGAATGGGGCGGCCGGGGAGTCCGCGTCAACGCCGTATGCCCGGGCTGGGTCAAGACCGAGATGGACGTTGCGGATCAAGCCGGTGGCAGCTATACCGACGCCGACATCGTTAATCGCATTCCCATGGCTCGCTTTGCCTCACCTGATGACATCGCGAACGCGATCGCTTTTCTCGCCGATCCGAAACTAAGCGGCTTTATTAACGGTCATGCTCTTGCTGTCGATGGCGGCTGGACCTCCGATGGCAGTTGGGAATCCCTGCGCCTCCGCCACCGGTAGCGGAGCCCACGTTTCCGGCAACATTTCCGAGTTCCTAAATTAGGGAGCGGGATCGAAGAGCTTCATACCAGACCCCTCATCCAACTTCTTTTTAATCGGCGTGTTGTTGGCGGTGAGGAAAACCTCAAGCGTTGGGTTGACGTTGAGCTCAAAGACATGGCCGCCCACGGTGCTCCCGTCCTGCCTGCTGAGTACGGCATGCATATGGACGACTGGCTTGTCGCTGTAAAGTGCGATGTCGCCCGTGAGTGAAACTACTTCCGCCTGCTGCCCCACTGCGATTCGGCGATAGCTCTTCCGGGGTAGCTCGAGCCAGGCCAGCGTGGCGCTGCGAACGGCCCCGATAGCCGTGAAGTGCGCGTCCACAATATTGTGGGCAATGGCGAAGTCGGTCAGTCCGCTGAGCGCCTCATCGCCTTTATAGAAAACGATGGCGTAGACCTTTTCATCGGGCGTGTCTTTGACAAGCTTTGCCCGCATGGCCGGCGCCTTGCCCGTCGGCACGGGACGTGACGGCGAGATAAAGCCGTCACCCGAGCGGGCCGCAGTTTGGGCCCCGACGGGCGTTGCGAGGATCAGCAGAACCGGGATAGCGCTAAGTTTCATGGTTAGATTCGCCTCGTTGAGTCAATCGCTCTAGAAACTTCGGAAGCGATCTCACCCCATGATATCGCTGTGTTTTTTCTTCCGCCACCTGCGGCCGTTTCTCCCCTTCGTTGCTCCCACGAACGCGGTCAAGGTAGAATACCTGCAGTGCCCGAATGGCGGAACTGGCAGACGCGCTAGACTCAGAATCTAGTGATCGCAAGGTCGTGGAGGTTCGAGTCCTCTTTCGGGCACCAATTTTCTCCGCTATTTCCGTTGCTTGTTTCACCGCCCCCCGTCGCTTCGTCGGATTCACAGGAAATCACGCCGCGGCCAGGTAGACGTACCGCAAAATAAACAACGCCGTCAGTATCCACAGCAGCACACTGATCTCGCGGAATTTCCCCGCGCCGATTTTTGCCACCGTGTATGCAATCAGACCCAAACTTAGGCCCGTCGCAATACTAAAGGTCAGCGGAGTAGCAATCATGGTGACGAAGGCCGGAAACGCTTCTGTGTAATCGTCCCACGCGACGCGAGCGATCGATTGGGTCATCAGTGCACCCACCAGAATCAGGGCCGGCGCCGTCGCAAATCCGGGAATGATCGCCACCACCGGCGAAAAGAATATCGCTGCAACAAATAGGGCGGCTACCGCTATATTGCTGAGTCCGGTGCGCGCTCCAACGGCCACCCCCGCTGCGCTTTCAATGTAACTGGTGACGGTTGAGGTACCGGTCAGCGACCCAAACACCGTACCAACCGCATCGGCCAGCAGGGCCCGCCCGACTCCCGGAATTTTCCCGTCTTTGACGAATCCTGCCTGCTCGCAAACGCCGACGAGCGTTCCCACATTGTCAAACAGGTCCACAAACAAGAACGCAAACGCAATTTCCAGCAATCCCAGATGCCAAGCGCCACGCAAATCCAGTTTGAGAAATGTTGAGGACGGATGCGGCATCGCCACCAGCGCCGAGGGCCAATGCCCCAACCCGCGAAAAATTCCATAAAGCGTTGTTCCCAGAATCCCGATCAGAATCGCGCCCTTAACTTTTCGCACCATCAATATTAAAGTCACAACGAGCCCCAAGCATGCTGCCTGCACTTCTGGATCAGAAAAATTCCCAATACTCACAAACGTCGCCGGATTGGCCACCACCAGCTTCGCGCTGCGTAGCCCGACAAACGCAATAAACATTCCAATCCCCGCCGCCGTCGAGTGCTTCAGCGAGTCCGGAATCCCATTCACAATCTGTTCGCGAATCCGCGTGACCGTAAGCACCAGGAAGAAAATTCCCGAAAGAAAAACCACGCCGAGCGCTGTCTGCCACGGGACATGCATCCCCAAACAAACCGAATACGTAAAATACGCGTTCAACGACATTCCCGGAGCCAGCGCAATGGGATAATTCGCGTAGAATCCCATCACCAAGGTAGCTACCGCCGCCGAAATACAGGTGGCAAAGAGCACCCCATCGGCCGGCATACCCGACTCCGCCAAAATCTGTGGATTCACGACGATGATGTAGGCCATCGTCATGAACGTTGTCAGCCCGCCGAGCAACTCCCGCCGAACCGTGGTTCCGTTCTCCGCCAGCCTGAAAATTCGCTCCACCACGAAGCTCACCCGCCCTCAATTATTTTCTTCCACGAGAGTGCCGCGTCCAGCCTAGCCGCAACGCGCGAATATGGAAAGAGCCCCGCGCGGCAAAAGGTCCGGGAAACGCTGCGGCCATGGAATTGTGGAAATCTAGATTTTGCGGGATCGTCGCGGAAAAAAATGAGGAGGCGGGCCAGGTCTTCCCGCCTCCTCAACTTCCTCTTTCGAGGAATTGTCCGACCAGTCTGACGGAGGGCGACTAGTCGGTCGTGTGTTGGCCTGCCCCGTTAAAACCGGGCCGGCAAAAAAAGTTGCGGGGAAATCAAAAAAAGTGTCTAGAATCTTTCCAGGGAACCTATGGCCACCTTGGGGCCCTCCATACGATGCCTCGTCCATCCCACCTCAGCCCCGATAACATATTACGTTTTCTGCAGCTTAGAGGGGATTCTGCCTCCTCTGGCGACATTGCCAGTGCTCTCCATCTGAAAAAGTCCGACAACAAGCCGCTGTACAAGATGCTCGCGCAACTCGTCAAACGTCGGGCCATTGAAGAACTTCCGGGCCACCGCTATCGCCTCCCCGGCCGCAAAGCGCCGCCGGAAGCCGCCCAGGCGCGCTTCGCGGGAGACCGCCCGGCCGGCTCGGAGCAGCGTCCGGCCCTGCTAAACCGCGACGAGGTCAAAGGCCGGCTGGTCCTCCATCACGACGGATATGGTTTCGTGGTCCCCGATACGCCAATCCCGCAACTCGACGGCGACGTGTTCATTCCCCGCGATTCGGTCGAGGACGCCATGCACGGCGATCACGTGCTGGTGAAAATCGGCCGTGTCGGCGGATTTTCCGGCTCGCAGCGCGCCGAAGGGCGCATTGTCAAAATTCTCCGCCGCGCCAATCCCAGCGTCGTCGGACTTTTCCGCTACGGGAATCGTGTCAATCACGTACTTCCTTATGACATCCGTATCCAGCATGAAATCGAAATTCCCTCCGGCGACGAACTCACCCCCGTGCTCCGTGAAAAATTAGGTTTACCCGCGGCCAAAGAGCCCGGCGCAAGACCGAAGCGCGTCCCGCACCTTGCAGAACTCGACGGCGCCGTCGTCAATGTCGAACTCGTCCGCTATGCCCGCTCCGGCTCGGCGCCCACCGGACGCGTTATCGAAATTTTAGGCCGTCCCGGCGACCTCGGCGTCGATACCGAAATCATCATTCGCAAGCATCACCTGCCGCACACCTTCTCTCCGGAAGTTCTGGCCGAAGCAGAAACTCTCGCGCAGCCGTTCTCGGAATCCGAACGCGCCGGACGCGAAGATTTTCGCCATCTCCCCATCGTCACCATTGACGGTGAAACGGCGCGCGATTTTGACGACGCCGTGTACGTCGAGCACCGCCCGGACGGCGGCTGGCACTTGCAAGTCCACATCGCCGACGTCGCGCATTACGTTCGCACCCAAACCCCTCTTGATCAGGAAGCACGCCTCCGCGGCACTTCTGTTTATTTTATCGACCGCGCCGTCCCCATGCTGCCCGAAGCGCTTTCCAACGGCATGTGTTCGCTCAAGCCGCAAGAAGAGCGCCTGGTGATGTCCGCGCTCATGGAGTTTGACGCGCTTGGCAACATGCGCAGTTCGCGCATGGTTTCTGGAGTAATTCGCTCTGCCGAGCGCATGACGTACACCAGCGTCAACAAAGTCATCGAAGACGAGCCCGCGGCCACCGCTCGTTACTCGGCGCTGGCGCCACGTTTTCGCGAAATGAAAGAACTCGCTCTTCTACTCAACGCCCGCCGCGCCGAACACGGCTCTATCGACTTCGATCTTCCCGAACCGGTCATCGAATTCGACGACCAGCAGCGCATGACCAACATCACGCGCAGCGAGCGCAACATTGCGCATCGCCTGATTGAAGAGTTCATGCTGGCCGCCAACCGCGCCGTCGCCGGATATTTGCTGAAGCGCGGAATCGAAGCGCTCCATCGTGTCCACGAAAAGCCCGACGCCAAAAAAGTCCTGGAGTTTGAAGAACTGGCGCAGGCCTTCGGCTATTCGCTCGGCGTCGAAAATCTCCACCAGCGCGAAGTCGCCGTCCGCCACGGCCGCACGCCGGCTCCGGCCCGCGCAGGCCGCCCCGATTCCTACGGCAAGGGCCGCGAGCGGGGCATGAAAGTCGCGCTCCCCGGCGTCAGTGAACTGCGCATCACGCCGCAGCACTACCAGCGTCTTGTCCGCAAAGTGCTGGGCAAGCCCGAAGAGCGCATCGTCTCCTACCTGATGTTGCGTTCGCTCAAGCAAGCCCGCTACTCCGCCGATTCTCTCGGCCACTTCGCGCTGGGCTTTGAGGAATATCTGCATTTCACTTCGCCCATTCGCCGCTATCCCGATCTCGTCGTGCACCGCGTCCTGAAATGGGCGCTCGAACATTCCACAGCAGCCGCGCCGCCGCCAACCGCGCACTTCACGACGCCGCGCGGCGAAGAAGCCACTTTGTATTCGCACCGCCAGCTCGAAGAAATGGCCGTGGAAACTTCCGAAGCCGAACGCCGCGCGGCCACCGCCGAACGCGAACTGAAAGACTGGAAAACCGCGCAATTCATGGAGCAGCATCTCGGGGAGGAATACGAAGCGCTTATCATTTCGGTGCAAAAATACGGCTGCTTTGTGGAACTATTCGAAGTTTTCGTGGAGGGCCTGCTGCCCATAAACGCACTCGAAGATGCCGCCGGAGCTCGCTGCGTCTATCGCGAGCGCGATCACGCCATCGTCGCGCTCTCTGGCGACGACGGCCGCCGGGGTCGTGGCCGCGGCGCAAAACCCAAAGCGCGTGAGTGGCACCTCGGAGACAAGGTTCGCGTCCGCGCCGAACGCATCGATCCCATGCGCAAACGCACCGAATTCGCTCTGGTTGGAGACGTAAAGGAAACCAGTTAGCGATTCTACCGGCACACTGCTCTAATTCGTAAATTCCAGCCATTTCGCAATTCTGTTATTCTGGAGAGCTTACAGCGTAGCGTTTACTCACAGGAGCGGCGCTGCGACGACACCAAGAGAGGAATTCATCAACGTGACTTCATCCACAGGCTCGGCAACAATCGCCAAACGCGTCAGCAATTTCAACGCAGGCCCGGGCGCTCTGCCCCTTTCCGTCCTCGAACGCATCCGCGAAGAACTCCTCGACTGGCGCGGCTCCGGCATGTCGGTCATGGAGATGAGCCACCGTTCCCCCGAATTTGAAAGCATCAACGACGGCGCGGAAAAGCTTCTGCGCAAACTCCTCGCCATTCCCGACGAGTACGCCGTAATCTTCGTCCAGGGCGGCGGCAGCATGCAGTTCACCATGGCTCCGATGAACCTCTGCCTGCCCGGCAAGCCCGTCGACGTCCTGCACACCGGCACCTGGACCGCCAAAGCGATCGGCGAACTGAAAAAAGGCATCCTGCACAACATCGCCGCAAGCACCGAAGCCGAAAAATTCGCCCGTCTCCCGCGCCCAGACGAGATCAAATTTTCTCCCGACGCCTCCTATGTCCACATCTGCACCAACAACACCATCGAAGGCACCGAGTGGACCGAACTCCCCGAATCCAGCGCTCCGCTGGTCGCCGACATGTCTTCCGACATTGCGTCCCGCCCGATTGACGTGAAAAAGTTCGGCGCCATCTTCGCCGGTGCGCAAAAAAACCTCGGACCCAGCGGGGTCACCATCGTCATCGTCCGCAGGGATCTGGCGGAGCGCGCCGATAAAAATCTCCCCACGCTTCTCCAATACCGCACGCACATCAAGGAAAAGTCGCTGTACCACACGCCGCCCACCTTCGCGATCTACATCGTCGGTCTGGTCCTGGAATGGATCGACTCGCTCGGCGGCGTCGCGGGCATCCAGAAGATCAACGAAGCCAAAGCCAAACTCCTGTACGACACCATCGAGCACAGCAACGGCTACTTCAAGTGCCCGGTTGAAATCGCTTCGCGTTCGAAAATGAACGTGGTCTTCCGGGTAGCCGGCGGCGACGAAGGCAAAGAAAAACAGTTCGGCAAAGACGCCGCGTCCGCAGGCTTGGTTGGCACGCCCGGCCACCGCTCCGTGGGCGGCATGCGGGTCTCTCTGTACAACGCCGTTACCCTGGAATCGGTCGAAACCCTGACCAGCTTTATGAAGGAATTTCAGCGCCGCAACGGCTGAGTCGCCGTCGATTCAAACGAAAGCCGGCGCCAGGTAGCGCCGGCTTTCGTTCAGGTGGTCCAGGCCGAGAAAAATCGCAAAAAGAGTTTAATATTCCCGGTATCAGTGGGTTTGCCGCGTTTTTATTGCTTTCTTCTGTTCCGCTTTCTCAAGCCACTTGCTGAGCACCCCCGCAAATCGCGGCTGCATGTCATTGAATTGCAGCCCCATTCCCATTTTTGGCTCCTGGAAGGCCACGATCGCATGCGTTTCCATAAAATCATCGTCGGTATAAATCTCCAGCATCACGGCGGTGCCTTGCGGGAACGGATTCGGTAGTTCCACGTAACATCCTTCCAGGCTCAAATCGCTGATATTGGAGGTGATCCGCGCATTTTCCTTTTCATCGGTAATTTCAGCGGAAGCAATAAACGGATATCGCGGACTCCGGCGGCGTTCAGCTTGCATGAGTTCCTCTTTCCGGGGGGTAGGCAAGCCTGATGCTACTCCTGTGACCGTTCCGAGGATAAATAATTTAGCGCCGTGCCACGTATCTGTAATCCAGGCCACCCGTGGCCCCGCTCGCGCCCCCGGAGGCTGTGCTCCCGGCAGGCCGACGCGTCTGGCGCTGTTTGTAAACCGAACCGGGGAGCGTTGTGTCATTCTTATGGCGCGAGGATTTCATGACACTCTATTCAACAATTCTTTTTCTTCATATCGCCAGCGCCATCGGCCTTTTTATCGGCTACGGACTGGAATGGACCATTTCAACGCTGCTCCGCCGGGCTACGACCGTGGACCAGGTCCGCTGCTGGCTGCGCGTTTATCGCGTCTCGCCGCCACTGACCGGTGCGTCGCTCGGTGTGCTGATTCTAACGGGCGGCTACCTCGCCTCGGTCATCGGCGCCATGAAGCAGGGCTGGATGGTCGCGTCTCTGGTCGCCATCCTCGTTGCGTTCAGCATGGGCTTCACTCTCAATCTTCCCCGCATCCGCGCTCTTCGCGACTCGCTAGGGTCTCTCGGCGGAACTCTGCCACCAGAAGCGGCAGCCCGTCTCGAGAACGCGGTTCTCCCCACTTCCGTTCGTGTGCGAACCATGCTGGCCTTGGGGATCGTCTATCTCATGACCGCCAAAAGCTCTCTCGCCGTCTCGTTTGTGGCGCTTGGCATAGCCGTTCTGCTGGGACTGGTGTTTTCCATTCCGGCGTGGTCGCCACATGAAACCACGCAAAGATAGGCGCAAAAACAAAAAGGCAGACGATGAAACTCGCCTGCCTGCAAACCATTCCAGTTCGCCGCTGTTCCCGAATTACACCAGGTCAAACAGCAGCACTTCGGCGTCCTGTACCCCGGTCAGCTCCAGAGCCTGCTCTTCTGAAACCTCCGCCCCATCGCCAGTCTCCAGAGTCGTCCCGTTGAGCTTCACGCTCCCGCGTGCCACTTGCACGTACGCGTGGCGCTGCGCGGACAACTCATGCTTCACCGTCTCGTCCTTACCCAGCACCGTGGCATACAGGTCGTTGTCCTGGCGGATTTTCACCGAGCCATCGCGCCCGTCGCGCGAAACCAGCAAGCGCAGTTTTCCGCGCTTCTCCGCTTCCGTAAAGGTTTTCTGGTCGTAGGTCGGCTTTAGTCCGGGCTTGTCCGGAAACATCCAGATCTGATACAAATGCGCGGTCTCGGTCTTCGAGGCATTGAACTCACTGTGCGCCACGCCGGTTCCCGCGCTCATGTATTGCACGTCGCCGGGCTTGATCACCGAGCCGTTCCCCATGCTGTCGCGATGTTCGAGCGCGCCTTCGAGCACGTAGGTTACGATTTCCATATCGCGGTGCTGGTGGGTGGGAAATCCGCCGCCACCGGCGATGCGGTCATCGTTCATCACGCGTAACGTGCGAAATTCCACGTGATCCGGATCGAAATAATCCGCAAACGAAAACGTAAATCGGGTATCGAGCCACCCGTGATTGGCGCGGCCCCGGTCATTGCTCCTGCGAATGTTGATCATACGCTGCCTCCCTATTTCATGGCCGTATGATACTCGTTATAACGACTATTGTCAAGAGGTATAATTAAGGGCCTGTTTTCATGGGTTTTACCCCTCCCGGGCCTGCTACCAACTCTCTGAATCCTCTGCCACTTACCTGTCCATACACCCGCCCTTGCCGCCATTTCCGGCGACACCCGCTTTGGTGTAGAGTGATAAAGAATCGGAATTTTGCTCTGCTTCTCACCGAGGTCACGGAATGGATTCGCCGTCGTCCACTACCCAGCTGAAAAAACCAGAAGGCTCTGCCATGCCCCGCGAAACGCTCACGATCACCGACAATCGCACCGGGAAAAATTACGAAGTCCCCATTACCCGCGGCACCATCCGCGCCGCAGACCTGCGCCAGATCAAAGTCGACCCCGCTGAATTCGGCATGATGAGCTACGATCCGGCATTCAATAACACGGCATCGTGCATCAGCAAAATCACCTACATTGACGGCGACGCCGGAATCCTCCGCTATCGCGGCTATCCGATTGAAGATCTCGCTGAAAAAAGCACCTATCTGGAAACTGCCTATCTGCTCTTAAACGGCGAACTCCCCACCGCCGAACAGCTCAAGGACTGGACCTATCACGTCTCGCACCACACCTTCATTCACGAAAGCATCAAGAAATTCCTCGATGGCTTTCACTATGACGCCCATCCCATGGGCATGATGATCTCTACCATCGCAGCGCTTTCCACCTTCTATCACGACGCCAAAGATATTTTCAACGCCGACTCCCGCAAGAAACAGACTTACCGCCTGATCGGCAAAATGCCCACGATTGCCGGTTTTTCCTATCGCCATTCGCTCGGCATGCCCTTTGTTTATCCCGACAACGAACTCAGCTATCCCGGCAATTTTCTCAACATGCTGTTCCGCACCACCGAAACGCGCTACCGCCCCAATCCCACTCTGGAACGCGCGCTCGACGTTCTCTTTATCCTGCACGCCGACCACGAACAAAATTGCTCCGCCAACACCATCCGGGGTGTCGGCAGTTCGCACGTCGACCCCTACTCCGCGACGGCGGCAGCCATCGCTGCGCTCTACGGCCCGCTGCACGGCGGCGCCAATGAAGAAGTCCTGCGCATGCTGATGGAAATTGGCTCGGTGCAGAAAGTTCCTGAGTTCATCAAGAAGGTCAAAGCCGGGGAAACCAAGCTCATGGGCTTCGGCCACCGCGTTTACAAGAACTACGATCCGCGCGCGCGCATTATCAAGCGGGTGGCTTACGAAGTTTTTGATCTAATGGGGAAAAACCCGCTGCTCGAGATTGCTCTCGAGTGCGAACGCATCGCCCTGGAAGACGAATATTTCGTGAAGCGCAAACTTTACCCCAACGTCGATTTCTACACCGGGCTCATCTATCAGTCGATGGGCTTCCCCATGACCATGTTTCCGGTCATGTTCGCCATTCCGCGCACCTCCGGATGGATCGCCCAGTGGGAAGAGATGCTTCTCGATCCTGAACAGAAAATCGCGCGGCCTCGTCAAATCTATCTTGGCCATGACACGCGCCACTATGTTCCGATTGATCAGCGCTCCTGAACAGCGAGCGTTGCTGGGCCCGCCCGCGCTTTTCGCGTCATTTTCAGCAGCATCGTTAGGTACTATTTGTTGGCAAGCTACTCGACTTTATCCCGGCCCCCGGTATAGTTAGTGCAGCGAGGTTGTATGGCCCAAGTATCAAATCCATCGACGAATCCGGTCGCGCGCCGGCGCAGCCAGCGCGTCCTGATGCAGGTTTCGGTGCGCATCCGTGGAATGGATGCTCAGGGAAAGCCATTCGAGGAACAGACCGAAACGCTGGCCATCAATGCCCACGGCGCACTCATCCTGCTCTCCGCGCGAGTTACCAGCGGCAGCTTGGTGCACATGAAGCACAATCGAACGGAAGAAGAGCAGGAATGCCACGTGGTCTTCCTCGGACCCGTGCGTGCCGGTAAAGCGGAGATTGGTCTGGAGTTTTCCGCAGCCCGCCCGGCCTTTTGGCGCGTCGCATTTCCGCCCGAAGACTGGACCACGAAACATCCCGATGCCCGCACCGCGTCGAGCGGCCGCGCGGCCCAGAAGACCGAGAAGTAAGATCTCCTGAAGTGCCCGCTGTACTCCCCCGCTGCCCTGCGGCTGTCGGGCGCCCCCCCGGACGAATTTGCCTTGACCGGCGCCGATCCTATTCCGCTTTGATCACCGTCCACGGGTAGGCCTTCATATCGCGAAGTTCCGGTTTTTCCCAGGACAAGTCCGGGTGTTCGTCGAGATGTCTCGCTGCAATAAAATCCGTTCCGCAGGCATGGCCGGCCGCTGCCGTAAAGGACATCCGTTCCGCCATGGCTGCGTCGGTCGCCTTGTTCTGCACGGCGCCGGCCGTTCCGTAAGGCGCCTGCCAGCCGCCCATTCCGCGCGAAGACTTCTCCACGTGTCCGCAAAGCGTTCGTTCGCTCGGGTCGGTTTTTCCCGTAAGGCTGTCGACATGATCGGCCAGAAACGCTTGCGCCAGTTGGGCATCGATCTTTCCCTTGTTTTGCGCCATCAGCTGTTCCCAGCGCCGGTGTCGCGCATTGGCGCTGACGCCCATGTCCTTGGCGGGGAAGGTGGTCTCTTCCGCCATCAATTTTTCATTGATGGGAAAATTTGATCCCACAAAATACCCGTCCGTGGTCCGCTCGAGCGTCACATTCTTCAGTCCCAACTCCAGGCTGGCAATTTCGTTCTTGCGGGTGTCGGCAATCAGCCAGTCATTCGCGTAACCGCCATTATTGCCATCCTTAAATATCCGCGCCACCTCATCGATCGAATTCGCGTACTGCATGGCTTTTCGCGCACGCACAAATTCCGGCACTCCGGCCATGTCGTATCCGTGAAACGCCGTAATCGTCGTCTCGGTAATCACCATTCCCATGGAATTTATGCTGAAGTCGTCGCCGCTGTGAATCAAACCCGGCAATCCATCCATCAAAATCCGGTACCCTTTAACCGGCACGATGTCGAACACCATCGTCCACCGCGCCCCATCCAGATAATTCGTCCAGTTGTTGTGCGCAACGACGATGCGCCCGTCCTTGGTATATTTTCCCGTCGCCACAAATGCGCTGCAATGATCCGGCGCCACCACCGTCGCGGGAACCGGTATCGCGTGCGCCCGGTCATACGCTTCCACAAAATAACTCCACTCCTCATCCGCGTTCATCGCCACGACGTCCCAGACATCCAGTTTTACGCCGCGCGCCTGGGCCCCGTCCGCGATGCCTTGCATCTCTTCGCGATATTCCGCGTCGACGTGCGGCCACAAGACATCGCGGGCCGCGTTGCGGAAAAAATTCCAATCCTTCCCCGTGTCGTGGGAAAGCTCCAGCACAAACACTTTTTTCAGATCCGCAATCTCAGGCGCCAGTAAAACCCCGTGCTGGTAGCCGATCTCTCCGGGCGTACCTTCCAGGTGCACCTGCGTCCAGCCATCCCGCTGCGCAGCGCCAACACGCCCCCTGCGAGCAGTCCGAGCGAAACCACCGCGGTCGCTAGTCCTCGACGCATTTCTCCTCCGCACTTTCCCGTTTCGAGTCCTCACGCTATTACTCAATCGGTTTTTCGTCAATCCTGTGTCGGGTCCCGTGTTTCCCCTCTTCAGTAAAGATGAAAGAACCCGTCATGCCGGCCCACGCGCAGCTGCACCCCGAATAATCCTGACAAACTTTCCGCCGTAAGCACTTCTTCCTTCGGGCCATCGGCGAGTATTTTTCCCTGGCGCAGCAAGATCACGCGTTCAATTTCCGGAATGATTTCAGAAACATGGTGCGTGACCAGCAAGATTCCCAGTCCGGATTGTGCCAGTTGCCGCATCGTTTCCCGCAATTGGATCTGCGCCGAAATGTCCAATGCATTGCTCGGCTCATCAAAAAGCAACGCCTGCGGATGGTGCACCAGGGCCCGCGCAATCAGGGTTCGCTTGGCTTCGCCTGAAGACATCTGGCCGAGGGACCGCTCGGCCAGATCGAAGATGCCCAGTCGCGCGAGCGCGGCGTTAGCGCGCGCCAATTGTTCCGGTTCCGGATGGTGATGTGGAAAAATCCGCGTGCTGCTGAAAAAACTGGAAAGCACCACGTCGCGGCCGGTAGCCTCGGTCGTACACTGGACCAGCAGGTCCGGCGACACCAGTCCGAGCTGCGACCGCAATTCGAATATGTTCCAGAGTTCCTGCCCCAGTATGGAGATCGCGGACCCGTCGCGCGCCAACGGATAGCATTCGCGGGTAATGGTCTTGATCAGCGTGGATTTTCCGCAGCCATTCGGCCCCAGGATACAGACGTGCTCTCCCTGCTCAATGCGGAGGCTTATGTCGTCCAGAGCCGGCCGCGTCGCTGACTCAGCTCTCTTGACCGTCACATGCTGCAGTTCGAGCAGGGGTGGACGAGACGGTGCGTGCATAGGCGACAGGCAGCTCCTTCCAGGACAGGTCCCGGGCTGCCAGTGTACCCCGGGAGCCGCGTTGTCAGAAGGCCCTTCAGGCAAACATCAAGCGTATGCAAACAAAAGGTTTACTGGATCGGTCCGCAGGAAGGAAAATAGTAGGAGGTGAAAACACATCGTCTTCACCTCCCGGGGTGGGGTGGGGTCGAGACAATACCTTTAGCGGCACAGCAGACTGCCCTGCCAGGCACGTCTGCGGCCTCACTCGCGCGATGGTAGTCGCATTGCGAATAGGAGACTTACCACCAAAGGGCTTGCCTTGTGCGGTTATTTAACACCGGCAACCGTAGGTGTCAACGCAAAAAATACCGTATAGACCGGCAGTTGCGGGTACTTACACTGGCGGGGAACGAATTTCCCCGGATTTCTGCCGGCGGACCGGTGTTGCTGGCCTCTATCGCCCGGCCATTATCGATCGAAGCCCAGCGCTCGATTCAAGCGTCCACCCCGAGCGGTTGCGCCGGTGCGGTTCGGGAGTCGCGGACCGCAACGGTCTCGCGTCGCAGTCCTGTTTCCACGCTATCAAGAAACTTCAGAAACGAAGTGCTGTCGCTCGCCGACCAGTAGCTGACGCTCACGCCGAGTTCCAGTGCCGCGCCTGCCCCGCGCGCCCGGTTACAGGCAGTGAGCCGCGCGTCCACTCGCTGTCGCAGTATCGCGACGCTCGGTTCGAGCGCATCTTCTGCCAGCACCGCAAATTGCGCTTCGCCGATTCGCGCCAGCAGGTCGGTTCCCCGAAAACTTCGCGCCAGGACTTCGCCGAGGTCGTGGATGGCTTCATCGGCCGCAGCCGGTCCAAATTCCGCCCGCATCTCTTCGAAATTTTTCAGCAGGGCGCATAGCAAAACCAGCGAACCGGCATGGCGTCGTCCGCAATCCATGCTGCGGGCCCCCAGGGCCAGAAAAGCATCGCGATTGTGAAAACCGGTCGTTGGATCACGCAGAAGATCGGTCAGTCCGGCGAGCGTGTTGCGCTCGAGCGCCGACCGAAACACGCGATTGACGTTCGCCACATCCATGGATTCCCGCAGGATGTAGTCCATGGCGCCTTCGGCTACGCATTGCGTTGCGCTGTCTTTGCTGGCCTGGTCGGCAAGGACAATGATGGGCACCCCGGGGCTGGCGCGGTGCAACCGCCGCACCACCTCTCCGGCGTCGGGTTGCACCAGCTTCAAATCGATAAAGACAATCTCCGGAGCGACTCGTTGGATTGCCGGCAGTAATGTGGACGCACTCGTGACCACCGTTACCTCCGGCGAGGGTTCGATCTCGATCCTGGGAAGTACCGACTGCAGTGATTCCGTAGAGTCGTTCGGCGGTTCTTCCGCCACCAGAACGCGCAGCTTTTTTGTCGTCATGGGAAAACCTCATTTCGCCCCCCAGCACGCGCTTACGGACGGGAGCAGTCAACTGGCGATTTTTGTAAGAAGCAGATTTCTCAGGCTTGGCCTTTCCGCCCGCGTCGTCACGATGGGCACCCTAGAGCGAGACTGGTGAGTGCGGTCTTTTAAGCCGCAGACTGGAAGGAGGGGCTAGGGTCCATTTTCACGCAGGTTGCGCGTATGTCAAGCGGAGCCTGGCGGGGCGGTAGCCAATGTACTATCCAAGAATCTTTCTAGATTCAAAATGCCGCAGCAGGAAGGCCACCCCTCCGGCCGCCACGTTGCCGGCCACGATAATTCCCTCCCAGGCCAGGCCCGCCGCGAGCACCAGCGGCCCCGGGGCCCCGAACGGAGCCAGCAAAGCGACCAGAGCGGCTTCGCGCACTCCGATTCCGCCTTGCGTAAGGGGCAAAATCGCCGCGAGTTTCGCCAGCGGCCAGGCAAAAAGCCAGATGCGCAGCGGCAAAATCAATCCGCACGAAATGGCCAGCAGCGCCGCGAGAACC
>Ga0193716_1000488_pt1 | contig 23991 bp, 19 predicted proteins | sample U2c1metaG_FD_145901 | JGI IMG/M metagenome (GOLD analysis project Ga0193716, IMG submission 145901) | Soil microbial communities from a riparian zone of the East river system, Colorado, United States - U2c1 | ecosystem: Environmental > Terrestrial > Soil > Riparian zone | place: USA: East River...
TAATGCCGGCTATCTTCACGCCTCCACATCGGAGTGCTATGGCGATCCGGAGGTGCATCCGCAGGTCGAAACGTATTGGGGTAACGTCAACCCCATCGGCCCCCGATCGGTCTATGACGAGGCGAAGCGCTTCTCCGAGGCCGCCGTCATGGCCTATCACCGCTATCACGGCGTTAACACGCACATGGTTCGCATCTTCAACACCTACGGCCCCCGGCTCCAGGCAAACGATGGCCGCGTTATTTCTAATTTCATGATCCAGGCCCTGCGCGGCGAGCCACTGACGATCTACGGCGATGGCTCCCAGACGCGCAGCTTCTGTTTTGTTTCCGATCTGATCGACGGCATCGTTCGCCTCTCCCGTTCCGACGAGCATCTCCCGGTCAACATCGGCAACCCCGACGAGTGGACCATCCTCGAGTGCGCGCAGGAGGTTTTGGCTGTGACCGGGTCGAGCTCTGAGATCGTTCGTATGCCCCTACCGCCAGACGATCCAGCACGGCGAAAGCCGGACATCACTCGCGCCCGCACTTTGCTAGGATGGGAGCCGAAGATTCCTCTCCGTGAAGGGCTGAAGCGTTCACTGGAGTACTTCCGCGCCAGCGTTGCCGTGGCTCAGTAAAGAGCCGCGCGTTGCTAGCGCGGAAGATGCTGCAGCTTTGGATACCAGGTCAACTGGACCGAAGCTGCAGTGTTCTGCTGATAGCCGGTTTTATAAATAGGTGCCTTCCAGCCCTCGTACTGCAGCCAAGATTTTAGTTCGACGTCGGGGCCGAAACGCTTTACCAGCCCGATCTTGAATTGATTCTGCGTCGTACCCATTGCAATAAAATCGCCCGGGGTCTTCTTTCGCAGGTATTCAAGCTGCACCCACTCGTTGCCGGAGAGGTGGTAAGTGAGCCAGGCCTGGCCGCCCTTGGCCTCGCGCCCCATCCAGTCACCCATGATGAAGCCCTTGTTCGTGTAGCCCTGCACCTGGACAACCTCCCAGTAATTGAACTCACCGCCATGGCTCGGGCCGACATCCGGATCCATGTTGACGGCCTCTGCCCTCAGGTCAAGTTTCTTCAGCTTTCCAGGAAACTGTGAGATATAAAGTCCAGTTCGATAGGACGCGCGTCTTGGTGCGCTAATGGGGGTTACATCGTCATGCGAGATTGCGTCGACATAAAAAGTGGCGTATTTGCGTACAAAAGGGAGCCGGTATGAGAAGTTGAAGTCGCTGAACCTGGCTCCCGGATCTTCGCGGGAGTACTTCTCCTCGACCGTCGTGTCCTCAAAGTCGAAGAAGCCTTTCAGAAAAGTATGAAGCGTGACCGGGGTGTGGCCTTTGCCTCCGAAGATGATTGTTCTCTGGAAGCCGAACTCAAAGTTCTTCGTGGGCCGGAAAGAGAACATCTCGGAGTGCGTGTAAGGGCTGTTTGGCGCGGTATGGCCCTTCAGGCTGCCGTAGAAGAAGTCGTAGCGCAGAGGTCCCAGGACCTTCGAGAGGAAGGGGACGTACATAGGCTCCACCCGGTTGATTCGGAAGGAGTAGATGTTCTCGGCGTTATTGGACCACGCCAGGGCTCCGCCCATTCCAGGCCCGAGCCATGCGTCGTTTTTTCCACCGGAGATTTCATGGCCGAGAAGGTGGAAGGAAAGCGATGCCTCCACAAGCCGGAACTGATTCTGTGCGGCTAAAGGGCCTTCCGGAATGGTGTCCTGCGGACGGTTCGGGGGTTCATAGGGATAGGCACGATCAAGCTGGGCCAGTCTGGATGAAAGATCGTAGGAGTAGCCCGGACCTGACGGAGAGTGCTGGTATTCGCCACGTACGAACAGCGAAAAACGGCCAGCCTCATTCAAAGTAGAGAACCCCGTGATGTTGTTCAAGCCACTGTCGTAGGGCCGCCCATAGTCGTTCACGATGGTTTGACCGAGGTGGTAACTGTCGCGAAGGATGGGGCCGCCGATCCCCGTGAACCTTGTATAAACCGAATGGAGTCCGTAATTGATGCCACGATCGATATTGCCGGAGGGAACCTCGTCTTCGAACTCCCGAAGCAGCTTGGCCAGGATCTCCTGCGCTTCGTCGTTATTGCTGCCCACGATGTCGAGTCGCGACTTCTGGAGCATGTGTACCGCGCTGCGCCGTGTCCATGGCCTCATGCCGATGAAGGCCGAATCCAGATACCCCATCGAGTAGAGCCGCATCATCTGCGGATAGACCCAGCTGTCCATGGGGATGTATGCCGAGCCGAGGGCATCCGTCTTCGGCTTTCTGGGGGCCTCGGTATCGTACTGGGGATAGGCCCGGCCCGGTGCGTCGGGTGGAGGAGCTGGCGGAACTCCCGGCTGTGGGATGGGGGCGGATCGTGTGGGGTTCACAGGAGTCTGGCCGGCCGGTGCTTTTTGCGGGTCAGGATCGTACGGCGGTTCCGAGGGAACCTGCTGGGCCGGAGAGGCTGACGGAGTCGGCGCTACCGGAGCTGGAGAGGTCTGAGCGAGTCCTGCGGATAAAGTTCCAGCAAACAAACCAGAGAGACAAAGAAGGGTTCGGATCTGCAATTTCACCTCAAGAGGCCCGGGGGAGGTAACCTTACCTCCAGTGTAATTGCTGGAGTGAACGGGGTGGCGGGCGACTTGTTTCTTTGAAGAGCTATGCTTTCTTGGATGCGGCGGAAGGTCGTAGAAGCAGTCCGCGCGTTGTCTTGGCAAGCCGTTCAAACCAGGTGTCGGTGCAGATTTTGCGTGCCAGCAGAGATTCCTTCAGATGATCCAAAGGATCGTCCACGCCGTCGCGGTTGCCTTTTATCCGCCAGCTCACCGATTCGATCAGGACAGGGCCGTCGCCGCTGCGGGTTCTGCCGAGCGATTCCTGCGTGACCCGGTAGAGCGCGACCGCATCGCAGGAGTCCACCGGAATGGCCGGGACACCAACGGCGCGCGCGGATTTACAAACCTCCGTCAGTTCCGTCCCCTTCTTTTGTGGCCCTCGAGCAAGCACGACGAAGACTATTGGAAGGTCGAGTTTTTGAGCGGGCGCCAGAACTCTGCGCCACGCCGAAGGCGCCATCTCCCCCTTGCGTGCGTATGCAACCACGATGCCACGACGTCCCTGCGTCTTCAGGGCGAGTGCCGCGCCTACCGCAAGACGTAGCCGTTCTTCTTCATCGCTTGTGCCAGGCAGCATCTGGCTTACTCCTGCCTCGAGCAGCACCTTATTCCATTCTGCCTTTGCACGGGTAAGCTCGCGGAGAAGGAGCGCGGGGTCTCCGCCAAGCAGCAGTCCCATCCCGGCCGTAGGCGCGGCGTCACTGACCAGATCATCCTTCGTGAGCTCAATCGTCGTACTTACCCGCACGGCCTCCTGCCCCCGAATCGCGGCAGTACGTTTTTTCTTTCCCTTTGCGGCCACGCGCTTTGCGACGGCCTCTTCCAGCATTCGCGCCTCAAGCATCTTCGAATACATCAGCCGCAGCTTCGCATTTGGCACCAGCGGATTCTCGCCCGCTTCCCCCGCACTCTTTGCTGTCATCGTTCTCCCGTTCTCCTTGCAATACACCGAGAGGGTCCCCGGGGGAACCCTCTCGTTTCCAGCCGCTCCGTTGATTGATTATGCCTTAGCCGGATCGATTGCCTCGGTATCCAGTCCAAGCTCGGTGAGAGCTTTCTGTGCTACCTTCGGCTTGATCTTGCCGTCGCGCGCCAGTTTCGACAGCGTCGCGCCAACGATCGACTCGGCATTGATCTCGAAGTGACGCCGCAGATACTCGCGGTTGTCGCTGCGTCCGAAGCCGTCGGTTCCCAGCGCCACCAGGCGCGTCGGCAGCCACGGCGAAAGCATGTCTGGAACCGTCTTCATGTAATCGCTTGCCGCGATGATGGGGCCCTTGGTGCCTTCGAGGATCGTCTCGAGATAGCTCCTCTTCAAGGCCTCCGCTGGATGCAGCCGGTTCCATCGCTCCACTGCAAGCGCATCACGCCGAAGCTCGGTATAGCTGGTCACGCTCCAAACATCGGCCTGCACGTTGTATTTGGCAGCCAGAATCTCCTGGGCCTTCAGCACCTCGTTCAGGATGGGTCCGCTGCCGAAGAGCTGTGCCGCAGCCTCGCCCTTCGCAGCCGGCTTTAGCTTGTACATGCCGCGCAGAATGCCCTCTGTAACGCCTTCAGGCATAGCAGGCATCGCGTAGTCCTCGTTGTACATGGTGAGGTAGTAGAAGACATCCTCGCCCTTCTCGTACATGCGCCGCAGGCCGTCCTGAATGATGACCGCCAACTCATAGACGTACGCCGAGTCATAGGTCAGGCATGTCGGCACCGTGCTTGCTAGCACGATGCTGTGGCCGTCCTGATGCTGCAGGCCTTCTCCCAGCATCGTGGTGCGCCCAGCGGTTCCTCCCATCAGAAAGCCCTTGCCTCGAGAGTCCGCGAAGGCCCATGCCATGTCGCCGATGCGCTGGAAGCCGAACATCGAGTAGTACATGTAGAAGGGAATCGTTGGAACTTTATAGTTCGCATAGGCCGTGCCCGCCGCGGTGAACGAGGCCATCGATCCCGCCTCGGTGATGCCCTCCTCGAGGATCTGACCTTCCTTCTCCTCGCGGTAGCTCAGCAGCATGTCGGAGTCGTGCGGAATGTACTTCTGTCCCTCGGGAGCATAAATGCCGACCTGCCGGATCGCCGATTCCAGGCCGAAGGTGCGGCCTTCGTCTGGAACAATTGGAACCACGAGCTTGCCGATCGCCGGATCCTTCAGCAGATGCCGCAGCAGGCTGACAAAGCCCATCGTTGTTGAGACAGCGCGATTATTCGAGCCGCCCGTCCATTCCTTCAAGGTGTCGAGCGCGGGCGTCTTGAAGTCGATCTTCGGGACCTCGCGCTTCGGCAGATATCCGCCCAGCGCCTGACGCCGCTCGTGCAGGTACTTGATCTCGGGAGCAGATTCTTCCGGCCGGAAGAAGGCTCCTTCCTTGGCAGCAGCCTCGGTTACCGGAATCTCGAACCGCTCGATGAAATACTTCATCGACTCGTCGGTAAGCTTCTTCTCCTGATGCGACGCATTGCGTGCTTCGGTCGAGCCAAGTCCGTAGCCCTTGACCGTCTTCGCCAGAATGACCGTCGGTCCACCCTTATGATCGAGAGCCCGCTTGTAGGCGTTGTAGATCTTGTGTGGATCATGGCCGCCGCGATGTAGCCGAGCCAGGTCCTCATCCGTCTTGTCTTCCACCAGCTTAAGCAGCTCCGGGTATTTGCCGAAGAACTCCTTGCGAAGGTAGGCACCGCCCTTGGCCTTGAAGGCCTGATAGTCGCCGTCTACGCACTCTTCCATGCGCTTCAGCAGCAGGCCCTGGTGATCGCGCTCGAACAGCTCGTCCCAGTCCGAACCCCACACCACCTTGATGACGTTCCATCCCGCTCCGCGGAACATGCCCTCGAGCTCGTCGATGATGCGCTTGTTGCCGCGTACGGGGCCGTCGAGCCGCTGCAGGTTGCAGTTCACCACGAAGATCAGGTTGTCGAGCTTCTCGCGCGGGCCGAGCGAGATCGCTCCCAGCGTGTCGACTTCGTCCGTCTCGCCGTCACCGACGAAGGCCCACACTTTGCGCTCGGTCTTCTCGATCAGCCCACGATTCTCGAGATAGCGCATGAATCGTGCCTGGTAGATCGCATTAAGCGGACCGATTCCCATCGAAACCGTTGGGAATCGCCAGAAGTCCGGCATCAACCAGGGGTGAGGATAGCTCGAAAGGCCGGGTTCGCCGCGGAGCTCGTGGCGGAAGTTCTTGAGACGCTTGTCGTCGAATCGGCCTTCGACGTACGCGCGTGCATAGACGCCCGGAGAAGCATGACCCTGGAAGTAGATGAAGTCGCCGGGAAGCTCGCCTGCGCCCGATGCGCTTGGATACTTGGCGTGGAAAAAGTGGTTGAAGCCCACTTCCAATAGCGTTGCCAGCGAAGAGTAAGTCGAGATGTGGCCGCCGATGCCGGGATCCTTCTTGTTCTGGCCATGGACCATTGCCATGGCGTTCCAGCGGATCAACGCCTCGATCCTGCGCTCGAGCTTACGGTCGCCAGGGTAGGGGATCTCGTCGTGCTTGGGAATGGTGTTCAGATAGGGGGTAGTCAGTTCGCTGGCAACAGGAACCCCGGCTTCGCGAGCGCGGGTACGCAGCTGCTCCAGCAGCTCGGCGCCCTGTTCCCAGTCACTGGCCACCACTTCGTCGAAGGCTTCAATCCACTCCGATACCTCGGCAGCAAAGTCAACCTGTGCGGGAGTCTCAAGCTTTGTCGTCATAAGCGGTCCTTATATCCCCATCTCTCCACGATCATACTGACCCGTGGGAAAACTAACCCGTATCTAAGATAATCGCCAAAGACCACAACCGTCACCCATGGGATGAATTCCTGTGCGAAAACCGGATCGCAGGAGGTTCGCAGTCCTGAATGTGCTCACTACGGAGAGTGATCGGCGTGGTTTAGCATCGGACCTAGCTACAGCCAGGATTTGCAATGAAACTGCAGGAGGATCGATGAACGGAATCTTTCGGTTGCTTGGGATTGCGATTCTATCCGGAGCCGTGGGGATAAGCCAGACAGTAGTGCCTACGTCGCAGATCGGTCCCCCGAGTTGCCCGGTCGATCCGGGTGGAAGGCCGGCGAGCCCGGCGAAACGGCCGTCGTCTGAGCACATCCAGCAGACGGCAGAGAAAGCCGCAGCTGACCCGACGGTGATCGTCTCCGCGGAGCCGATCGGAAACTTCGGCGTTGAGCGATTTCGCCTTGCCGACTATGCAGAGTGCGTGGGAGGCGGAGGATGTTACTGGGCCGATCTGGATGCGCAAACGAAGCGGGCTGAAGCCGTGCTGGACAGGGCAATCGCGCAAAAGAAGCCAGGCGAGAAGCTGGCCGTGGTGCTCGATATCGATGAGACATCGATGTCGAATTTCTGCGAGATGCGCCGCGAGGACTATGGGTTCCTTATCGCGCAGATGAATCGCTGGATGATGTCGTCGGAGTCAGCGGTTCCGATTCCAGGAACGGTCGAACTCTTCAATAAGGCGCGTGCAGCAGAGCTGGAAGTGTTCTTCATCACGGGCCGATCGGATGACCTGCGGGAAGCGACGGCAAAAAACCTGGAGCTCTCCGGCTTTCATGGTTGGAAGGGGCTGGCGCTCAGGACTGGACCGCAGAAGCAGATGGCGACGGTGGAGTATAAGGGGCAGGAGCGAGAGAAGATCGTCGACGCGGGGTACCGCATCGTATTGAACATGGGCGACCAGTGGAGCGATCTGGACGGGCAGGCTCGGGGCGAGACGAGTGTGAAGCTACCGAATCCGTTCTATTATCTGCCGTGATCGCGGAGGTGGAAGATGGAGTCAGCAGAGGCGGAGCAGGCAAAGAAGCTGCTTCGAAGGGCCGTGTTCGAGCAGAGGCGGTTTCTGAATCCTTTGCCGACATCCGTTGGCGGATGGGAGACGTTGCGCAAGGCGCTTCCTCTTTATTTGGCCAATAAGGAAGAGAAGTCTCCGCGGAGGCCGCTGGGTCCCTTCCGAACAGATGCAAGTCTCTATGCCACGCCACCCGCAAGCGGACTGCGGCTCACTTGGATGGGGCACTCCTCGACCCTGGTTGAGATCGACGGCATGCGAGTGCTTTTGGACCCGGTATGGGATGAGCGAGCTTCACCCCTGCGTTGGGCAGGGCCAAAGCGATTCTTTCCCGCTCCTCTGGAGTTGAAGGACATGCCACGACTGGACGTGGTGGTGGTCTCGCACGATCACTATGACCATTTGGGCGAGTCGACGATCAGGAAGCTTGCCGTCCTGCCAACGATGCGCGATACGGAGTGGGTGACGTCCCTTGGCGTAGGCGAGATCCTGGAGGAATACGGCGTAAAATGCCGGCGGATCACGGAGCTTGACTGGACCCAGAGCATCGGCGATGCGTCTCTGGAGATTACAGCTCTGCCGTCGAGACATTTTTCCGGGCGCAGCATGTTCAACCGTTTCGGAACATTATGGTCTTCGTTTGTCCTGAAGGGCTCAAAGCATAACGTGTACTACGGGGCGGACTCGGGATGGTGGTCCGGTTTTGAGGAGATTGGCAAAGCTTATGGGCCCTTTGACATCACCATGCTCGAAATCGGCGCTTACAACGATTTGTGGAAAGACATCCACCTTGGCCCGGAAGGCGCTGTCCTCGCCTTCGAGGCGCTAGGCGGTAAGGGCTTGCTGATGCCGATTCACTGGGGATTGTTCGATCTGGCGTTGCATGGATGGCGGCAGCCCATCCAGCAGATCTGTGAGATCGCCGACAGAAAGGGTATTCCACTGTGGGTTCCTGAGCCCGGGCTGCCCACGGAAGTCACCAGCGGAGAGGCGGTTCGGTCGGAATGGTGGCGATGAAAGCTGCGATATGATTCTGCCGTCGTAAAAAAGGAGATTCGATGCGCGTTGGAATGTTAACCGGTGGTGGAGATTGCCCAGGACTGAATGCCGTGATCCGTGCGGCGGTGCGAAAGGGAATTCTTCACCATGGGGATGAATTTGTAGGCTTCATGGAGGGCTGGCGCGGCGTGCTGGACGATGTAACCATGCCGCTGACGCTCGAGACCACATCGGGGATTCTGCACAAAGGTGGCACGATTCTGCGCTCATCGCGGACCAACGTAAAGAAGATTCCCGGCGGATTCGAGAAGTGCGTGGAGGTCATTCAGAAGAACAAGCTGGACGCCTTGATTGCGTTGGGGGGCGATGATACGCAGTCCATCTCCCTGGCGCTGAGCGAGCGCGGCGTGAAGTGCGTGGGGGTTCCCAAGACGATCGACAATGACCTGAGCGGTACTGATGCCTGCTTCGGCTTTGACACGGCGGTGAGCATTGCTACTGAAGCCGTGGACCGCCTGCATTCGACCGCGGAGGCGCACAATCGCGTTCTGGTTGTTGAGGTAATGGGCCGCGATGCAGGTTGGATCGCGATTACCTCAGGGATCGCAGGCGGGGCAGACGCGATCCTGGTACCGGAGGTTCCGATCGATATCGAAGAGGTATGCCGCCTGTTGAAGTACCGGCACGATCATGGGAAGAAATTTTCGATTGTGGTGGCAGCGGAGGGAGCGCAGTTTCCTGAGAGTGGGCAGGCTACGCATGGGGCTTCGGTGGATTCATTCGGACATGTGCGGCTGAGCGGTATCGGTCAGGCACTGGCCGAAGAGATCGAGAAACGCACCAAGTACGAGACTCGCAGCGTGAACCTGGGGCATACGCAGCGTGGGGGAACCCCGACGGCTTACGACCGGATGCTGGCGACGCGCTATGGCGTGGCAGCAATCGACCTGGTTCATGCCGGCAAGTTCGGCAGGCTGGTCGTTTTGAAGGGGACGCAGATCTCGGACATTCCGCTGGCGGATGCGATTGCAAAGACCCGCACAGTCGGCCAGGATCTTCTGGATGTGATGAAGAGCCTGCAGCCGCCGGTGGGAGCTGTTTAGTGATTAGTTATCAGCAACTTGCTGGCAATAGCTGAAAAATGGATTGAACGGGCGGAGAAAAGGGGATACAAAGAGTGTGCCGGGTTTGCCGGGCTCTTTCCGGTTTTTCGCCCGTTCATTCAGGAATCAGGGAGGCTTTTCCCGATGGCACAGGTACAGATGGCACCGCGCGAAGTGATGGACATCCGGCAGGCGTCGGAGTATCTCGGCATCAGCGGAGACACCCTGTATCGCTACGCGTCGGAGGGATTCATTCCTGCGTTTAAGCTTGGCAACCGCTGGCGGTTTAAGAAGACGCTTCTGGATGCATGGATGGATGAGAAGAGCGGTGTGAAGCTACAGACTCCAGTCGAAGTCGCCCCCAAACAGAAAAAACCCGTTGGCCGGGCACGCTAGACCCTGACGAATTTCCTGACGCCTACACGGTCGTCCAGGAATCCAATGCTTCCATGAAAGAGATTGTTCGTTGCAGTTGGGCGCAAAGCGACCCCTTGATGCAGGTGTATCACGACGAGGAGTGGGGCGTCCCGGAGCATGATAGCCGCGCTCTCTGGGAGAAGCTGATGCTGGATGGCTTTCAGGCGGGGCTGTCCTGGCTGACGATCCTTCGCAAGCGCGATGCCTTCCGCAAGGCCTTCTACAACTTCGACCCTGAGAAGGTGGCGCGGATGAAGGAAGCTGACGTGAAGCGTCTGCTGGAAAACGCGGGTATCATCCGCTCCCGCGCAAAGATCGAGGCAACGATTGGAGGGGCGAAGGCGTATCTGAAGATGCGCGATGAGGGCGAGGACTTCTCGAAGTATGTCTGGGGAATGGCCGGAGGCAAACCCATTCGAAATACCACCGGAAAAGTGCCAGCCAAGACGGAGTTCTCAGAAGAGATGTCGAAGGCGCTGAAGAAGCGCGGATTCAAATTTGTTGGGCCGGTCATCGTCTACGCATGGTTACAAGCCACGGGTGTTGTAGACGACCATGCCCCGACATGCTTTCGTCGGAAGAGATAGAGGCCCTTATGCCGGCTGCAGCGTCAGCATTGTGAGTTCGGGCGGGCAGTCGAAGCGGAAGGGAAGTCCGACGGCTCCGAGGCCGCGATTCACATAAAGCTGCATAGGGCCGAGCTGGAAGTGGCCCATCACATACTTCTGCCCCATGGGCGGCAGGATCAGCGGGCCGTAGAAGGGAAGGCGAACCTGGCCGCCATGGGAATGGCCGGAGAGCATCAGGTCAACGAACTTCCCCTTTGGGTGTTTGACGACGACATCGGCATAGTCGGGTTCGTGAACCATGAGAATGACCGGGCCATCCGGTTTTTCGGGGATGGTGAGGTCGAGGTCCGGATGGCGTGTTCCCGCATCGTCTGTGCCGCAGAGCCAGATACGCGAGCCCCCGCGTTCGATGGGAACGTGCTCATTGATCATGACGGGGATCTTCGCCGACCGGAGTGCGCCGATGACGAGTGGAGCGCTGACGCCCACATCGTGATTGCCAAGGACGGTATAAACCTGGGGACACTTCAGAGTGCTCAGGATCTCGGCGCAACGATAGGCCGCATGCCGGCTGTCGATGAAGGTTAGCGCGCCGCGGGTGACGAAATCACCGGTCACAAGGACAAGGTCAGGTGCCAGCGCGTTGATGCGATGAACAACGTATTCCAGAAAAAAGGGTTCGGTGAACTCGTCGAGGTGGATGTCGGAGATCTGCATGATGCGGAAGCCGTGGAAGGCAGGCGAAAGATTGGCAACACGGATGGTGGTGTTGACCACATCGATCTCGTGGCGAGCGACCTCACCGGAGTAGAGCGCCAGTCCGGCGGCGGCAACGCCGGATCCCAGGATGAATTTGCGACGTGACAAGAGTGACGACGAAGGATCACCTGGTTGAACGGGCATAGTTCATGATAACGGTTCATGGCCGTGAGACACACGCTGCAATCACGTTTGATTGAGTAGAATCAAAAGGATGAATTTAAAGACGCGAAAGACAGCGGCTGCTCGCGCCGCGAAGGCGGCCGGGGTCGATGGTCTTCTGGTGACCCATCTGCCGGACGTACGCTATCTGTCGGGTTTCACGGGGTCGAATGCGGCTCTGGTGCTGGCAGGCGGGAAGGCCGTTTTATTTACCGATGGGCGGTATATCGCTCAGGCGAAGGCCGAGGCCGTCGGGACACGAGTCGTGATAGCCGCCAAGCCGGCGCTTGCCGCAGCCTGCGAGTGGATGGTTGAGGCAAAGGTGAAGCGATGCGGCTTCGATGCAACCCAGACGACGGTGGCAACGTTGGAATTGCTACGCAAGGCTGTTCCCGCGAAGCTGCGCCCGAGAATGTTTGTTGCCGTCGATCCTCTGGTTGCGAAGCTGCGCCAGGTGAAGGATGCGGATGAGATTGAAAAGATACGCTCGTCGGCGAACCTCGGTTGCAAACTGTTCGATCGAATGCTGGATTACGTTCGTCCGGGGCTGACGGAGATCGAGGTTGCATCCAAGCTCGAGCATGCCGCGCGCAAGGCCGGGGCCGAGGCGATGTCCTTCGAAACGATCGTTGCCAGTGGGGAGCGCAGCGCGCTTCCCCATGGGAGAGCCAGCACCGCGAAACTGCCGAAGCGCGGCTTTGTAACCATGGACTTTGGTGTGGTTCTGGACGGCTATATGAGCGATATGACCCGCACCGTGCACCTTGGAAAGGCGCGGCCAGAAGAGCGAGACGTGTATGATGCGGTTCTGGAAGCGCAGGAGGCCGCGATATCGGCGGTCGCCCCCGGAGTTACTGCGGGCCATGTGGACGAGGCGGCGCGGAGCGTACTGCGGAGGGTTGGGCTGGACAAGTTTTTCACCCACTCGACCGGACATGGAGTTGGATTGGAGATTCATGAGGGGCCGAGACTGGCGGCGAAGCAGACGCAGACGTTGGAAGCCGGAATGGTAATCACGATTGAACCGGGAGTGTACATGCCAGGCCGATTCGGTCTCAGGATTGAAGATATGGTTCTGGTGACGGCTGGAGGACACGAAGTCTTGACGCCGAGCGTGAAAGCCTGGATCGAGCTGTAAACAACGAGAGTGCCGTGAACAGGCACAGGAGAGATGATGGACGGAACAAAGTTGCAGGAGCTTCGCGAACTGGTCGAATTTCTGAAGGCGAACGAAATCGCCGAGTTCGACATGGAACAGGCGGATTTGAAGGTGCGGATCAAGTTCGCGGGCGAACCCGCCCCGGCAGCGGCCTCCGGCGGTATCGACCTTGCACAATTGAGTCGTCTCGTAGCTTCGGCTCCCGCTTCGGGAGCGCCGGTTGCTCCGGTCCCCGCGGCCGGCTCCGGCGCAGCTACCTCTCCTGCTGCAGATACGACGGAGAAGTTGCATGAGGTGAAGTCGCCCATCGTAGGAACGTTCTATGAATCGCCTGCTCCAGGCGCGCCGTCGTTCGTGCAGGTAGGAGACCAGGTCGAGGTAGGCCAGGTGCTTTGCATCGTCGAGGCGATGAAGCTGATGAACGAGATCGAGTCCGATATGGCCGGTGAGGTGATCCGAAGGATCGCCAGCAGTGGGCAGCCGGTGGAGTATGGCCAACCGCTGTTTGAGATTCGGCCACGGTAGAGTCAGCCTGCAGTTCGCGAATGCAGACGGCTTATAACGAGATGGAGTTCGACGGAAGGCATCTGGATTTATGTTTCGGAAGGTATTGATTGCAAATCGTGGGGAGATCGCACTGCGCGTGATCAGCGCGTGCAAGGAACTCGGCATCCGCACGGTTGCGGTGTACAGCGAGGCCGACAGGAACTCGTTGCATGTGAAGTTCGCCGATGAGGCTATCTGCATCGGGCCGCCTCGCTCGGCGGAGAGCTATCTGAATGTTCCGGCTGTGATCTCGGCGGCGGAGATTACGGACGTCGATGCGATTCATCCTGGTTATGGCCTTTTGAGCGAGAACGCCAACTTTGCCGAGGTGTGCCGGGCCTCGAACATCAAGTTCATCGGGCCTCCGCCGGAAGTCACACGCATGATGGGCGAGAAGTCCACGGCGCGGCAGACGATGAAGAAGGCAAAGGTTCCGATCCTTCCCGGCTCGGACGGAGTGATTGCCAGCGAGGGCGAAGCGCTGGAGTGGGCAAAGAGCGTCGGCTACCCGGTTATCCTGAAGGCTGTGGCAGGTGGAGGCGGCCGAGGCATGCGTATCTGCCGCAACCCGGAGGAGCTACCCGGTCTCTACAATCAGGCTTCGACCGAAGCGGCCAACGCGTTCGGCAACGGCGACCTCTACATGGAGAAGTTCATTGAGCGCCCGCGCCACATCGAATTTCAGGTGCTCGCCGACGAGCACGGCAATGTGATGAGTCTGGGTGAGCGCGAATGCTCCATCCAGCGCCGCCACCAGAAGCTGATCGAAGAGGCCCCGAGCCTGCAGATAACGCCGAAGCTGCGCGAAGAGCTTGGCAAGACCATCAAGCGTTCGCTCGAGAACATCGGCTACTGGAACGCCGGAACCATCGAATTCCTGATGGACGAGGACGGCAAGATCTACTTCATTGAGATGAACACGCGCATTCAGGTGGAGCACTGCGTGACCGAGATGGTCACCGGAATAGACCTGGTGAAAGCTCAGCTCAGAATTGCCGCGGGAGAGAAACTGAATTCGATCGTGCCCGGCCCCGTCGAGATTCGCGGCCATGCCATCGAGTGCCGCATCAACGCGGAGCACCCGGAGAAATTCACGCCAAGCGCCGGCAAGATTACGGCGTTCAATGTTCCCGGAGGCAATGGTGTTCGTGTCGATACCGCGCAATATGCCGAAGGAGTCGTGCCGCCTTACTACGACTCGATGATCGCAAAGCTGATCTGTCATGGTAAGGATCGCGAAGAAGCGATGAACAAGATGCAGCGTGCTCTGAGCCAGTTTGTGGTGCAGGGAATCCATACGACCATTCCGCTCCACCAACGCATCTTCGCCGATGCCGAGTTTCGCGCTGGCAAGTTCGATACGAAGTTCATGGAGCGTTTTCTGGAGCGGCAGAAGGAAGAGCAGGGCTGACCGTCGTGAGCTTGCCGCGCCTCTATGCCATCGTCGATGCGGAGATGCTGGCGAGCAGACGCATCGAGCTATCCGGATTTGTAGAGGAGCTGCGCGATGCGGGCGTAACGTTGCTGCAGTATCGCGACAAGCTTGGAAGCGAAGAGAAGATTCTCCGCAACGCGGAGATCATCACGGAGATCTTTCGGGGAAGCGATGCCACCCTTGTGATGAATGATTCGCCTGCGCTGGCGCGCCAGGCGGGCTGGAATGCTGTCCATGTTGGGCAGAGCGATGCTGCGATTACCGCGGCGCGCACGGCGTTGTCACCGCCTGCCCTTGTAGGCTGCTCGACCCATACGGAGCAGCAGGTGGCGGCAGCTGATGCTGCTGGTGCGGATTACATCGCGATCGGCCCCGTCTTCGCCACGTCGACCAAACGAAATGCGGAGCCTGTCGTTGGGCTGGAAGGAGTGCGGCGAGCACGCGCGCTTACAACGCGGCCTCTCGTGGCTATTGGAGGGATCACGCTCGAAAACGCCGCCAGCGTGATAGACGCTGGAGCCGACTCCATAGCAGTAATTGGAGCTCTTCTTCAGACGTCAGGCGGTGGTGTGGCTGCTAAGGAGTTTCTCGCCTCCATGCCTGCCGCCTAATCGTAGTGTTGCAAAGGTGGTTTGCTATGCTTCGACTGGAGCGGAATCAATATGGGGAGCGGGAACGATGGGCTTCAGTACGGAGCAGGCGGTCGAAGGGACAGTCACTGTAGTCATCCCGGTCTACAACGGGGAGAGATTCATTCGCCGGGCGGTCGACAGCATCCTGAAGCAGACTTTTCCAGTGACCCAGATTATCGTCGTGGACGATGGATCGAAAGACGCGACCTGTAAGATCCTGGAAACCGAGTATCGGGACCAGCTGACGCTGCTGCGCCAGCAGAATGGCGGCCCAGCGAAGGCCAGAAACGCGGGGCTGCGGATCGCAACCGGAGAATTCATCGCCTTTCTCGATGCCGATGACTGGTGGGAGCCGGAAAAGATCGCCACGCAGATGAAGGTACTCCGAGAGAATCCCAAGGCAGTAGGGAACTATACCGGCCTTCGTGTAATGAGCGATCAGGGCGAGCATCTCATCGATCTGAAGCCGGTGGATCACACCACTCTGTGGCCGACCCTGCGCTGGTGCAATCCTGGAGTGCCGCCCTCTTCCGTTCTTCTGCGAAGATCGATGCTGCAAGAGCTGGATGGCGGATTCAACGAACGCCAGCTTGGCAGTGAAGACTGGAACCTGTGGTTTCGCCTGATTACGAAGGGCCCTTTCTGCGTGTGCCCGGAGCCATTAACGGACTATCGTTCCGCCCCCGGGGGGTTAAGCGGAAATGCCGATCACATGTACAACGACTTCATGAAGATGCTCGACGATACGCTGCTGGCCGATATGACGGGGCTGCGCCGCTCGTTGTGGCGACGCAGGATCATCAGCTACCAGGCTTTCAAGGCCTGTCTGACGGCTCGTGCAGCAGGAGACAAGGTAACCGAACGCGAATACATGAAAAAATCGGTGCTCGAATGGCCCTCGCCGTTCTGGGCTCCGGAGCGGTTCCGCTTCTTCGCAGTGACATTGATGCGGACCTAGCGCAAGGCGTGACAAGAGTTTGACAAGACTTTCTTTGTCATTTGGGATAGAACAGACTGCAACGTGAAGATTTCTGAGAAGCAACCTGAAGGAACCTCCGCACCGCAACCGCAGTTTGTGCAGGGGATGGGCCTGTTTTCGGCCACGGCCATCGTGATGGGCTCGATGATCGGATCGGGCATCTTCATCGTGCCGGCGGATATGTCCCGACTTCTGGGGTCGCCGGCGCTTTTGATTGCGGCATGGCTGGTGACGGCGCTGATGACCATCATCGGCGCACTGAGCTACGGCGAACTTGCCGCTATGATGCCGAAGGCTGGAGGACAGTACGTCTATCTGCGCGAGGCGCTGGGTCCGCTGTGGGGATTCCTTTATGGGTGGACGTTGTTCCTGGTCATCCAGACGGGAACGATTGCGGCTGTAGGAGTAGCCTTCGGTAAGTTCCTGGGGGTCTTCTTCCCGGCAGTCAATACCAGCCATTGGCTCTGGCATATCGGGCATGTCCCCTCGTGGCATGTGGGGCCGATGGTGTTGGGCAATATGGACCTGGGACTGAACACCGCCAATCTTGCCGCCATCATCATCATCGTGCTGCTGACCTTTCTCAACACCCGGGGCGTGAAGATGGGCGCTGCAGTACAAAACCTGTTTACCTCGGCGAAGGTTCTGGCTTTGGCAGCCGTGGTTCTGGTGGGTTTGGTTCTTCGGGATTCGGCGGCGATTGCGGCCAACTTCGGAGAAGGCTGGCGGAACTTCTGGGCGGGCGCGGGATGGCATTCACTACACGCCTCGCAGCTGGGAGGAAGCGAGTATGTCGGAGTTTTGACGATTCTCGCGATCGTACAGGTGGGGTCGCTGTTTAGCGCCGATGCGTGGAACAACGTGACCTTTACGGCAGGCGAGATCCGCAATCCGAAGCGCAATCTCCCGCTCTCGCTGGCGGTCGGAACGGGAGTGGTTCTGCTGCTGTATGTGCTCTGCAACTTCGTCTTCATAAGCGTGCTTCCGCTGGTGGGCGACCCGCACGCGGCGACGATCACGGGGCGGGGAATCCAGTTTGCGACCGAAGATCGCGTGGCAACGGCGGTGATGGAGCGTGCCTTCGCCGGCTACGGTGCGAAGCTGATGGCAGCGGCGATTTTGATCTCCACCTTTGGCTGCGCGAACGGGATGCTGCTGGCTGGAGCTCGCGTTTACTATGCGATGAGCAGGGATGGCCTGTTCTTCAAGTCGGTGGGCAAGCTGAGCGAGAAGTCGAAGACGCCGGTGAATTCGCTCTGGGTGCAGTGCTTCTGGACGTGCCTGCTCTGCCTTTCGGGCAGCTACGGGCAGCTGCTTGACTATGTGATCTTCGCGGTTCTGATCTTCTATATCCTTACGATTGTGGGTCTGTTTGTTCTGCGGCGGACCCGTCCCGAGGCGCCACGACCATACCGGGCCTTCGGGTATCCCGTGCTGCCGGGGCTTTATATCGTCATGGCGGCGTGGATTTGTCTTGTACTATTGCGTTACAAACCTCAATATACCTGGCCGGGTTTGATCATCGTTCTGCTTGGTGTTCCGGTGTATCTGGTATGGAGGCGGCAAGGCGCTCGAGTGGATGCCGAGGCCGCTGAGTTGAGAACGACCGGGACGTAAAGAAGGAGAACCGAAGAACGATTATGTCGATGCTGTTTGCGAAGAAGTCGATGGATGTCCTAATGGCCGAGGCTCATGCTGAGGGCGAGCATACGCTGGAGCGCGCCCTGGGCCCGTTCCAGCTGACGGCGCTCGGTGTGGGAGCTGTGATCGGCGCGGGAATCTTTGTTCTCGCCGGTCTTGGCGCTCATTATGCCGGTCCCGGGCTGATGCTCTCGTTTGTGCTGAGCGGGCTGGGATGCGCCTTTGCGGGGCTCTGCTATGCGGAGTTTGCGGCGATGATCCCGCTGGCAGGATCGGCTTATACCTACGCCTACGCGACCCTGGGCGAGTTGATCGCGTGGATCATCGGTTGGGACCTGACGCTCGAGTATGCGATGGGCGCGAGCACGGTGAGCTCGGGCTGGTCGAACAACTTCGTCGAACTGCTGGACGTGTTTCACATCAACTTTCCGCTCTGGCTTGCCTACGACCACTGGACCGGCCTCAGGAAGGCGATGGAGCAGGTGGCGCGGCAGGTGATGTCGACCAATTACTCCTCGCTTATTCCAGGCTCGCAGGACTACATCAAGCAGATGGCCGACCTGGTAGCTCAGCCGACGGCCGATATGGCGGCTCGAGCGCATGCCCTGCTCGGAGCGCCGGTGCTGTTTGGCCACGAGATCGGGATCAATCTTCCGGCTCTGTTGATCGCGTTGATTATCACGACCATCCTTGCGATCGGCATTAAAGAATCGGCCAAGTTCAATTCGGCGATCGTCGTGGTGAAGGTGGCGGTTGTCCTGTTTGTACTCGGCCTAGGCGCGAAGTATGTGCATCCCGGCAACTGGGGCGGCAACTGGCACTCGTTCGCACCCTACGGTCTAAGCGGCATCGGCGCCGGCGCGGCATATATCTTCTTCGCGTATATCGGATTCGACGCGGTCTCGACCACGGCGCAGGAGGCGAAGAATCCACAGCGCGATCTTCCGATTGGAATGATCGCTTCGCTGGTGGTCTGCACCGTGTTGTACATCGGTGTCGCGGCGGTGCTGACGGGTATGGTTCCCTAGCAGTCGGTGAATATCGAGGCTCCGATTGCGCGGGCGTTTCTAGATCGCGGCCTGACGTGGGCGAGCGACATCATCGTCGTTGGCGCGCTGGCCGGGCTTACCTCTGTGATGCTGGTGATGTTGCTGGGACAGACGCGCGTTCTTTATGCGATGGCGAGCGATGGTTTGCTGCCGAGGAAGTTCTTCGCAGAGGTGCATCCCCGGTTCCGCACACCCTTCCGCAATACCTTCCTGGTGGGCACACTGGCTGGCCTGGTTGGGGCGGTGACTCCGATCGATGACATCGGCAAGATGGTGAATATCGGCACGCTGCTGGCCTTCGTGATCGTCTGCATCGCGATCATGGTGCTGCGCAGGACCGAACCGGACAAGGAGAGGCCCTTCCGTACACCCTGGGTTCCGTTTGTGCCGGTGATGGGAATCATCTTCAACGGTTACATGATGATCAAGCTGGGCTGGCTGAACTGGGCCCGGTTGATCGTCTGGCTGATCATTGGGCTGGTGGTGTATTTCACCTACAGCGTGAAGCACAGCAAGGTTCGAGAGCGGCTGAACTCTGTGAGAGTGAAGGGGTAACCCCCGCCCCACTTTTTGCTCAAAGTCTTCAATCCATTGAAGATAGGTCCGGACCTCCATAGTCAGGTTCAACTTTCAAAAAGAAATCCCCGGCATACAGGCCGGGGATTTCTTTTTATCTAACCAGTTTAGCGGATTGCGCATAACTGATCGGCAGATAATTTCGGCTTAAACCTATTTATTTTATGAGGCTTAGTGGAATGAATGGGTTGACGTTCTGGAGTATGTGACAGTACGGGCATTGTTAAATACAGGGATTCTTCGACTCCGCTGCGCTCCGCTCAGAATGACGTGGGTGGGACGGGAATTCTTCGACTCTACTCAGAATGACGTGGGTGGGACGGGGATCCCTTCGACTCCGCTCAGAGTGACTTGGGTAGGAATGACGGGGACGGAAGATAGGCTCAGAATGACGGGGACGGGAAAGCGGAGGATGACGGAGAGGGGAAGAGAAGGACGGGGAGGAGAAGGTGTGACGAGCGCTGATGGATCACCAGGAGAGCAGTTTTACGGCTAGTGGGCCTGGTGATCCGGCTGCGGGTTCGGCGGCGGACTTGCTGCTGCGGGATCCGGGTGAGCGGGTTCGGGGGATTCGGTGGGAGCCGGAGTTGGAGCCGGGGCTGGTGGCGGGGCCACTGCGGCAGGTTGTGGAGCCGGAAGACCGCGCTGGATCTGCATCGGCATATTGACCAGATTGGCCGAGTCCGGTTCGTCACGAAGCTTCAGATAAAAACCTGATCGCGGAGGACGCGGGACCGAAAGGGTGTTGCCGACGAAGCCTTCGGGAACCTGCACTGGATTTGTAAAACCCGGATCGGGTGCGACGGATTCCACGAGATAGAGGTCGGAGCCGTTGAGGTTGCAAGGCGCCGAGGGATCGCTGGGGCAGTGGAGATCCTGAAAAGAGGGAAGCCGAACCAGGGTTGCGAGGGGAATCCAGTCGCCTGGCGTTCCATCCTGGGCGACAGGGCGCAGACGAATGGGTCCGAAGGCAGAGGTCCCAAAGGTTTTGAGGGGATTAAAGGTTCCCAAGAGCGTATGGGAGTTCTGGAGCACAAGACCGGATGAGACGGTCATATTCGTGCGCAGGCTCTCGTCCGCGCTGGCAATTTCGATCTGACCGTCACGGGGAAATGGAGAGGAAGAATGGAGAGAAAAGGTGAGCTTCTCGGTGACGGGAAGATCATCGGGATTCGCCAGATGGATGAATGGGGACGAGGGCTGCGAGATGGTTTTATTCAGCAGGGTGACGGAGGGCCTCGCGGCACCCACGGTGACCGGAAGGCTCAAGGTGCGTCCGTCGCGCAGGGCGACGTGAGCCGTAAGGTGATCGCCAGGGTGAACGTTGGGGGCCTGAGCGGATTCAGGGAGCGAGAGGGTGAGATTCTGAGTGTGCTGGTTTGAGCCGGTCTGCGGTGTCACCGAGGTTGGCTCCGCCAAAGGGGTGAAGGTCAGGTCGTTCATCACCAGCTGACGGACCTGACTGAGGCTGGTTCCGGTAAGGATCGCCGCAGTGTCCCCTGCGTGAAGGGTAAAACCATCCAGCTGGGCTGGCTCAGAGAAGGTTTGGGCCGTTACAGCCGCGGTTTGAGTCCCGCCGTACTGGTGGACATCAAGATGGATGTTGCCGGGGTCGATTGATTTCAGCGAGAGGGTGACGTCGACGACATTTGGCTTCTCGGAGTGCTTCCACTGGGCTTCGGCCTGTCTCCCGGTTCCGCGCTCGAAGGTGATGGAATCGATGCATGCGGTACCGGTCGAGCTGAGGGTGAGGTGGTTGTCGCGTCCGGCGATCAGGACGGAGTCGGTTGCCAGCTTCCAGCCCGTGCCGGGAATGTCCTGAAGGGGAAGAGTTGGGCCAGTGAAAGGGTCGAATCCCCAGAAGCCGGTGATGGTTCCAGTCACCGGAGTGTTTGGGGCACCGGGATCGGTGGGTTGTTTGGGACCGGTGGCCTGAGTTTTGGCGTCGTCCGTTTTCTTCGAGGGCTTCTCCTCTTCGGGGGACATGGGTAGCGGCTTGCGCTCCGGTTCAGAGCTGAGGACGAGGCCGCCCTTGAAGGAGTCGGCCGTCAGAGGGATATCGGAGCGGGAGACGCCACCATTCACGTGCAGAACGAGGTTGTGAGCGAAGCTTGTGGAGAAGACCAGCGGGGCCCCTTCCACGGGAAGAGTAACGCCGGGCTGAAGCAGGCAGGTAACGTGTTTGGGATCGGAGGCCCGGAGTGGTGGAGGAACGGCGGTCTGGATGGAGGGAAGACCGATGACGATGACGGATTTGGGATTGTGAAAGGAAGGTGCGGCGTTCAGACGAAGGTTGAGCGCTTCGGCCTGGGGAAAGGCAATGGCAGGGATGTACTGGTACTGCGCGGTGTGGAGGTTACTGGTGAGGCGCACCAGATCCACGACTGCGCCGACATATGCACTATAGAGCCCGCCGCCTGCCATGGATGTGGCGGACGCGGCTGTAATGAAATCTGAACTGGAACCGTTGGTGAGCATGGAAGCCACGGTCTGCCCATGTCCGTCGTCGAGCAGTGTCTGGGTTCCGGTCTGGGTGAGGCAGGTGTACTGCTGGTCGACGGGCTTGTTGAAGCAATCCTGATTGGGCTTGAGGTTGAGTGTGCGGGCCAGTAGGGTGGAGTGTTCCTGAAGCGCCTTGGGATCTCCCGGAGGAACCGTTTTGATGGCGGCGAGATATTTTTCGATGCGGGCCTGCTCGAATCCGGCCTCGGAGAGATCCTGGGAGGCGCGGACGAAGATGCCGGGACGCCCCTGAACGGCGGAGCGAAGAGTGGCGAAGTCGCCGCCTGTCTCAGGTGCGAGGAAGAGGATGGCCTGCTGGGCGTCGTCTGGGACGGTGATGGTGGCGCCCTCTTCGCGGACCTTCTTGTTCCAGGTCTCGATTTTGAAGAACCACTTCTCGGGGGGGGGATTGGTGGTTCCGCGAAGGAAGACCGCCACCAGCAGGTAATGGACAGACTGGGTGCGGGGAAGATCAGCAAAGAGCCACAGCTTGTCGCCCGCTTTCAGGTTGGGGACTGCGGCGATAGGGAGGGTCTTGTCTCCCCGGGTGACGCGGACGTCGACACGCGGGCCGGTGAGATCAAAACGTGCGGCTGCCTGAGCGTAAGAGAGCTGGCAGCAGAGAAAAAAGACAACGAGTCCAACAGCGGCGGCGCGCAGGCGACCGGAGGGGATAGCCATAGTTCCATTTTAGACGGCTGAAGGCCCAGAACCGGGTGCAAGCCCTGTGGATTGGCGTATGTGCTCTATTGGTTACAGATAGGCCCGTACGGCTTAGCTCCGGATTCGGCCCGAGGCCTGGTCGCCGGCGATGACGCCGTCGCGGATGGTGATGACGCGGTGGGCAAACTCTGCGATATCGGGCTCGTGGGTAACGACGATGATGGTATTGCCTTTGGCGTGAAGCTCATCAAAGAGGGCCATGATCTCGTCGCCGGTTTTGGAGTCGAGGTTTCCGGTGGGCTCGTCGGCGAGGATGATGGAGGGGTGATTGACGAGGGCGCGGGCGATGGCGACACGCTGCCGCTGGCCTCCAGAGAGCTCGTTGGGCTTGTGCATCATGCGGGAGCTAAGGTTGACGCTCTCGAGGGCGGCCTTGGCGCGCTGTTCACGCTCATGAGCAGGGGTGCCGTTGTAGATGAGAGGGAGCTCTACATTGTGGAGCGAGGTGGCGCGGGCGAGCAGGTTGAAGGTCTGGAAGACGAAGCCGATCTCCTTATTGCGGATGCGGGCGAGCTCGTCGTCGCTGAGCTCGGAGACGTCGTGTCCGTTGAGCCAGTACTTGCCCTGCGATGGGGAATCGAGGCATCCGATGAGGTTCATCAGGGTGGATTTGCCGGATCCTGAAGGACCCATGATGGCGACATACTCGTTGTGGCGGATGCGGAGGTTGACGCCGCGGAGGGCGTGGACCTCCTGATCGCCCATCTCGTAGGTCTTCCAGAGATTGTCGGTGACGATGACGTCCCCAGGACGGGGACCGGCGGCGTTACTTATGATAGTTTCGACTGCGGTTTCGATAGCCATCCGGTTCTCCGGTGTTACGACTGTCCTAACTAGAATAGTACGTTTCTGAAAGCAATACGTGTGCGGAGACCTTATGGTTCCGTCGACAGCATGCTGCCGGTTTTGGTTCCGGGGCCGTTGCGGACGTCAGGACTTTTCCGCGGCGGTCTCTGGTGTGTTATCCCGTTTGACGATGGTCCCGCTCTTGAGGGCGCGAAGAATTTTATAGCGCCCGGTAACGATTTCATCCCCCTGCTTCAGGCCGTTGAGCACCTCGATCTCGGTAGCACCGGTGACTCCAGTGGCAACGGGGACGAAGATGACGCGCAATTTTTTGCGATCGTTGCGAAGGATATAGACGCCCTGTACGTTCTGGGCCTTGCCCGGGGGAGGAGTCGTGCTGGCAGCCACGCCCGCGGCTCCGGGAGTCTTGCCGTTGTTCTGCTCGAGAGCCTTCTCGGTGGCCGGATTGCGTTGGACCAGCGCCTGAATGGGGATGGTGAGGGCGTCAGAACGATGCGCGGTCGTGATCTTGGCGGTGGCGGAGAGGCCGGGGCGCAGTTCTTCGGAGGGAACTTCGA
>Ga0193716_1000490_pt1 | contig 23933 bp, 16 predicted proteins | sample U2c1metaG_FD_145901 | JGI IMG/M metagenome (GOLD analysis project Ga0193716, IMG submission 145901) | Soil microbial communities from a riparian zone of the East river system, Colorado, United States - U2c1 | ecosystem: Environmental > Terrestrial > Soil > Riparian zone | place: USA: East River...
GCGGCCGGCGCCGTGGCAGACACGGCACCGCTGCCGGCGGAAGGCCGCACCACCGTCGAGCTTACGGTGCATCACGGCCGGCTCGTAGCGGGGCCCGCCGTCATCAAGCTCAAGCAGGGTGACCAGGTCACGTTGCGCGTTACCTCCGATACCAACGATGATCTGCACGTGCATGGCTACGACTTGCATCTGAACCTGATCGCCGGACAACCGGCGCAGTTGTCTTTCACGGCGGATCACAGCGGGCGCTTCGAGTATGAGTTGCATCACGCACATACCGATCTTGGCGCGTTCGAAGTCTATCCGCGCTGAGGAATGCGCAAGCACGCAAGAATTCCGCCGGCAGCAGCCGCACTGTTGCTGCCGTCCTGGGCGGCGGCGCACTCCTTCGGCACGGTCTACACGCTGCCGATCCCGTTCTGGATATACGCCTACGGCGCCAGCGCCGCGTTGATCGTGTCTTTTGCGTTGGTCGGCTACTTCGTGAATGCCGGCAGCGCAAAGAAGAACTTCGCTACCCGCGATATCGGCGGGAATCGCGTCGTTGCCTCATTGGTCTCGCCGGGCTTCATCGGCGCGCTTCGCTTGCTGAGCGTGGCTGGATTGCTGCTGACCATCGCGACGGGTCTATTCGGTGCGCGCAATTCATTCACCAACTTCAGCATGACGTTCTTTTGGATTGCGTTCGCGCTCGGCTTTACCTACCTGACAGCCGTGATCGGCGACCTATACGCCTTGATCAATCCGTGGGCGGTGCTGTGCGACTGGTGCGAGCGGATCGCAGCCGGCACCTTTAGAGCGCGCCTGCGCTATCCGCACTTCCTCGGCTATTGGCCCGCGTTCGTGCTGTATTTCATCTATATCTGGATCGAGCTGTTCGGCCACAGTGAGCCGCGTTCGCTCGGCCACATCCTGCTTGCCTACAGTGCGCTGACCTTTGCGGGAGCATGGCTGTTTGGCCGAGAGACATGGTTCCGCTATGGCGAGCTGTTCGCGGTTTTCCTGCGGGTGATCGCCATGATGGCGCCGTTCGAGTACGCCGAATCGCCGGCGGCCGGCCGCCCGCGCTTCATGCTGCGGCAGCCCTTCATCGGCCTGCTGCGTCGACCGGCGGAAGACATGAGTTTGCTGGTCTTCGTCCTCTTCATGCTGTCTTCCACGGCGTTCGACGGCGCGCACGACACCTTGCCGTGGGTAAATATTTTCTGGAAGCACCTGTGGCCGTTGATCGAGGGCGTGGTCATGCGCCTGAGTGCGCACCCTTACGCCGCGGCGGTCGAGATCTTTTATGGCTGGCAGTGGGGCATGCTGGCGCTGTCGCCATTCATCTATCTCGGCGTTTATTTATTTTTCATCGTTTTGACCAAGAAGGTAACGCGCAGCGACGCATCGCTGCGTGAACTCGCGCTGCGCTTTGCCTTCATGCTGGTGCCCATCGCCTTCGTCTACAACATCACGCATTACTACACCTTGCTGCTGACGCAGGGGCCAAGTCTCGCGAGACTGGTTTCCGATCCGTTTGGCCGCGGCTGGAACCTTTTCGGAACCCGCGATCTGCCGGTTGACGGCCTCATTCCGAGCGCAGGCTCAGTCTGGCACACGCAGGTGTGGCTGATATTGGTCGGACATATCATCAGCGTGTATGTGGCGCATCTCGAAGCCTTGCGGCTATTTCCGACCAGCCGCAAGGCAGCGCTCAGCCAGATCCCCATGCTGTTTCTGATGGTGTTGTTCACCACCGTGGGCCTGTGGATCCTGTCGTTGCCGATCGCATCCGGCCAAGTCATTGTGCCTCCGCCTCAATAGCACCACCACCTAGGCGGAATTTGTCTCGGAAATTAGACGAAGGTCGCATTTGTTGAACTGTGAAATACGATTAGCCTGACGATAGGAATCCGTCTTGTCGGGGGAATTCATGAACAGCCGCTTATCGAAGGCGATCAGGTCCGCAATTAAGTGCGGAGTACCGTTGGCGTTGTGTATGTTCGGGACTGTCGCAGCGGCAGACGACAGAGAGGCGAATCATGAGAATCCCTCAGGCACTGTTGTGCCGAAGGCTGAGTGCGGCCGGGAAGACCACCCCGAGACGGGACTGCAGGGTCAGGTGCCGGCGGCACTGCGTGCGGCGGGGTTCAAGGGCTTCAACTGCAACCTGACGCTGGTCGCGCAGAGCCGCAACGACGGCGGCAACTGGCAATCGGCCGAATTCAAAGACAAAAGACAGGAAAGACACGGGCACGGCGACGATAGCGACGATAGGGATCGTCGGTCGCTCCACAACTGCGGCTACTATGGATCAGCGGCGGCGAACGTGAGTCCGACGACGCGCAATCCAGCGACCTTGGGGACGCGCGTGGTCGATTTGACCAATCCGAATCATCCGGTACTTACAGGCTATCTTCAGAGCATCTCGATGCTCGACCCGTGGGAGTCTCTGAAAGTGAACGAGCCCAGGCAGCTGCTGGTTTCCGACCAAGCAGCGAATGGCGGCGGCGGCCCGGCCGTAGATGTCTACGACATCTCCCAGGATTGCCGCTTCCCGCAGCTTCTGGCGAGCGTGCCGATCGGCACCGGTAAAGACGGCGGCTCCCTGGCGCCGGTTGCGCCGATTGGCCACGAGGGCACATTCGCACCGGACGGCTTGACGTACTACATAGGGGACCTTCCCAACAAGATGTACCACGCTATCGATCTCACGGATCCGACAGCGCCCAGGTACATAGCCAGTTTTGACATGACGACGCTTGGCCCCGGATCGCACGGTCTTTCCGTCAGTGACGACGGAAAGCGCCTCTATGTCGCGGCACTTGGTAATGGGACAACCTTGTCAAATCCCGACGGTCCGAATAACAACGGGTTCGCGATTCTAGACGTGAGCGAGGTGCAGGCACGTGCTGCCAACCCGCAAATCAAGCTTGTCAGCAGTTTCCTATACAAGGACGGTTCAGTTGCCCAGCACACCATCCCGGTGACCATCAAAGGCAGGCGTTACATCATTCAGGTCGACGAGGGTGGTGGCGGCGGCATACCCTCTGCCAGCCAGTCATGGGGGCAAACTTGCCAAGCCGGCATTACACCGTTCCCGACAGCTCGTATCGTTGATATTGGCAACGAGAGAAAGCCCCAGTTGGTATCCAAGCTGCTTCTGGAGATGAATGATCCGCCCAAGTGTGAGCAGGTCATACCCGACCTTGTGGGACTTTCGGTCTTCTCTTATGGGACGCATTACTGCAGCGTCGATAATCGTCACAATGCGACGACCCTCGCATGCGACGAATTCAATTCGGGGATTCGCGTCTTCGATATTCGCAAACCTGAGCGCCCAAAGGAAATCGCGTATTTCAATCCGGCAGGTACAACGACGCCAAGCGGCGGCTCGAATCATTTGTCGTTTGCCAACTGGGTTGCGGGCGGTCCTGACTGGTGCACGTCTCAAATTCACCTTGACGCTGAGGCGGGAACGTTGTGGACAACTTGTCAAGACAACGGGTTGCTCGTGTTGAAGTTCGAACGGGGGGTCTGGCCATTCGAAGACTCGACGACTCCGCCAGGGTCACAGAACTAGCCGCAATAACAAACGCCTGGTTCCGATGGGAAGGGCGTTAGAATCATCGCTCTGCTTTCGCTCATTCCGTAGTTGCTGGCAGCAGCGGGTATCGGCCGTTCTGAAAATGAGAGTCACACGTCTCTGTATGTTAATGGGTGCACTCATGCTGGTTGCTGACTCACAAGCATTCGAGGGCGACGTGCATTTCGGCCTTACCGAATGGCTAGCCATGCAGGCCGGCTTCGATAAGGACGCGGCGGCCGAGATCGCCACCGGCGATGGGCGCGTCGACTCCGGCGACATGCAGTTTCTCGAACTCGGGCTGGTAAACGCCTGCTTGGCTCAGGACGAACGCGGCGCGCGCCTGACGGCGGAACATCACTACCCGACCGCGGGAAGGATTCCTTCGGCGCCGGAGGCAAGGCCTGTTGCGGCCGGCAGCGAAGCCGCGAAGAAGGCAGCTGTGGCGATGATGCGGATCAATCCCAATCAATCGCAGTTCACGCTCTTCATGTTGGGTACAAGCCTGCACGAGTTGCAGGACTCCTGGTCTCATCAAGGCATCGCGGAAGTTCCTGATCCTGCGCCCGGGCTGATCTCCTGCGACCCGGGGCGGTCATGGGGGCATCCCAAGGCGCGCGGTGGCTGGAACTCGCACAAGGCCGATCTGACGATGTACTGGAAGTCGGATACCGTCGCCATGGCGCAGGCAAGCTACGAGATCCTTCAACAGTACCCGGCCCTCGCGGGCGTCAAGCGCACACCGAGGGCGTGGCCTGAACTGGTGCCTGCAGTTGAGCAGTTTGCCCAAGCCTCCACCAAGGCGGAGAAGCAAGCTTGGTTCGCCGGCCATGGCGTCGGTGACGTCTCCTTCCTGGAAGGCATCTCCCTGCAGGACGGCGCTCATCCCTTTACGCTGAAATGGGAAGGGCGAAAACTGCCGCCGCTGCCGTTGCCGGAATCGCGCCAGCATTTCGTCGATGCCGATCTGTTGCAATTCTACAATCGGTTTATCCAGCAGTGGATGGGTGCTCGCGACGCTCGCGACTTCGAAGCTCTCGCCGCGGAGTTCAGCGGCGGCGAGGCGCCCAGGCACGGCGCCCGATCGCCGGCGCTGCTCGAGCTGACGAGCCGTCTCAAGGGCTGGCGGTTGCGTGACCACGGGCGCGTCGCAGAGATTCTGCATTCACAGAAACCGCTCACGGCGCGCGAGCGTGCTGCGCTCGATTCGGCAGGCCGCCAGCCGGATGCTTACGCCGTGTACCCGGTGGCCGACGCCTTCTTTCCGTTCCTGCCGAGGACAAATGACGTATCGCCCCTGCTACCGTTCTGGGTAAGCTCCTGGACTCGGGCCGGCGCGACTCAGGCGGTGGCCGTGACCAAGCTTCGCCATGTGCCTTACGACGTCATCGAGGTAGCGGCCGAGAAGACTGCCGCCGGCCGCTGGCATGTAACGTCCATTGGGGCGACGATCGAGCATTGAGGCGAACCAATAGCTGGGCGCGCTCTGGTGCTTCCGCTAGTTCTGTTGCCCTGGCGGAGTTGACGTGTCTTCAAACGGCCAGACTCCGCGTTCGAATTTCAACGTGAGCAACCCGTTGTCCTGACAAGTTGTCCACAACGTTCCCGCCTCAGCGTCAAGGTGAAGTTCAGCCGAACACCAGTCAGGACCGCCGGCAACCCAGTTGCCCGTCGACAAATGATTGGAGCCACCACTTGCCGTCGTTACACCGGCCGGATTGAAATACGCGATCTCCTTTGGGCGCTCAGGTTTGCGAATATCGAAGACGCGAATCCCCGAATTGAATTCGTCGCATGCGAGGGTCGTCGCGTTGTGACGATTATCGACGCTGCAGTAGTGCGTCCCATAAGAGAAGATCGTGAGTCCCACAATGTCGGGTATGACCTGCTCACACTTTTGCGGATCATTCATCTCCAGAACCAGCTTGGATATCAGCTTGGGCTTCTTCTCGTTGTCAATGTCAACGATACGCGCTGTCGGGAACGGCGTAATGCCGGCCTGACAGGTTTGCCCCCACGGGGAGCCGCCACCGCCAGGAATGCCGCCGCCACCACCTTCGTCGACCTGAATGACGTAGCGCTTGCCTTTGATCGTCACCGGTATGGTGTGTTGCCCAACCGAACCGTCCGTGTATAGGAAAGTACTGATCAGTTTGATTTGTGGATTAGCGGCACGCGCCTGCACCTCGCTCACGTCGAGTATGGCGAATCCATTTTGAACCGGATTTGCCAAGCTCCCAAGACCCGGTGAGTCGACATAGAGTCGTTTACCGTCGTCGCTGACGGAAAGGCCGTGCGCTGCGAGACCGATGGTCTTCATGTCAAACGTGGCGATGTACTTGGGCTGCGTGGGATCCGTAACATCGACAGCGTAATAGGATTTGCCGGTAGTGTCGCCGATGTAGTACGTCAAGCCGTCCGGTGCGAATGCGCCTTCGTGGCCAATCGGCGCAACCGGAGCCGCGGGGCCGCCATCTTGACCGGTGCCGATCGGCACGCTGGCCAACAGCTGGGGGTAACGACAGTCCTGGGAGATATCGTAGATGTCTACTGCCGGGCCACCACCACCGTTGGCGCCCTGATCCGCAACCAGCAGCTTCCTGGGCTCGTTGACTCGCAGAGACTCCCACGGGTCGAGCATCGAGATGCTCTGAAGATAGCCTGTGAGTACCGGCTTGTTCGGATCGGTCAAATCAACCACGCGCGTTCCCAAGGTCGCCGGATTGCGCGTCGATGGACTCACGTTCGCGGAGGCTGATCCGTAGTAGCCGCAGGTGTGCAGCGAGCGTCTCTCCCTGTCGTCGCTGTCGAACCCGTGCTCCTGTCTCTTGTCCCTGAATTCGGCCGACTGCCAGTTGCCGCCGTCGTTGCGGCTCTGCGCGATCAGTTTCAAGTTGCAATTGAAGCCCTTGAACCCGGCCGCACGCAGTGCCGCGGGCACCTGACCCTGCAGTCCCGTCTCGGGATGGTCTTCCCGGCCGCACTCAGCCTTGGGGACCAGGGTCTGCGAGGGATTCGGATTCTCATGCGAGGGACTGTCATCTCTGTCGTCTGCCACCGCGGCAGTCCCGAACATATACAACGCCAGCGGTACTCCGCACCTAATCGCCTTAGATAAGCGGCTGTTCATGAACTACTCCCTCTTTTTTTTCAGGCTGACGGCTGATGTCACTTGACGCTACGCGCCCTTCGGTAATCGGTAAATTAGACAAAGGTCTCGCCCTGCTTGGGCAATTCACTCGTGCCGCTCGTCCGGAAATATCAGATGGCGCGATAGATCAATACGCTGGAAATCTCATCTAGACCTTAGTCGCATAGCTGATGTCATGGGGAGGGAATACATTCCATGAGTTCCTCGCTATCTTGTTCTCTCCGGCAAATTTCAGATCAATGAGGGAAAGCTGGACATGACGGCAAAGCCTCTATCCACTGTGGTCGTTGCGCTCTTGTTGCTGGGTCCGCTCCTTGCGATAGTCGCACCGCGGTTTCTCACCTCCAAGATGCAGCCGGTATCTGCGGGCCAGACATCCAAAGACCCGCAATCGAGAGGGCTGACTGCGCAGATGGTGATTCCATCCAATCAGACTCTCAAAATAACCATGCAATACGCCAAGCCGAACGTCTTTGACATTGTTGTGCAGAAAGGAAAGCTGCAAACGGGCGGGGCAATCAACGTTCGAAGGGGAGATGACGTTACGTTGCATATTACGACCGATGCTGCAGATGAATTTCATCTCGACGGTTACGATCTGGATACACAACTATCCCCGGAACGAAGCGCCTCGCTGCAGTTCAAAGCATCGTCGGCAGGCCGATTCGAGTACCAGTTGCGCCAGAGCAATCAGAAGTTAGGTGTTTTAGAAGTTTCCGGCGAAACCAAATGAAGATCGGACACGCATGAACAAACGAATGGGATCAGTCGTGGCCGCGACTCTGGCCTTGTTCTCTGTACTGTTCTCTACGACCGTCGCCGCGTGCGCTTTGGGCAAGATGTATAACCTTCCCATACCGTTCAATATGTATGCCACAGGGGCGGCCATCGCCTTGGTGGCTTCATTCATTGTTGTTGCCTACGTTTTCAAATCGCAAGCTGCGGGCGTGAATGTGAGGGCGGGCTCGTACTCTCGTACCAGCCAGACGCCCAGTGCCAATATCCCTCGATGGCTCATCTCTGCTTTGGGCTCGATCAGCGTATTTAGCTTGTTTCTCGCAGTTGCTGCTGGGTTGTTCGGCAGCATAAATCCATTGAATAACTTCGGCATGGTGTTCATATGGATTACGTCCACATTGGGACTTACCTATCTCACCCCGTTCGTTGGCGATGTTTACGCGCTAATCAGCCCGTGGCGGACGCTTTGTGACCGGCTCGAGAAAGTCAATCCGGGGATCTTCAGCGGTAAGGTGCGCTTTTCTGAGCGGCTCAAGTATTACCCGGCGCTGATTTTGTACATGATATTTATCTGGATCGAGCTGTTCGGCATGATCCAGCCACAAACGCTTTCTGTAATCTTGCTCTCCTACACCGCACTGAATCTCGCAGCGGCATGGTTGGTCGGTAAAGAGGCCTGGTTCCAATATGGAGAATTCTTCTCTGTATTCTTCCGCCTTCTCGGCAAAATGTCGCCATTAGAATACGTACGTACTCGAGATTCCAAACGTGCTTGGCGCGTGCGGGTGCGCAAACCGTTTCTCGGGCTGCTCGACGCGCACGCGGAGCACGGGAGTTTATTGCTCTTCGTCATATTCATGATTTCGTCAACAGCGTTCGATGGCGCACACGATACACTTCCATGGGTTGGAATCTTCTGGCGAGGCATCTACCCTGCGCTGGCGGCGGTTGTCAGCCGGCCATATCCCTTCTGGCTGGATGTTTATCTGGTTTGGCAGGCGGCGTCACTTTTCCTGCTGCCTATTTTATATCTCGCCATTTATTTATTGCTTCTTTGGGCCGCAAAACAAATTACCAACACCAGTGTATCGCTGCATGCATTGGCATTGCGTTTCGCGTTTACCTTGGTGCCGATTGCCTTCGTCTATAACTTGGCGCACTACTACACCGAGTTTGTTTCTGAGGGAATACAAGTGGTGCGGATGATCTCCGACCCCTTCAGCCGCGGTTGGAATCTCTTTGGTACCAGTGGCTGGTTCCACAACCCTATTCTTCTGGATGCCGGACAGGTCTGGCATACGCAAGTGGGTCTGATCCTTTTCGGCCACATCGTCAGCGTTTATCTCGCCCATGTCGAAGCGCTCAAGAGTTTTCCCTCGAGAAGGAACGCGATATTGAGCCAGGTGCCAATGCTGTTGTTGATGGTATTGCTGACGACAGTCGGACTGTGGATCCTCTCTCTGCCAATCGACGCGGGTCAGGTTCCCGCGATCGGTGTAGATGCTGGATAGGGGGCACGGCGCAACGACAGGGAGAGTAGCGGCCCCGTCATGGCGGTGGTCACGAGCGCCATCACAAGCAACATGGTGAAAATGCCCGGCCCGATGACGCCCGCATCCACACCAATTTTCATAATGATCAGTTCCATCAGGCCGCGGGCATTCATCAGGCAGCCCGTCGCCCAGCTCTCGCTCCAGCGATATCGTGCCAATCGTGCTCCGGCGGCACCGCCGAGGATTTTGCCCAGCGTGGCCACGACCACAATTAACAGCAAGGGCCCGAGTCGGCCGCCGCTGAATGCCGCCGGTGTGGTTCCGAGACCCGCCAGCGCAAAGAATAACGGCATTAGCACCACCGTTGAGAAAGGTTCAAAACGGCGTCCCAGCGCGCGCACGAACTTCTCGTCGCGCGGCAACGATGCCCCAAACAAAAATGCGCCAAACACGGCATGCAGATGCAGCCAGTCGGTCAGCATGCTGGCGCTCAGCAGCCCCATAACCAGCGCCGCCAACATCGCCGGGGTTGGCTCTCCGCCGGGCGCTTGCGTGTGCAAAAGCCACTTGAACCAGGCAAGTCATCATGGCGACCACGCCGAGTATCGTTACCAGCAGGTCCCAATAGCTGCCGCTGGCGCGCACCAATTCGACCACAACCGCAAGCAAAATCCAGGCAAACACGTCGACCACGGCAGCGGCGCTCAAGCTCAACTGGCCCACCCGCGTTTGAGTCAAACCGCGATCTTTCAAGATTCGCGCCATCACGGGAAATGCAGTCACCGACAAAGCGGCTGCCATGAACAACGCAAACGGCCAGAAGGCTACGCCTGCCGGCGCAAGATCCGGATAGAGCAAGGGCGAAATGCCCAGCGCTAAAAGCAACGGCGTAATCACGCTCAGCACGCCGACGCAGCCGGCCGCCTTGAGTTGCGCGCGTAGGCCCTGTTGGGGTCGGGTTTCCAGCCCCACCACAAACATGAACATCACCAAACCCAACGTCGACAGCGAGGACAAACCCTCGAGCGAAGCCCGCGGAAACAGGTCGGCGTGCACCTGCGGAAAGAGCCGGCCGAATACGACAGGCCCCAACAGCAAGCCGGCCAGCATCTCGCCGATTACGGCGGGCTGGCCGAGGAAGCGCAATACCCAACCGCAAACCCGCGCGGTTGCCAAGATGACGATCAGTTGCAGCAGGAGCTGTGCAGTGCCAGACATGATTTACGACGAGTTAGTGTGTAATGACATTCTTCGCAAAGGGTGTAAATGTTGCTGACAAGACGTGCCCATCCTTTGTAGTAACTGAGACTTCCGCGACCATCGATTGATTGCTGGAATACGAACCCGAGCCGATCAGAGAGTTAATGCCGGTTGGTTTCAAGGTAATGGATCTCTCGATCGCTCCGTCGGTCAGCTTAATGGTGCCAATCATGCCTGAGGACGTCACCGCCTCGAAAGCATGATTTTGTAGATAAACCCTGATGGGTCGCACGCCCGCTGCGCCCCTTCCTTCAAGCAGTAGCTCAATATGATAAGGACCGGCCATTCGAACCTGCCCGCCGTGCGCCGAGGGCATCGCATCCAGCGTCGTCGCATCGTGCGCCCAAACCTGCGTTGCAAATACCACGACCAGCATGAAGTTAATAAATATTACGCGATCGGCTCGCATCCGCATCTCCGCTCTCGAATGCCCTTTTAATGCTTCCAAGTATGACAAGTAGATACTGTTGAGCAGCATGGAGAATTGGACGAAAGTCGAATGGCTATACGACGTGCGCGCTGTTAGATTTTTGCCGTCCATCAGGCCCGTGCGCGGATCGGAAGGGACGGTCGAGCAGCATCTTTTGATCGAAAACGGCGGTGCGCGAGCACGAAGGGGACAACCATGAAGAAGTCATCCACGAAGAAGTCGCTTGACGCGATTTGCCGGGGCCGAATTGCGTCCCTGGGTCTGACCAGCTTGGCGGCGGCGATGCTGGCCGCAGGAGCGGCGAACAAGTCCGTTGCGAATGATGCCGAGGCCGTTTCGAGCGATGCCGAGGAGATGGGGCATCCGCATCCGCATCAGCCGCCCTCAACGCTCCTGCCGACTGTCAACGTACCTAAGGCTGCGTGCCAGCGCGAAGACCATCCTGAAACCGGGTTTCAGGGACAGGTTCCGGCATCGATGAGGGTGCCAGGTGGTTTCAAGGGATTTAACTGTAATCTTAAATTGGTGTCGCAAAGCAGGAACGACGGCGCGAGTTGGCAACACGCTTGGTTTTCGGACGGAAAACACGACTGCGAATACTATGACACGGCCTCCAATACCGTCGGTCGAAGCCACCTCGGGGTTGTGACCATCGATGCGACGGACCCCATCACTCCCATACCGACAGCATTTCTCACAAGCACTTCCATGCTGGATCCCTGGGAGTCGTTGAAGGTCAATGAGCGGCGCCAGTTGCTCGGCGCGGTTTCCGCTACAAATGGCAATGGTGGCCCGCAGATTGACCTCTACGATGTTTCGGGAGATTGCAGGCACCCGCAGCTACTCTCCAGTTTCTCCGTCGGAACTCCCGAGGCTAATGCCGAGTTCGGCACGCCGATTGCCAATCCGCAAATTCGAGGGCACGAGGGGAGCTTTTCGCCGGATGGCTTGACCTACTACGGCACCGATCTCTTTCCTGGCTACATCTACCCCATGGATATTTCCGACACGCTCCATCCGAAGATGCTCGCGCAGTGGTTTACGAACTCTACCGATAGCTCAATTGTTCAGGCCACGCATGGGTTGTCGATCAGCGAAGACGGCAACCGGGCGTACTTCACTATATTTGGCAGCGGTGGTGCAAATTCGACCGGGGCAGCCGCCACCAACGCCTTGATCATTGCGGATGTAAGCGATATCCAGAATCGCCAACCCAATCCGCAGCTGAAGATCATCAGCTTGACGATCATTCCGGATGGCAGTGCCGCACAGCACACCATTCCAATCAAGGTCCATGGAAAGCCTTACGTGGTCGAAGTGGATGAAGGGGGTGCCGGCGGGAATAGCATGACGGGTTGGACAACCGCCTGCACGATGCGCCAGCCGCCGTGGAACATGGCGCGCATCTTCGATGTGAAGGATGAGCGGCACCCGGTGGTGGTATCGGAGATGAGGCACGAGATCAACCTTCCCCACAACTGTGCTTCGGTAATCCCAGATCTCGCCGGCATTTCCGGCTTCACCTACGGCGCTCACTATTGCAGCGTCGATAACAAAAAAGACGCCACGACGCTGGTGTGCGGCTATTTTGAATCCGGCATTCGTGTGTTCGATATTCGCGATCCCGCCAATCCGAGGGAAATCGCGTATTTCAATCCGCCGTCGGTGACGACACCAAGCCCCGGCTCGCAGAACAATCAGGCTGCGGCCAAGGGTCGGCCGGACCATTGCAGTTCGCAGAGTCACCTGGATGCGAAGACGGGAATGTTGTATGTGACGTGCCAGGACAACGGGTTCTATGCGCTGCAGTTTGAACATGGCGTCTGGCCATTTCCAACCAGTAAGACACCGCCGGGCGAGTCAAACTAACCATCGGCGCTTAGCGATGTTTCAAGTTCAAGGTAAACATCTGCAACAGGGGCCCCGCCGCTTTATGGCGGGGCCTTTATCGTTAGCGATAAGTTAGTCGGATCGACCGCTTGCGGTGTTGCTTGGCAAGCTATGGATAGTCTCATACGCAATGTCGTCATTCTCGGCGGAGGAACGGCGGGCTGGATGACCGCCGCTGCGCTTTCGAAGGTGCTCAACGGTAAAGTTGCCGTTACTGTCGTGGAATCCAGCGAGATCGGCACGGTGGGCGTCGGCGAAGCGACGATCCCAGGCATTCTGCGGTTCCATGCGTTGCTTGGACTCGACGAGAATGAGTTTCTCCGTGAAACTCAGGGGACGATCAAACTCGGGATCGAATTCATAGACTGGACGTTCATCGGCGATCGCTACATGCACGCCTTCGGGCGTTTCCGTCAAGATATTCAATTGACGACGTTCGAACAGGTGTGGCAGAAGATGAATCTGTGCGGCCGAGCCGGCGATCTGAAGGAATATTCGATCACCAAGAGCGCGGCTTATGCGGGCAAGTTTACGCGTCCGCGCCTCGATGTGCCCGATTCTCCCCTGGCCGACATTGCCTATGCGTTTCATTTCGACGCCGGCCTCTACGCTCTGTACCTGAGGCGTTTGAGCGAAGCACGCGGCGTCAAGCGGATCGAAGGCCGAGTGACCGATGTACTGCTCAAACAGGACACTGGAGACATCCAAGAACTGGTGCTCGCCTCCGGCGAACGCGTCGGTGGCGAGTTCTTCGTCGATTGCTCGGGTTTTCGCGGCCGGCTCATCGAGGAAGTCTTCAAGACCGGATACGAAGACTGGACCCACTGGTTGCCTTGCGACCGCGCTGTCGTAGTGCGCTCCGCTTCGGCCAAACCGATCCCGCTCTACGTTCAGGCGACGGCGCGCAGTGCTGGTTGGCAATGGCGCATTCCGCTGCAGCACCGAGTCGGCAATGGCTACGTCTACAGCAGCCAGTACCTCGGAGAGGATGAAGCCACCGCGGCGCTGCTTGGCGGCCTGGGCGGGGAACACCTCACGCACCCCCGAACCTTAAAGTTCGTCACCGGCATACGCCGCAAGGCGTGGCAACGCAATTGCGTTGCGATAGGCTTGTCCTGCGGCTTTCTCGAGCCGCTCGAATCCACCAGTATCCACCTCACTCAGAGCGGGATCTCGCGGCTGCTGCACTTCCTACCGACCGGGACACCCAGTGAGGCTGATATCGGCGAATACAATCGGCTGATGCGGCGCGAGTTCGAACATATTCGCGATTTCATCGTGCTGCATTATCACGCGACGCGACGCGATGACTCCCCATTCTGGAACTATTGCCGGACCATGTCGATTCCCGAGTCGCTGCGCGATAAATTAGAGTTGTTTCACAGCCGGGGGAGGTTATACGACGAGTCCGACGGACTTTTCGCACATGGCAGTTGGATGCAGGTGATGCAGGGCCAAGGCTTACGGCCGCGCGGCTATGACCCGATCATCGATGTGGTCGATGTAGACAGCATCAATAGTTTCTTTGAAGGAATACGGCAAGCGGTGCGCAACTCCGTGGACGCTATGCCGACCCACGAGGAATTCATTCGTTATCATTGTAAATCCGAGGCTTCCCTGGTTTAACCGCATGGCGCATCAGCGCCGGCTCACTGGGCTCACTCTATTCCAGCCGTCCGGCACGGCACCCCCCGCTGTCGGAGACGACGCGGTTTCCGGGGTCGAATGTGATACCTGTATACCCAGATGCTGGCGCACATAGACTTCGTTCCACATCTCCTCGGCGCGCCGGTCGCGGACCAGCAACGAGCCGATGAGAACGGCCAGGAAGCCGAGCGGAATGGAAATGATGCCGGGGTTCTTCAGTTGGATGAGCGGCTCCTGAAGGCCCATGAACGAAGTCTGCGTGTCGCCCCAGTTTTCAATATCGGCTTTGGCCTTGCTCACGGCCTTGTCGAGCGCCGCCAGCTCCTTCTTGGCCTTGGCGGCGATTTGCGGATCTTGCGCATCGAGCGCCGTCGTCGCTGCCGCTCGCTTGGCTGCCTCGCCATCGAGTACTTGGTGTGCGGCCGCTTTTATCGCCTTCGGATAGGTTAGATTGGGCGATACCAGCGTCAAGCCCACGGCCGCAATGGTGCCGACCAGCATTCCAGCGACGATACCGCCCGTATTGCAACGCTTCCAGTAAAGCGTGAGCAACACGCAGGGAAAGTTCGCGCTGGCGGCGACTGCGAATGCGAGACCCACCAAGACCGCCGCATTTTGGCCCTTTGCGGCGATGCCGATGCCGATCGACATTGCGCCGACAATGATCGTTGCAATCCGCGCCGCTTTGACTTGACCTTGCGGACTCACTACCTGCCCGGCGCCGGCGCGCAGCACACCGACGTACAGGTCATGCGCCATCGCCGATGCCGAGGCCAGCACCAGCCCGGCGACGACGGCGACAATGGTGGCAAATGCGACCGCCGACACGAACGCCAACATGAAATTCCCAAAAAACGAGTCCGGACCTCCGCCGATGAACTGCGCCAGCAGCGGCGCCGCCATATTGCCTCCCGCATCGACCGCTGCAATGTTTGCCGACCCCACCAACTTGGCGGCTCCGAAGCCTAAAAATAATGTGCATAAATAGAATCCACCGATGATCACCATCGCCCATACCACCGAGCGGCGCGCCTGCAGCGCCGTTCGCACCGTAAAAAATCGCATCAAAATATGCGGTAGTCCCGCGGTACCGAATACCAGCGCGAGGCCGAGGCTGATCTGATCGATCGGCGCCTTGAAATACAGCCCGGGCTCGAGGAAGCGCTGACCCAACTCCGCGGCGGACATGCTCTTTGCCGGATCACCCAGCAACGTTGCGACGCGCGACTGAATTCGTGGATCCGAGACGAGATCTTGCAAAAAGCCGGGAAAAGAGAATCCATAAGGAGCCCACACCAGCGCGACTATCACCAACGAGGCGCATACCAGCAGCACCGCCTTGATGATTTGCACCCAGGTGGTTGCCACCATGCCGCCGAACAAGACGTAAGCGAGCATGAGCACACCCACGCATATGACCGAGGTCTCATAGTTGATACCAATCAAGATCTTTACCAGCACGCCGCCGCCCACCATTTGCGCCGTCAGGTAGAAGATCGACACAGTGATGGTTGAGACCGCCCCCACGACGCGCGTTTTGGTAGGATCGTTGCGATACGCCAAGATATCCGCCAGCGTGTAGCGGCCGATGTTGCGGCAGGGTTCGGCAATCAGCAGCAGCACGGTGATGTAGGCGACCAAGAATCCGACCGAATACATGAAGCCGTCATAGCCGTAGAGCGCAATCAGGCCGGCTATCCCCAAAAAGGAGGCTGCAGACAGGTAGTCTCCGGCTATTGCCCAGCCGTTCTGCAGTCCGGTCACGCCGCCGCCGGCGGTATAAAAATCCGATGCCGAGCGGACTCGTTTTGCGGCAAGATAAGTGACATACATGGTGATCGCAATGATTGCCGCGAACACCGTAAACGTCAGCCAGCGATAATTCTGGCTCACCGCGCCTTGCGCAAACGCCCGCTGCACGGATGTGCCGGCAAGAATCAGCAGCGCAACTGCGACGCCCTTGGCGTGTCGCTGGATCATGTCGCCGCCCCAACTTTTCGCTGCTCCGCCAAATCGCTGGATATCTGCGCGGCCAGGACATCGAAATCCTGGCTTGCCTTGCGCGAATAAATCAGCGCAATCGCCCAGACAACCACGAACTGGCTGAGTGCGAACAGCAACGCCACGTTAATGACGCCCCAAACGCGAATTTTGAAAAAATCTTGGAAATATGCAGCGCCGATCGGCAGCAACAGATAGAAGGCGACCGCAAATACCATCATTCCCCACAAAAATCCTTGTTTGCGCCGGTGCAGGGTCTGAAAACGCGGATCGCGGCTAATTTTGTCCCAGTTCATCGTCACCTCGTCACTCATATGGCAGCGTCCTTGGTTGATCATCAACGCGACGTTAGTCTGTAGATACGCACATGATGATTGAGGCACTATCGCGTCGATACTAGACGTTGGTCTTAAGGACTCATGCGCTGCGTCGGCTTTAGGCTATAGTTGCAGACCAGTCTGCGGGTGCCCGGGGAGCAATAAGTACCATGCGCTGGCTACGTCAATGAATCGAGAAAGCGAACCCCAATTAGCAATGTCTTGCGAGGTCATCATCGTCGATGACCATCCCCTGTACCGTGCGGCGCTCAAGGGAGCGGTATCTGCGGCTTGCTCAGAGGGCACGTTTCATGAGGCTGACAGCGTTGCGAGCATGTTCGACACGCTGGAGTATCATCCGAATGCGGATCTGCTACTGCTCGATTTGAATCTGCCGGATGCTCACGGCTTCAGCGCGCTGGCCTACCTGCGCGGTTCGCATCCCGAACTACCGGTGATCGTGGTGTCGGGGTCGTGCGATTCGGCCACGGTGCGCCAGGCCATGGTGTTTGGCGCTCAGGGATTTCTACCGAAATCCGCTGATGCCGCCTTGATACGCGACTGCGTTCAGGGCTTGTTGCGCGGCGATGCGCCGATTCCGGCCGGATATCGAAGTGAGGGCGCCGAGTTACCCGATCAGGCGGCGCTCGATGTGGCCGAGAGGCTGGCGCAACTCACACCGCAGCAGTTTCGAGTTTTCAGCATGCTGTGTTTGGGGCGTCTCAACAAGCAGATCGCCCACGAGTTGCAGATCACCGAGGCGACCGTCAAAGCCCATATGACGGCGATCATGCGCAAGCTCGGCGCTGCCAATCGCACTCAGGCCGTGTTGCTGGCTGCGCATCTGACCTTGAATCCCGATGAGATCAAAGCGCAGCCGGAAGAGGTTGACTGACACGCTTTGCGGCGCGCGCGGCAGCACGGCGCCGCAAGGCGGCAAGTAATGCGCGCAACGCCGCAGGACGTATGGGCTTGTGCAGTAGCGGACAGCCCAGAGCGCGGGCGGCAAGGGCGACCTCCGCGGCATGATCGGCGGTAATGAGGGCGCCCGCAATCTCCGGATCACGATGCTCGTTCAAGCGCCGCAGCAACTCGAGCCCATTCATGGCTTCACCGAGGTGATAATCGACCAGCACTGCATCGAGTTCCACTTGCGGCCCCAGCGCCAGTGCTTGGGAACTGTTGCGGGCCTTCAAGACCACCACGCCCCACTGCCCGAGCAATGCCTCCATCCCATCGAGAATGGAAACATCGTTGTCGATGCAAAGGACGCGCAGCCCCTTCAGGCCGATCGGATCGGCTGTGGGCAGATGCGGCAGCGCATGCGGCGGCTTCGAGGATCGCGTATCACGGGGCACGCGGACACCGAATCGGGACCCCTTGCCGGACCTGCTCTGCAGCGAAAGTTCATGATCGAGCAGCCGTGCCAGCCGATGGCAGATCGACAGCCCGAGGCCAACGCCCTTTTCGCCCCACGGCGAGCCTTGTTCCAGGCGATGGAACTCGCCGTAGATGCGTTGTTGCTGGTGCTCGGGGATCCCCGGGCCGGTGTCGTATACGGCAATTTCCAATTCCGTACCACGACGCCGGCAACCCAGCACCACGCCGCCGCGCTCGGTGTAGCGCAGCGCGTTGGAAAGATAATTTTGTATGATCCGGCGCAGCAGCACGCGGTCGCTGCGAACCGCATCCTTGCAGCCGACTATGGCGAGCCTCAGATTTCGCACCTGCGCGAGCGGCGCGTATTGCCGCCGCACTTCCTCGAGAAGATCGCCGATTTGAAAGGCGGTGATATCCGCCTTGAGCACGCCGATATCGAGCCGCGCCACGTCCAACAGGTCGCTCAATAATTCCTCCGCCGCCCGCATCGAGTCATCGATTCGGGTGGCGAGCTCGAGCAGTTCCGGATGCAGCCGCACGCGCGACTCCAGCGCCGAGGCGAACAACCGCGCAGCGTTGAGCGGCTGCAGCAAATCGTGGCTCGCGGCCGCTAAAAACCGCGTCTTGCTGCTGTTTGCCCGCTCGGCTTCTTGTTTGGCGAGACCTTGTGCTTCGAGCGCCTCGCGAAGCTCGTGAGTACGTTGCGTGACCCGCTCTTCGAGTCCCTGTTTGGCATCAAGCAGGGCTTGTTCCGAGCGCTTGAAAGCCGTGACATCGGTGTAGGTGGTCACAAAGCCGCCGCCCGACATGGGTTGTCCGTGGATGCTGTACACATTTCCGTTGCGGCGCTGGCGCTGAAACGTGTACGTGGTGCCGGCGCGCAAATGCGCTAGGCGCTTCTGGACGTGCAGTTCCGCATCGCCGTCCACGAAGTCGCCGCGCTCCACGTTCCAGCGAATCAGGTGCTCGACCGGGCGGCCGACGAATACCATGTCGTCAGGATAATCAAACATTTCAAGATAGCGGCGATTCCACGCAACGATGCGCAGATGCGAGTCGACCACGCTGACAGCCTGCGTGACGTTTTCCATTGTCGCTTGCAGCAACTGCCGGCTGAAACGCAGCTCCTGAGAGGTCTCATCGAGCAGCTCGGCAACCTCATCGAACTCCAAACCTTTGCGTTTGAGCGCGTGAGTCAGTACGACTCGCGCCGATGAGGAACCGATCGAACCGGCGATGACGCGTTCGAAATACTGCAGCAACCCGCGATCCGCGAGATCCGCCGGCTTGGAGAGCGTTTGATGGGTCTGAGCGGCATATTCATCGAGTGCCTGGTGCGCGGCCGCACTGCCAATCATGCGCGCCGCCACCGTCTCCAAATCCCCGACCGTGGCCGTGATGGCCGGCAAACCTGCCATGGGAAGTTTTGGAACCAAGAAGGTGCGAGCGGCGAGACGTTCCTGCAAGCTGACGCCGCGACGCAATGACACCGTCACCATGACAATGACGTTCACCGACAGCGCGACTAGCGCACCGGGCCCGACCTCTCCCCAACTCAAGAAATCGATGAGTGCGTGCGGCCACATCCAAATCAGCGACGGCGGCGGCGCGAAGTCGGCGGAGGTGATCAATCCGCCTGCAAGCAAATTAGGCAAAAAAAGCAGGTATCCCCAGAGCAAGAAACCGCTCAGCATTCCCCAAAAGACGCCGGTTCGGTTGGCCCCATGCCAATAGAGTGCGGCGAGCAGACCCGGTGCGAATTGCGCCACCGCGGCGAACGCCAGCAGGCCGATGGCGGCCAGACTGGTCGATCCTGATGTCGAACGATAGTAGGCAAAGCCCACCAACGCCATGCCGACGATGATCGCGCGGCGCACCGATAGAACGCGCCGCGCGAGACTAGCGCCGTCTTCCAGGCGCTGCCGCCAGAGGACGGGCGCGACCACATCATTGGAGATCATCGTCGAGAGCGCGATGCTCGCAACCACTACCATGGCAGTTGCCGCGGAAAGTCCGCCGAGAAAGACGAGAATCGTGAGCCACGGCATCCCGTAAGTCATCGGCAGCGTCAGGATGAGCACGTCGGCTCCACCGCGGCTCGACAAACTGCCCAGCGCTCCTAAGGCCACAACCGGCAAGACAAACACGGAAAACAAGCCCAGGTATGTCGGCAACAGCCAGCGCGCGCACTTCAAGTCGGCACCGTCGGCGCATTCCACTATTCCGATCTGAAATTGCCTTGGCAGACAAAATATAGCGGCTGCCGCGAGCGCGGTGGCCGTCAGCGCCTCGCCGTTGAATAAGGTTTGCCCCGTCATCAGGTGCTGCGGAAACCGGAGTGGGACGCCGCGCAGGTGCAGATAGGCAAACACGCCGACGGCAACGAACGCCAACAGCTTCAGTAGAGATTCGAAAGCAATTGCCAACATCAAGCCTTCGCGCCGCTCGCTGGCGTCCACGCGGCGCGCCCCGAACAGCACGGCGAACAGGGCCATCAAAAGCGCGACGCCCAGCGCCGCATCGCGATACCACGGCGTGTGTCCAAAGGGTCTGGTGAGCTCGCTGATACTGGCGGCAACTGCCTTGTATTGCAGCGCCAGGTACGGTATCGCCGCGGTGGTGGCGATGACGGTCACGAGTGCCGCCAACGGCCGGCTCTTGCCGAAGCGGGAGGCGATGAAGTCGGCGATCGAGGTGACCTTGTGGGCGCGCCCAATCTGTACCAGGCGCTCGAGCACAGGCAGCGCGAATATGAAAACCAGCGATGGTCCTAGATAGATAGGGAGGTATGCCCAGCCCTCTCGCACCGCCGTCCCGACAGCGCCAAAGAATGTCCATGACGTGCAATAGACGCCAAGCGCCAAACTGTAGATATACGGCCGCCAGCGTTGGTGCCCGGTATATAACGCGTGTTTGTCGCCATAAAATGCAATGGCGAACAGACACCCCAAATAGACCAACGCAAGCGCGGACAGCAGCCAGCCAGATATCATAAGTTCCGATTCCCGTGACTTGATCTTACTCCGCAGGTGCCGGCAAAGGCCAATGTCCAACCGTTGCTATTTGCCGCAGCGTGGTCGATGTGATGTCACCGATACATGATTGCGCACATTGATCGCCGTGCAAGTCCCATTCGCGTTCCGCGCACGAGCATTTGCGGCCACCGCCTTAAGAATTGGCCAGGTCTTTGCTACGCAGCTCGCGGCGAATTATTTTTCCGGTGGCAGTCATCGGCAGCGACGGAACGAATTCTATTTGACGTGGATATTCGTGTGCCGACAGACGGGACTTCACGTGGTTTTGCAGCTCGCTCACGAGCCTCTCGTTAGCCTCGATGCCGTCGTGCAGGACGATGCAGGCCTTGACGATTTCCGTTCGCAGCTGATCCGGTACGCCAATTACTGCCGCCAGCCGCACGGCGGGGTGGCCGATCAGGCAATCCTCAACTTCCCCTGGCCCGATGCGGTAGCCGCCACTGGTGATGACGTCATCGTCGCGACCGATGAATCGAATGTAGCCTTGGTCATCACGCTCCCCCAGATCTCCCGTCAACAACCAGTTACCCACGAACTTGGTTGCGGTCGCCGCTTCGTTGTTCCAATACCGCAGGAACATGACCGGGTCGGGGCGTTCGACGGCAATATTGCCGGCGATGCCTGCAGGCACTTCACAGCCAGCCGCATCGACGATGGCGACACGGTGTCCAGGGACGGCCTTGCCGATTCGTCCCGGATGCGCGGCCTTGATTCGCCCGCAAGAAGTGATGATCATGTTGCATTCCGTCTGACCATAAAATTCATTGATGGTCAGCCCGAATGTCTTGCGCCCCCAATCGAGCAACTCCCGGCCGAGGGTTTCTCCACCGCTGGCAATGCTCCGCATATCGAGGCGCCAACGCGCTCGAGGATTGGCCACGGCACGCATCATTTTCAACGCCGTCGGTGGCAGGAACGCGTTGCGCACACCGAGATCATCGATCAATTGGAACGCGGCTTCAGGGTCGAATTTGGCGAATCGATGCGAAACGACGGTGAGACCGTGATGCCACGCCGGCATCAACACATCGTAAAGGCCGCCAATCCACGCCCAGTCCGCCGGAGTCCAAAATCGGTCGCCGCATTGAGGCGCAAAATCGTGTGAAAGCTCAACTCCCGGAAGGTGACCCAGGAGGACTCGGTGTGCGTGCAACGCGCCTTTCGGGGAACCGGTCGTGCCGGACGTATAAATGATCAGCGCGGGGTCGTCGGCATTGGTAATGACCGGCTCGAAATGTGCGCTCTGGCAAGATAGACCATGGTGATAGTCAACAGCGTTCGCGCAAACGCCATCGATTGTGTAGATAATTTTCAGTTCAGGCAGCCGATTCTGGATTGACTTAAGTTTCGCCGCTCCCGCTAGATCCGTTATGACCGCTCTCGCGCCGCTGTCGGCGAGCCGAAATTCAAGAGCCTCAATTCCGAACAAACTAAATAGCGGCACGGCGATCGCACCAATTTTATAGATCGCTACGTGGGCAATTGCCGTCTCGGGCGTCTGGGGCAGGAGAACTGCAATGCGATCGCCCCGACTCAGGCCGGCACTCAACATCAAATTTGCAGTTTGATTGGAGAGTCGGCGGATCTCGGCAAAGGTGTACTCAATGCACTCGCCGGCTGGCGGCTTGTGTATCAAGGCGAGGCGGGCAGGCTGATGGCTCCATTTATCACAGACGTCTACGCCGATGTTATAGCGCTGAGGCAGATTCCACCTGAAGGCGGCGGCAATCTGCTCGAGGTCCTGCGTATCTTTTGGATTGGGCAGCATAAGTCAGACCTGGGCCGTGCCGTGCGGCGAAGAGCGCGGGGGGCACATCACGTAAGGATCGAGGTCGCGGATCGAATGGCAGGCAGCGCGGTTCCTTTAGTCAGCCCTGCACGCGAAATTCGCAGCGTCAGTGACGGCGCCGGATCCCTTGTACTTGGCGACTTGGGGAAATAGACACAAGGGGCGAGTCATTGCCACGCCCTTCGCCTTGTCATCCGAGACGAATTTCGTGGCCACTATCCGGGTCGGGGGCACGTCCTTTTCTACCCATTGCTCAAGCGCGACCACCATGTCGTGCTCTGCGTCCCCGACACCACCCGCTTGGCCGAATTGATTGGGGCCTGGACCGCCACCGCAGTGGCCTACGCCCGGCGCCAGGAAAAGCCGATAAAACTCTTGCGTGCGCGCGAGCGCTGCCGGATCAGATTTCTGCCCCTGGGCCGCCACGACGGCCTGATAGAACTTCACCGAGCTTAACGGCGTGACGATGGAATCTACCATGCCGGCATATTGAATCAACTTGCCGTGGCGCGCCTTGAACTTCGCGAAGTGCACGTCCTCGGCATTCATGATGGGGCCGATGATCCTCTCGGCATCAGCCCGTCCCTTGTCGAGATCAAAGCCATGAAAGTTCCATTTCTTGTCCTGGTAGACGAAATTTCTGTAGAAATTGGCGCCGTACATGCTCATCTGTGCTTCCGTCTCTGCCGCCTCGAAATTGACATCGCTGATGGTATCGCTCCACCCAGGGTTCTCACTGCCGTAGGCCTGGCCCGCGTAGGTTGGCTTCCCGGAGCGATCCTTGGGTCCGTTGTGGATGGACTCAAAGGTTCGCAGCTTTGCGGGCGTGAGCCCGATCGAGGCGGGCGCCACTTCGCATCGCAGCGGATCACTGACAAACCCAGACTTCACGCCGCCCGTTGTATCGCAGGCCGCAGAGACGGCGGTGCCAATCTTGGCCAGGTCGTCCGGCGACAGATAGCTCTCCCGATTCGCCAAGTTGAGGTTTTCGGTCCACATGAAACTTGAAAAAAGATCCGTCCATTGGTTCGCGGCAGCGCCGCTGACGATGCCGTCAAAGTCCTCGGGATAACGCTGCGCTTCCATGAAGCCTTCCTGACCGCCTTTTGAACATCCCACGAAGTAGGAATGCGCCGCCTGGCGGCCATAGAAGGCGGCGGTAATCGCCTTGGCCGCTACGGCGGTGAGGTGGACCGCGCGATAGCCATGGTCGATGATTTTTTCCGGATGGCCG
>Ga0193716_1000491_pt1 | contig 23920 bp, 20 predicted proteins | sample U2c1metaG_FD_145901 | JGI IMG/M metagenome (GOLD analysis project Ga0193716, IMG submission 145901) | Soil microbial communities from a riparian zone of the East river system, Colorado, United States - U2c1 | ecosystem: Environmental > Terrestrial > Soil > Riparian zone | place: USA: East River...
GAACCGGCAGTGGCGGGCACTCGTCACCGCCGTCCTGGTGCCGCTGGCGTTCAACGCCGCCGCCTGGCCGCTGGTGAGCGACCCGATGAGCTTCGTGCGCAACACCGTGCCCTACATCTTCTCCACCCGCGACTACTTCAACAGCTCGATCCTCGGCAACGGCATCTACTACGGCCTGCCGATGTGGCTGATCCTGTTGCTGCGCATCGTCTTCGGTTTGCTCGCGGTGGGGAGCCTGTGGCTGCTGTACCGCTACTACCGCGAGCGCGACCCGCTGTTCTGGATGTTGACGTCCTCGGGTGTGCTGCTGATCGCGACGTTCCTGGTGACGGCTCTTGGCCAGGGTTACTACTCGATGATGCTGTTCCCGTTCCTCATGACGGTGGTGCTGGCGAACTCCGTGATCCGCAACTGGGTCGCCTGGCTGGCCATCTACGGCTTCATGACGATGGATCGCTGGCTGCTCGGACACTGGCCGACGACGGGGCGGGCACTCGAGTATCTGCGGATCACCTACGGCTGGTCGCTGATGCTGATCGTGGTGTTCTGCGTCCTGTACTACCGCTATCTCGACGCGAAGGCGGACGGCCGCCTCGACGAAGGCATCGATCCGCAGTGGCTGACGCCGGACCGGCAGCGCGCTAGCGTGGAATCATGACGACCCCGAAGGTCCAGCTGACCGACGACGAGTGGCGCAAGAAGCTGACCCCGCAGGAGTTCGCGGTGCTGCGCCAGGCCGGCACGGAGCGGCCCGGCGTCGGCGAATACACCGACACCAAGACCGAAGGCATCTACCAGTGCCGGGCGTGTGGCGCTGAGTTGTTCCGCAGCACCGAGAAATTCGATTCGCACTGCGGCTGGCCGTCGTTCTTCGACCCTGCCGATTCCGACGCGGTGATCCTGCAAGCGGACGACTCGCTTGGCCAACGCCGCGTCGAGGTGATCTGCGCGAACTGCCACAGCCACCTTGGCCACGTGTTCGAGGGCGAGGGCTATCCGACGCCGACCGACCAGCGCTACTGCATCAACTCGATCTCGCTGCGACTGGTACCCGTCGCGACCTAGACGGGCCCCGGGCCGCCGAGAGCAACTCGAGCAACTCGTCGGCGCTGACCGGCGGGCTGTAGTAGAAACCCTGCGCCACTTCACAGCCGTAATCGCGCAGCCGCAACGCCGTCTGCGCGTTCTCAACGCCCTCGGCGACGGTCGTCACACCCAGCACGTGCGCCAGATCGACGACGGCGCGGACGACCGCCGCCGCTCGCGGGTCGACGAGTATCGGCGCGATGAACTGCCGATCAAGCTTCACTTCGTCGATGGGCAGCTCGCACAGATAGCTGAGCGCGGAGTAGCCGCTGCCGAAATCGTCGATGGCAATCCGGATCCCAAGCTCGCGCAATTGGTGCAGCACCGTGCGGGTCCGGAGCATGTTTTGGAGCAGAAGGTCTTCGGTGATCTCGACGGTCAGCGCGGCCGGCACCAGGTTGCGGTCGGCGAGGGCGCGCATGATCTGGTTGGGCAGATCCAGATCCCCCAGAGAAGGGGCGAAGACATTGACGGCAATGGGCACCCCGACACCTCGGGAGTACCAGTGGGCGGCATCGTCGAGAGCCTGGGCGAGCACGAGTTCGGTGAGCGAGCGCATGAGGCCGTGTTGCCGCACCAGCGGCAGGAAGTGCTCCGGGCCAAGCAGTCCCCGTTCGGGATGGGGCCACCGAACCAACGCTTCGACGCCGACGATCTGGTTGTTGCGTAGATCGAATTTGGGTTGATAGACCAGGCTCAAACCACCGCGGTCGATCGCGTGGCGCAGTTGGCCCAGGAGCCGCGCCGCGCCCGCCTTGTTGCGTCCGCCGTTTCCATTGGACTGCCCCGGATCGATCAAATGCATTTCCGTGGTGAAGGTGTGCAGGCCGCCAGTTCGAGACCGCTTCGCCGAATACATCGCCACATCAGCCTGTTTCAGCAGCGCCTCGGCGGAGGCGTCCTGGTCGTCGGGCAACGCCAGAGCAAGTCCGACGCTGGGCCGAAGCAACAGGTCGTGTCCGTCGATCAAGAACGGTTCGTCGAAGACTTGCATCACCCGATGGGCGACGAAACGCGAGTGTTCGGATGTGCCCTCCATGAGGACGGCGAACTCGTCGCCGCCCAGCCGGGCGACCGTGTCGCCCGTCCGCACGCAGCCGAGAATCCGTTCTGCGGCCAGAACCAGCAACGCATCTCCGGCGGGATGACCCAGGCTGTCGTTGACGATCTTGAAATCGTCGAGATCCAGCGACAACACCGCCACCGACTGCTTGTCGCGTTGGTGCAGTTGCATCGCGTGCGTCAGGCGGTCGTGGAAGAGCGCCCGGTTCGCCAGACCGGTCAGCGGGTCGCGCAACGCCTGATCGGCCACTACGTCCAACAGCCGCCGGTTTTCGCCGACCACGACGAATTGCCGCGCCAGCACCGCGACCACCACCAACATCGTTGTGGCGACGATCGGGCCCAATCCGGGTGTTGGCATGAACTTCGGACCGCACACTGCGGCAGCCGGCACCAGCGGCAGATACGGCAACCACATCGACGCCCGCGAGGACACCTCCGCCTTCCGCTCTTCGGTATGTGGCGCCCGGAGACTGACCAGTGCCGCCATGCTCAGCATCAGCAATGCCGCCACCCAACCCACGTCGATGACGTTGCCGCTGAAGTAGGTGTCGTTGGCAGTCAGGTAGACAAAGGCGCTGTCGGACAGCGCATTCAGCACGCTCCCCGCGGTCAGCAACAACAATGTCAGGCGTTGACCGGTACGAGCCCGGCCGAGCACCAACAACGCCACCGTGACCACCACGATGTCAGTCACGGGATAGGCGAACGAAACGCCGGCCGCGAATCGGCTCTCGCCGCCTGCCTCAAAGACACTTTGCAGGACGAGCACCCAGGACATCTCGAACAACGCGCCGGCGACGATCAGCCCGTCCAGCACGAGACGGACTCGAGAAGAGCTCGTGTATCCGACGGGAAACAACACCAGCGCCAAACACGCGCCAACCGGGAACATCAGATAGGCGATGTCCGCCACCGATGGGAACGGGGACTCCTCCATCCCGAGCACCAACTGGTAGTAGCCCCAGATCACCTCGCCAACAGCCCATCCGCCCAGCCCAACCGCCAGGCAGATCCATGCGCTCCGCTGCCGGCCACGAGCCGCCTGCGCGGCCAACCCCGCACAGACGGTGGCGAACACGGCGAAGACAATCAATCCGAGGTCGTCGACGACTCGGACGGTGGACTCGCCGCCCCACCCGCCGACCAACCACGCGGCGAACACGATTGCTGTCCCCGTAGCGATTCCCGCGACCCACGCGATCTTCGACATCAATGAAAGGCTAGCAACATCTCACGGAGTAAGACGGCTAAGTCTGCATTTCATTTGCCATGGCAAAGATACGGGGGACTTTATCCAGCGAAAATAGCGTCGTTTCGAACGACAGGACATTGCCATATCGACGATCATGCGCGAAAATATGCATCCGCAGTAAGATTCAGCAAATATTCTCATGGCATCCGAGTGCCGAATGCGAAACCTCGCGGGCCCAGCTGGGCCGGATTCAGGGCAGCCGGGAAATCAGTTCCTCGACCGCCACCCGCGGACCGGTGAAGAACGGCGTCTCCTCGCGCACGTGGCGGCGCGCATCGGTGTAGCGCAGCTTCCACATCAGCTCGACGATCCGGCCAAGGTCCGGGCCCTCGAACGCGAGGATCCACTCGTAGTCGCCAAGTGCGAACGCGGGCACGGTGTTGGCCCGCACGTCCGGGTACTCGCGGCCCGCCATGCCGTGCTCGACGAGCATCTTGCGCCGCTCGTCGTCGGGAAGCAGGTACCAGTCCAAGGAGCGGACGAAGGGATACACGCAGACGTAGTCGCCGGGATCCTCGCCCGCGATGAATGCCGGCACGTGGCTCTTGTTGAACTCGGCGGGACGGTGCAGGGCGACCACGCTCCAGATCGGATCGCTGGCCAGTCCGAGGGTCGTGCGCCGGAATGCCCGGTAGGTGGCCTGGAGGTCCTCGACGCGCTCGGCGTGCGTCCAGATCATGAAGTCGGCGTCCGCACGGAAACCCGCGACGTCGTAGAGGCCGCGGACGGTCACACCGCCCTCCTCCTGCTGCTTGAGGAAGGTCGCGGTCTCGTCGATCACCGCCGCACGGTCCTCACCGAGCGCTTCGGGCTGCACGGCGAATACCGAGATCATCATGTAGCGCTGCATGGAGTTGAGGGCGTCGTAGTCGAGCTTGGCCATGAACCCATCGTGCCACGCGCCGCCGGGTCTAATTCGTCGCTGTCGCGACCGTCACCTCCGCCGCCGCCCTTGCGCCCGACCCGACGCAGGCAGGCACCCCGATCCCGTCGAGGTAGCCCCCCGCGACCGCGATCGTCGGCGGCAGGCCTGCGCGCAATTCGGCGACCAGCGCGGCGTGCCCCGGCCCGTATTGCGGCATCGCGTCGATCCAGCGATGCACGTGGCAGTCCACCGGTTCCTGGTTGATGCCGAAGACTCCGGCGAGGTCGGCGGCCGCCCATGCCAGCAGCTCCTCGTCGCCCGCGTTGCGGGCCAACTGATCGCCGAACCGCCCGAACGACAACCGCACCAACTCGACGTTTCCGCGCCGCCCCCACTTTCGTGACGTGAGTGTCATTGCCTTGGCGTGCAACGGTTCTCCCCCAGCCACCAGCACGCCGGACTGCTCGGGCATCGGTGTGCCGCCCGGCAGGGCAAGCACCACCAGCGCCGTCGAGGCCACCGCGATGCGCGTGGACGCCGCAGCGGTCCGCGGGGCGACGTGCTGGATCAACCGGCGCAACCGGGGCGCGGGCACCGCGAGCACCACCCCGTCGGCGTCCCAGTGCACGCCCTCGTCGTCGACCAGAGCCCAGCCGCCGATCGCCCTGTCGATCCGCTGCACGCCGACCTGCGCCCACTGGAATCCGGCCCGCCTGACGAGCTCATCGATCAGCACGCGGTAGCCGCCGTCGACGGCGCCGAAGATCGATTCGCCTGTCGGCGCCGGTAGCACCTCGCGGACCGCGTCCGTGAGTGTCCGCGCGCCCCGATCCAGGGCGGCGGCCAGCGGTGGCATCGCCGCGCGCAGACCGATCGTCGCCGCCGACCCGGCGTACACCCCGGCCAGCAGCGGGTCGACCGACCGCGTCACCACCTGATCGCCGAAGCGGCTGCCGACCAGTTCGGCCACCGTCGGGTCGGCGCCCTGGCGCCACGACAACGGCCGCGTGCGTTCGTCATCGATGCGGGCGACGGTCGCGTCGTCCACCAATCCCGCGAGGGAGGAGGCCTGCGCAGGAATCCCCTGCAGCGTGCCCTGCGGCATCGGGTGCAGCCGACCGCCGCTGTAGATCAGCGGGCGCACCCCCGTCGTGCCGATCTGCCTGCCCGCCAGACCCAGTTCGGCGAGCAGTGCCACCACCTCGGGACGCCGGGTGATGAAGGCCTCCGCGCCGACGTCGACGGGCTGGCCGCCCACCCGCTCGGTGCGCAGGACACCGCCGAGGCGGTCGGCGGGGTCGAACAGCGTGATCGACGCGTCCTGGCCCGCGGCCACCCGCAACCGGTATGCCGCGACGAGTCCCGAAATACCGCCGCCGACAACGCAATAGCGTAGTGGGTACGCCGGATTCACAACGTGTGCACCAGGGCGACGGCATCCGTCACGATGCCGGGGTCGGTGGGCGGCAGCACCCCGTGACCGAGGTTGAATACGTGGCCGGTGGCTCCCGCATCAATGGCGCGGCGGCCGTCTTCGACGACGGAGCGCACTGCACGCTCCACCACCGGCCAGCCCGCCAGCAGCACCACCGGGTCGAGGTTGCCCTGCAGCGCCGTCCCTGGCCGGACGCGGGCGGCGGCGTCGGTCAGCGACGTGCGCCAGTCCACCCCGACCACGCTGGCGCCTGCCTCGGACATGGCGCCAAGCAGCTCTGCGGTACCCACTCCGAAGTGCGTCATCGGCACCCCGTCTGCGGCCAACGCTTCGAAGACGCGCCTGCTGTGCGGCAGCACGTACTCGCGATAGTCGGCCAGCGACAGCGTGCCCGCCCAGGAGTCGAACAGCTGGATGGCGTCGACGCCGGCGTCCAACTGGGTCCGCAGGAAGCCGATGGTGACGTCGGTCAGCGCGGTCATCAGGGCGTGCCACGTGATCGGTTCGGCGAACATCATCGCCTTGGTGCGTTCGTGGTTGCGGCTCGGGCCGCCCTCCACCAAGTAGGACGCCAGCGTGAACGGCGCGCCTGCGAAGCCGATCAACGGCACATCGCCGAGCGCGGTCACCAGCAGTTCAACCGCTGCGGCGACGGGCGCGACCGCGTCGCGCTCGAGCGGCTTGATCGCCGCGACGTCCGCGGTGGTGCGGATCGGGTGGGCGATCACCGGTCCGACATCGGGCACGATGTCGAGGTCGATCCCCGATGCCCGCAAGGGCACGACGATGTCGGAGAACAAGATGGCGGCGTCGACGCCGTGGCGCCGTACCGGCTGCAACGTGATCTCGGTGATCAGTTCGGCGTCGAAGCACGCCTGCATCATGGTGTTCTTCGCCCGCAACGCCCGATACTCGGGCAGCGAACGGCCGGCCTGGCGCATGAACCACACCGGCACGCGGTGCGGTTTGCGGCCGCCGGCTGCGGCCAGATACGACGACTCGGGCAGGTCACGGCGTTTGCTCATCAGCGACCATGCTGCCATGTGATATCACTTCGGCGCGCCTGCGCCGCGACCTGCTCCGATCCGCTAGCGTCAAACGCCGTGACCACCGCCGAACCGGCTCAGTTCCGCGAAGCGGTGGCGGCGATGAACGCCACCACCGTGCGGCCTGAGATCGAGCTCGGACCGATTCGCCCACCCCAGCGTTTGGCCCCGTTCAGCTACGCCCTTGGCGCCGAGGTTCGCCATCCCGAGACGGCGATCGTGCCCGAGCGATCCGAGGGCGACGCGTTCGGCAGGCTGATCCTGCTGCACGACCCCGAGGGCGCCGAGGCATGGGACGGCACCATGCGGCTGGTGGCCTACATCCAGGCCGACCTTGACTCCAGCGAGGCCGTCGACCCACTGCTGCCCGAGGTGGCATGGAGTTGGCTCGTCGACGCACTGGCCGAACACGACCAACTCGTCACCGCGCTCGGCGGCACCGTCACCGCCACCACCTCGGTGCGCTACGGCGACATCTCCGGGCCGCCGCGCGCGCACCAGCTCGAACTGCGCGCGTCGTGGACCGCGACCACCCTGGAACTAGGCCCGCACGTGCAGGCGTTCTGCGAGGTGCTCGAACACGCCGCCGGCCTGCCCCCGACCGGAGTCACCGATCTCGGCTCCCGCACGCGCGCGTGAGATGACGGACGCCCCTTCAGCCGAAGACGAAGTCGAGCCCGAGGCCACGCCGCTCCTTGCGCCGGTCGACGGCGTGCCGGCACTGGCGGTCTACCCGAGCGAAATCGCCGATGCTGCAGAGCTTCTCGCGTCGGGCACCGGCCCGTTCGCGATCGACGCGGAGCGGGCGTCGGGCTTCCGCTACTCCAACCGCGCCTATCTGGTGCAGATCCGCCGCGCCGGCGCAGGCTCGGTGCTGATCGACCCGGTCAACCACGGCGGGGACCCGGTGGCGATCATGGCGCCCGTTGCCGCAGTGCTCGCGCAGGACGAATGGATACTGCACGCGGCCGACCAGGACCTGCCGTGCCTTGCCGAAATCGGCATGATCCCGCCGCGGCTGTACGACACCGAACTCGCCGGGCGGTTGGCCGGCTTCGACCGGGTGAACCTCGCCGCGATGGTGCAGCGGCTGCTGGGGTTGCACCTGGTGAAGGGCCACGGTGCGGCCGACTGGTCCAAGCGCCCGCTGCCCGCCGACTGGCTCAACTACGCCGCACTGGACGTCGAGGTGCTGCTCGAACTGCGCGCCGCGGTCGCGGCCGTGCTCGCCGAGCAGGACAAGACGGAGTGGGCCGAGCAGGAGTTCGAGCACCTGCGAACCTTCGTCGCCCCACCCACCCGGCGCGACCGCTGGCGGCGCACGTCGGGCATCCACAAGATCCGCAATCCCAGGACTTTGGCCGCCGTGCGGGAGATGTGGACGACGCGCGACGACATCGCGCAACGGCGGGACATCGCGCCAGGCCGCATCCTGCCCGACGCCGCGATCATCAACGCCGCGACCACCGACCCGGACACCGTGCAGAAGTTGACCGCGCTGCCGGTGTTCGGCGGCTCCCGTCAACGCCGAAGCGCGCAGGTGTGGCTCGATGCGCTCGCCCGCGCCCGCACGATGGAGGAACTGCCTGCGGTGTCCGAGCCGCAGACCGGACCTCCGCCTGCGTCCCGCTGGTCACGGCGCAAGCCCGAGGCGGCCGAACGGCTGGAGGCGGCGCGAGCGGGTCTAGCCGAACTGTCGCAACGGTTTTCGGTGCCGACCGAGAACCTGCTGACCCCCGACACCGTGCGCAGGCTGTGCTGGGACTGGCAAGCCGCCGAGGACACCGACGATACCGCCGCCGTCGTCGACGCATTTCTGGCCGAGGCCGGCGCGCGGGCGTGGCAGCGGGCGCTGACGGTGCCGGCGCTGACGTCGACGCCCACGGCGGCACCCGAGGACACGGCCGCGCCCGAGGACACCACCGAGCCCGAGGCTTAGACGCGCTCCGGCTGTTCGATGACGCGGTCGACGTGGGCCAGGAAGTGTTCCAACACCGCTTCCGGCGCCTCGATCTGCGGCCAGTGAGCGATGTCGTCGCCGAGCATCACGATGTCCGGGTTGGGAATGACCTCCCGATAGCGGTCGGCCATGTGCTTGCCCGAGTTGGGGTCGATCGGCCCGTCGATCAGCCGCATCGGGACCAGGGTTTCGCGCATCGCACGAACCCAGCGATTGCGGTGGGCGTACCGGTCGGTGACGAACCTGCCGGTCTTGTGGGTCACCCGCGCGCCGTCGTTGTAGTTCAGGATCTGGTGGAACTGTTCGAGCATGTGCGGCGACGGCTTGGTGTTCGGCCCGAACATCACGTCGAGCGTGCGGTCCATGATGCGGCGCGCCACCGGAGTGCCCTGGAACCGGCTGGTGATGTCGCCCAACGGTGTTCGCGACAGCAGCTTCTGCAGCAGTCGGGGTGTGTACGTCTCGTTGAACATGCCGCCGTTCAGCCAGGTGATCGATTCGATCGCCAGGGCACCGTACGCGTGGTCGCCTTCCTCGTAGCGCGCCAGCAGCTCCTGGCCGACGGAGTCGCCGAGATCGTGGGCCAGCACGTGGCAGGAGTCGACGTTCAAATGGTGCAGCAGCGCTTCGTGCATGTCGGCGTGGTCGTGCACCGTGTACTCATAGGCGACCGGTTTGTCCGAGAAGCCCATCCCGATCATGTCAGGGGCGATGACCGTGAACCGCTCGACCAGGGTGGGCCAGATCAGCGCCCAGTCGAATGAGTTGAACGGATATCCGTGAATCAGCAGCAGAACGGGGGCTTCGCCGAACGGCCTGCCGTCGACGCGGTAGAAGATGTCGAAGCCCAGGTAGTCGAAGTACTGGCCTGCGGCCTTCCATCGTTCGAGTTCGGCGTCCATGGCGAGCAGCTTAAGGCGCCCACCGAAACTCGTCGCGACCGTGCCGGTCCTAGTCGAGCCGGTTGCCGACGGTTTCGGCGTCCGAACTGCCCAGCGCGGCCACCCAACCGGTGATCTGGCGGGCGATGTGCTGGTCGGTCAGGCCGATCTCGGCGAGGATCTCCCGGCGTGAGGCGTGGTCCAGGAATTGCTGGGGCACGCCGACGTCGCGGCAGGGCACGTCGATCTCGGCGTGACGCAACGCGCCCGACACCGCCGACCCGACACCGCCGTGCACGCCGTTGTCCTCGACGGTGACGACGAGCTTGTGCGCCGTCGCGAGCTCGGCGATCACCTCGGGAACGGGTAGCACCCATCGCGGGTCGACGACGGTGACGCCGATGCCCTGCTTCTGCAGCCGTTCGGCCGCCGACAAGGCCATCGAAGCGAACGGTCCGACCGCCACCAGCAGCACGTCGGCCGACAATCCGTTGGCGGGCACCGCGAGCACGTCGACACCGTCGCGGCGTTCGACGGCCGGGATGTCGGTGCCCACATCGCCCTTCGGGAACCTAAGCGCAGTCGGGCCGGTGCTCACGGCCAACGCTTCGCCGAGTTCCTCGCGCAGCCTGGCGGCGTCGCGCGGAGCGGCGACCCGCATACCGGGCACGATGCCGAGGATCGACAGGTCCCAGATTCCGTTGTGGCTGGCGCCGTCGGGCCCGGTGACACCGGCACGGTCCAGCACCATCGTTACGGGCAGTTGGTGCAGCGCGACGTCCATCATGATCTGGTCGAACGCACGGTTGAGGAACGTCGAGTAGATCGCCACCACTGGGTGCATGCCACCCATCGCCAGCCCGGCGGCCGACGTCATGGCGTGCTGTTCGGCGATGCCGACGTCGAAGAAGCGGTCCGGGTAACGCTGGCGGAACGCAGTCAAACCGGTGGGACCGGGCATCGCCGCGGTGATGGCGACGATGTCGCGGCGCTTGGCCGCACGCTTGATCAGCTCGTCGGAGAACACCGACGTCCAGCCGGGAGCTGCGACGGACGTCGCGAGTCCGGTGTGCGGGTCGATGATGCCGGTGGAATGCATCTGGTCGGCCTCGTCGGACTCGGCCGGTCCGTAACCCATGCCCTTGCGGGTCGCGACGTGCACGATGACGGGCGCGTTGAAGCCACGGGCGTTGCGCAGCGCGACCTCGACGGCGTGTTCGTCGTGGCCGTCGATGGGGCCGACGTACTTCAACCCGAGATCGGTGAACATCACCTGCGGCGAGATCGCGTCCTTGATGCCGGCCTTGACGCTGTGCATGCACTGGTAGCAGAGCTCGCCGATCAGCGGCACTCCACGGACGGTCTCGCGGCCCTTCTCCAGCAGCTTCTCGTAGCCCGGCTGCAGACGCAGGCCCGCGAGGTGGTCGGCGAACCCGCCGATGGTCGGGGCGTAACTGCGACCGTTGTCGTTGACCACGATCACCACCGGCCGCCCGGAGGCAGCGATGTTGTTCAGCGCTTCCCAGCACATGCCGCCGGTCAGGGCGCCGTCGCCGACGACGGCCACCACGTGCCGGTTCCGGTGCCCGCTCAGCTCGAAGGCCTTGGCCAGCCCGTCGGCGTAGGACAGCGCGGTGCTGGCATGGCTGGATTCCACCCAGTCGTGCTCGCTCTCGGCGCGCGACGGATAGCCCGAGAGGCCACCCTTCATGCGCAGGTTGTCGAAGTCTTGGCAACGCCCCGTCAGCATCTTGTGCACGTAGGACTGATGACCGGTGTCGAACACGATCGGGTCGTACGGCGAGTCGAACACCCGGTGCAGCGCAAGCGTCAACTCGACGACACCGAGATTGGGGCCGAGGTGCCCACCTGTTGCAGCGACCTTGTGGATCAGGAATTCGCGGATCTCCACAGCCAGATCGCTGAGCTGCGACTGCGATAGGTGCTGCAGATCAGCGGGGCCGCGGATCTGTTCGAGCATCAGGTCAGTTTACCCACGCGTAGACGACGTAGTCCTGTCAAGGCCTATAGATGTCGGGCACACCGTCGTGGTCGTCGTCGACCGTCTCGAGGGCATGGATGCGGCGATAAACGGCGTTACGGCTGACCAGGACCACCGCGGCCAGTGCGCCAGCGGCCACGGATCCGGTCAGCACCCCGATCTTCGCGTCGGCACCCGTTAGCGTTCCGTAACCGAAAGCCAACTCGCCGATCAGCAGGGACACGGTGAAACCGATTCCGGCCAACAGAGCAACGCCGAGCACGTCGCGCCAGGCCAGGTCGTCATCGAGGGAAGCGCCGGTGAATCGAGCCAGCAGGAACGTCGTGGCGAACACGCCGAGCGGCTTGCCGAGCACCAGGGCGGCGACGACGCCGACGGTCACCGGATGCAGCAGCGATTCCCCGAGACCGTGAAATCCCCCGACCGTCACCCCGGCGGCGAAGAACGCGAACACGGGCACCGCCACCCCGGCGGACAGTGGCCGCAGCCGATGTTCGAAGTGTTCGGCGGCGGCATGCCTGCCGAGCACCGGGACCGCGAAGCCCAACAGCACCCCTGCGACCGTCGCGTGCACCCCGCTGGCGTGCACCAGCGCCCACGTGGCCACCGCCAGCGGGACGAGAAGCCACCACCGCCGCACGCCGCGCTGCACGGCCAGCGCGAAGAGACCGGCGGGAAGCAGCGCAAGTGCCAGCGGTCCCAGCGACAGGTGATCGGTGTAGAAGATCGCGATGACGGTGATGGCCATCAGGTCGTCGACCACCGCGAGGGTGAGCAGGAACGTGCGCAGCGCGGTCGGCAGGTGGGTCGACAGCACCGCAAGCACAGCGAGAGCGAACGCGATGTCCGTGGCGATCGGCACGGCCCAGCCGTCGAGGTTCTCGGGGTGTCCCGCGATCAGGTTGATGCCGAGGTAGATCGCGGCGGGCGCGATCATCCCACCCAGGGCCGCGGCGATCGGTAGCGCGGCACGTGCGGGGTCGCGCAGGTCGCCCGCGACGAACTCGCGCTTGAGTTCCAGCCCCACGACGAAGAAGAAGATCGCGAGCAGTCCGTCGGCGGCCCACGACGCGACGGTCAGCTTCAAGTGCAAAGCCTCAGGGCCGAAGGCAAACTCGGACACGTCGCGGTAGACGTGCGACCACGGGGAGTTGGCCCACACCAGCGCTGCCGCGGCGGCGATCAGCAGCAGCACCCCACCGACGGTCTCGCGACGCAGGATCGCCGCGAGCCGGTTGGCCTCCGGCCAGGACCCGCGGCTGAGCAGTCGCAGACCGGTCGGCATTGGCAGGAGTCTAGTGATCCAGCGTGGTTGCGTCCTTCCGCGTTGCCGCCCCGGACTCGACTAGCGTCGCCGAATCATCAAATCCGACTGCCGGGCGTCACCCATTTACGGCATCTGTTACAGCTGAAGCGCCGGGAAGTCTGGTCGGCAGTCGCACCGCCGGTAACGACTCAAATGGCCGACGCGCAGGCGCCCGTAGACTCCTGCTGCATGGCTGATGTCCCGCTCGACACCCGTGAGCGCCATGAGCTGTGTGATCTCCTCGACGAGCTCGGTCCTTCCGTTCCCACGCTGCTCGAGGGCTGGACGGCTCACGATCTCGCCGCCCACATCGTGTTGCGAGAACGCGATCTCGTTGCTGGCCCTTGCCTTGTTCTACCTGCTCCCTTCCAACGGTTCGCCGAGCAGCGGAGGGTCAGATTGGCCGAAAGCAAGGACTTCACATGGCTTATCGCGCGGATCCGGTCCGGCCCGCCCATCGGGTTCTTCCGCATTGGATGGGTCCGCTCCTTCCCGAATCTAAACGAGTTCTTCGTTCACCACGAGGACGTTCGCAGAGCGAATAGGCATGGGCCCCGCAGCCTCACGCCCGCAATGGATGCTGCGTTGTGGCGAAACGTTCGCCGCGGCAGCCACTACCTGAGTCGGCGACTGCACACTTCCGGGCTGGACATTGAGTGGGCCGGAACCGACGAGCAAGTGACTGTTCGACAAGGCGAACCGACGGCTCGACTCAGCGGCCCGCCAGGCGAACTCCTCCTCTACGTCTTCGGGCGCCAGACTGCAGCCCAAGTCGAAGTGAGTGGACCACCGGAGGCCGTTGCGTCGGTGCGTCGCACACAATTCGGCATGTGATCCGAGCCCCCGCACCGGCGTGCCCCGCGCCTCAGGTGTTCTTGGCGACGAAGCGGCGAAGCAACGGCCAGGCGACGGCCAGGTTGTAGACGACGCCGCCGAGCAGGTATGGCCACCAGGTGCCATGGTCGCTGGCGACCCAGAACGCCTTGACGGCCCAATATGGTGGCAACACACCAAAGGCCAGGTTCCAGCCGGAGTCGATGAACCACGGCAAGCAGGGCAGGCCTGCGATCAGCATGCCAAGTGCCCGGACCGCGGCCAGGCCCTGAATCTTGTTGCTCGCCATGGCGATGATCAGCAGCAGCGTCACCACAGCTGACAGGCCCGCCAGCAGACCGATCGGAATCAGCGACGGGATGAGGCCGGACTCGAGGATCCCGCTGAACGACATCGTCGCGATCACGTAGACAGTGGTCACCACCATGACCGTCGCCGCGCGATAGGCGAAGAACGTGGACAACGAAATCGGCGTCACCCGCAGCGCCGTCAGCGTGCCGGCGTCGACCTCGTCGAGCACTAGGAACGCCGCCAGCCCACCGGCGATGATGATGCTGGTCAAAAGGAGGAACCCGGTAAGGACCAACGGGTAGTACGGGACCAGGTCGAATCCGTAACGCTCGGAGAGCATTTCGGTGAATCTGGGCGTGAGGAGAGCAACCCCACTGGTCCAAATGACCGGGGCGAGCACGAGCATGACGAGTAGCGGGTCGCGGTAGGTGCCCCGCAAGTCGTTGCGGCCGAACGAGGCCAGCGCCCTCCTGCTGAGAGCCACGGGCATCGCGATCACGCACCTCCTGACTTGGCGATGACGTAGCGGCCGAACAACGCCTTGGCCGCCCAGCCCAATCCCACCAGGCAGACGATCGGGTAGGCCACCGAGTAAGCGGTCTGCCACGACGTCAGAGTGACCTGGTCGAAGGCTTCGCCGAGCAGCAACAGCGGTCCCTGCGTGGGGATGAGGTATAGCGCCGGGTTCGGCCACAGGCCGGAGTAGTGGAGCACCGGCAGGTTCATCACCGCCAGCGGGATGGTCGCCGCCAGGAACCAGTCACTGACCGAGTCGAAGGGCAGCGACGTGGTGAACCCCACCAACAGCATCAGCAACGTCCCCAGTACCACCCCGACCAACAGCGGCGCGAGGTGAAAGGCGAAACCGTGCGCAACTGTGGCCACGACTATTGCGACGAACACTGAAACCGCCAAAAATGCAGCCACTTTCGCGGCAAGGTACTCCCGGAATCGCAGCGGGGTTGAGATGACGGCACTCATTGTGCGCTCCTGCTTTTCAAAGAACACCGAGCCGCCGACGAAGAAGAATCCGATGATCGAGATGTCGCCCAGCAGAATGTAGGGCTCTGCGATCGGACGCAGGCGCTGCGACATCGGCAACAACACGGCCAGCCAAATGAGCCCCGAGAAGACGGCGGCATACAGGAACTTCTGCCGCACCTGAAGGGTCAGTTCGAGCCGCAACGCACTTGCCAACCGGCTCATGACAACCGCCTCCCGGTGACCTCCACGAAGACCTCGTCCAGGCTGGCTTCCCTGCTGTGGATGGTCTCGACGTGGCGGTTGCGCAGCACGCCGTGAAACGCCGGGTCGTCGGCCAAACCGTCGATCGCGAACTCGGCGGAGTCAAGACGGCCGTTCTCACCGCGAAAGTCCACCCGCACTAGCCGCTGGCTGCGGGCGATCTTCAATTCGGTCGGCGTGTCCAGAGCGACGATCTGGCCGTCGACCACGAAGGCCACCCTGTCGCATAGCTCATTCGCGGTCGCCATGTCGTGGGTGGTGAGAAAGACGGTGCGGCCGCGTGCCCTCAGATCCAGGATCATGTCCTTCACCTTGCGGGCATTCACCGGATCCAGCCCGGAGGTGGGCTCGTCGAGGAACAACAACTCCGGATCGTTGATCAGTGACCGCGCGAAGGTCAGCCGCATCTGCATTCCCTTGGAGTACTTGTCCACCCGGGTGTTGGCATCGTCGGACAATCCGACGGCGTCCAGTAATTCCAACGGCGCCAGCGTCGTACGGTCGTACAACGACGCGAAGAAGCGGAGATTCTCGAGACCGGTGAGCTTCTGGTAGTGGTTCGGCAGTTCGAACGAGACGCCGATGCGCTGGTAGTAGTCGGGTCCCCAGGCCAGCGGTTCCTTGCCCCACACCGCGGTCTCGCCGCCGTGACCGCGCAGCAGACCGATGAGGAGCTTCTGGGTGGTGGACTTACCCGCGCCGCTGGGCCCGAGGAACCCGAAGATCTCGCCGCGGCCGACGGTGAAGTCCATGCCACGTATGACGAGCTCGGATGTCTTCGGATAGGCGAACGTCAGGTCGCGGACCCGGATGACTTCGGTGGAAACGCTCGGCGGCGTGGATTCCGTCGTGGTGGTGGACATCGAGGCTGGTCGCCTTCCGGGTCGGGGGGTGCGCCGGTCGAACCGTGGTCACCGCATGCGGGTACGAATTCCGACCAGACTTCCCGGAGCGCCGCATACCACTATACTGAACTTTCAGAGATCTTTGAAGCCTCTGATGAGAACCGGGAGGGTGCGTGTGACCAAAGGCCCAGACTTGCAGGAGGCCGCCGAGCATCTCGCCCTCGTCCTCAGCGATCACGGTCTGCAACGCATGACCGCCCGCGTACTCGCCACTCTGCTGTTCACCGAACAGCCCAGCATGACCATGGGTGAGCTAGCTGAACGGCTGGAGGCCAGCTCGGGCGCGATCTCGGGTGCCATCAGGATGCTCACCTCCGTCGGCCTGGCCGAGCGGGTGCCCGTCCCGGCCAGCCGCCGGGACCACTACCGGCTGCGCGATGACGCCTGGGCGCTCCTCTACACCAATCAGAACGCCGTTCTCGCCCCGATGCTGGCGGCCGCCGAAGCCGGGATCACTGCCACCAGGCACGACAGCCTGGCCGGGCGGCGCCTCACTGAGATGCGCGACTTCTACGCCTTCCTTCTCAATGAAATCCCCGCGTTACTGGACCGTTGGCATCAACAGTCATCACGTTGACCATCCCGCGGGTCACCGGGCGGACACGACGTAGACCCCACCAGCGCGGCTTGGTCGAATACCGTGTTTGACATGCGGTCGAGGGGCGAACCGACGGTCATCGAGCGGCGCAGCGTGGTGGACGCGGCCGCCGACCGGGTGTGGCAACGCGTGGTCAGCCCCGAAGGGATCAACGACGAGCTGGGTCCGTGGATGACGATGTCGATGCCCCGCGGCGCGGAATCGTTCACCGTCGACACCGTGCCGGTCGGAACCCCCATCGGCCGATCGTGGCTGCGCCTGTTCGGCGTGGTGCCGTTCGACTACGACTACCTCACCATTGCCGAGCTGCAGCCGGGACGGTCATTCCGCGAGGAATCGACGATGCTCAGCATGAGCCGATGGCAGCACGAACGCAGCGTCACGCCCGACGGCGACGCCAAAGCCGTTGTCCACGACCGCATTACGTTACAGCCGCGGACCTGGCTGCGATTCGCCACACCCGTCCTCAGGACGACCATCGGTGCGCTGTTCGGGCACCGCCATCGGCGGCTGCAACGCCACTTCGCCGTCACGACCGGCTGAGCACCGCCACGCACTCGACGTGGTGGGTCAGCGGAAACGAATCGAACACCCGCAACTCCTCGACCGCGTAACCGTGGCCCCGGTAGAGACCCACGTCGCGCGCGAAGGATGCTGCCTCACAACCGATGTGGATGATCCGCGGCACTCCGGCCGCGGCCAACAGGTCGATGACCTCGCGGCCGGCGCCGGTGCGCGGCGGATCGAGCACGGCGACGTCGGCACGGCCGCGCCGCCCGGACAACACACGTCGCACGGAATCGGTGACCACCGAGACCTGACCGAGGTCGGCCAGCGTCGCGCGCGCCGCCCGCGAAGAACCCCGCGACGTGTCGACGGTCGTCACGTGCCCCGCATCTCCGACCGACTCGGCCAGCACCGCAGCGAAAACCCCTGCCCCACCGTACAAGTCCAACGCCGACATGCCCTGGCTCAACTGGGCCCACTCGGCGATCAACCCGCTGTACACCCTGGCGGCGTCGCGATGCGCCTGCCAGAACGCGGTCACCGGGACCCGCCACACGCGTTGTCCCACCCGCTGGGTGGCTTCGTAACTGCCCTCTACCACCTGGGTCGGGGCCTTGCTCGCCCGCCCGGGACCCGTCTGCACGACGTGGCGCTGGCCCTCGTCGTCGACCGCGATGTGCAGTTCCGCCCCTGGCGGCCAACGCGATCCATCAAGACCCGCAAGCATGCCCGCAGGCAGCTGGGCGCAGCTGAGGTCGGTGACGAGATCCGCACTGTGATAGCGGTGATAACCCGCGTGGCCCTCGTCGTTGACGTCAAGGCGCACCCGCGTGCGCCACCCCGTCGTACCCGCGGAGCCGACCTCCTCCGCGACGCCCGACCATTCGTATCCACCGAGCCGACCAAGTTGGTTGGCCACGACATCGCCCTTGATGCGCCGCGCCGCCTCTGGTGTCACGAACGCCAGATCACAACACCCCGCACCGTCGACGCCCGCGATCGGACACAGCGAATCGACCCGGTCGGGTGACGCCTCGAGCACCTCGACGACCTCTGCGTGCCAATGACTTCCGCGCTCGCCGGTCACCCGCGCCAGTACCACCTCGTCGGGCAGCGCGTACCGCACGAACACCACTCGTCCGTCGTGGCGTGCCACGCAGCTTCCGCCATTCGCAGGCGGGCCCGCGGTCAGCTGTAAGAAGTCCGTCAATCGAGGAACCCTCTTCTGGCGTCGCCCGGTGCGGACTGCGGCAGCAGGTTCTTCAACCTGTCCGAAGAACTCAACTGCCACGGAACGGAGGTGACCATCACCTGGGGCTCGAACAGCAGCCTGCCCTTGAGCCGCAGCGCACTTTGGTTGTGCAGCACCTGTTCCCACCAGTGCCCGACGACGTACTCGGGGATGAACACCGTGACCACCGTGCGCCGCGACTCCTTGGTGATCCGTTTGACGTAGTCCAGCAGCGGGCGGGTGATGTCGCGGTACGGCGACGCGATCACCTTCAGCGGAACGGTGACGTCCTCGCTTTCCTCCCACTTGCTCTGCAGCTCGCGGGCTTCCCTGTCGTCGACGCTGACGTGGATGGCCTCCAGCACGTCGGGACGGGTGGCCTTGGCGTACGCCAGCGCGCGCAGCGTCGGAAGGTGCAGGTTGGACACCAGCACGATCGCGTGGTTGCGGCTGGGCAGCACCACGTCGCCCTTGTCGGCGGCCTGGGCCTCGAGCTCGAGGGCGACGGTCGCGTAGTGCTTGTGGATCATCTTCATCACCACGAACAGAAAGCCCATCGCGAGGATCGCGATCCACGCCCCGGCAACGAATTTCGTCACGACGACCACCAGAAGAACGGTGCCCGTGCAGATGCAGCCGATGGTGTTGATCACCCGCGCCCGGTGCATGCTGCGCCGCTCCGCGGAGTCGGTCTCGACGCGCAGCAGCCGGGTCCAGTGCCGCACCATGCCGATCTGGCTGAGGGTGAACGACACGAACACGCCGACGATGTAGAGCTGGATCAGCGCGGTGACCTCGGCGCGGAACGCCACCACGAAGGCGATCGCGGCGAACGCAAGGAACAGGATGCCGTTGGAGAACGCCAGCCGGTCACCACGTGTGCTGAGCTGGCGCGGCAGGTACCTGTCCTGGGCCAGGATCGAGCCGAGCACCGGGAAGCCGTTGAACGCGGTGTTGGCGGCCAGGATCAGGATCAGCGCGGTGACCCCGGCGATGGCGTACAGCCCGGCCGGGAAGTCGTGGAACACCGCGTCTGCCAACTGCGCGATCAACGTCTTCGGGTGATAGCCCGCGGGAGCACCGCCGAGTTGGTCGACGGTGTCGGCGACCTTGACCCCGGTTTCCTTGGCCAACACGATGATTCCCATGAACAGCGAGACCGCGATGACGCCGAGCAATAGCAGGGTGGACGCGGCATTGCGGGACTTGGGTTTCCGGAACGCGGGCACCCCGTTGCTGATGGCCTCGACACCCGTCAACGCCGCACAGCCGGACGAGAATGCCCGCGCCACCAGGAAGATCATCGCGAATCCCAGCACGTCGCCGTGTTCGGACTTGACGGTGAACTGGGCTGATTCGGCCTGCAGGTGGTCGCCGAGCACGAAGATCTGGAACAACCCCCAGCCGATCATGATGTACATGCCAATCATGAAGGCGTAGGTGGGAATCGCGAACGCCGTGCCGGACTCCCTGATGCCCCGCAGGTTGAGTGACGCCAGGATCAGGATCGCGGCGACGGCGAACAGCACCTTGTGCTGGCCGATGAAGGGCACCGCAGAACCGATGTTCGACATCGCCGACGCCATCGACACGGCAACGGTCAACACGTAGTCCACCATCAGCGCGCTCGCCACCGTCAAACCCGCGGTACCGCCGAGGTTCGTGGTGACCACCTCGTAGTCGCCGCCGCCGGATGGATAGGCGTGCACGTTCTGCCGGTAACTGGCGATCACGATGAGCATCACCGCCGCCACGGCAAGGCCGATCCACGGCGCCATCGTGTAGGCGCTCAGCCCGGCGACCGAGAGCACCAGGAAGATTTCCTCCGGTGCGTACGCGACCGAGGACAGCGCATCCGAGGCGAAGACCGGCAGAGCGATCCGCTTGGGCAGCAACGTGTGGCCCATCGCATCGCTGCGGAACGGACTTCCGATGACTAGCCGGCGAGCAGCGGTCGAGAGCTTGGACACGAGAGCCAAGGGTAAGCCCATGCACCGTCGGCTGTGGGAATAGATGTAGCGTTCCGTGTGCGCAGGTTGGGAATGAACTATTTCTAGGCGACCGCTGGAAGGACCGACGCGTGCGTGTAGTGGTGATGGGATGCGGCCGAGTCGGCGCGTCGCTGTCGGACGGGCTGGCCCGCATCGGCCATGAAGTGGCCGTCATCGACAGAGATGGAACCGCCTTTCACAGGCTGTCCCCCGAGTTCCCCGGTGAGCGCGTGCTCGGCATGGGTTTCGACCGAGACGTGCTGTTGCGCGCCGGTATCGAGGAGGCCGGAGCGTTCGCCGCGGTGTCCTCTGGCGACAACTCCAACATCATCTCCGCGCGGGTCGCGCGTGAGACCTTCGGCGTGGAGCGCGTCGTCGCCAGGATCTACGACGCCAAGCGCGCCGCGGTCTACGAGCGGCTCGGCATTCCGACCGTCGCGACGGTGCCATGGACCACCGATCGATTGCTCAACGTCCTCACCAGGGAGACCGAGACCACCAAGTGGCGTGACCCGTCGGGCAACGTCGGCGTGGCCGAACTGGCGCTGCACGAGGGCTGGGTGGGTCACCGCGTGACCGCTCTTGAGGGCGCCACGGGCGGGCGTGTCGCGTTCATGCTCCGGTTCGGCAGCGGGCTGCTGCCCGAGCCCAAGACCGTCATCCAGGCCAGCGACCAGATCTACCTGGCCGCCGTGTCCGGTCACATCGCCGAGGCCTTGGCGATCGCTGCGCTGCCGCCGGGCGACGACGTGGACGACGAGTGAGGAACGCGTGAAGGTCGCCATCGCAGGAGCCGGCGCCGTCGGCCGATCCATCGCAAGGGAACTCGTCGACTCCCACGAGGTCACGCTGCTGGAGCGCAACCCCGCGCACATCGACGTGGACGACATCCCGGCCGCGCACTGGCGTCTCGGCGACGCGTGCGAGTTGACCCTGCTGGAATCGGTCGGGATCCAGGACTTCGACGTGGTGATCGCCGCGACGGGCGACGACAAGGCCAACGTGGTGGTGAGTCTGCTGGCCAAGACCGAGTTCGCGGTGCCGCGCGTGGTCGCCAGGGTGAACGACCCGCGCAACGAGTGGCTGTTCGACGAGAACTGGGGTGTCGACGTCGCGGTGTCCACCCCGCGGATGCTGGCGGCGTTGGTGGAGGAGGCGGTCTCCGTCGGCGACCTCGTGCGACTGATGAGCTTCCGCAAGGGCCAGGCCAACCTCGTCGAGATCACCCTCCCCGACGACACCCCGTGGGGCGGCAAGGCCGTCAAGCGGCTCGACCTGCCCCGCGACGCGTCGCTGGTGACCATCCTGCGGGGTGCCAGGGTGATCGTGCCCGAGGGCGACGAACCGCTGGAGGGCGGCGACGAGTTGCTGTTCGTGGCGATCGCCGAGGTCGAGGATCAGCTGCGCGAGCAGGTGCTGCGCCCGCGTTCGAACGGTTAGTCCCGTCCTGTCACGGCCGGCGGCGGCGTGACGCGGTCGTGCAGCGGCGCGACCGCCGCGGGCGACACCCTCCGGTAGTCGTACTGCGCATTGCTGATCCCGACGGCGGAGACCAGCCCGGCGACGGCGAACAGCGCCGCGACCACCACCGCGCCCTGCCGGAACCCCGCGAAGTCGCCTGGCGCGAACGCCGAATCGCCTGCCGCGCCGATGATCACGCCGGCGAAAGCGACGGCGATGAGGCCGGCTATCCGCGAGACCGCGTTGTTGACGGCCGAGCCGATGCCGCTCTGCGCGGGGTCGACGGCGGCCAGCACGGCCGCGGTGAGCGGCGACACGGTGATGGACAGGCCAACGCCGAAGACGACCAAACCGGGCAGCATCTGCGTCCAGAAGTCGAAGGGCGCGCTCCCTGCCGGGTGGGAGAACGCCAGCAGCAGGAAGCCGACCGCGGCGATGACCGGTCCGGCCGCCATGTAGGCCCGCGGCCCGTGCAAGCCGGCCAGGGTGCCGAAGGGACGCGCCAGGAAGAACGACAGCACCGGCAAGGGCAGCGTCGCCAGACCCGCCTGCGTGGCCGAAAGGCCAACGGACTCCTGCAGGAACAGTGCAACGAGAAGCGTGCCCAGTGACACCGCGGCGTAGAGGAACACCGTCGCGAGGTTGCCGACCGCGAAGTTGCGCGCCACGAAGAGGTGCAGAGGCATCATCGGGTTCGGCGTCCGCCGCTCCCAGAACGGGAACGCCACGAGGCACGCCAGCCCCACGGCCAGTCCGCCCGCCACGGCAGGATGCGACATCCCCAGCCGCTGCTGTTCGATCAGGGCGAACACCGCGGTGCTGAGCCCCACGGCGCACAGCGTCGCGCCGACGAAATCGATTCGTCCCCAACGTCTTTCGCCCGCCTTGTCTGGGTCAAGCCTCGTGGTCAGATACAGCGTCACCGCCAGCGGGATGATGTTGATGCCGAAGACCCACCGCCAGTTGAGCGAATCGACGAGCAGTCCGCCGAGCGGCGGTCCCACCACGAACGCGGTGCCCGTCCACGCCGTCCACGTGCCGATCGCTCGGGCCTGCGCGGCGCCGGTAAACCGGGTGTTGATCATCGCCAGCGAGCTGGGCACCAGGAAGGCGGCCCCGATGCCCTGCAGACACCGGGCGGCCACCAGCACCCAACCGGTCGGGGCAACGGCGCACAGCACCGATGCGACCGCGAACACGGCGAGCCCCGTGCGCAGCACGTTGAGCCTGCCGAACTGGTCCGACACCGCACCCGCGACGAGGATCAGCGCGCCGAGTCCGAGCAGGTAGCCGTCCACCACCCACTGCTGCAGGGCGAGACCGGCCAGACCGGTGTGCGGGAGGTCGGCGGCGATGGCGGGCAGCGCGAGGTTGACCACTGAGCCGTCGAGGAACGCCACGAACGATGCGAGCACTGCGACCGCGATGAGCGGCCGGTCGGTCGCATTACCTGGGGCGAGCGAAGCGACGGGGGGATTCGGGTCCGGCACCGGGATGCCCGTCAGTCGGTGCGTGCCTCGGTGGTCTCGGGCGCCTGGGAGGTATCGGCGACGTCGGACTCGTCGACGGCCTGCGCCGATTCGGCGGCCGCTTGGGCGTGCAGCGCGCGTTGCGCGGTGCGGATGGCCAGATAGGTCACCAGCGCAGCGACGCCCGTCAACGGCCATCCCATCGCGATGCGCGCAACGCCGAGCATGCCGGTTTGATCCGCGTCGTAGAGATGGTTCTGCACGACGAATCGCGCGCCGAACACCGCGACCCACGTCACGGTGGCAACGTCGAAGGCGAAGACGGCCTTGCGCACCTTGCGCCAGCCTCGGTCATGCTGGTTGACCCAGCCCCAGACGTAGCCCACCACGGGGCGCCTGATCAGCACCGAGACGGCGAACACCGCGGCGTAGAGCAGCGACGACCAGATGCCAAGCAGGAAGTAGCCCTTGGACTCCCCCACGAGGTAGG
>Ga0193716_1000492_pt1 | contig 23918 bp, 27 predicted proteins | sample U2c1metaG_FD_145901 | JGI IMG/M metagenome (GOLD analysis project Ga0193716, IMG submission 145901) | Soil microbial communities from a riparian zone of the East river system, Colorado, United States - U2c1 | ecosystem: Environmental > Terrestrial > Soil > Riparian zone | place: USA: East River...
AGCCGAAAGGGCATAGGTTCCCAGCAGAATCCGCCGCTTCACCTCAGCCCCAAACCCCGCGTCCCGAGTTCTGCGGAACATCTCCGAGAGCGTCTTCGCCTCGGCATCCCTCAGCCCGAACCTCACCCCATCGAACCGTGAGAGGTTCGACGAGGCCTCCGCCGTCGCAATCACGTAATAGGTCGGAATCGCATACTTTGTGTGGGGCAAACTGACCGGCTTTACCACGCATCCCACCGTCTTCAGACCAGCCAAGACACTCTCAATTGCACCACGAATCTCGGGGTCCAACCCCTCGCCGAAGTACTCCGCTGGCACCCCGATCCGCAGCCCCTCTACCGGCTTATCCAGCCCTCCAACATAGTCGTCCACCGGACGATCCGACGAGGTCGCATCCATAACATCCTGCCCTGCAAGCACTTGCAAAACAGTCGCCGCATCCTTCACATTCTTTGTAAACGGACCCACCCGATCCAGTGAAGAAGCAAATGCAATTAATCCATATCGACTCACTCGCCCATACGTTGGAAGCACGCCAACCACGCCGCAAAAAGCCGCCGGCTGCCGGATCGACCCCCCCGTATCCGTTCCAAGTGTTGCAACAGCTAGGTTTGCAGCCACTGCAGCCGCTGAACCGCCGCTCGATCCACCCGGAACCCGATCCAAAGCCTTTGGATTCAATACCGGACCATAGGCCGAATTCTCATTCGAGCTACCCATAGCAAACTCATCGCAGTTCAGCTTCCCCAACAGAACTGCACCGGCAGCCTCCAGCTTTCCTACCGCGGTAGCATCATAAGGTGGTCGATATCCCTTTAGAATCAGGGATCCAGCCGTAGCAGGAGCCCCCTGCATCGCCAAAACATCTTTGATCCCCACAGGAACCCCAGCGAGCGCCGGCAATGCATCCCCCTTCGCAGCCAGCACATCGATCTTCGCAGCCTGCTCCAAGGCCCGCTCCCGGCTCAAAGCCAAAAAGCTATTGATTTCAACATCTTGAGTCTTAATCCGACCATAATGCAGTTCGGCCAAATGCGTAGCCGTCGTCTCCCCTGAAGCCACCGCGGCGCGCGCGCCATCAATCGTCAAACTCTCTAATCCCATTACCTTTACACTCACCGTTCTTGCCTCTTGACTGTCACTGTCGTCGCTGAGCTACCGCTCAATCACCTTGGGAACCTTGAAAAAACGTCCATCCGTCTCCGGAGCCGACGCCATCACTGCTGTCCGATCTACCGAAGGTCTCACCACATCCCCACGTAGCGCCTCGCCATAATCATGCACAATGCCACCCAGCATCTCGCCCACCTGCGCCATTGCCGGGATACCCCTCGTATCCAGTTCATTTAATTGAGCAATATGCCCCAGAATCGCGTTTAGATCCCGCTGCATGCGTGGCTCTTCCTCCGCCGTCAGCTCCAGATTCGCCAACTCCGCCACACGCCGCACCTCGTCAATCGAGACCCCTACCTGCTCACTCATCATCGGTCGTTCCTTTTGCTAAGGTTTCTTCTCTGGCCCTTTACTTCAAAGTGTATCCCGCTCACCTTCACTCCTGCGATACGCCCCAGCTCGCCAGCAAGCTGACCCTGCATGCTCATCATCTGCCGCAACCACGCACCGTTATCTACATCCACCCACACCACCTCATCCGCATACCCCACCACAGCCCCCCGCTCCGCCAGAGCCTTGCCACAGGCCACTGGCCACGCCGCCGCCAGTCTGTCCTCGTCCCGCATCGCCCGTAAACTGCGACCCAGCGACCCCTTCAGTAAATTCCGCATTCCTTCCATCGCAAACAAATCTCCCACAAACCTGCATCCGCTCCATCAGGTTACCTGCAAATGACCGCAGACGGGAACAGCTCTGTATCTGCCGCTTCTTGTCAATGAGATGAGTGCGGAGAATTCCTCTCGCCGGTATAGAACCTACATGACCTTAGCCAGCCGAAGAACACCGAAACAACGCACCCGGCGAGCTATGTCGCAAACCAACTACCGACAGTGCAGCGTCCGAACTGTCACAAGGCTCTGCTCAAAATGCCCCATCCTGATTAACTACAGCATGAAACGTCTTCAGCAGAATCAAAACGTCTTTTTGCAGCGACCACTGCTCCACATATTGGCAGTCCAGCGCCACTCGTTCCTCGTAGCTTACCTCGCTTCGACCCGACACCTGCCAGAGTCCAGTCAAACCGGGTTTCACTCTGCAGTAGCAGTCGAAAGAATCACTATACTTCTCCACCTCCGCCGCCACAATCGGCCGCGGCCCCACCAGACTCATCTGACCCACCAACACATTCCAAAGCTGCGGTAATTCATCCAGACTGTATCGTCGTAGAAACGAACCGATTGGCGTGATCCGGGGATCATGCCGCAGTTTATGCGTTTTATTCCATTCCGTCCGCGCTTTGGGGTGCCGGGCCAGATACTCATCTAAAACCTCTGCCGAGTTCAAGCACATCGTTCGGAACTTCCACATCGAGAAGAACGCACCATTTTTCCGGATTCGTCTATGAGAGTAGAAGATTGGTCCCGGCGAACTCAGCATCACCATGACAGACACCAATCCCATTGCCAATAACGTCACCGGCGCAGAAAGCAGCACCAGCGACACATCAGCGCAGCGCTTGATCACTCTATAACGGAATAACCCTGAGGGTACGTGGTCAGCTCGGTGCGATCTGCTCACCGCCCTGCCTGCCGTCTCCGTGTACGAATAAGAATCTTCGATAGCCGCAATCCGCGACTCGGGAGATTGATATTCAGCCTGCATTGATGTCCTGTGTCTGTATGACTACTGCCCTCGCCATACTGGTTACTCTTATTTTTATCGCTGCGGCTAATCTTTTCTTCCGTTTTCGCAACTCGAAAGAGCCCGTCAACGTCCGCGCTTCCACTTCCATAATTCAGTTCATTTCGCCATCTACGCGACAATCTCTGTTACCGTAAATGCTAAACTACGCTATCGACTCTTCTGAAGAAGTATCAGTCGCTCTTTGACAACTTGCTCAGTCTACTAGCTCTCTCCCAAGAATCCATGAAAAACTATTACTAGATTCCCCTTTTATTCGCCAGCCTCCTTCTTGCTTCACACAATCATTTTTTTTGCCAGCTAAACTGCTTGGATGCAAGTTATAAATACCCCGCTGCAAGACGTCAAACTCGTTCAACCCTGTCGCTTTGGGGATAGTCGTGGTTGGTTTGCGGAAGTCTTCAACCAGTCAGCCTTCGCCACTGCGGGTCTTCCAAGCCACTTTATCCAAGATAACCAGTCCTTTTCGCGCAAAGGTGTTCTACGCGGCCTACACTATCAGCTCGAAAAGCCCCAGGGAAAGCTCGTTCGCGTCCTATCCGGTCATATTTGGGATGTCGCCGTCGATCTGCGCCCCAATTCGCCCGATTTCGGCAGGTGGGCCGGCTTTCATCTCCGAGCCGAATCTCCAGATGATGAGCTACAGCTCCTCTGGATTCCCGAAGGCTTCGCCCACGGTTTCGTTGTCCTTTCCGATACCGCCGACGTCCTCTACAAGACCACCAACCTCTACCACCCGTCAGGCGAACGCTGCATCCTTTGGAACGATCCCACACTTAACATCTCCTGGCCACTGGATGGGATGACGCCCAACGTTAGCGCCAAAGACGCCCTCGGCACCCCCTTCCAATCCGCCGATCTCCCATGAAAACTGAATGGGTCCTAGCCTCTCGCGCATCAAGATAGTCAACTGCGGGAGAATCCATGACAAACACCGGAGCGATCCTACTTGCAGGTATTTTTGCCGGCTGCCTTGATCTCATCGCGACAACAACGCTGGTCAGAGCCAAGGGCATACCTTTTCAGAAACTTCTTCAGACGATAGCGAGTGGCGCCCTCGGGCCGTCGGCGTACAAACATGGCGCAAGAAGTGCCGCCCTGGGGCTGTTCTTTCACTTCTTCATTGCCACCACCGCCGCGACACTCTACTTCTTCATAGCCAGCCGCTATCTGGCGATCCTAATAGATCATCCCTACTCATCAGGCGTGCTCTTTGGTATAGCCATTCATCTCTTCATGACCTTTGTCGTGATCCCTCTGTCGGCCGCCCCACGTCCGTTTTCCGCAAAAGCATTCCTCACCCAACTCATCATTCACATCCTGTTCGTTGGCCTTCCCATCGCGCTTACTGTTCATTACTTCTCTGTCGCCGCAAGGCCTTGATCAGCTTCGCTCCACCAGCCACTGTTCCACCTCGGCAAGGGACTCCACCCCAACGTACTTCCCACCACACTCCGCCGCTTCCGTCCCACTGATCAAAAACGCCTGTCGCAGCCCCGCCGCATTCGCTGCGGCGATATCGCTGCAGCGGTCTCCCACCATCACACTCTCGGTCAACGAAACGCCAAACTCCCGAGCCCCGCGTCGCAACATCCCAGTTCCCGGCTTCCGATCCTCATGCTCCCGTTTGTACTCACCTACTCCATGCTCGGGATGGTATGGGCAGTGGTACACCGCATCTAGCTCCACCCCCTCAGCCCGCAGCTCCGCGCTCATAAACTCCATGAGCAACTGAAACTCCGCCTCCGTGTAGTATCCCCGCGCGATTCCGGCCTGGTTCGTCACGACGATCAGCCGATAGCCTAGTCCCATCGCCGTCCTGCACAGCGAAAAAATCCCATCTATAAATCGCACTTCCTCGGGTCGGTGCAGATACCCCACCTCGACATTCACAACCCCATCGCGATCCAGAAACAGCGCCCGTCCACTCATCCAGACGCTCCCTTACTTCGACTTGTAAACATGCTGATGGCCGATTCCCGGGTATTCAAATACCTCGGTCCACTCTTCGATCCAAATGTGCCGCCCAGAACCTCCCGGCCCTCAGCCATGTCCTTCACCACCGGGTCGATATGATCGAATTGCAATCCACTCATAGCTCCTCCAGCACCTCTCTCAGAGACTCTCGCCAATCCATCATCGTCCACCCAAACCGCTGTGCCAGCTTGTCGCAGTTCAGTCTTGAGTTCACTGGTCTCTTCGCCGGCGTGGGGTACTCGGCGGTTGTAATGGACTCGATCTCGGCAAACCGCACTCCAAGTTCTCGTTGCCGCCGTAACCGCACCGCCTCCGCGGCGAATCCATGCCAGGTTGTCTCGCCCCTGCTAGTCGCGTGATACACCCCGCTCGCCTCCGCCAATACCTCGGCCACGTCACGCCCGGCAGCAGTTAGCTCACAGCGCCCGATCACCTGGGCCGTCATCTCGGCCAGATCGCGGCTCCATGTCGGAGCGCCATGCTGATCTCCTACCACGCGAAGCTGCTCCCGCTCCCGCGCCAGCTTGAGGATCGTCAACAGAAAGTTTTTCCCCCGTCCCCCATAAACCCAGCTCGTCCGAATGATCATGTGACCAGCGCCGCTCGCAGCCAATGCCTCTTCCCCAGCCAGCTTGCTCGCTCCATAGACACTCACCGGTCCTGTTGCGTCCGTCTCCATATACGGAACACTCCCGGAGCCATCAAAGACATAGTCCGTCGAGAAGTGGATGACACCCGCACCAATCGCGCGCGCCTCTTCGCCCATCGTCCGCACGGCCTCGGCATTCACCGCATAAGCCAGCTCCGGCTCACTCTCTGCCTTATCGACGGCGGTATACGCGCCCGGATTTACAATCCACCGCGGTCGCACCGCACGAATCGTCGCCCGCACCGAAGCTGCATCCGCCAGGTCCATCGTCGAGCGCGCAGGAGCAACCACCTCACCCAGCGGACCTAACACCCGCAACAGCTCTCCGCCCACCTGCCCCGTAGCACCCGTCAAAAGTATCCGACCGGAGACCGCACGCATACTTAATACACCTTCTCTTCCAGCATCTGCAGCAGATACTGTCCATACGAGCTCTTCCCAATCTTGGTCGCAAGAGCCCTTAGCTGGTCAGCATTGATGTAGCCCATCCGATAAACAATCTCTTCCGGACAAGCCACCTTCAGTCCTTGCCGCTTCTCAATGGTGTGGATGAAGGTCGCCGCCTCCAGTAACGAGTCATGCGTTCCCGTATCCAGCCACGCAACCCCACGCCCTAGCAACTGCGTCCGCAGCTGTCCCTGCTCCAGGTACCAGCGGTTCACATCCGTGATCTCTAGCTCGCCCCGTGGAGAAGGCTTCAATCCCTCCGCCACAGCAACCACCTGGGCATCGTAGAAATAAATCCCCGTCACCGCATATCGCGACTTCGGCTTCGCTGGCTTCTCTTCAATAGAAATTGCCCGTCGCTGTGCATCGAACTCGACCACACCGTACCGCTCCGGATCGAGCACCGGATAGGCGAACACAGTCGCTCCATCCTTGCTCAGCGCGGCTGCCTGCAAGGTTTTTGCGAGATCGTGTCCATAAAAGATGTTGTCTCCCAGAACAAGGCAGCAGCCCTCGCCCGCCAGAAACTCCTTGCCGATGAGAAACGCCTGCGCCAACCCGTCTGGAGACGGCTGCACCGCATACTCCAACGTGATGCCCCACTGCTCGCCCGTCCCCAGCAGCTGCCTGAAGCGCGGCGTATCCTCCGGGGTTGAGATCACCAGAATCTCCCGAATTCCCGCCAACAGCAGTACCGACAGCGGATAGTAGATCATCGGCTTGTCATAGACCGGCAGCAGCTGCTTCGACACCGCCTGCGTCACCGGATGCAGCCGTGTCCCCGAGCCGCCCGCAAGAATGATCCCCTTCATCGCGAACCCTCCCCGGCAGCCACCGTCGAGCGCCCAGCTTCGCGGCTATCGTAGTTCTGCGTCATCCACTGCTGATAGGCTCCGCTGGTCACATCTGCGACCCATGCTGCGTTCGCCAGATACCACTCCACTGTCTTCCGCAGACCAGTCTCAAAACTCTCCTCGGCTCGCCACTTCAGCTCACCTTCAAGTTTGCGCGCATCGATCGCATATCGCCGATCATGCCCCGGCCTATCCTGCACATACTTCACCAGTTGGTAGTGCGGCTTGAACTTCGACTCTGGCACCAGTTCATCCAGCAGCGCGCACACCGTTGTCACCACCTCAAGATTGCTTCGCTGGTTTCCTCCTCCGACGTTATAGGTCTCGCCGATACGGCCTTGCTCCAGCACCGTGCGGATCGCGCGGCAGTGGTCCAGCACGTACAACCAGTCGCGCACCTGCTGTCCGTCGCCGTACACAGGCAGCGCCTTACCCTGCAGCGCGTTGGCGATCATGAGCGGAATTAGCTTCTCGGGAAACTGATACGGCCCATAGTTGTTAGAGCAGTTCGTCATGATCGCCGGCAGCTTATAAGTGTGAACCCAGGCACGCACCAAGTGGTCGCTCGCCGCCTTCGACGCAGCGTAGGGACTATTGGGCGCATAGGGTGTCTCCTCATGAAACGCCGGGTCGTCCGGGGAGAGCGTTCCGTATACCTCATCGGTCGAAACATGCAGAAATCGGAAGCGTTCCCGCTCCTCCCCCACCAGCGAATCGTAATAGCTACGAGCCGCTTGCAGCAGCGTAAACGTCCCATCGATGTTAGTCCGTAGAAAAGCCTCCGGCCCCAGAATCGAACGGTCCACATGGCTCTCGGCCGCGAAATGAACCACAGCTCGCGGTCTATGCTCCTCGAGCAGCCTCGCCACCAGCTTCGCATCGCAAATATCGCCCTGCACAAACGTGTACGCCGGGCTGGCTGCCACCGAAGCGAGATTCGCGGGATTACCCGCATAGGTCAGCTTGTCCAGATTGATCACCGGCCCACCGCTGTTAGCCAGCCAGTCGAGCACAAAGTTCGAGCCAATGAAGCCAGCCCCGCCGGTGACCAGAATAGCCGCCGCACCGTTGTCCACTGTTACTTCCGCTTTCTGATTGAAACTCATGCCGTTATCAATACCTCCACAAGCTCACATCACAGACGTTGCATAGGATAGACGAAAGCCCCTCAGGGGGCCGCCCAGAACGGCAGCTATAACAAAAGCCAGTACTTTCATACAGATTACCGGACTTCCCAACGGTTTGCGAAAAGCGGGCAACTACTGTCTTCCACACCCCCTCCAATAGAAGTTGAGATAGCGAAAGGCAAATTGATGTCCTCCAAAAACCAAACAGCCAAGTCTCCTGCTCCTACGCATACCCCGACGCCCAGACAAGTGGCCGTCCAGCCATCCGGCCCCAAGGGGGACAATCCCTCAACTGCGGGTCCCGGCCAGATCGGCGTCCGCTCCGAGACGCCGGAGAACGCCAGGGGCCAGCTCAACCCCTCCTCTCCGGAGGATGCCAACACCACACCGGGCACGACCAGCAAGAAATAGACGAGTTCACCCCTAAGAAAAAACTTCTCTATTGCATTTCTCCTTCCCTGCAGAGCAATATAGGCACTGAATTTGGGCCAAAGCATTATCTGCTCGGCACTCGCAGTGCGAATCTCCACCACGCCCTAGTGCCAGCAGTGGAGGACTCAAATGGCCACCCCAAACCCTACCCCCGCTCTCGACGAATCGAAACTCAACGCCTTCATGGGCCACGCCGTAGAAGACATGGGTGCCGCCATGCACGCCGCCCTTGTCGTTGTAGGCGACAAACTGGGCCTCTACAAAGCCATGGCCGACGCCGGGCCCCTAACGCCCGCACAACTCGCCACGAAAACCAGTACCGACGAGCGTTACGTCCGCGAGTGGCTCAACGCCAACGCGGCCAGCGGCTATGTCACCTATGACGCCGACGGCAAAACCTACACCCTGCCTCCCGAACAGGCCTTCGCCCTGGCCAAAGAGGACAGTCCCGCCTTCCTCCCCGGAGCCTTTCAGATCATCAGCGCCCTCATGCGCGACGAGCCCAAGATCACCGAAGCCTTCCGCACCGGGCGCGGTGTCGGCTGGCACGAACACGATCCTGAGATGTTCCAGGGAACCGAGCGCTTCTTCCGCCCCAATTACGCCGCCAACCTCATCTCTCAATGGATCCCCTCGCTCACCGGCATGCAGGCGAAGCTCGAAGCGGGAGCCCGCGTAGCCGACGTAGGCTGCGGACACGGTTCCTCGACGATCCTCATGGCCCAGGCATTTCCCAACTCGACCTTCTTTGGCTTCGACTATCACCCTGCCTCCATTGAGTGGGCCCAGGGAGCCGCCAAAAACGCCGGTGTCGCCGATCGCATCACCTTCCGGGTCGCCTCCGCCAAGGAGTTCCCCGGAGCCGACTACGCGCTGGTTACCTTCTTCGATTGCCTGCACGACATGGGCGATCCGGTAGGCGCAAGCAAACATGTTCTCAGTTCATTGGCACCTGACGGCAGCTGGATGATCGTCGAACCCTTTGCCAACGACCATGTCGAGGACAACCTCAACCCCATCGGCCGCGTCTACTACTCGGCCTCTACCATGATCTGCACGCCCGCTTCCCGCTCCCAGGAGGTCGGACTCGCCCTCGGCGCTCAAGCCGGAGAAGCCCGCATGAGAGACGTTGTTCTCAGCGGCGGCTTCACCCAGTTCCGCAGAGCCAGCCAGACCCCCTTTAATCTCGTCTACGAAGCCAGGCTCTGACTGTCTCTGCCCTACTTGCTACCGACAGCGCCGCACGATTTTTTCTGCAGATTTGTGCTCTTCTCTCTATCCAATACAATACTTAAAGGATTGGCGAAGCAAGAGCCCGCCATAATCCACAAGGGGCCTATAGCTCAATTGGTTAGAGCAGCAAACTCATAATCAGAAGATGCACCAACGGACTGAGGTACAATTGGGACTGAAAGTTCGGCGAAATGATCGGCGGAATTCACAATAAGGGCCCATAGCTCAATCGGTTAGAGCAGAGCACTCATAATGCTTTGGTTCCAGGTTCGAGTCCTGGTGGGCCCACCAATCACCATCCAAGTTGCTCCGAGGTACACTTGAGGTACAGTGCCGGATTACCGGGCTGCACCGGAGGTACGCTTGGCGACCCTCGTAAAGACCGATCTCGGCAGATGGAAAGCAATCATCCGCAAGACCGGATGGCCCACGACATCGAAGACGTTTCGGACAAAGCGCGACGCTGAGGACTGGGCTCGCCGCACTGAAGATGACATGGTGCGAGGCGCGTATATCCAGCGCGCATCCGCGGATCGCCTCACCGTCGGTGACACGGTCGATCGCTACCTAGCCGATGTCACTCCGGGCAAGCGCCCGTCGTCTCAGGTAACGGATCGTCAACGCGCCATCATCGTCAAGAAGCACCTTGGCAAATATTCGCTCACGGCGTTGACTCCAGAGATCGTTGCCAAATTTCGTGACTTGAGACTATCCGGTGAGGACCGTAAAGACGAGAAAGGCAGACCGGTGCCCCGCTCTAACGACACCGTCCGTCTCGACCTCGCTTTGCTGGGACACTTGTTCACAGTAGCGATCAAGGAATGGGGTATCGACCTGCCGTCAAATCCCGTGATGAACATTCGCAGACCGTCGCCGGGACCGGGGCGCAATCGCCGCCTTACTGCCGACGAAGAGAAGCGCCTATTAGCTGCTGTTGATGAACACACCAACCCTATGTTGCGTTGGATCGTTCGCATTGCCCTTGAAACAGGAATGCGCGCGTCTGAGATCTTGACTCTTCGGCGAATGCAGGTCGATCTCAAGAGGCGCATTGTGCGCTTGCTAGAGACAAAGAACACCACTCCGCGCACCGTGCCACTCAGCGTGATGGCAGTCGAACTTTTTCGCGAAGCAATAAATCACCCTGTTCGCCCTATTGATACCGATCTCATCTTTTATGGAGAGCCGGGCAAAGATGGGAAGAGACGACCATACCAATTCAACCCAGTATGGCTCAAGATCAAACGCAATCAGGGCTTAGCCGACGTTCGCTTCCATGACCTTCGCCACGAGGCCGTCAGTCGTTTTGTTGAAGCTGGCTTCTCGGATCAAGAGGTGTCTGCCATCAGCGGACATAAAAGCATGCAAATGCTCAAACGTTACACGCACTTGAGAGCTGAGGATCTTGTAGACCGGCTGGACCAGATACCGGTGCGCAAATAAGGCTTGCGGGAAGAATTAGCGCCAGGACCAACGTTTGGCATTTAGCTGTCGATGTTGAGGGATCAGGTCCGTTATATTTGGGATATCCCCTGCCTTCGGTTACGGAAAATGCTTAAGAAAGATTTGACGGTTCGGGAACACCTGAAGACGATCCAATCGGCTGGTGGCAAGGCCCGCTGGGCTAAGCTCACTCCTGAAGAGCGGAGTGCGCAGGCACGGAAAATTGTGGCAGCGCGCTGGGCAAAGAGGATAACTTCAGCAGTTTCTCCCTCCCCCACCGCCACAAAGCCCAAGAAGTCCCCCCTCAAGAAAACACAGGCAAACAAGTAGCGTATTTGCCTCAGGCAGTCTTCCTGCGACGGGAACTCTCCCGCGGTCCCGTGGATCGAGCCTCCATGCGCAAATTCTCAGAGTGCCGCTTCTTGGCGAGCTTGTAGATCATTTCCCAAGCGACGGAATACTTCTCCTTAGTTCCATTGAATTGCACCACTGCGTAATGGGGCCGACTCTCGACGATGACCTCACGTGCCTTTCCGTTCTCTTTCACTGAGGATGCGGTAACGAATATCACCTGCGACTTGCGCTCCAACAAGACTCCCATGAGCGGCCCTCTCCAGTAGTCGGTGTAGAATACAAGCAATTGCTTGCCCATCCGCCTCCTTGGCATGACCCATCTTCTCGATGATTTCTGCCTTAGTAGCGAGATTGCGCGGAACGAGGTAAAGCTCGTCGGGAATTTTGGTGTTCGCGTCAATGGCGCGGTTTATCGCCGCAAGTGCGTCGGGAAGGTTGCCATTATGTTGATACGCCTGGGCGAGAAGTCCGCCTGCGTCGGTAACCTCGCGGTAGTTGCTGATCTTGCTGGAGAAGTCGACCGATTGCTGGTAGTCGGCGATCGCTGCGTTCCAATCCCCGCGCTCTTTATTGATTGTTCCCCGCGAAAGGTAAACCTGAGACTTGTGGGCGTCACAGGGTGTGCCTTGCAGCCGTGCGAGTGATGCGTTTGCAAGAGCAATGGCCTCTTCGTATTGATGGAGGCCTGTCAAGGCGTCGATCTTCGCGTAAGTGGCAATTGTTGGATAGGCGATTTCAGGATTCGTTTGAGCAATCTTGATCGCCTGGTTCAGAGGGGTCAGAGCTTCCTTGTAGCGATGAATCTGAACTAGGCCGGCACCAAAAACGCTGGCATAGCGGACGGTCGCCGCTGGATCATTCTCAACTTTTGAGAGTCCCCAAGCCCTTATGACCTGCCTCTTCGCAGTTTCGGTATCTCCGAGGATGAACGCAGCTATGCCCTGCTCGCCCGTGGCGCGAGTTGGCAGCTCGTAGTGATGCAATTTAATCGCGAGAGCGGCCACGTCTTGCCAGGTCGATCGAGCCTCCGATGCGTCGTAGTTGGTTTCAAGCATCCCTCGAATTGTGAGGATTCTCAGCCTCGTCTCAGGGTCGGCGGCTTCGGGCCGAGCCAGGTCTTGCGTCAACGCCCAAAGAGTCGCCGGAATGCTCACGGACTCATTCGGAGGAATTTGACTCACCTGAGCCGTTGGGCCGACGCGTTGCCGCTCTACGAAAAGGCTCAGCAGCTCTACACCACACAGCACGAGCCTTCCGAAGCTCGGCCCCGCCTGAATCAGCGGAGGGCTTGCTAGACAGAGCAGACACCCTTGCGTGGGGCAATCGCTGTGATGCGGGGTGATCGCGTAGTAATACGCGCAGCCTGCGACTAGAAGCGTGATTCCTAAAGTCGCTAAGATTTTCCTTACAATGCGGGGGAGGCGCATGTATGTCCGTCTCACGAAAATGAAATGTATCGTTCGGTAACAGCTCAGCTCAAGTTTAGCTGGAGAGCCCGGTTTGCTCTAGGGGAGTGGAGAACCTGCTGAGAAGAGTCGTTCAATTTCACGCTCCACCACCATGCCGCGGCTTGGCCGCAATGAACCGGGATCTGTATCCATTGCCAACATGACCATGCGTCGAATGTTCGCAGATTGTTCCAATTGATCGATGTGCCTCATTGCGTCGTTCGTGCCGATCTCTGGGGCGGTGTCCCATTGGAGGCTAAGATTATTCTTACGTGCCAGCTCATCGGCAAACTCACGCAGTACGACGTCATTGCCAGTGAGAAACGGCTGGATTGTTCCAAGTTCATAAATGTACGTAGAGACGCTATGCGACCATTCTTCGGGGCTACGACCCTTCAAGTGATTCTCACGTGCCAGTCGGTCGAAGACGGCGTTTAGCGACGTGGCAACATCGGACGCGGGTCGGTTGCCGGCGTCCACGCGGCGCAGCTCTCCGGCCCAATCGTAGAGGTCCTGGTAAACATGGTGATGAATCTCCTGAAGATGTACTGAGTCGAAGCCGCCTCGCACGGGAGCAGTTCGAAGCTCAGTGACTCGAAACGCGGTGAAATCGGCCTCTGTTGTCGCGAGCTGCTGAGGGTCGGTGATGCCGAGTTTGTTTTTTAGAGTTGTCGTGCCGAGTATTGTTATGTCAGTGTGCTCAATCATTGGTTGTTCTCACCTCTGCGAAGAGAGAGGCGTAGACCTGTTCGAGTGTCGATTTACCGTCAATCCAAGAAGCGAAGAGGGTTTCGAGATGTTGCGATGGCTGCAGGCCAGCGAGTTGCACCGAGGCGAGCGCGGACTGCACCGCTTTTAGCCGGAGGTTGCGTTCCTTGTCAGAAGTAGTCATTTCTCGATCTCTCGGAGTGGAATGGCGGCGGAAGTGGCTGCCAATTTCGTGGCTGGCGACGTGGGGCCTCGCAGTGATGAGTGTGGCTGTCCCTATTGGTGGGTCATAGGGTTGCTTGCAATTACATTTTGGGAACTCACTTGGCAGATGAGTGGCACGGACAAGGCACCGATCCTGTCGCTGGAGCGTGTGAACAGCAGGGCTATTCAATGGGCGACGTTTGCGGCGATCACCCTCTTCTTGCTGTTCTGGGTCTGTGTGAAGAAGGAGAATCTGCCTGTATATGGAAAGGTACCCGCAGGAAAAGTGCTGTGGTCGGTACTCATCTCTCCAATAACAGAAGAGCTCTTCTTTCGCGGCCTGATGTATAACGGCTTTCTCTTTGTAGGACGAAAGCTGCGCTCGAAACGGGCATTTGAGACTTTCGTCATGCTCTTCGTGGCGTCCGTATTTGCAGTTGCTCACGCTCGCACCAGAATCTATCTGGTATTGACGATCGTTGCTGGCGTTGTCTATGGTCTGTGCCGCTGGAAGAGCGGGAGCGTCCTTCCAGCGATTGTTTGCCATGCTGTGTTCAACGCCCTGGTCATGTGGACGTTCGGAAGATAGAACACTCATCGCTTCTCCGTTGGTGGCTCGGCAGCCAGTCTGCGGACTGCTGCAAGGACGCGGGCTAAATAGCCGTTGGCAATGCCTTGCTGCGTATCCCCAACAGGTCTTTGTTCTGCAATAGGATACGATCGTTTCTTACCCCAAATATGCGCAAGAGATACCCCCGTTATGCGTGCTTGATCATTTGTGATACCCAGTTTATGCGTGAATTCATACCCTAGACATGCGTGCAAATCTGCGATTATCCAGGGGGCAGGTTGAAAATGGTGTCCGATTTGGCTTCATTCTGACGGCGCTCTGGGTAATTCGAGCATCCACTGTTCGACGGTCACGGCTGCACGCCCTCCCCGAACCTCACAGTTCGACATACGCAGCCATTGACGGAGCTTTGCGTGCAGTGTGCCAGATGCCAGGGGATTCAAGACAGTGAGTTGATTGAATGTGTCCGAACACATGGCGGTAGCTTACGATTGAAGAAATGTACGGCTCATCCAGCCTACCGATGTGACGAAGCGATGGGAATCTTCAAACTAACGACAACTCCGGAACGATCCGCGATCATGTCGCGCATACGGTCGAAGGATACTGGGCCGGAACTTCGTGTAAGGAACAGTCGGCAGCGGAGACAGCAGAAGAGGAAACTAACTCGGGAGCAGCGGGAGAAGGCGTTTGCTGACGCGGAAGCAAGCCTGAAACTAGAAGGTCTGACACCCAGCGATCTTTATTACAAGCTCAAAGAGAAAATACTGAACGGCGAGCTGACGACGGACGAGGCGATTGTGGAATTGGACAGACACTATTCGAAGATTAATGGGCGAGAGATTCCGCGTTAGAGTACTGTGTCGCCAAAGGCTACATTCCTTGGCGGCGCATGGTTAGCGATGGCTGACCTATGCTCTGATAACGTCGAGTGAAGAAAGTAGCCCATATCTGAAAGGGATCGTCAATCCTCGCTGCCGAGCTTGGACCTGGAGCGGAGGCGTGAACGCGGCATGGACGGGCGAGGGCGGTGGCATTTGGGCAAGAGGTTGCTTCCTTTTACCGACAGTTGCGCTACTAAAGGAAGAGGCGGTATCCTTTCGTTAAGCAATAAACTAACGAAAGGTTCGCTTGCCGCAATCGCCGGCTAAATCGCGTCTCGGCCGCTATGTCGCCAAAGCGTTTGAAGGCGAAACGGTACGCGCGTTTGTACCCCCGCCCCTGCCTCCGGTTCCACCGGTGCAGCTCGACAAGCTGCAGCTACTTCTGGAGCCGGCCAACCAGGCGGTAGGCCGGCTCGATGGGCTGGCCTCCTCTGCTCCCGGATCTTTCACTCTTGCTGTACACGTACGTTCGCAAAGAAGCCGTACTGTCGTCACAGATCGAGGGAACGCAATCCTCCCTGTCAGACCTCCTGCTTTTCGAAAACGAAGAAATTCCTGGGACGCCCCTTGAGGATGTGCAGGAAGTCTCGAACTACGTCGCTGCGATGAACCACGGTCTGGAGCGACTGCGGGCAGGATTCCCTCTTTCGTTGCGGCTGATCCGGGAAATCCGTGAAATTCTCCTCTCTAAAGGCCGAGGAAGCGGGAAACAGCCCGGAGAATTCAGGCGTAGTCAGAATTGGATCGGCGGCAGCCGCCCAGGGAATGCGGTCTTTGTGCCCCGCCTCCAGAATTGGTTCAGGAGTGCCTGGGGCAGCTCGAGCTCTTTTTCCACGAAGAGCAGTTGGGCCTTCCATTGCTCGTGAAAGCTGGACTCATCCACGTCCAGTTTGAGACGATCCATCCGTTTCTCGATGGCAACGGCAGGCTTGGCAGGCTCCTGTTCACATTTCTCCTCTGCGAGCAGGGTGCGCTCCGGGAACCAATTCTCTACCTGAGCTTGTACTTCAAGAGCAATCGCGCTGCGTACTACGAGCTTCTGGACCGCGCTCGCGCCAGGGGCGATTGGGAATCCTGGCTTGATTTCTTTCTAATTGGAGTCAGGGATACCGCTGACCAAGCTGCGAACGCAGACGCCGTATCATCGCCCTCTTCGAACAGGATCAGAAGAAGATCGAAGGCTTGGGCCGGCCCGCCGCCTCCGTCCTGCGCGTTTTCCAGCACATGCAGCGGAATCCGATAGTCGCGATCCCCACGACCGCCAGGAGGATCGGTATCTCCGCGCCCACTGTAACGAAATCACTGATGCACATGATCGACCTGGGAATTCTGCACGAGGTGACAGGCCGAGAGCGACACAGGCTGTTTGTCTATGAGCCGTATTTAGCCATTCTGAACGAAGGGACAGAACCCCTCACATGAGCATGATCTGACTTGTCTGATGCATCGAATCTACCCTTGCGCACTTAAGAAGTCTTGAATTTGCCGGACCTACTCATCGTACTGCGGAAGAGGAGTCCACGTAATGGACCCCACCCAGGCGATGGGAATGGTGATGAGCGCCGTGATCGGTTCTACCTATAAATTGGCGTTTTCGCGCGTACCACCAACCCAAGATCCCGATAAATCCTGCGATCGCCAGGCTCGTGCGTGCGAATGCCGTTCTGAAGAGGAACATGCAGCAATGTGACGTGTTCGTCGCCCTTCGACAGAACCCTTATTCTGTGCCTTCGCTCGAAGCGCGGATAGAGCCCTATGGCTAAGTATTCCTCAAGCCCGAAATTCTCTTTGTAACCGAGGAGCTTGCAGGCAACCTCCGACTCTGACGCCATACGAACCAGATGATGACATTTTGCCCGCCGATGCGATCCTCGATCCGAATCAGCTAGAATTTCACGGTGACGGCCACCGGCCAACGCGACACCACGTCGACGAGGTTGAGGTTACGAGCGCTATACTTGGTCAGGTCGGGCGTTCATTTTTATATAGGAAACGGAACGATGAAGAAGGTTCTTAAGAAATTCGCTAGATTCAGCTTCAGGAGTCTTGCAAAGCTTGAATCAAGGTTCGATAAGTCGTTCCTTGTCGATGACGTCCCTATGTCTCAAGTTGTCGCACATCAAAAATGGCAGGAGTACCTTTACAGCATTGGCAATAAGGAAGGCATGCGCATTCTTGAGATTGGAAGCCGCGAGGTCACGGCGCTTTCGGACGCGCGACAAAGGTATGGACTGGCTGATTACGTGGGCTTTGATTACTATCCAGGCAATAACGTGGATGTAGTTGGTGACGTGCATCGTCTATCTACGTACTTCAAAGAAGGCGAGCAGTTTGACATTATTTATACGTCTGCGTGCTTCGAACACTTCGCCATGCCCTGGCTGGTCGCGCCGGAGATAGCAAAGATGCTCAAGGTTGGCGGCATTCTCTTCGTCGAAACGCACTTCGCGTTTCGTGCTCATGAGCGTCCATGGAACTTCTTCCAGTTTAGTGATATGGGGCTAAGAGTCCTCTTCTCCGGTGCGCTCGGATTCGAGTGCATAGAAGCGGGACTCTCGAACCCCATTGTAGGTCGCTTCTCGGCATTCTCTGACGAATATCTTCGCTACCAGCCGATCGCAGGCCTTTACTGCCACAGTGAATTCCTCGGGCGAAAGGTGCGCGAAGTTCGCTCGTTTGATTGGAGCCACGTATCTCTCGATGAAGTGGTATCTGGAACCGTCTATCCAGCGCCGAAACTCAACAAAAGGTCTGATGATAAATAGCTTGATGCCGGGCCAAGAAAGACCAACGAGATATACATACTTAGCTGCTCTTAGTATCGGGGTTTTAAGGACGAATCGACGCGAAGACTCTCTATATTTACAAGCCCTTGTTACTCTCTAGTCCTCCGTCGGCATTGCCAACCCGAGGGGATGAAACGGTTTCCTCGAAAAGGAATTGGCTATAGAAAGCGCATTGGCTCAGTTACGCGGCGCGCCCCAATCCGATAGAGAATCGGCAAGACTCCGCATGCGGATTTCCGGATAAATATTCTGAAGCTTGTTGATCAACAACCCTGCATTCAATGGTCTGGGAGCTTTTTGGCCAAGGCTGGAAGTTCGTATCCCTGAAACAAGAGTGGTATCCATCTTTCGGAGTATGAGGATCGGCTGGTTATCTTGGACGAGATCCACACTCTTCCGGGAATCTTTCAAACGCTTCATGGCTTGATAGACCGGAGAAGACGAAAAGGGCAAACGCAGCGGGCAATTTCTGTTGCTCGATCGGCTTCGATTGACCTCCGGCAGCAATCTACCGAAACCGTGGCAGGCAGAATCGCTTACATGGAGCTGACTCCATTTAATGCGGGTAGGTTTTGAGGCGCCCGCATGTAGCATTCTTTAGTGTCTCTAACTCAAGGCCCCTGCAGCAATATGTATAATTAACTTTCGATATAGTATTTTGATTTGGCAACCCTTCGACACGCCAACGCCCAGAGAGTCAAGCGACTCTGTGCAGAAACAGCAATCCCGTATGGTGATTGCATGATCGAGTCAGCATGCGGAAAATTCGGCAGTTGCTACTTCCTCGAGACCCTACAAGCCTGGACGACCACGCACGCGGGGCCGAGAGGAATCGCCGTGCTGTGATTACCGGCAGTGCAACGACGCTTGCGCGCGCCGTACAGGTCGGCACCTCTCTCATTACTGTCCCCCTTACACTGAAGTATCTCGGCAATGAGCGCTTCGGGCTGTGGATGACTATCAGCTCTGTGCTAGCGATGGCCACATTTGCAGACTTTGGCGTGGGCAATGGCGTGTTAAACGCCGTTGCCAAGGCCTTCGGAAAAGATGATCTGGAGGGAATCCGCAAGGCCGTCTCCAGCGGCTTTGCCCTTCTCAGCTCCATCGCGGCTCTGCTCCTGCTGTCATTCTTCGCGATCTATCGGTTTATCAACTGGGCCGATTTTTTCCGCGTCGTTTCGCCGCAGGCGAGATCTGAGGCCGGGCCAGCCCTCGCGGTCTTTGCCGTTTGCTTTGCACTCAACATCTCAATGGATGTCGTGCAGCGCGTGCAACTGGGTCTGCAGCAAGGCTATCGCTACGGCCTATGGCAGTTGTGCGGCAGTGCGGCTGGATTCATTGGCGTGCTGGGCGGCATCTATCTCCATGTAGGTCTTCCCGTGCTGGTTGTGGCAATCGCTGGAGCTCCGATCTTTGCCACAGCGCTGAATACTCTCCATTTTTTTGGCTTTGTACGGTCCGACTTGCGCCCAAACCTGACGTTCGTAGCCCGCGATGCAACTTCACAGATCGCCAAGCTGGGCGGCCTCTTCTTCGTCCTCCAAGTGGTCGTTGCGGTTTCTTTCTCCGCGGACAATTTCATCGTTGCCCGAACGCTTGGCGCGGTGAATGTGCCAGAATATGCCATCCCCCAGCGCCTCTTCGCGCTCATCACCATGATGTCAGGGATGCTGGTCACGCCCCTTTGGCCCGCCTACGGCGAAGCCATCTCCCGCGGTGACTTGGTATGGGTGCGGCGCACACTTCGCCGCTCTCTACTCCTTGTCTTAGGTGCATCGTGCGCAGCCTCGTCATTACTACTACTCCTTGCGCCTACGGTCATCCATTGGTGGATTGGCTCGCGCATCCACCCACCCTTCTTTTTACTTCTAGGCTTGGCTATATGGTCTGTGATTGAGTGTTGTGGCACAGCTTTGGCTATGTTTCTGAATGGCTCAGCAGCAGTACGTTTCCAAATCTACATATCTATTACCTTTGGAATTGTATGCATTGCTTTGAAAGTCTTTCTTGTTAAACATCTTGGACTAATCGGGGTGCCTTGGGCGACGATTGCTAGCTATCTCCTGATTGAAGCTCTTCCTTGGATGTTCTTTGTTCCGCGCGCGTTGCGCAACCTGGAGTCAAAATCCCTAGCAGCGGGCGCTATGCCTGAGAAGGTTCAGAACACCCTTCAGTCCTGATTGTCTCCGGCTTCAACCATGACCAAAGGGTAAGCCACCTATACATAATCTTTAAGGCGTTGAAATTGGGGAAGATGTGGTAGCCGCAGTACCTTCCGTCATAGTGGTAGTGACGTGACCCACCCCATGCTATGCCCCCCTGTATCGCAAGAGCTAGGGGATTGGGAACGGATAACCGTTTAGGCAGCTCCTACTGCGCCAGACCCTATGGATTGGATATTGCGCCCATCTGTTGCAACCAAGTCTCGTTATACAGAGGAGCCAGTTCTCTGAGTGTAACGTTCTTCCCAGTTTCGGTTTCAATCACGGGAAAATCTTGAATCGTTTTATAACGATCATACGCTTCAATTTCCAATGCGCGCCCCATAACAATAGATGAGGACCGAGTCTTCAAAGGATAAGCGACCACATTCTTCAGAGCGTCCTCTATCTGGGCCGCATAATCTTCGCGAATAAAGAATGCATTATTCGCTGCTACAGTAGTTCCGAGGAACCTATATCCTTTTTGCGCTGCTAGAGAAGAGAGGGCCAGAATAGAAGCCCCGTAGTACGCACGGTCATGCTTCTGTCCCCATATGAACCCCGCATCATACGGAACGGAAATGGAGTGCATATTTCCAAAAATAGGGTTGTATTCGCAAATGCAGATGACTGGATGAATTACGTTGATGGCTTCCCATACCCAATAATCGTTTCCATCAATATCAACACTAAGAAGTCCGACATCTCCTGCAAAACCAGCCTCCAAAATCAATTCATTAATATTATCGCGAGTTATGAATGCGGATTTCGCCCTCAAGTTGTGTCGCCAGTGTGACGGGCCTCGACTGAGATTTTCATTCAGTTTTGGGTCGCCGTCGATCACCAATCCGCTCCATAAACGATTTTCTAGAAGAAAACGTGTATTCGCTTCATCATAAGTTTCAACTCCGAACTCAACAAATGTATGGAGGCGTGCTGGCAAGCCTGCGCGTTCTATAAGCCAATCGATGATTCCATCTTCACCGCACTGCGAGAAGACTCTGAACTCAACATCTGCCAATGATGAAATATTCTTCTGGGCACGAACATGCCAGCTGGCTATGCTGCCTTGAAGCAGCATAGAGTCATAAAGCATTCTTTTTATAGGCTGATTTAAAAAATTTCTTACGTGGCGAGCTTTGGGTTTTAGAAGGGACTTGAGCATTCTTGTCATTGTAAATTCTGTTGGGATAACAGTATATGCTCTAGGGGCTGTCATCAGATCAGCCAGAAAATAGAGGCAGCGAGATGAATAGCGGCAAGGAAGTTGCAAACGGTTTTGTCGTAGCGAGTTGCTATAGGGCGGTACAGTTTGAGTTTGGCGAAGAAGTTCTCAATCAAGCGATGTGCCTGTAGAGGTCTTGTTGTATGCGCGTTGTACTTTGCGGTTGACGGAGTCACCGCTGTTGGCCAGAGGTTGTAAGATACGCTGGTCGTCATTATCCAATCATTCGCTGAAAATCGGCTTCAATTAGGCTTGAGCGCCGACGAATTCGATTCACGATTTTGGCAACGCGGAACCTGGTCACCAACCGGAACAACACTTCGTTTTGCGGTTTCTTGCAAAAGAGGTGGTATGGTCCAACCGACAACAGGCTTCTTCCAAACCGGTCAGCCAGCAGTCGGAGCGCATCCTTCGTATAGAAGGCAATATGCTGGCCACTCATCGGTGCGTAATACCACCAATCCGACAGTCCAGGCGCTGGCTGTGGCACGATAAGAGTCGAGACAAATACGTTGTCCGACAGCTCCATCAATTTCGCCAGATCCGATACAGGATCATTCAAGTGTTCAAGCACTTCAAATGCTGTGAGGAAATCGAAGGTGGAACCCTCTTTGCGCTCAAATCCCCGGGCGTAGTCATTTGTTGCATGAAGATCGGACCAATAGAAATTGAAGCCGCGGTCCCGCATCAATCGCACAAGGACTCCGTGCCCGGCGCCAAAGTCGACGGCGCTGGAGACCTTTGGAAAAAACAGATTAAGAACAGCGGAAGTCAACTCACAGTTCACTAGATTTCGCTGCATTATTCCGACATCCTGATTGGCGATCGCTGTAGAATAAGCTTCCCCGAGCCAATATGGCTCTTCAGTCTGGATGAAGCCGCATCCTTCGCATCGAAAGTACCGGACATCGAACTTTCTCAAAACATTGGTCTCCCCGAAGAAGGGAGAAACGCCGCCACAGATCTTACAACTGGCTGACAAAGTGTCCGCGCTTCGCACAACGTTGGCCATCTAACCCTCCTTTTCCTTGTGGAAGGTCGCCATCTCAACATGGAGCATCATTCTGATGATCTGTTTCATGATCTTGTTAGGAAAGTACGGCCGTTCTCTCGTAGAGGGCCTGAAAACTCGCGGCTGTATCGCTGAATGAATAGTGAGATAGCACGCGCGTTCCCTTGCTGATAAGTTCCTGCCGCACTTCCGGTACGTCCAGGATCGTCTTCATCAAAGACGCCAACTCCGCTGGCGAATCGGGGTCGAAGTAAAGAGCCGCGTCAAGCGCTACTTCCGGCAGTGTAGTAGCGCTTGAAGAGAGCACAGGAAGCCTCGCCTGGAATGCTTCCAGAATTGGAAGACCGAAACCTTCGAATTTGCTTGGATATATCATGGCCGTCGCTGCACCGAAAATAGCTTGCAGTTCTTCAGAAGGGAGGAACCCGAGGAAATGCACCTGATCAGATACGCAAAGCTCTTGCGCCAGCTTGTCCAGCACCGAGCGATAATCCGTAGTCGCGCCGGTGAAGTAGACATGAGGTCTGCATCGGTGTTCGGACTTCAACAAATGAAGAGCGCGAAGGATGCTCTCATGGTTCTTATGTGGCCAAGTGACTGCAGGGTAGAAAAAAAAATGGTCTGGAAGAGCATATTTCTCGACAATAGCCCGACTTTCGGCCACCGATGGAGACTTGTACGCCTGAAATGCCGATCCCCATGGAACCACCACCATCTTTTCTTCCATTATTCCGTAGCGATTGATGACATCCTGCTTGGTCCATTGCGCCTGAACACAAACGAACGAGGCGCGATCACAGAACGTCCGATAATATCTCTCGCGTAGAGCAAATTCTATCTTGGAGAAAAATTGCGGGTAATGCAAATGCTGCAGATCGTGTGGCTGATAAATTGTGGGACGATCTGTCAGATAGGCCGTCTGGGTTGGAAAGTGGACAACATCGAATTCCTGTGACTCGACATAACCGTCGGAAACCGGTATCTGATATATTTTGGTAGGCAGCTTGTGCCAAACGAAGCGAAGAGGCGCGATTGACTTAAGCGCTTTCTTGAAGAAGGAAGATTTTGATGCGGGAATAGCTGCCAGACTGCAGGGACCATAAACATAAGGTGCAAGCCAATTCTGCATCCCCTCCCGAACGATAAAGGTATATTCCTGATCTGCGACCTTCGAATCGGAGAGCGCCTTGGCCAGAGCAAGCACCGCTGTGCCGATACCTTGACGAGAGTCTCCGATTCGGCAATCGAGAGCGATACGGAGTTTGCGATCCATGTGCATTCAGTGTCTAACTCTAGCCAAGTGTACATGATTCCTCGGCGTTAGCTGAGGCCATGACGTCTACATATGGGAGACAGAATAGGACAAAGATTCACAGGGGCGGTAAGGGCAGGCGGACACCTTGTGATCGTTTTGCCGCATTGGGGTCACTACACCCAACGTGTAGAGTCGAGATGTGACGCGGTGGTTTAGGTTCGGCCTATCTGTATCCGGCCCTTTCGTCTGCCGGTGCCTCATTATCCGGACCATGCTCCGTTTTCACATCCCGCT
>Ga0193716_1000494_pt1 | contig 23777 bp, 18 predicted proteins | sample U2c1metaG_FD_145901 | JGI IMG/M metagenome (GOLD analysis project Ga0193716, IMG submission 145901) | Soil microbial communities from a riparian zone of the East river system, Colorado, United States - U2c1 | ecosystem: Environmental > Terrestrial > Soil > Riparian zone | place: USA: East River...
CCACAGGCCCACACCCGGCACCGCAACCCAGATCCGCCCAGGTCACCCCGCGAGTCGCACGTTCAGAACCCGCGAGTCGCACGCTCAGAACCCGCGAGTTGAACATTCGCGACACGTGAGTTCGACGTTCATGACAGGCGAGTTCGACGTTCGTGGTTGGTGAGCTGGGACGTTCGCGACGAGCGAGTTCGACGTCGGCGGGTCGGCGCGTCGACGTACGCGGCCGGTGAGCTGGAACGTTCACGATCGGCGAGTTCAACGTTCGCGACGGGTGAGTTCAACGTCGGCGGACGGTGCGTTCGGCGTTCGCAGTCAGAGGTGATGCGATGCGAGCCAACCGCAAGGACGGCGTCGACTTCGGGGCCGGGGCTCGGGCTGGGCACCCCGGCGTGGCCTCCGGCCCCCGATTTCCAGCCTACGACAAGGGTCCGACAGAAATGGGTGGCGCGGCGGCGGGCTGTGGACAACTCAGCGCTCGGCGGTGCCCACCGTTGCCGAGAAGGCTCGCACCAGTGGTGAGTCGCCCGGGGTGAGGGCTACGTCCGGGTCGGTGGCCGGGATCCACATGGACTCGCCGCGGCGTAGCGGCAGCTCGCGGCCGTCGACGGACGACACCGTCAGCTCACCGTCGATGCACACGAGGATCCGGGGCGTGCGGCCGGCCAGCTTCAGCGGCGACCGCTCGTCGGTCGCCCACTCCATGCGGGACAGTTCGAACTCGGGCGCCGACGTGCGGTAGATCGCGCGGGCGCCGTCCGGCTCGCCGGTGGTGACGGCCATGTCGCCGAAGCCGAAGTCCAGCACCCGCAACAGCTCCGGCACGTCGACGTGCTTGGGGGTGAGGCCGCCGCGGAGCACGTTGTCCGAGTTCGCCAGCACCTCCAATGCGGTGCCACGCAGGTACGCATGCAGGTTGCCGGCCGGCAGGAAGATCGCCTCGCCGGGCCCGAGCACGAGTCGGTTCAGCAGGAGCGCGGCCAGCACCCCGCCGTCACCCGGGTAGCTCTCGCCGAGCTCGAGGACCGTGCGGCACTCCAGCTCGAACTCGCCGTGCGCCTTGACATGGGCGACGCACTGGTCGATCAGGTCCGGCATCAGCGCGTCGATGCTCGGCTGCGGCAACGTGATCCACGTCGTGAACAGCGCCCGCAGGCCCTCGCGGTTCGGGTCGTCGGCCAACAACGAGATGTACGGCGCGAGGCCGGGGGTGGCCACCGCCTGTAACAGCGCCACCGTGCGGTGCGGGTCGCGGAAACCGGCGAGTGCGTGGAACTCCGTCAGCGCGCAGAGCAGCTCCGGCTTTGGCGTGGGGTCCGGGTAGTTGCGGTTCCCGGCGTCGCGGGCGATGCCCAGCTTCTCCTCGCGGGCGTAACCCTCCGCGGCCTGCGCGGCCGACGGGTGCGCCTGCATGCTCAACGGCTCGTCGGCCGCGAGCACCTTCATCAGGAACGGCAGCCTGCCGTCCCACCGCCCGGCGACCGCGCCGCCGAGCTGCCCGACCGGGTCGTCGGCGAGCATGGCGACCAGCGACTCCGAACCGACCCACGACGGGTCGCCGGGGTGGGCGCCCATCCACAGCTCGGCCTCCGGGTGCGGCGCCGGCACCGGTCGGCCGACCAGGTCGGCGATGGTCGTCCGCGAGCCCCACGCGTACGCACGCACGGGATTCCTGAGCAGGTGCGCCAATCTCACTCCCTCGGCCGGGCCGGCGCGTAGCGGGTGGCGCCCCCGGTGGTGCCGGCCGCCAACCCCAGGTACAGGGCGGCCAGCTCGAAGCGCAGCGCCAGCACCGCGGCGCACGCCGCCACGTCCGCGGTGATCTCCTCGCCCGGCGCGACGACGTCGGCGCTCGGCAGCATGTCCTCGGCCAGCCTGCGCATCGCGTCGCCCGGTGTCGACCGCACGGCCAGCAGGAACGCGCGCAGCGGCGACGCCGCGGACGGGTCGAGGTCGTCCGGGTCGGCGAAGATGTCGGTGGTCGCGGCGGCCTGCGCGGCCGCCCGGTGCAGCGCGGTGCGGCTCGCGGCCTGCGGGTACGCGGCCACGTCGCACACCACGTCGGTGTGGGTGGCGAGCACCTGCGCCCCATACCAGGCGACGCCGGTGGCCACGTCGTCGAGGCCCCACAGAAGCGGGGTGCGTTCGGCGAGCCGCAGCGCGAGCGCCTTCGCCGGGTTCACGAACGACTCGTGCTGCATGTGGTCGCGCTCCGCCTCGCGGTCCAGCTCGTCGGCGACCAGGCCGAGGTCGGTGCGCACCAACCCGAGGGTGGTCGCGGTGACCAGACCGCCGGCGAGCGCGCGCGGGAAGCCGAAGCCCGGCGGCACCGGCACCCTCGGCGTGATCAACACGCCCTTGCCCGCCGCCGCGGCGGCGACCGGACCGTCCTCCGGCGCGGTCAGCACCACCCCGGCGCCGTAGCGGCAGGCACGGTAGATCGACTCCGCCAGCTCGGTGTCGCCCGCGTCGTCGGTGTGCGCGACAACGATGTCCAGTGGCCCGAGCCACGGCGGCGCGGTGTCGGTGAGCACCACCGGCACCGGGCAGGCACGACCGAGCAATGCCATCAGCAGCTTCGCGGCGTGCGGACCGAGGCCCGGCCGGGTCAGCAGCACCAGCGCCCTGGGACGGGCGCCCTCGAACCGGTCGATGCCGGCCTCACGGGCCGCCTCGAGCGTCGCCCGCACCTGCGCGCCCGCCCGCGCCGACGCCGACAGCAGGCCGTCGGCGTCGGTGTCGGACAGCCGACCGACGTCGTCGAGGAGCGTGTCGTCAACCGCCGAGCTCACTCGGGGGCCTCACCTGGCTCGTCGGCCGGTGGCTCGATCGCCTCGTCGAGCAGCAGCACCGGGATGCCGTCGGTCACCCGGTACTGCCGACGGCACGACGTGCACGTCAGCACGTCGGCCTCCGGGTCCGTCGGGCTCCCGACGGTCAGCGGCGCGTGATCGTCGGACGGGCACGCGAGGATCTCCAACAGCTGTGGGTCCAACTGGACAGCCAATGTCCCCAACCTCTCCTCAGGCACGGACGATCGCGAGCACCTCGTCGCGGATCGCCGTGACGGCGGCGGCGTCGGCCGCCTCGATGTTCAGACGCAGCAGCGGTTCGGTGTTCGACGGCCGGATGTTGAACCAGCCGCCGTCGGGCAGCTCGACGGTGAGACCGTCGAGCTCGTCGACGGTGACGCCGTCGCGGCCGGCGAACGACTCCTTGACCGCGGCCATCCGGCCGGCCTGGTCCTCGACCGTCGAGTTGATCTCGCCGGACGCGGCGTAGCGCGCGTACTCGGCGGTCAGCGTCGACAGCGGGCCGTCCTGCTCGCCGAGCGCGGCCAGCACGTGCAGCGCGGCCAGCATGCCGGTGTCGGCGTTCCAGAAGTCGCGGAAGTAGTAGTGCGCGGAGTGCTCGCCGCCGAAGATCGCGCCCGACTTCGCCATCTCGGCCTTGATGAACGAGTGGCCGACGCGGGTACGGACCGGCTTGCCGCCGTGCTCGGCGACGATCTCCGGCACGCCCTTGGACGTGATCAGGTTGTGGATGACCGTGCCGCCAGGGTCCTTCTTCAGCTCGCGCACGGCGACCAGCGCGGTGATCGCGCTCGGCGACACCGGTTCGCCGCGCTCGTCGACCACGAAGCAGCGGTCGGCGTCGCCGTCGAACGCGACTCCCGCGTCCGCGCCGACCTCGCGGACCTTGGCCTGCAGGTCGACGATGTTCTTCGGGTCCAGCGGGTTGGCCTCGTGGTTCGGGAAGCTGCCGTCCAGCTCGAAGTACATGGGGATGATCTCGATGGGCAGGCCGTCGAACACGGCCGGCACGGTGTGCCCACCCATGCCGTTGCCGGCGTCCACGACGATCTTCAGCGGCCTGCTTTTCGACAGGTCGACGAGCTTGTGCAGGTAGGCGACGTACTCGGTGAGCAGTTCCTGGGACGTCAGCTTGCCCGGCGTGGACGCGGTCGTCGGCGCACCCGTGTCCTGCTCGACCTCGTGCTGGATGTCGGCGAGGCCGGTGTCCTCCCCGACCGGTGCGGCGCCCGCGCGGCACAGCTTGATGCCGTTGTACTTGGCGGGGTTGTGGCTCGCGGTGAACATCGCGCCGGGCAGGTCGAGGCTGCCGGAGGCGAAGTACAGCATGTCGGTGCTGGCGAGGCCGATCATCGTGACGTCGACGCCCTCCTGCACGGCGCCGGTGGCGAACGCGCTGGCGAGGCCCGGCGAGGACGCCCGCATGTCGTGGCCGATCACGAGCCCGCTGCCGTTCGCGGCACGGACCTGACGGGCGAACGCCGCGCCGATGTCGCGGACGATGTCGGTGTCGAGCTGCTCGCCCACGATCCCGCGGATGTCGTAGGCCTTGAAGACGCCGGACAGGTCACGCACCAGTTGCTCCCCGAGAGGTCAGCCGAATTGCCTCCGGCGAGCCTACCGGCGGGCCCGTCAAGGGAGGGTAGGTCGGGGTACTACTCCGCGACCGGGTTGGGCAGCACGCGCAGGTGACCTCGGCGGCCGCCCGCGTTGCCGGCCGGCTCCGGCGGCTCGACGGGACGGTCCGGGCGACCCGCCTCGCGGACCGCCTCCGCGAGCGCGGTCAGGTCGTCGACCGTCGGCTCCGGCGCGGCGAACTCGCCGTCGTGCCGGACGACCTCCCAGCCGCGCGGGACCGTGAGACGCAGTGCGTGCTCCTCGCACAGGTCGTAGCTGTGCGGTTCGGAGTAGGTGGCGAGCGGGCCGACGACCGCGGTCGAGTCGGCGTACGCGTACGTCAGCGTCGCGACCGCCGGGTTGACGCACCCGGTTCGCGAACACTTCCGCACGCTTCGCACGATCGAGGACGATAGCGCGTCGCGGGGGTGAATGCCCCTGCGCCACACCGTGTTGAATGGGTCGGTTCTACGCGTCCCAGTAGGCTCAGACCTGTGACCTCGACGCGTGGCCGCGAACGGCGAAGGCGCCGGCCCAACCGGGACCGGCACGGCCGTGGCCTGCGCGGGTCGCTGTACCCGTCGACGCTGCCGGCCGCGTCGACGCGCGCCGAGCGCTTCGACGCGCTCGTGCTGGCCGCCCTCGAGCCGATCGAGGCCCGCTGGCGCACCGAGCTGACGAAGCTCGACATCGCGGTCGACGACGTACCGGAGGTCCGCCCCGACGACGACTCGGCCGAAGGCACGCTCACCGACGCCGGGGTGCCGCTCGCGCGGCTCGTCCCCGCTGGCGTCGACCGGCGCGGCCAGCCGACCAAGGCGCGGATCGTGTTGTTCCGGCGGCCGCTCGAAGCCAGGGCGCGCGACGGCGCCGACCTCGCGGACCTCGTGCACCACGTGTTGGTGGACCAGGTGGCGAACTACCTCGGCGTCGACCCGACCATCATCGACGGCGAAGGCTGACACCCGCGAGTCTCCCGTTCACGACCGGTGAGTTGCCCGTTCACGAACCGACCGCTCACCGGTTCTGAAACGGCGACTCGCGGGTTCTGAACGGGGGACTCGCGGGGTTACCTGGGGGTTCGGCTGGGGATTGCTGTTAGCAGGGTGAACAGGACCATTGCTGCTTGGGTCAGCAGTAGCACGCTGCGCAGTGCTGTTGGTTGTTCTACTCGGACCTCCGCCGCGCGGGTCGGGAGTGCCACGCCAACCAGGTGACCCCACGCGCGGACGATCGGCACCGGCCGGCCGTCGACCGTGGCCTGCCAACCCGGCTCCTCCTCCGCGGCGATCACGAGCAGCCGTCCAGCCGGCCCGTCCGACACCCGGACCGCCACCGACGGCGCCGCCGCCGCCACCGGGACGATCCCCGCCGCGCCGAGCGTCGTCGGCGGCTCGCCACCCGTCACGGCTCGACGCGCGAGCTCCGGGGACAGCAGCGTCACCTGCCCGGCCGCCGGCTGGAGCCGCAGGACCGGACGGCCGTCCGACGTGCGTGGCGCGTCGGCGACCAGGTCGCCGGCCGACTCCCGCAGCCGCGTCGCGACCTCCTCCGACGGCGGCACCACGAACAGCACCCCGGCCGCGGCCGCCGACGCGACGCCCAGCTTCGGGTCCGCGTTCAGCAGCTCGCTCAGCCCACGCACCCCCGCGCCGTCGTTCACGGGCGCCAGGTCGTCGTCGCCGAAGGCCGCGCTCCGGCCCGCGGTCATCCGGGGCACCTCGCCAAGCTCCAGCACCGAACGGCCCGTGTCGGCCAGCTCACGGACCAGCGTCGTCGCCAGTCGGGGCGGGCCGTCGTCCAGCGGACCGGCCCGGCCGGCGACCAACGCGCCCGTCGCGAGACCCAGCACACCGAGGACCCCGAGTACCGCGGCGGGCCGCACCCACGAGATCGCGGGGCCGCCGGTGCGACACACCCCGAGCAGCGCGTGCAGCAGGCCCCACCCGATCACGACGAGCCCCGGCCCGGCCCACCCGGCAACCTCGCGGCCGCCGGTGATCGGGGTGGCGCCCATCAGCCGGACCAGCACCACCGCGAGCCCGCCGAGCACCGCGAGCGCGAGCCCGGGGAACGCCGTGCGCCGAGGCCGGACCGCGATGCCGACGAACGCGAAGACGCCGACGACCAGCCCGACGATCGGCCACGCGCCCGGCCCGCCCGGGTCGAGGCTCAGCAGGTCCAGCATCGAAGAGACGGGCGCCGGCACGAGCGCGCCGATGCCGTGGACGACCACGCCGGGATGCTGGATCACGACCGCGGGCCACGGCAGCAGCAATGCCAGCGGCATCAGCACGAGCACGAACAACGCGGCGACCCGACGCTTGCCGGTGCCACGGTGGCCGGGCACGACCACGAACCCGGCGAGCGCGTACGCCAGCAGCAGCAGATGCACGAGCGGCGAGAACGCCCCGATGACGGCCAACCCGGCCGCGGACAGCGCGGCGGTGGACAGCCACGCGGCCGAGTTCGTGCGCGAGCGACCGAGCAGCGTCACGATTCCCGCGGTCACCGGCGGCAGCAGCAGGTGCGCGACGACGACGTCGAGCCGGCCCTGCGCGACGGCCGCGGTCGCCGGCGGCAGCAGCGCGTACGCCGCCGCGACGAGCGCGCGCACCCACCGGTGCACGGGCAGCCGCCGCGTCGCGACGTACGCGAGCAGCCCGGACAACGGCATGCTCCCGAGCAACAGCACGGCGACGGCCGCCTGCGGCCCGCCGACGGGCGCGAGCAACGCGCCGAGCCCGCCGATGACCGCGAGCGCGGCGGGCGCCGGCGCGGCCGTGCCGCCGGCGACCGGGTGCCACGTCGCGAGGTAGGTCGACCACGTGCCGGCGAGGTCGAGGGTCGGCAGCAACCGGCCGCCGGCGAGGTCGATGCCGAGCCGGCCCGCGTTGACGAACAACGCCGCCGCGAGCAGCCCGAGGAACAGCAGCACGGGCGGCGCGAGCAGCACCTGCCGCGCGAGCCGAGCCCGGTTCACCTGTACGAGCACGAGATCGGGCCGTGGCGCGGCGGACCCGTCGCGCGGCACCGGCGACGGACGTCTGCGCGGCGATGGCCGCAGCCCGTAGGGCAGTTCCACGTCCGGCACGGCAAGCGACACGGCGACCGACGTCGCGGGCTGGCGCAGTCCGGCCGGCCGCCGTGGACGGTCCGCCCCGGCGGGCAACGCGGTCGGCCCGATCGGGAGCCGAGCCGGCTCCCCGACGGCAGGCCCGACCGGCAACCACACCGCGTCGGTCTCCGGCAGCCTGCCGAGCACCGCGTCGGCCTGCAGCCTGCGCCGGACGAGACCGGTGACCGACGCGCGAACTCCGTTGCGCAGCCGCGTGAGCCGGGACGTGAACAACCCGCGCACGCCGCGGACCCGCACGGTCGCGCGGCGCAGCGTCCGCCCCTCGAGCAGCCCGGCCCGACCGCTCAACAGGTACCCGGCGGCCCGCAGCTCGGCCCGCGCCTCGACGAGCCTGCGCTGCATGCCGAACCCGAGCCCGCGCACGAGCGACAGCGCGACGAGCCGGGGCACCCCGATGAGGAACGACAGCAGCGAACAGTTCACGAGGAACGTCCGCACCCCCTGCGCGCGGTCGACCGCGTCGACCGACGTGCGCGGCGTGTCGACCCGACGCAGCCGCGTGGTCACCGCGCGGACGTGCCGCATGCGCGCGGCCGGCACGCACAGCACGACGCTGCCGGCGCGGTTCGCGCGCCAGCCGAAGTCGAGATCCTCACGCAGCAACGTGATCGCGGGGTCGAAGCCGCCGAGCCGCTCCCACAGCTCGCGGCGCACGAGCATGCCGGCGGAGGGCACCGCGAGCACTTCCGTGCTCTGCCGGTGCCCATGATCGTCGCCGGACGCGCCGAGTCGGCTCCAGTCGAGCTCGGCGGGCCCGATGCCGGTCTGCCGGTGGCCGGACGCGTCCGTGGACAAGCCAGCCTCGACGACCAGCCGAGGGTCGTCCCAGTCGAGCGCCAACGGCCCGAGCACACCGGCGGACGGTGACGCGTCGGCCGCCGAGAGCAGCGTGGCGAGACAGTCGGGGTCGGGCGCGCAGTCGTCGTGCAGCACCCAGATCCAGCCGCCGGGGTCGCCCCAGCGCTCGATGGCCGCCGACACGGCGTCCTGCACGGCCGCGGCGAAACCGGTTTCGCGGTCGCGGGTGAGCACGCCGTCGAGGACTCGGTCCTCGCCGCGTGCGGCGTCGCTCAGCAGACGTGGTGTCTCGTCGAGCGAACCCGTGTCGACCGCGAGCACGTGCCGTGGCCGAGGGGTGGCACGCCGCAACGCTCCCAACGCTGTCGGCAGCCACTCCTCGCCGTCATGGCAGACGAGTACCGCGAGCACCGGCGCGGTGCGCAGCACCGGGGTGGTTCCCCGAGAGCCGTAGCGAGACATTCGCACAAGATGCCACGAACGGCTCACCTTTTACCGTCAGACCACACGTTTCTTCAGCTTGCGCCGTTCCCGCTCGGACAGTCCGCCCCAGATCCCGAACCGCTCGTCGTGTCCGAGTGCGTACTCCAGGCACTCGGCACGGACCTCGCAGCCCTGACAGATGCGCTTGGCCTCCCGGGTGGACCCACCCTTCTCCGGGAAGAACGCCTCCGGATCCGTCTGCGCGCACAGCGCGCGTTCCTGCCACTCCTGTTCCTCGGAGTCGTCGAACAAGTCGGCGAGCACGCCCATCTCTTCGAACGGGCGGTCCCCCCACTCCACGACGCCACTCCCACTGGTCAGATCGTTCAGTTCGATTCCCTGCTGCATGACCCGTCCGCCTCCTCGCCTTTCGCGCTCCCCGGGTTGGCGGACACCACCCACCGCTTGCTCCATCGCGGTGAATGACATCGATGTGATTACACCCGTGTAGTGGCGGCGCGTCAAGCGAAGCACCCGGGTGGGTGATGCTCTATGGGGCAAACCGAAATAGGTCGACGAGATGCCGCAATATCAGGAAAAGAACGCACCCGCACAGCGAGCAGACACCCAACGTTGACACACTGGTGCCGTGCAGCGATCAGCGGTCCGACCATCGCCCGTGTTCCTCGCCATACTCGCCGTCGCCATCGCCGGCGGGTTCCTCGCCGCGTTCGGTGGGGAGGAGTCCGACATCTTCCGCGGCGGCGCCAACACGGCCGTCACCGCCGGGATCTTCTTCCTGGTGCTCGGCGGCTGGGGTGTCTCGCTGTGCCTGCACGAGTTCGGGCACGCGATCGTCGCCTACCGCGGCGGCGACCGCGAGGTGTACTTCAAGGGCTACCTGACGCTGGACCCCCGGCGCTACACCGATCCGGTGTTCAGCATCGTGTTGCCGCTGCTGCTCGTCGCGATCGGCGGCATCCCGCTGCCGGGCGGCGCGGTGTGGATCAACCACCACGCGTTGCGCAACAAGCGCGTCGAGTCGATGGTGTCGCTGGCCGGGCCGTTCTTCAACCTCGCGCTCGGCGTGCTGCTCATCGCCGCGATCGCGATCTTCAACCCGACGCTGTGGCTCGCGGTCGGTCTGTCGTTCCTCGCCTTCCTCCAGGTGATCGCGTTCGTGCTCAACATCCTGCCGATCCCGGGCCTGGACGGGTGGGGCGCGATCGAGCCGTACCTTTCGCCGGAGGCGCAGCGGTTCGGCCAGAAGGCGCGGCCGTGGGCGCCGCTGATCCTGTTCGCCTGCATCATCGGCCTGCCCGGCTTCAGCGCGATCTTCTTCGACGTGGCCAACGCGGTCTTCAGCCTGTTCGGCGGCGACCAGCTCATGTCCGACGTGGGGTACTCGACGTTCCTGTTCTGGCGCTGAGGCACGATTGCGACCGTGAAGGTCGTGGTGCTCGTCGGTGGCGTTGGTGGCGCGCGGTTCCTGCAGGGGGTGAAGCACGCGCTCGGGTTGCCGGGCGCCGAGGACCGACACGAGGTCACGGCGCTGGTGAACACCGGTGACGACGTGTGGCTGCACGGCCTGCGGATCTGTCCGGACCTGGACACGTGCATGTACACGCTCGGCGGCGGCATCGACACCGAACGCGGGTGGGGCCGGACCGGCGAGACGTGGACCGTCAAGGAGGAGTTGGCCGCCTACGACGCCGGCTCGGAGTGGTTCGGGCTCGGCGACAAGGACATCGCCACCCACCTGATCCGCACCCGCATGCTGCGTGCCGGCTACCCGTTGTCGCAGGTCACCGAGGCCCTGTGCGCACGCTGGCAGCCCGGCGTGCGGCTGCTGCCGATGACCGACGACCGGGTCGAGACCCACGTGGTGATCGACGACCCGGACACCGGCGAACGCTCGGCCGTGCACTTCCAGGAGTGGTGGATCCGGCACCGGGCCGCGCTGCCCGCGCACTCGATCATCCCGGTCGGCGCGGACGAGTCGACGCCCGCGCCGGGGGTGCTGGACGCGATCGCGACCGCCGACGTGGTGTTGCTCGCGCCGTCGAACCCGGTGGTGAGCGTCGGCACCGTGCTGTCGGTGCCCGGGGTGCGGACCGCGCTGGTGAAGACCGACGCGAAGATCGTCGGGATCTCCCCGATCGTGAACGACCGGCCGGTGCGCGGGATGGCCGACGCGTGCCTGACCGCGATCGGTGTCGAGACGACTGCCGAGGCGGTCGGCCGGCACTACGGCTCGCGCGCCCGGTCCGCGGCGGGACTCCTCGACGGCTGGCTCGTGCACACCGGCGACCCCGCGGCCGTGCCCGACGTCGAGGTGCGCGCGGTGCCGCTGTTCATGTCCGATGTGGACGCGACCGCCGCCATGGTCCGTGCCGCGTTCGAGCTGGCCGGGGTGTCCGTTGACTGATCACGCCGCGGCCGGGGAAATTCAGATCCTGCCGGTCGAGGGGCTGCCGGAGTTCCGTCCCGGCGACGACCTCACCGGCGCGATCGCCGAGCAGGCGCGCTGGCTCCGCTCCGGCGACATCGTCGTCGTCACCAGCAAGATCGTGTCCAAAGTGGAGGGTCGGCTGGTGCGCGTGCCCGCCGATCCGGAGGAGCGCGACCGGATCCGCAGGCGGCTGGTGTTCGAGGAGTCGGTGCGCATCATCGCCCGCAAGGAGCGGACGCTGATCACCGAGAACCACCTGGGAATCGTGCAGGCGGCGTCCGGGGTGGACGCGTCGAACGTGGCGACCGACGAGCTGGCGCTGCTGCCGGCGGACCCGGACGCGTCGGCGCTCGCGCTGCGGCGGGGACTGGCCGAGCGGCTCGGCGTCGAGGTGGCGGTCGTCGTCACCGACACGATGGGCCGCGCGTGGCGGATCGGGCAGACCGACGTCGCGATCGGCTCGTCGGGGCTCGAGGTGCTGCATCGTTACCGGGGGCAGATCGATCCACAGGGCAACGAGTTGGCCGTTACCGAGGTCGCCGTCGCCGACGAGGTCGCGGGTGCCGCGGACCTGGTGAAGGGCAAGCTCGGCGGGCTGCCGGTCGCGGTGGTGCGGGGCCTGACCGTCGGTTCGGACACCGCCAAGGCGCGCGACCTGGTGCGTCCGGTCGAGGAGGACCTGTTCCGGCTCGGCACCGAGGAGGCGCTCGCCCAGGGCCGGCGCGAGGCCGTGTTGATGCGTCGGTCGATCCGGTCGTTCTCGGACGAGCCGGTGTCTGCCGAGGCGTTGGAGCGTGCCGTGGTGGCCGCGCTGACCGCGCCGGCGCCGCACCACACGAGGCCCGTGCGGTTCGTGCACCTGGCCGACCGGTCGCGGCGCAAGCGGCTGCTCGACGAGATGCGGGCGAAGTGGCAGGCCGACCTGCGCGCCGACGGCCGTTCCGCAGAGCAGATCGCTCGCAGGGTGCGGCGCGGCGACCTGCTGTACGGGGCGACGGAGATCGTGTTGCCGTTCATGGTGTTGGACGGCGCGCACTCGTATCCGGACCCGCGCCGGTCGGGCGCCGAGCGAACGATGTTCACGATCGCGTCCGGCGGCGCAGTCCAGGGTCTGCTGGTGGCGCTGGCCGCCGAGGGGCTCGGGTCGTGCTGGGTGTCGTCGACGATCTTCTGTGCCGATCTGGTGCGGTCGGTGCTCGACCTGCCCGCCACGTGGGAGCCGCTCGGCGCGGTCGCGGTCGGACATCCCGCCGACGGACCGCTGGCGCCGCGCCAGGTCGGGGACGTCGACGAGCGGTTCGTGCGGCTGTGAGCCTGCACGCCGACGCCGTCGCCACTCTTCTTGACTGGCGGCCGGCTGTGCCCGGTCAGCGGTCGCTGCGGGAGGCGTTCCTGGGGTTCCTGGCGGCGCGGCCGGACGCGTGCGCGCGGTCGTGCGAGCCGGGGCACATCACGGCGTCGGCGGTGGTGCTGTCGTCGGATGGTTCGGAGGTGCTGCTCACACTGCACCCCCGCGTCGGCGCGTGGCTCCAGCTTGGCGGCCACTGCGAGGCGACCGACGAGACGCTGGCTGGCGCGGCCCTGCGGGAAGCATCCGAGGAGTCGGGCATCGACGGCCTGACCATCTCGCGCGCGCCCGTACACATCGACGTGCACCCGATCACGTGCTCACTCGGCGTGCCGACACGACACTTCGACGTGCGTTTCGTGGTGCGCGCGCCTGCTGGGGCTCGCCCCGTGCGCAGCGCGGAGTCCCTGGATCTGCGGTGGTGGCCGGTGGACGGACTGCCCGACGACCCGACCGGCGCCTCCGGCCTGGAGGAGATGCTGTCCGCAGCGGTGTGACTCGGCATGGGTCTGTTCTGCCGTGAAGGACCCCTTCAGGGCGTTGAGTGCTGCTGTTGGCGAAGTCGTACGGTGGCCGGCGGTGCACGCCTCGAAAGGCCCGTATGAGACGTTGAGCGTCCCGAACGCGTCTTTCGGGACATGGCCACTGCCCGGAACGCGCTGTTCGGGACAGTGGCCGTCTCCCGAACGGACCGCCAGCGAGCCGCGTAGTTCGCCAATGGCATCGTTGAGTGTCCTGCGGGCCGGGCGGTCTCAAGTCGAGTAGTGGCTGCATCGCGAGTTCACGTCGCGAAGGACGCTTTTGTGACAGTGACGATGCCCTGAAGGTGACCTTCAGGGCGTTGAGCGCCCCGAAGGGGCCCTTCGGGGCATCGGACGACGTCCCATATGAGCCCTTCGCGTGGCCGAGGCGTTGGGGTATGCCGTGAAGGACCCTTCACGGCGCCCAACGATGCTGTTGGTGAGTTCGTACGGTGGCCGGCGGTGCATGCTTCGAGAGGCGTGTTTGAGACGTCGTCGATGCCTCGAAAGGTCCGTAGGAGACGTTGAGCGTCCCGAACGCGTCTTTCGGGACAGCCACTGTCCGGGACGCGCCGTTCGGGACACCGACCGTCTCCCGAACGGGGCCGCCAGGCAGCGAGCCGCGCAGTTCGCCAACAGCATCGTTGAGTGCCGTGAAGGGGTCCTTCACGGCATCGGCGACGTCCCATATGAGCCCCTCGCGAACCGACTTCGCCGAAAGCCCCGCGCGCGATGCATCCCCCACCCGATCCCGGGGCAACGCCGCTTACTTAAAGGAGGTTTCCAGGTCGGAGGCGGTTTGAAGAGTGTCCGAGGGACTATTCGTCACGCTCCGTCGCAATCGCCACCTGCGGAGACAGGCGACTACCTGCTGAAACTGTCCACAATAGACGGTTGTCTAAGCCGGTTCGGCGCCGTGGAGGTGCGACACGTCGCCGCTGACCAGCCAAAATGTTAAGTAAGTGGCATTGATCCCGGGGGCGGCCCAGTGCCCAGTTTACCGGCACCCCCCGACAGAACAGGGGAAGTCGATCTTGCCTGTGGACAACTCGGCCGGTTGTGGATAACTGCCTTGGCCGGCCGCTGAGTCGCGCGGATCCGGTCCCGCTCCGATCAACCGGTGTGACGAAAGTTGAACGTGACGTGTGGCACATGTAGACATACGCTGGGTTCATGACCACGCCCGCGCTGCCTAGCTATGTGTCCGGCACGTCGGAGAAGCCGCTGCTCGGGGACACGATCGGCGACAACCTCGATCGCACGGTCGCCGCGTTCGGTGATCGGGACGCGCTGGTCGAGTGCGCGTCCGGGCGGCGCTGGACGTACCGGGAGCTGGCTGACGAGGTCAACGCCGCGGCGCTCGGCCTCGTCGACCTCGGTGTCGGGAAGGGCGATCGCGTCGGGATCTGGGCGCCGAACTGCGCGGAGTGGACCTTCACGCAGTACGCGACGGCGAAGATCGGCGCCATCCTCGTGAACATCAACCCGGCCTACCGGGTCCACGAGCTGAAGTACGTGCTCAACCAGGCCGGCATCCGGACCCTGGTGGCGGCGCCGAGTTTCAAGACGTCCGACTACGCGGCCATGATCGAGGAAGTGCGTGGCGACTGTCCCGCGCTCGAGGACGTGTTGCTGATCGGCCGCGAGGAGTGGACGTCGCTGCTCTCGATCGGGCGCGGCGGCTCCGCGGCGCACCTGGCGGAGCTGCAGGCGGAGCTGTCGGCCGACGACCCGATCAACATCCAGTACACGTCGGGCACCACGGGGTTCCCCAAGGGCGCGACGTTGTCGCACCACAACATTCTCAACAACGGCTTCTTCGTCGGCGAGCTGTGCAACTACACGGAGGCCGACCGGGTCTGCATCCCCGTTCCCTTCTACCACTGCTTCGGCATGGTGATGGGCAACCTGGCGGCGACCTCACACGGTTGCTGCATGGTGATTCCCGCGCCGGCGTTCGATCCCGCGCTCACGCTGGCCGCCGTCGCCGACGAGAAGTGCACGTCGTTGTACGGCGTGCCGACGATGTTCATCGCGGAGCTGGCCGACGCGAGCTTCGACACGCACGACCTGTCCACGCTGCGCACCGGGATCATGGCCGGTTCGCCGTGCCCGGTCGAGGTGATGAAGCAGGTCATCGAGCGCATGGGCATGTCGGAGGTCACCATCTGCTACGGCATGACGGAGACGTCCCCGGTGTCGACCCAGACCCGCGCCGACGACTCGGTCGACCGGCGAGTGTCCACTGTGGGCAGAGTGCACCCGCACCTCGAGGTCAAGGTGGTGGCCCCCGAAACGGGGCGCACCGTGGACCGCGGCACGCCCGGCGAGTTCTGCACCCGCGGCTACTCGGTGATGCTCGGCTACTGGGCGCAGGACGATAAAACCGCTGAGGCCATTGACAAAGCGCGCTGGATGCACACCGGCGACCTCGCCGTCATGGACGAAGAGGGCTACCTGAACATCACCGGCCGCATCAAGGACATGGTCATCCGGGGCGGCGAGAACGTGTACCCGCGCGAGATCGAGGAGTTCCTGTACACGCACCCGGATGTGTTGGACGCACAGGTGATCGGCGTGCCGGACGCGCGGTACGGCGAGGAGCTGATGGTGTGGGTCCGCATGCGCGAAGGCGCGACCCCGCTCACGGACGAGTCCCTGCGTGAGTTCTGCACGGGAAAGCTGGCGCACTACAAGATCCCGCGGTACGTCCACATCGTCGACGAGTTCCCGATGACGGTCACGGGCAAGATCCGCAAGGTCGAGATGCGCGAGGTGTCGGTCCAACTGCTGGGCCTGGAAGGCGCGGCAGCGGCCAAACACGCATAGCGCCCGCGTGTCCAACGCTCAGACCCCGCGTGTCCAACACTCACGACACCCGAGTTCAACATTCGCGAGCAACGCACTCGACCGCCGCGGCGCTGGCACGACCGCGTCCGCCGGCGGCATAACCGGCTACCCCCTTGGCGCTCAGGTGGCCTAGGCTGGCGTAACGCGTCCTGGGTACGCCCTTGGGCGCGTTCATTTGTGTGTGGAGGTGACCGTTGTGCCGACCGGAAAGGTCAAGTGGTACGACTCGGAGAAGGGCTTCGGGTTCGTCACACAGGACGGGGGCGAAGACGTCTACGTCCGTAATTCCGCCCTGCCGGCCGGGGTGCCCGGCCTGAAAGCCGGTCAACGCATCGAGTTCGGTGTGGCCGACGGTCGTCGGGGGCCGCAGGCGCTGTCCGTGCGGCTGCTCGATCCGCCGCCGTCGATCGTGGAGGCCCGCCGCCGCCCGGCCGAGGAGCTGCATGGCCTCATCGAGGACATGATCAAGCTGCTCGAGCTGAAGGTCCAGCCGGACCTGCGCCGGGGCCGCTACCCGGAGCGCAAGCAGGTCAAGGTGGTCGCCGATGTCGTCCGAGCGGTCGCCCGCGAGCTGGATCCGTAAAAGGGGTCCGACAAAAGGGGTCCGGCCGGCCTTAGGCCGTCACCTGTAGCGACCACGCTGCGCGCGTGACGGCCTCGGGTCCGGCGTCGCCCTGTACGAGGACGCCGCCGGCCTGCTTGACCTCCACGGTCTGTAGCTGGTCGCCGGCGCCGGGCGGGAGCGCCTCGAACGTCGTCTCCTTGCCGGGCGCGAACGTGGCGACCGTCTCCGGCTGCTTCTGCTCGCCCGCCGCGGTGACGTACTGGATGACGACCGACCACGGGGTGTCGGCGACCTCGCGCGGCACGGTCACCCGCACGGCCGTCCCCGGCGGCACGGGCAGCTTGAGCATCGCGCCGTTGTCGCGGCGGCAGTCCTCGACCTTGACGTCGCAGTACAGGAACGGCTTCGCGGCGACCTTTTTCGCCGCGATCGTGAAGTCGACGCGCGGCGGCGGCGGGGGCGGGTCCGGGGCGGACGAACACCCCGCGAGCACGAGGACACCCAGCAGGGCGGCGAAGAGACGCGGCACGGCCACGAGACTACGTGCGATCGGAGCCTTCCCGGAACGCGGCCTGCTGCGGTCCGGACGGCGTCCGCCACGGGCGCACCGGCCGGTGGCCGCCGAAGCCCGGCAGGAGCGACTGGCCCTTGCGGGTCAGCATGGTCTGCACGAGGCCGAACGCGAGCAGGAGCGAGATCACCAGGAAGCCGAGCCAGAACGTCGGGGGCAGTAAAACGCCGAGCGCGCCGCCGAAGACCCACGCCAGCTGCAGCACGGTCTCCGACCGCCCGAACGCCGACGCCCGCGACTCCTCCGGCAGGTCGTCCTGGATGACCGCGTCGAGGCTGTTCTTCGCGAGCGCGCTCGCGGTGGCGCCGACCAGCGCGACGATCGCGGCCGTGGCGATGCCCTGGAGCAGCATCGCGACCACCGTCGAGGCGAGGCAGCCCGCGATGCAGCCGATCATCATCTGCTCCGGGTGCCCGATGTTCATCCGCGCACCGATCCCGTTGCCGAGGAAGCTGCCGGCGCCCGCCGCGGCCGCGATGACGCCGAGCAGCAACAACTGCTGGAACGCGTGCCCTTCGGTCTGCGCCCGCACGGCGAACGCCGCGAACATCATCAGGAAGCCGGTCAGCACCCGGATGGTCGCGTTGCCCGACAACGCGACTACCACATGTCGGCCCATCGGCTGCCGTTTGGGTTTCTCCGGGTTGGCCGACAGCGACGCGGGCACCTCGCCCTCTGTCACCTCGACCCACGCCGGGATCCGCATGCCCTGCACGGCGCCGACGACACAGATGGCCGCCGTGAACCACAGCGCGCCTGGCGAGCCGAACAGCTGCAGGACCAACACGGCGACCGCGCCGAACGCCGCGCCGCCGGCGAGACCGAACACCGTGAGCCGTGCGTTCGTCTTGGCCAGCGTGATGTCCGGTGGCACCACTCTCGGCGTGACCGCCGCCTTCAGCACCGTGAACGACTTGGACAGCACCATCTTCGCGAGCGCGGCGGGATAGAGCAGCCAGATGTCGAAGTTGGTGGCCATGACGAGGCACGCGAGCGCCTGACCGACCGACGTCGCGCACATCGCGAGGCGCCTGCCACGCTGGATCCGGTCGAGCATCGGCCCGATCACCGGCGCCAGCAACGCGAACGGCGCCACCGTGATCAGCAGGTAGAGCGCGACCTTGCCCTTGGACGAGTCGGCACTCGCGGCGGAGAAGAACAGCGTGTTCGCGAGCGCGACGGCCATGGCCGCGTCGCTCGCGTAGTTGAGCATCGTCGCGTAGGTCAGCGCGGTCAGGCCGGACTTGTCGGCCCCGTCGGCGTTCGCGGCACGCCGGAACGCGGCGACCGCGTTGCTCGTAAGCTGCTTACCGCGGATCGCGGCGACGCGGGTGACGGTCAGCTTCTTGGGGAAGCCGGGCCCGGCCGGACCGGTCGGCCCGGCGGGCGCAGCGGTCGTCGGCTGCGGCTCGGGTGGGGCCGCCTGCCGCACCTCGCGCGGGCCGTCGTAGTCGGGCTCGTAGCCGTCGGGACCGTAGGTCTCCGGCGGGGCGCCGTCGTACTCGTAGTCCATGGGCCGCGTCTGCGGCACGGGCGGCAGGTGCCGGCGCGGCGGCGGCACGTCCCGCCAGTTCCGGCCGGCGGGCGGCGGTGGCGGCGGTTGCTGCGGCGGCGGCTGGCGCCGGACCGGACGCGTCTTGCGCAGGTCCTCGGCCGGGTAGCGGCTCGCGGCCGGGATGGCGCCCGTCAACGGTTCTTCGCGGGGTCCGGCGGCCGGGATCGCGTTGGTCGGCGGCTCCTCGCGGGGGCCGGCCGGCGGCTGGAACCGCGTCGGCGCGGGCGGCGGCTGCTGGGCGAATCGCGTCGGCTCCGGCGGCGCGGCCGGCCGCCAGCTCTGCTGCTGCCTCGTCCAGCTACGGCGACGCTTCTTGCCGGAGCCACCGCGGCCGCTTCGGCCGTCGGGCTCCTGCTCACCGGAACCGGAACGAATCACGCTTTCCATCCTGCCGTACGTCGCGACGTCTTTCAGCAAAGACGGGCTCACTCGGTCAGGGGATCCCCCATCAGGCTACGGACTTGAGGTGACGAACCTCACCCGGAACATCGACGGCCACAACTTGCCGGTTACCAGGAACTCGTTGGTGCCCGGCACAGCGGCGATCCCGTTGAGCACGTCGGCGCCCGCGCGGTCGGTCGCCGGCAGCAGCCCCGACAGGTCGATGGTGGCGTTGACGTGGCCGGACGCCGGGTCGATGCGGACGATCTCGTCGGTCTGCCAGACGTTGGCGTAGACGAGGACGCGGCCGTCCTGGTCGTGCACGCACTCCAGCTCGTTCAGCTTGGTGACGGGCTCGCCGCGGTCGTCGGTGACGCGCACGTCACCTTCCTCGGTGAAGGTGGCCGGGTCGCGGAAGGTCAGCCGATCGGTGCCATCGCTCATGATCAGCCGGTTGGAGGCCGGGTCGTGGCACAGCCCCCAGCCCTCGCCGTCGTACTGGACGCGGCCGCGCTCTGCGAACGTGGCGCGGTCCCGGCGGATCGCGATGCCGTCCTGCCAGGTGATCTGCCAGATGGTGTCGTCGGCGACCGTGATGCCCTCGCCGAACAGGTCGGCGGGCAGCGGCGTGACGTGTTCGACCACGCCGGTCGCGGGGTCGACCGCGCGCATCGTCGACTTACCCTCGAGGCCGGTGCCCTCGTAGAGGACGCCGTCGACCAGCTCGAGGCCCTGCGTGAAGGCCTCGGGGTCGTGCGGGATCGTCGCCAGTACGTCCACGCGCAGTACGGCGGACGGCCGGGTGGTGGGTGTGGTGCCGGCGGGTGTGGCCGAGCAACCGGTGAGCAGAAGAACGCCTGCGACAGCGAGAAGAGCCCTCACGGGACCAGCCTTGCACGACCGCCGTCCGGGGCCGCGCGCCGGTGGGGCACAATCGTCTGCGATGAGCGTGCCGAAGTCTGACCTGAACGACCCCGCCTTGGCGACGGAGGTCGACCTTGCGCGTACCGCCGCGCAGGAGGAGGCCGGCGACGAGCAGGTTGGGGTCTACGTCGAGTGCCACGTCGAGGACGAGACGGCGGTGACCCACTATTTCGAGGCCGACAAGGCCGGCTACGGCGGTTGGCGTTGGGCCGTCTCCGTGACGTCCGGCGGCCCCGACACCGATGTGACCGTCAGCGAGGTCGTCCTGTTACCAGGGCCGACGGCGCTGGTCGCGCCCGAGTGGGTGCCGTGGCAGGACCGCGTGCAGGCCGGCGACCTCGGTGTCGGCGACCTGCTGCCCACCTCGCCGGACGACCCCCGCCTCGTGCCGGCGTACCTGGAGTCGGACGATCCGGCCGTGGAAGAGGTCGCGCTCGAGACGGGCCTCGGCCGCGTACGCGTGATGGCTCGCCCCGCACGTCTCGACGCCGCGACGAGGTGGCAGCTCAGCGACTTCGGCCCCCGGTCGGACATGGCGCGCAGCGCCCCCGGCCACTGCGGCACCTGTGGCTTCTACCTGCCGCTCGCCGGGTCGCTGCGGGCGTCCTTCGGCACTTGCGGCAACGAGATCTCCCCGGCCGACGGCCACGTCGTCCACACCGAGTACGGCTGCGGCGCGCACTCCGAGGCCGAGGTCGAGCAGATTTCCCCGGTCCTGGTGGCAGACCTCATCTACGACGACGCCCTTCTTGACGTGGAGCCGCTCGTCGTGGTGGACGAGCTTCCGCCGGACTCACCCGCGGCCGCGGGTGCGGTCGCGGTGGATGACGACGCCGCGGCCTCGGTTGTCGAAGAGACCGCCACCGAGCCGGCCACCTCGGCTGCCGAAGACGCAAGCGCCGAGTCGGCATCGCAGCCCGAGGCCGCTGTCGAAGCAGCGAACGTTGCCGAGGTGACGCCGTCGACCGAGGCCGCCACCGAGCCGGCCGCCCCGTCCTCTGAGGCGAGCACTATCGCGTCGGCCGCTGCGGAAGCGGCGCCGGCTACCCCGGCCGCTGACCAGGCGGTCGCTGCCGAGCCGGCCTCGCCGTCCGAGTCTGCCGCGGCCTCGGTCGCGGAGCCTGAGTCCGCTCCCACGAACGTGGAGCCGGCTGCCGAAGCGGCGACTGTTGCCGTGGTGCCGTCGTCGACCACTGCGGCTGCTGAGTCGGCGACTGCGGTCGTCGAAGAGGCGAGTGCTACCGAGTCGGCCCCGCAATCCGAGTCCGCTCCCGCCAAGGTGGAGCCGGCTGCCGAAGCGGCGACTGTCGCCGTGGTGCTGTCGTCGGCCGAGCCGGCTACCGCGGCTGCCGAGTCGGTCACTCCGGTCGTCGAAGAGGCGAGCGCTACCGAGTCGGCCCCGCCATCCGAGTCTGCTGCCGCGACCGCCTCCGCGAGCGCGGTCGCGGAGGTCGAGTCCGGCCCCGAGGTGTCGCCGTCGGCCGAGCCGGCTACCGTGGCCGCCGAGTCGGCTGCCCCGGTCGTCGAAGAGGCAGGCGTTGCCGACGTGGCAACCCCGCCCGCCGCCACCGAGCCGACCACCTCGGTCACCGAAGAGCCGGCCATCCCGGAGCCGATCAGCGCGGTCCCGGGCGTCACCGAACTTCCCGCCGAAGAGCCGGCCACCGCGACTCTCGTGGTCGAGGACGCCGCATCGCCGTCGGAGTCCGAGCCTCTCGGGGCGGCTGGTTCGGGGTGGGTCGCCGCCGCGGCGCCGACCGCCGGTGCGAGCGCGCCCGCTGCCGAGACGGCCGCGCCGGACACCGCCGCCGCGCACACCACCACGCGCCCAGCCACCACCGATCCCGTCACCCCGTGGTCGCCGAGTGTCGGCACGCCCGACGCCGAGGTCGCACCCGCTTCCGAGTCGCCGGCCGCGATCGAGCCTGTCGTCACCGCCGAGACTCATCTCTCGGATGACGACGACGCGGGTGAGTGATCCGTTCGGCACCGCCGGGCTCCGCGAGTCGGTGCTTGCTTCGTGGCGGTCCTCGCCGACCCGGTTTCGGGAGGACGCCAACTCCGAGGAAGACCTTGTCCTCGGCGGGTACCGGGACCGGCTGTTCATCGAGCTCGCGCAGAACGCCGCCGACGCCGCAGGGCGGGACGGCGTCCTCCGCGTGTCCATTGTGGACAACGAGCTCCGGGTCGCCAACACCGGGGAGTCGCTGACCACCGACGGTGTCGCCGCGCTCGCGTCACTGCGTGCTTCCGCCAAACAGCAGGGAGTTGGCCGCTTCGGGGTCGGGTTCGCCGCCGTGCTGACAGTCTCCGACGCGCCGCGGTTCCTGTCCACGACCGGCGGCGTCGAGTTCAACGCCGGGCGCACTCGTGCCGAGCTCGGGCCGGAGCCCACCGGGCGCGTCCCCGTGCTCCGGCTCGTCTGGCCCACCGAGGACCAGCCGCCGCAAGGGTTTGCCACCGAGGTCCGGCTGCCGCTGCGCGACGGCGTGGACGCCTCGGCGCTGCTGAAGGAGTTCGCCGAGCAGGCGGTCGATGTCCTGCTCTCCCTCGACGGCCTCACCCGCATCGAGATCGGCGACGACGTCTGGCGCCGCGAGACCGCCAACGGCTGGACCGACGCCTGGCAGGACATCCACGGCCCCAACGGAACCAGCCACTGGGTCATCGTCCGCGACCACGGCGACCTGCCCGCCGATGCTGACCTCGGCGCCGAAGCGCGTCCACAGTGGACGGTTTGTTGGGCGCTCCGCGTCGACGAAGTACGTCGCCCGGTGCCACTCGGCGAGGACGTCCTCCACGCGCCGACCCCCACCGACGAACGGCTTTCGCTGCCGGCTCGGCTGATTGCCACGTTGCCCGTCGAGCCGTCCCGCCGCCGCGTGCGGCCGGGAGCGGCGACCGACCACGTGCTCGCCGCGGCCGCGCGCACCTATGTCGAACTGGTCGGGTACTTCGCTGACACGAACCGGCCGGCAATCGTGCCACTGCCCCGGTTCCCACTGTCCGAAGTGGACGAGAAGCTCCGAGCGCTCGTGCTCGACCGGCTGCGCACCACTCCCTGGCTCGCCCCGGCGCTCGACTCCCGCATGCTGGCTCCCGCCGAGGCGCGCCTGCTGCCGGTCGCCAGCTTCGAGCTGGCCGACTCGGTCGCCACGTACATCCCCGGCCTGGCCGCCGCCGAGCTGGCCGCGCCGGAGCACGCGGCGGCGTTCGCCGCGCTAGACACCGTCCGCTTGCGACTGTCCGATGTGGTCGATGCGGTCACCGGAACCCGCCGCCCGCCAACGAAATGGCGTCTGCTCTACGCGGCGCTGGCCAAGATCGTCGACAACGACCCGTCCGCGCGGGAGGAGCTGGGCGCGCTGCCGGTCCCGCTCGTCGACGGCCGCACCATCCCCGGTCCTCGCGGCACGTTGATCGTCGACACTGAACTGTCCGATGTGGACGGTCTGAACGTCGTCCATCCGGACGCGGTCCACCCGCTCCTCGAGCGGCTCGGCGCCCGGCGCGGTGGGGCGAGTGAGCTGTTGGAGTCGATGTCGGCACGGGTGGCGCACAGTCTTGACGACGCGGAGTCCGGTTTGGACACTGCCGGGCTCGCGAACACCGTGCTGCGCCTGGTGAACGATGCCGGCGTACGTGCGGGGGAGCTGTCATGGCTCGGCGCGCTCGCCCTGCGCGACGCTGACGGCGAGTGGCGGCGGGCCGACGAGCTGGCGCTGCCCGGATCACGTTTCCTCGAGCTCCTCGACGACGACACCCCGCTCGGCGCGCTCGCGGCCGACGTCGCAGAACAGTGGCCGGCGCACGTGCTCGCCGC
>Ga0193716_1000495_pt1 | contig 23757 bp, 17 predicted proteins | sample U2c1metaG_FD_145901 | JGI IMG/M metagenome (GOLD analysis project Ga0193716, IMG submission 145901) | Soil microbial communities from a riparian zone of the East river system, Colorado, United States - U2c1 | ecosystem: Environmental > Terrestrial > Soil > Riparian zone | place: USA: East River...
AAAGCATTGGTAGCAGGAATAAAGTCAAGAAAGTCGCTATCAGCAATCCGCCAATTACCACCGTTGCCAGGGGTCGCTGGACTTCCGCTCCGGCCCCGTTGCTCAGCGCCATCGGTAAGAATCCTAGGGACGCGACGAATGCCGTCATCAGCACCGGTCGCAGCCGGGTTGTTGTTCCCTGTACGACGATCTTTCGCAGATCGGTTTCCCCTTCCTTTTTCAGCCGGTTGAACTCGGCGATGAGTACGATCCCGTTCAGGACCGCGACTCCGAATAACGCGATAAACCCAACTCCCGCCGAAATGCCGAAAGGCATGCCCCGGATGGCCAGCGCGAAAATCCCTCCAATGGCTGAAAGCGGGATGGCTGAGTAGATCAGCAGCCCTTGCCGGACTGATCGAAAGGCGAAATAGAGCAGGAGAAAGATCAGCGTCAGTGATACCGGCACCGCTATGGATAGGCGCTTTTTTGCCGCTTCCAAATTCTCAAAAGCGCCGCCATAGGTAATATGATAACCCGGTGGTAGCTTCAGCTCCTGCGTGACTTTTTGTTGCAATTCCCTGACCATACTTTGCACATCCCGGCCCCGCACGTTAAATCCCACGATGATCCTGCGCTGGGCATCCTCCCGCTGGATCTGGTTCGGCCCATCCTGTATTTCTACCTTTGCTACCGCCGATAGGGGAATTTGCTGACCCTGCGACGTAGGGATCAACAAATTTTGTACATCAGCCAGGTCCTTCCGCTGCTCCCCGCTCAGGCGAACTACCAGGTCAAACCGCTTTTCCTCCTCATACACCAGCCCGCTGCTCTCCCCCGCAAAAGCCATATTGATCACTTTATTGACGTCCGAGATAGTCAACCCGTACTGAGCTATCGCCAGCCGGTTATATTGAATCACGATCTGCGGCATACCCGTCACCGCCTCCACATAGAGGCCGCTGCTTCCTTTTACTGTATTGCTGATCTCCCCCAGCTTCTGAGCGAAGCGGGCAAGGGTATCCAGGTTTTCACCGAATATTTTGCAGACCACATCTTGCCGGGCACCCGTCATCAATTCATTAAAGCGCATCTGTACCGGATACTGGAATCCAAAGGTCACGCCGGGAATCGCTTCCAGTTCCTTGCTCATTTTGGCCTCCAGCTCCGGGAAAGAGCGGGCGGAGGTCCACTTGCTCTTATCCTTCAGGATCACCATCATATCGCTGGCATCTATCGGCATCGGGTCAGTCGGAATTTCGCTGCTGCCCGTCTTCCCGACGATCTTCTCCACCTCCGGAAATTTGGCCAGCAGAATTTTAGATGCCTTCGATACCGCCTCGATCGACATATTGAGATTACTGCCCGTCAATACGCGCGTTTCCACCGCATAATCCCCCTCTTCCAGCGAAGGGATAAACTCTCCACCAAGACGTGTTAACACAAACACCGCCACCGCGAACAGAATGATCACGGCCGCGATTGTTAGTTTTGAAAAGCGCAGCATTCGTTGTAAGGTTCGCTGAAAAGAATTTTCCAACCGCGTGACCATTCTTTCAGAAAAGGTAGGCTGGTGTTTTATCTTCTTGCTCAGCACAAGGGCGCTCATCATGGGAATATAGGTCAGCGAAAGAATAAAGGCACCCAACAATGCAAAAGCTACCGTCTGCGCCATCGGCTTAAACATCTTCCCTTCAATTCCCTGTAAGCTGAAGATCGGCAAATACACGACCAGGATGATTATTTGCCCGAACACGGCGCTACTCATCATCCGTTCTGCCGCCTGTTTTACCTCTCCGTCCATCTGCCCCTGGTCCAGCCGGTCGATATGAGCGAACTCCTTACTGTGGGTAAAACGGTGCATTACCGCCTCCACGATAATTACCGCACCGTCTACGATCAATCCGAAATCCAGGGCCCCAAGGCTCATTAGATTGCCGCTGACCCCGAACAGGTTCATCATAATGATCGCAAAGAGCATCGATAAGGGAATGATCGATGCTACAAGAAAGCCTGCGCGGAAATTCCCTAAAAAGACTACCAGGACGAACACCACAATCAGCGCTCCCTCCATCAGGTTTCTTTCCACCGTGATGATGGCCCCATTCACCATTTTGGTTCGGTCCAGGAAGGCGTCGATGATCAGCCCTTCCGGAAGTGTTTTCTGGATTTGAGCAATCCGTTCCTTTACGTTTTTGATCACCTCATTGCTGTTCGCTCCTTTTAGCATCATTACGACCGCACCGGACACCTGTTCTTTCCCATCATAGGTCATCGCGCCGTAAGGGGTCGCATGGCCAAGGCGCACATCCGCCACGTCCTTTATCATCAGCGGTGCCCCATTGGAGAGGTTCTTTACGATTATATTCTGAATATCCACCGAACTGCCAACCAATCCTTCGCTTCGGATAAACAGGACCGTCGGTCCTTTTTCAATATAAGCGCCGCCTGTATTCTGATTATTATTTTGCAGCGCCGCAAAGACATCATTGATCGTTACTCCGCTGGCTTTCAACTTCGCCGGGTCCACCGCGATTTCGTACTGCTTCAGGAAGCCCCCGAAACTCGCCACATCCGCCACTCCTTTCACCCCTAACAGTTGTCTCCGAACGATCCAGTCCTGGATCGTCCGAAGGTCCATTTCGGTGTATTTATTCTCGTAACCTGCTTTCGGGCGCACGGCATATTGATATATCTCTCCTAGCCCTGTTGTCACCGGTGCGAGTATTGGTGTCCCAAAGGCTTTGGGAATCTGGTCCTGTGTCTGCTGGAGACGCTCCGTCACCTGCTGACGGGCCCAATAAACGTCAACGCCCTCATCAAAAACGATCGTAACTACTGACAAACCAAATCGGGAAAAGCTCCGGATCTGCTTTAAACCTGGAATATTGCTGTTCACCTGTTCGATAGGGAAGGTGATCAGCCGTTCGACGTCGGGCGCGCCCAGGGCCGGGGTGATCGTAATCACCTGTACCTGGTTATCAGTAATGTCCGGCACCGCATCTATCGGTAGCCGCGACACCTCGTACACTCCATACCCGATCAGCCCCAAAATAAATAGTCCAATAATGAGCTTGTTCTGTATAGAAAACTCAATAATCCTGTTGAGCATAACATGAATTGTCAAATCAAAAAAGAGGGAAACGTGCCTGACAGTCAGCAGGCTAACTGCAGACTAAGCACGAAAAACAATAAAGAGGAAGTATCCCAGGTGGGGGGGTATATAGTATCCAAGGTAGCCCAATATGGGCACTTTTACACCTGGAAAAAATTAGCAGGAAGGCGGACCGCGATAAGATAATTGTCGATTGGCAAAAAAGTCTGGAGGACTTTCATCAGCCGGCAGCGGCGCAATCTGTTTGAATGATACGACCGGAATTCCAATCTCAAAGGACAGCACTGGTGGTAATGAGCAGACTACGGGGCCTGCCATATGAACGTCTAAAAAATGTTCATTGACAAAACTATGGTCGATGGAATGATGAGCATCAAATCCATCGCTCTCTTCGTGATCGTGGTCGTCATCGTGGTGATGGACGGCGGACTCGACTTCGGCCGGGTAATGGTGATGATGTGGGGTAAGGCCATGCGCAAGTACAATGATACCCGCGATGATCAACAGCCACTTTTTACACCATAATTGCATGGAATAAAGATATAGATTTTTAGTTACTAACCTGGAAATCATCAATATTCGATGTCCCCTACATTGGTGCCAATAACTAGACTAGTCGGTTGGAACCTTCAAGATTACCGTGAATTTAATAAATTTGTTGGATAGGCTTTACATAACCGCTCAAATGTTCTCCATCGAAAAGGCGGCGAACAGACGGCGAATGCAAGCATAACTAATTGAAATACATAGCTGTTTGGAATCTCATCCCGCGATTCCAAACAGAGAATAAAATGAGCGGTTTTCCCCGAGCAAAGCGAGGTCCCTTACGGGGGTTATTTAATCATATCTAGCCGACTGGCAACATCTACCAAGCCTTCTTTCCTCATTAAAATGTCGAAAAAAACCTAATTTTGAATCATTATAAACCGGTGAACTATCCGGTGAACTACGTTCCAATTGTTATTTGAAATCCACGCTGGAAGCAGCTTTCAAGATATCGTTTGAATCCTGACAGGGTCACAAAAAGACATATCAAAAGAAGTCAAATCCCAGCAAAACATTGAATTTGCTGGGGTTTTTCTTTTAAGGAACTGTCAAAACATTCCCTTTTTCTCAAAAGAGCGGTGAACAGACCGGTTGCACCTCAGACGTTGATATTGTATCATTTATTCCCCAACAGATCCCGTTGTCAGGACAATTTTCATGGTCCCATAATTGTATAATTTATAGAGTCACCTTTGAGACACACCTTTTGTTGTTAAACACGCTAACTTAAAAAACACATCACATGAAATGGTTTGGTGGCAGGGAAAGTTCCAACGTCGACGACCGACGCGGGATCACAGGCGGACACGTCGCAGCTGGTGGGGGTGTCGTCGGTCTTATCATTTATCTGGTATATACTTTCTTAGGCGGAAGCGGAGACGCTTCGCAAATACCCCAGCTACCTGGCCAGACCACATCAACCCAGCTGTCGCCGGAACAAAAAGCCGCAGATGACGAGCAGGCAAAATTTGTCAAGGTGGTTCTGGCTGACACGGAAGACGTGTGGGGTAAACTTTTCGCCGATCAGGGAAAGACCTACCAGGATCCCACGCTGGTCTTATTCCGCGACCAGGTGGAGTCTGCCTGCGGGACCGCAAGTTCGGCTGTAGGGCCTTTTTATTGCCCTGGCGATCATCAACTGTATCTGGACCTGGCTTTCTGCCAGGAGCTGCGGGACCGCTTTAAGGCGCCGGGAGACTTTGCTGTTGCGTATGTCATTGCGCATGAGGTAGGTCATCATGTACAAAATCTCACTGGTATATCAGCAAAAATGGATCAGCTTCGATCGCAGGTGGACAAATCAACCTACAAAAAATACTCCGTTAAGCTCGAACTACAGGCCGATTTTCTGGCCGGCGTCTGGGCAAATCATGCCGACAAGATGAAAAATATTCTGGAACCCGGTGATATAGAAGAGGCCCTAAACGCCGCCAATGCCATTGGGGACGACAGATTGCAAAAGCAGGCGACGGGGACGGTGGTACCGGATGCCTTTACTCATGGGACCTCTGCCCAGCGGATGTATTGGTTCAAAAAAGGTTTTGAAACGGGAGACATGAAGCAGGGGGATACCTTTAATGATCCTTCACTTAATTGATCATTGGGAAATCGCAAGTCGCCTGTTGGCAAAGAAATCTGTTATAGTTAAATTGCCGACTTCTGTATCTGTTACAGTAGTGCAAATTACTGCAAATTTGCGCTATAAACAGAAATTTATGAACCAACCTTCGCCATCACCTAAGCTACCTTTCAGCAAAGCGGTTGCTTCCAATGGAATGCTCTACATCTCCGGACAGATCGGAATCGACCCGACCACAAATTCACTCCCTTCAACAGGCTTTGAAGCAGAAGCCGACCAGGTCATGAAAAATCTGGGCGATGTGTTACATGGATTCGGGCTTAACCATGACGACCTCGTCAACGTCACTATCTATCTCAAATCGATGGGAAACTACTCCGCTACGAATACTGTGTACAGCCAGTATTTTAGCGGCAATTTTCCCTCCAGGGTCTGCATCGCCGTTCATGACCTGCCGTTGAACGCCAATATCGAAATTGCCGCCATCGCTAAGACGAAGTAAAGGGATGCCCATGCACGATAACTCGCCCGGCTACCTACCGTGAAACCCCCTCGCTTTGCGAGGGGTTTTTGCATTTGCTACAATACTTCCCTGCCAATTCCTCAAACTATCGGTGATGAATAGGACAATACTTCCCTACCCAATCCAGCATCCGGGTCACATAGTCGATCTTGTGCTTCAGATCGACAAACCCATGTCGTTCATTTGGGTATAACACCAGTTCCGTCGGAACATTATAGTATCGCAGGGCCCGATACAGTTCCTGTGACTGACCGACCGGGTCAGTGTCGTCATCTTTTCCCTGGATGATCAGGGTCGGCGTTCGCGCATTCTTAATATAGCTGATCGCCGAGTGCCGCGCAAAAACTTCCGGATTCTCATAAGGCGTCCCCAAATGCCAGTTATCATAGGAGGCCCCACTTTCCGTCCCGAATTCACTGGCCAGGTTGAACAGGCCCGCGCCGGACACCTTTATTGGCGATCATATAGTCGACGCCGGCCATAAGGTCTTTATAGTCTCCGCCACCCCAGTCCTTGCGGTTGGACTCCAGGAACTTCCAGCCATAGCCTGTAGAACCCCTTATATTGGGCATCATCACCGCATATCCCTTACTCAGGAATAATTGCGCCCAGTCGTTGTAGCTGTCGGCAAATGCGCCGGTAGGACCTCCATGAATGATCACCACCATCGGCAGCGGACCCACTCCTTTTACCGGCTTCAGGAATAAAGATTCGATCATCTGGCCATCGAAGCTTTTATAGCTGACGATCTCGGGTGTCACCAGCCCCAGCCGATCAAACGCCTTATTTAAATGTGTCAGCTGGACCGCCGTATGTCCTTCGGTATACAGCCATAGTTCGGACAGCTTCGCAGCCGCACCACTCACAAATACGACGATATGATCCGCCGTTATATCATATGCCAATACATTCTGACCGATCCCGAGTTCGGCGGCCTTGCCGTTGACAGGGATCTTGTAAAGAGAAGAATGCATCCCGTGCTGCACCATCCCGATCAAAACATCATCCGAGAGGAATTTACAATTCCGAACCGGCAGGTCGATAGTCTTACCCGTGATATTCCTCGCTTCTCCGCCGCCAAAAGATTGCAGAAAGAGATCATGCGACACCGGTCCATCCAGTCTCGCCCCTGTATAAGCAAATGACTGCCCTCCCGGAGCGATCTCAACGCTTCCCCAGGAAGGATGTTTAGGAGAAGGCATATCGCTATAGCTACCGGTCTTGATATCCAATTTTACGAGGCGCCTTAAAGGGATCTCTTTTGAAGGCAACTCCTCTATTTCAAGGAGCATTGCATCTCCCGACGGAAGGTATTTGAAGTCCGCAATCTTCCAATTCCTGCCCGGCTGCCGACGTGCCACTTTTGTCGCCAGGTCGATCGTAAAAAGAATTACCGCCTTATCGTTCTTACTCATGACGACCTCGTCATATTTGTCGTCCTTTCGCTTCTTTTCTTCTGTCGTCACGCTATCCCGTTCCGTATAAGCAATATGCTGACCATCGGGAGCCCATTCAAAATCCGTGACACCCGTCTTTGAGGTCGTCAGGGGCATCGCCTCACCGCCGTTGTCATCCAACAGATAGACCTGGTTTTCCCCGCCACGGTTGGATAGAAAGGCCAGCTTGCCTCCTTTGGGTGACCACTTTGGATTGGACTCCGCCTTATCTGAATTGGTGTATTGCCGGGTGCTGCTGTCACGCAGATCGAGCAGCCAGATATGATTGGCACCGGGCTTGTTCAAGGTAGCAGGCTGACTGACGACAAAGGCGCATTTCTTACCATCGGCAGATAAGACAGGATTGGACAGCCGATATGAGATCAGCGCCTTTTCCACTGTCAGAGAATCCGTAGCCGGCGTCTGTGCAAAAACAGGTATCGCAAAAGACGAGATCAGAACGACGAAAATGAAGAATGATCGTAGCATGTTAGTTTGGTATTTAAAAGTCTATTTCCAGTTCTTGTTGATCTATTTCCCCCAGTTCTTATTCGGCTGCGGCCCCATTTTGAAGACCAGCTTCTTCCCCCCGATCAGCGCGGCATGCGTGATAAAAGGATGTTCTATGACCTTCCCATCCAATGTCACCTGCTGGATATACTTGTTCGCGTCGGAAATATCTTCGGCAATAATGGTCAAGGTCTTCGGCTGACTGCCCGCCTTGTAATGTATTACCAGCCTGGGGAATTGTGGAGCGCCGATGGCATAGATACCCGAAGCGGGCGTCACCGGGTAGAAGCCCATGACGCCAAACAGGTACCAGGCCGCCATCTGGCCGCAATCTTCATTGCCGTTGATACCCAGCGGCTGGTTGCGGTAGTTGATGGTCGTGTGCTTGCGGATCAGCTCCTGCGTTTTCCAGGGCTGGCCGCAATAGTTGTACAGGTAGATATAATGATGACCTGGCTCATTATCGTGGTGATAATGGTTGCCGTCGAAGTTTTCGTCCAGCCGGGCTGCAAATTTCTCTTCTCCGCCCATCAGACTTATCATACCGGGGATGTCCTGCATAGCGCCAAAAAGATAAGTCCATTGATCCCCTTCTGTAAACCCATCCTGCCGACCCAGCTTGTCTTTTGGGTTAAAATCGAGGAATTTGCCTTCCGCATCCTTCGGAATAAAAAAGCCCGATTTGGTATCATACAGGTTCCGGTAGTTCTTGCTCCAGGCCAGGATGCGCTGGTAATCGTCGGTCTTACCCAGTGCTTTGGCCATCTGTGCGACTGAATAGTTGTCGGAAGAATATTCTATCGTCCGTGAAACGGATTCTGCTGTTTTGCCAAATGGGACATATCCTATGCGGTTGAAGGCGGTGAGACCGGCCCTCGCCTCATAACCCGTCCATTTATCACGGTCGGCATAGGGCAGCAGGGTATCATTATCCGGCGGCACCATGGCGTCTTTTAACAGCGCCGCATATGCCAATGGGACATCGTAGCCGCGATAGCCTTTTACATATGCGTCGGCGATCACCGCATCGGCATGCGTGCTGATCATGATATTCGTTTCAGCAGGGTTGGGCCACATCGGCAAACGGCCACCCTCTTTATACATCTGGACCAGCGCCCGGACAATTCCGTTGACCCTGTCCGGCTGCGTGAACAACAGCAGCGGATGTAAGGCACGGTAGGTGTCCCACAACGAGAAGTCAGTATAGGATATGCCGTCATGAATTTTATCATCGAAGGCACTGTAGTATTTTCCATACTCCGAGAATTCGCGGGGGAATTGCATCGTATGGAACAACGCAGTGTAAAGAATGGCCTTTGTATCTTCCGGGACGCCTTCCACTTTTATACGACTCAGATTTTCCTGCCAAATGGCGCGGGTGGAGCGAACCAGCTGGTCAAAATCCCATCCGGGCAGCTCTTTCTCCATATTGATCCGCGCCTGCGCAATGCTGATAAAGGAGGTGCCGATGCGGACCTTCACCTTTTCTCCCTCCTGTGTTGTAAGATCGATATACGCTCCCATCCTGGTACCATACTGTTCGATGGAGGAGGGACTTACGGTCTTGTTATCCCACACGCCAAAGGACCTGATCTTTTTGTCGAACTGGATGATAAAATAGCCCTTGAAATTGGGGAGTTCGGGACCCAGCTGCGCAGACACGCGATCGGGATTGTACCCGGTGATCTCGCCACGCTCCTTGTCGATCCGGACATATCCCTTCAAGGTCCTGATCCGGTCGCGATAATCGTTTGAAGCATCCGCCAGTTCGGGGTTGAGGTTGATCCCCTGCAAAATGATATGGGCATCTTTTGCCGCCGGAAAAGTAAATTGAAAAATGGCAGCACGCGAGGCTGCGGCGATCTCGGCCCTGATCTTGTGTTCCCCCGCACCCATCATGACGGAGTAATAGTACGGCCTCGTCACCTCACTGGCATGATCGAAAGGCTGGGCCCGATCTGCCGGCAGTACCTTCAACTCCCCCACCTGCGGCATGACAGAGACATAGCCATAGTCGCCCATCCATACCGTCGGTTGGTGCGATGCCAAAAAACCCATGATGGTCTTGTCCTCATATACATAAGATGTGCGGCCCATTTTGCTCTCTCCCGTCTGTGCTAAAAAATTCGTCATCGCATAAGGGCGACCGACTGCAGGTATCGTCCCACCGCCTTCCAGCCCTTCGGCAAATCCGGCAAAAGGCGTTCCGATAATGGTGTTGACATAGTCAACTTCCATTTTGCTCCCGAATGGCTGGGCGCTGACGGTAAAGAACAAGGTAAAAGAGATTAAAAACAGGCCGGCGATTCGTTTCATCTCTAAATCTACAAAAAACCGGAATATCGTCATTGTACGAAATTTCGGATCGATCTTAAAAAATGCCGGACTTCCGGCAGCGCCTGCAGGGAAATGGCTTTCACTGCCGATATGGCCTGTCGAAATTTAGTTTCATCAAAAGGTTCATATTCCAGCACGTCAAGATAGGGTGCGAGCTTATCCAAAAGACCCATGACTGCTACGTCGGATTTCATCCCATGGGCCACCCGGCGAATGTTGTCCGTATCCTTGTTGATCAATGCCGAATCAAGCTTCGCAATAGCCAGAGGAACTACCTCCAGGAATTCCTCTGTGACGTCTATTTCATATTCCTTGTTTCCCTCGCTGATCCCACGCATGTAGTGAAGGTCGATATACATATATCCTGCCGGCGCTTCTTTGACTGCTTCCTTTTCAGGTTCCGGCCGGTTACGATCTATCCCGGTAAATAGTGCAATGATCCTGAACAGTTCCCTCTCGTCGATAGGCTTGGCGATATATTCATTCATCCCGCTGAGAAGACTTTTCTCCCGATCACCTGGCGCGGCGTGGGCCGTCATAGCTATAACCGGGACTTCAAGCTTCAGCTGCTCCCTGATCTGCCGGGTAGCCTCATATCCATCCATCTCCGGCATCTGGACATCCATTAGCACCAGATCATAACCCGCCGTCTGCAATTTCCCGATCGCTCCGACACCATTGTCAACCATATCGAATGAAAGCTTCCAGGCTGTCAGGAGATGACGGAGCAAGCTTTGATTCATCTTATTATCTTCGACTACCAGCACCCGGATCTGCCGGGAATCCGGGTATTCGAATACCTTCTCTTCCCGTGATGCAGCCCCGGCCAGCTGGGGCTGCCGCGCCGCGACGACGGTATAAGGGATGCTGAAACTGAAAACGGTGCCCATGCCCGGTTCGCTTTCAACGGCTATCTCCCCATGCTGCAACAACACCAGCTCCTTCACGATGGACAAGCCCAGGCCGGTGCCGCCATACGTACGGGTAATGGAATCCTCCGCCTGTTGGAAGCGTTCAAATATCGCCGCCAGTTTATCCCTGGCTATTCCGATCCCGGTATCGCGGATGACAAAGCCCAGCCGGATCGTATCGCCGTTGAACCCCTTATTGCTCACCTCCACCCGGATGCTGCCCGCGGGGGTGAATTTGACGGCATTGCCGATCATATTCGCCAATATCTGGGTCAGCCTGGTTGCATCGCCCGTCAGGGTGTCCGGAATGCTGTCATCCACCGCGACGGAGAAACGCAACCCCTTTTCATTCATTTTTTCCGCGAACATCGTTTGCACCACGCGGACGAGCTCCTGGATGTTGAATGGCGCCGCCTCGATCCGCATCATGCCGGCCTCGATCTTCGAAAGGTCCAGCAGGTCATTGATCAGGATGAGCAGGTTTTCCCCTGACTGGCTGATTGCCTCTATGAACTCAACCGAAACCGGGTCCCGGTTCCTGGCTCTTAACAAATTCGTGAAACCCACAATGGCATTCATGGGCGTCCGGATCTCATGGCTGATATTCGCCATGAAATTCTCCTTGATCAGGGATATTTCCCGCACCTTCTTTTCGGAAGCGTCCAGTTGCCGGATCAACTGGTTTTGCCGGCGTATCCGGCTCATAACATTCCAGAACAGCGCGGCCCCGCTCACCAGGACCATCAGGATCATGATCACATTCCATCTCTGCGCCCTGCGGCCGCTGTTGCTGGTAAAGGCCGTGATTGAGTCCAACAGGCGCTGACGATGCTCGTAGATCTTGCGGCTGGCGGTATTGACCTCATTGGCGAGCGGTCTGTGTTGGGTGATATTCCTAAAGCTTTCGATTGCCAGTCTGCCGTTCCGGCGGAAGCTGTCCAGGATACGGGCCTTGATCGCCGATTTCTCATCGGCCAGGCGAGCGAGCTGGTCGATATACTGCAAAGTGCTGTCGGGGCCGGAGACTGCCCGCAGTGAATCCAGCAATCCCCTCGCTTCCGCGAGCAGCAGGTCAGCCTCTTTCAACCGGGAAGTATCCCCCGTAGCCACAGCCCGGTCAATTTTTATTTCAGAGGAGAGCAGATCCCGTTCCAGCTCGCGAAGCTGATTGCCGGCATTTAATTCATTCAACAGTATTTTGTTCCCGGTGATGAGGTTGTGGATATTCTTCGAGGAATTGTATTGCATGAAAATGATCAGCAGGTTGCCCGCAATAAAGGCCGTAAGTATCATATAGATAAACCTGTTACTGGTCATACGAAAGCAATTTTGTCATGAACTTCTATAGGATATTCATCCGCTTGTTCAGCGCAGCACGATATGCGTCGGCTACCGGCAGAGGCTTGCCATTTACAACCAACGCGCCGCCGTCAATCGTATCGATCTTGTTTACAGCCACAACATAGGAACGGTGCACACGCAGGAATCTGGAAACGGGCAGTCTTTCTTCTACCGTCCTTAATGTCGTATGAATGGCATAGAACCTCTCCGTCGTATACAATTTAACATAATCTCCCATTGCTTCTGCATAAAGGATATTATCCAGCCTTAGCCTGCGTACAATATTGGAATCCCGGATAAAGATAAATTCGTCCTCCTTTAATTTAACTTCTTCGTTATTACATTCCCTGATCTCCTTTGCCCTATCGATGGCCTGCAGGAACCGGATCGTCATCACCGGCTTTACCAGGTAATCCACCACATTCAGATCGAAGGCGTCCACCGCATATTCCCGCTTCGAGCTTATAAAGACGATCAGGGGACGGTTACCGCCGAGATTTTTGGTCAGCTCCAACCCGGACATGCCCGGCATTTCAATATCCAGCAACAGCAGATCGACCGCTTGCGTCCGGAGCAGGTCATATGCGGCCAGAGCATCGGCGCACTCCGCGACGACATCGAGGTCGGCGACCTTGCCGGCCAGTTGCCTGATGGTGGTCCTGGCAATCTTGTTGTCGTCTATGATCATGGCCTTCATACCATAAAAATAAGCATTTTGCCAAATTGCGGCAACTGGGGAGGGCTGGATCAGCAGATCAATTAAGAGGCGCGTTCTCCGACATGGGCTGCATAGCCAGATTGAATCTGATCTCCCGTTCATCGTCATGATCGTCATACAGATAGACTGACAGGTGCCATGCCTTGCCGCTCTGGCCTTTCCTGACTATTGCATGGTGCAGTACCAGTAACCCGGAGCAGGTGTTTATCGTTTTGCCGTCTTCCAGAATTCCTTCCAGGGAAAAGACCAGACCGTCACTGAGCTCATCAGACAGTTCGACCCCGGAACCGCTATAAATAGTAGCGTTCACCTTTAATCCTTCGCCTACGAGGCGCAAACACTTTTTTTCGAAGTCTACATCTACATTCCTGAAACGGTAGAGAGCCGGATCGGTAATGCTGTATTCGAAGCGCTTGAGAGGAACTTCTTGATTCATGTTGCAGGTTTTTAGTTGTTAGCGTAAACTTACTCCAGGAAAAAGCAGGAATTAAGTGGTAATCGTTCAATAGGCAATAGTTGTCGTCGAATGAAGCGGCCGTGCCGTCAAAGCCCTTTTATCTCTGCTCCTTGTCAGAAGTCTGGTTTACATAGCTTTTCAATAAGACGACCAGCAGGAAAATACTTGCGATCATTCCCGGGAAGATCAGTACCAAAGCCCCAATTGCACCGCCGTCATCGAGCTCGCGCAGAAAAAGATAGGAAAGACAGATCAACAGGAGGGTATCAGCAAAAAATAATATCGTATAAAGCGTTCTCATTTTCCTCTTCTGCTGAGCCTTGATCTTTTTCGGCTTCATAAAAAAACGTTTATTCAAAGCTAGGCCCCCATCAAAATCATCCCCGGGATAAACGTTGAACAGGCAAGGCAGATCGGTAAGTCCGGAAAAAGTATCGCCCGGTTGACCGTCAACAGGTTGTGCCGCCGTCATCCCCCAATATCCGGCGATTGTTCCTGCCTGTTCGGCGATACAATCCTTCGCGCTGCCTATTTCCATACGGAAAACAGGGTTTTTCGCGAAACTTTGACCGGCAAACTCCCGAATAAAACAACAAAATCAAATATGAAACCATTGGTAACCCTTCTTTCTGCGATGATATTATCCGCTTTTTTCCTGGTCGCGTGCAATGAACCTGACGGGAGAGTGAAAAACCTTCAATCAACAGTCGACAGCCTGCGGCACCAATTGAAGGGGCTTTATAAACCGGGGATGGGAGAATTGATGAGCAGTATCCAGCTCCACCATTCCAAACTTTGGTTCGCTGGAGAAAATACGAACTGGCCATTGGCCGAATATAATGAAAGCTTGATCCAGAGCGCCTTTAAGAAAATTCAGCTCTATCATGGCGACCAATCCGAGGCAAAGGCCGCATTCATGATCCTGCCGGCGATGGATAGCATATCCAATGCCATACGGGAAAAGGATAAGCAGTTATTCGAAAGGAGCTTTCACCTGATGACCAGTACCTGCAACAATTGCCACGCGGCCACCAGCCATGCCTTTAACGTGATAACTATTCCTGAGATCCCGCCTGTAACCGACCAGGATTTCAGGGTAGCAGTGAAACAAATGGTAACGAACAAATAAAAAATACGGTAAAAAAATGAAGATCACATCGTTTGCAACAGAAATTGCAGTTCCGCTGCTGTTATGCTTCACTCTATTTGGGGGCCATGTTATTGCCCAGGAATATCAATCTCCAACTCAGCCACCTGCCACCGGAAGATCTCCGGGTGTGAATGTTAAGCTGATCAGCGACAGCGGTACAACAAGGACGTATGCCCTGATATTCTCTGCCGGAGACGAAATTCTTTCCGGCTTAAAAGAATTTGCAATCAAATACAAGGTAAAAAGCGCTCATTTCACGGCGATAGGAGATGCCAGTTCTGCAAAATATGGCTGGTATGACAAATCTAAAAAAATGTTTAAGGTATTCAAGATCGAAAATTTTTCCGAAATCACATCTCTTATTGGCGATATAGCCTCTTATAACGGAATACCCGTGGTCCATGCACATGCCAACTTTGGCACTGAAGATGGAACTGTACGTGGCGGCCACCTGCTTGAGGCCTTTGTTTCACCCACTTTAGAAGTGATGATGACAGTGGAACCCGAATCGCTTTATAAAAAATTAGCGCCGGAATTTGGAATTTTGGTTATCGATCCAAAACTTCTTAACTAATCGATCTTCTCGCGCTTTATCCCAAGCTTCTTCATTCGCGAGAGTAGCGTCGAAGGATTGATGTCCAACATTTTTGCAGCCCCGGTGGCACCGTGAAGCCTCCAGCCGCATTTCTCCAAGGCGGCCAAAATGTGTTCCTTTTGATTTTCAGTGATGGTTTTGATCTGAGCTCCCTGGGTGACAGGCTCTCCACTATTCTTTTGTGAAGAAGACAAAGACACCTCATGGATCTGGTCGGATTTCGACAGGATCACGCTTCTTTCGATTATATTTTCCAGCTCGCGGATATTGCCCGGCCAGGTATATTGAAGCAATACATTCTTAGCGGCTTCGGAAAGTCCTTTTACAGGCTTATTCATCTTATTGGCAAACATATCTATAAAGAAGTTTGCTAGTAAAAGAATGTCTTCCTTTCGTTCTCTGAGTGGGGGGAGGCTGACCGGAAAAACGTTTAGCCGATAGAACAGATCCATGCGAAAACGGCCGTTTGACATTTCCTGCTCCAGATTTCGATTCGTCGCGGCAATAACCCGCACATCGATGGCTTTTCGGCTCCCTCCTATCGGCTCAATTTCCCGTTCCTGCAGTACCCTCAAAAACTTACTCTGCAAGTCCAGGGGCAGTTCGCCAATCTCATCGAGGAAGATCGTCCCGCCATTTGCCTGTTCAAATTTACCGATCCTCTTTTCATGGGCTCCGGTGAATGAGCCTTTTTCATGTCCAAATAATTCCGATTCGATAAGGTTGGGCGGCAAAGCAGCACAGTTCAGGGCAACAAAGGGTTTATTGCGTCTTTCGGACAGCTGATGAGTAACCCGTGCAATAACCTCCTTTCCTGTGCCGGTCTCTCCCAGGATCAAAACAGACGTTTCAGACTCTGCAACAATTTTTACCTGCTCCAGCACATCGAGAAAAACCTTACTCTGACCGATAACATTCAGAGCCGGCGGTGCAGATTCCCTTTTTTTCGAATGACCCTGCTGTTCAGGCTTTACCATCTCCTGCTCTTCGGTGCGACAGCGATATAATGCCACTTCCAGCATGATCAGCACATCTCTTTCCCGAAAAGGCTTTACCAGGAAACCATATGGTCTGGTCACTTTCGCTGCATCAAGGGTTTGGCGGTTAGAGTTCGCCGACAGGTAGACAAATGCAATATTTCTGCGTATCAGCTTTTCCGCCAGGTCGACTCCGGTCAGCGGACCACGCAGGTGAATGTCAAGCATCACCATATGCGGCTTATTGTCTTCCAACAAACGCAAGGCATCGGCCACTGATGCAGCGACACCACACACTTCGTAGCCCGCATTTTCGAGGATCATCTTCAGGTTGTTGGCCTCGATGAACTGGTCCTCCACAATTAATATTTTAAATTTCATATTTCGGGAGAATTAACACTATGAAATAAAGCCGTTTCCACAGAACTGTTGAGGTCTTCCATCGGGAAACTGACAAGTATCCTTGTCCCGATGTCGCTTTCAAAATGAACACTTCCCTGCAGCTCGGAAGCCAGGCCGCGTATCAGGTCCAGACCCAATGACTTTGGACGACTACTGTTGTTTAGCTTCGGTATACCGATCCCATTGTCGGCGATGAGTATCTGTATGTTGTTAACAGACCGGCTTAGTTCTATTGTAATCTCCCCGGTTCGTCTGTTTGGGAAGGCATATTTGAGAGCATTGGTAAGGGCTTCGTTGATGATAAGTCCCAGGGGGATGGCCTGTGAAAGATTCAACATTACCTTTTCCAATTTTAAATTTATTCTGACATTCGCGGGCGCCCCAAAACTTTCCGACAAATAGTTGGTAAGCTCCGCAATGTAGACATCCACTTCAATAGCGCCTATGTCATCGGACTGATAAAGTTTCTGATGGATCAGGGACATGGCAAAGATGCGGTTTTGACTGCTTTCTATTGCCCGGAGCGCATCTTCTTCAAGGTATCTCGCCTGCGATTCCAATAGACAGATCACAGTATGCAGATTGTTTTTTACCCGATGATGAACTTCTTTCAGAAGCCATTCTTTTTCCGTCAGCAGGCGTTGCAGCTGCTCGTTCTTATTGGTCACGATGACATTGCTCTTTTTCCTGAGGCTGCTTTGTTTATATAGCAATCCGGCTATTATCAGCAACAAAATGACACCGGCCACAGTAACATTTCTGACAAAATCGGCTTGCTTCAGCTTCGTGCTTTCCAATACTGCTTTCTGATTAAGAAAATTTATTTGCCCTTCTTTTTTCTCTGTTTGGAATTCCACCTCCAGCTGGGCGATCTGTTTGCTTTTGGTCTCGTCGAAGATCGAATCTTTAACGTTGTTGGCCTCCATCAAGTTAGTGATCGCTTCCTTATACTTGCCGCTTGCCGTATCCAAAGAAAACCACAATTTATAGTTCTGAGAAATCCCCGACAGGTTTTTCAATGAGTCGACAATCTCCCTGTCTTTTGTCAAATAGTACTGGGCCTTTTCATAGTTGGCGGTCCCGATATAATACCTGGCGATAAGTTGGTAATCCAGGCTCAGCGAGTAGAGGTTTATATTGGGGTTGTTTGTATGCCTGATCAACTGCTCACAATAAAACTTTGCCTTGTCATATTGTTTCAGCGCCATATAAATATTCAGATAGGTCAGGGTAAAACCAAAATCGCCGCTTTCATACTGCTGCTGAGCGGGCATCGGGTATGTCCTGGTAATGTGCTGAAAGAACTTCATGGCGTCCAAAGGAGCATTTAATTTGAGGTAGGCGTCCGCTACGTTTGCTGCAAGGAGGTAAATTGTACCATAATCCTTTTCCTGTTCGGCAATCCGGAGTGACTGTGTAAAGTATAGAAGCGCCTTTTGATTTTCGTTCAGCTTTATATAAGTATACCCTATATTGTTGTTTATCTGGCATATCAGCCTGACATTGTCATCGCTGCTGTTGGTGGCCACCCGCAAGGCCAGCAATTCATAGTTCAATGCCTGCTTGTAATCCCCCTGTTCATAGTAAAGCCTTCCCAGCAGAGACAAGGCGCCCTGCTTTTCGGTATAGCCTGCCTGGTCATAGTACTTCAGGGCAGTCCTGATCTCCACAAATGCATCGTTGTTGTTGTTGGTCATCTGGTGCAGGTCTGCCAGAAACCGGTAACATCGGGCCAGGTCGACAGCATGGTTCGTTTGCTCGAAGGCCGCTATTGCCAGCTTTAAATAACGAATGCGTTCGATCATTGTTTCATGCAGGAAGTCCCCACTGTAGTACTCTGACATTTCAAAATAAGCCTTTCCTAATAACGACTCATTATCCTCTTCTTCGAGCTGTGTTATCAATTGCGACAGCAGCGCTTTTCCCGCCGTCGGGTTTCCCCGGGCTTTATAAAGACCGGAGCGGATCAAAAGTACCTGCTCATTAAAGAAGGGAATATTCAGCTTTTTATTCAGCTTTTCTGCGTCGCCAATATAATCATTGATCACCTTTATTGTCGAATCTGAGATCCGGCGTTGATGGACATTAAAGAAAGAAAGACTGAGCAAAGTCTTCATGCGATCCGTATCCGCAAGAGGTTTGCGTAAAGCGATCGACAAAGAATCCGCCTGCCTCCGGGTAATATCCTGAGCTGTCACAACTATCGCTGTGAGGGCAAGAATTGCAGCTAGTGGGAATATCTTCCGCATCGCAAGTAGAGTTACCTGTTTCCTCCTCTAAAATATTAAATTTCCCCTTTTAAATCTATTTTAATTGCCCAGCGGGCAGGAAATAGGGGTTTCAAAAATGAAACTGATAGCGTAGTATGCCGAGTGTAATGCTTAGGAGGATCAGGAAGACGACGTTCAACCTGAATCTGGCGATAAGCAGAAGCGAAACAATGATCCAGGCTACTGCTATCCCATCTATGTGACGAATGGACAGCCCTGCTGGAAAGACTACGTCCCTGCCGAGGTAGATAGCCAGGTTGAATATAACACCTACTATTGCCGCCATGACCAATTTAAGAATGCCGCTGATGGTTTCGCTGCCATGGGATCTTTCGATCAGGGGCGTTCCTGCAAAGATATATAGAAAACAAGGCAGGAAGGTGTAAAAGGTGGTGAGAACCAGGGCGAGGCTGGCTTGGAGGATGGAGCCGCTAAAATGGTTGTATCCTGCCATGAACCCGACAAAGCCTACTACGATGATCAATGGTCCGGGGGTCGTCTCGGCGAGCGCAAATCCATCTACCATCTGCATTTTGGAAAGCCAGGAGAACTTAGCGACAGCAAACTGGGCGACATAAGGTAATACGGTATAAGAGCCTCCAATGGTAAAAAAAGCGGTCTGTGTAAAAAACAGGATCAGGTGTTTCCAAAAGGCAAAATTATCGCTAAAAAGATACAAGCCAAGGAAGGGGGCGGACCAGAAAAGTAAAAAGACGACAACCTGTACCACCAGTCTTCGTATATCAAAACCGGAGCCCGTCCCCGGCCGGGAGTTGTTGATAAAATACCCCTCTTCGGCTGTGGTATCTTTATCCTGCCGGTCTTTGTCGCCATGCAACAGGGAAGGGTTAAATCTCCGTATAAGAACTGCGAGCAGAATTGTGGCAATGATGATCAGCAGCAGGGAGATGTTAAAGAAAAAGATGGCGACAAATGCGACAGCGCTTATCAGATAATGCAGCGTTCCTTTTAAAGAGGTCCGGGCTATCTTAAACAGGGCTATGATGATCAGGGCGATGACGCAGGGTTTTAGCCCATTGAACATGCCATAGATCCAGGGAAGATTGCCATACAGAACATATACAATGCTAAGTAAAAGAAGAATCAGCATAGATGGGAAGACAAAGAAAATACCTGCGATCAGGCCTCCTTTTTTGCCATGCAGCTGCTGCCCTATATAAATAGCCAGCTGCTGTGCTTCCGGACCAGGTAAAAGCATGCATAGACTCAGCGCATGTAAGAAGCGGCTGTTGCTGATCCATCTTTTTTTATCGACCAGGAAATCATGCATCAAAGCGATATGCCCCGCTGTTCCGCCAAAGCTAATCCATCCCAGCCTGAACCAAAATCTCAGCGCCTCCTTAAAGTCCGGGCGCCTGGGGCCGGTAGTTTGCAATTCCTGCTCGTAGGTCTCTGTTAAACTCTTTTGCATGTTTTCGAGGCTGCAATGTACATTAAAGTTTACAGGACTGTGCCGGGTTTATACCTTTTTGCGACTGCGTAATAAGTCAATGGAATAAATTCCTGCGCCGGTGAGAAGGAGGGAAATAAGACCGGCGATATAGAGAAGATTTATCTCAAAACCCGGAGGTCCGAACAGCGGACCATTCGGGGTCAGGCCAATCGTATTGACAGAGCTGAAGCCGTATTTGATCTGTACGGTAAACATAGCGACAAGCTGTGTAACGATTTTAGGCTCTTACCATCCTCACATTGACAGCGCTGAGGCCCTTGGGACCTTTTTCGATCTCAAAGCTTACCTTATTATTTTCTTTGACCGGACCTATCAGGGAATTCACGTGGAAGAAATAGCTGTCCTGCGTTTCCAGGCCTTTAATAAAGCCATATCCCTTGTCGGTCTTAAAAAGCGTAACAATGCCAACCCGGACCGGATCCTCAGGTTCTTGTCTTGATACGCCAATCTCTATATCCTCTGCATTAATAGCCAGCTTCCTATTAGGATCCGCCGGTTTGGAAGAGAGATTGCCATTTTCATCAACGTAAGCCAGCATGCTTTCCAGATCATGACTACCTTTATTAGCTAGTCTCTTCTCTTGTCTTCTCTCTAGCTTTTCTTTCTTTTTTTGCTGTTTGTTTCTTTCACGTTCTCTTTTGTTCCATGTTTCTGACATTTTTAGTTTCCTCTTTTTTTGTTTGAATAATCTGCATTATATATGCAAAAAACCTTCCCGATTTGGGGGGCTGACAAACCAGGTAGAACCATTGATTTTATAAGACAAGAAGGCAGTTGATTTCTTATTTTACTGGCTAAATGACGTTTCCATACAGATGCCGATCCGCCTTAATTCTAATTCAATTCTAATATTCTTCTAAGGCCATTCTAATGTCTGCAATTTACCTTGAGCGGTAAAATTCAACTATATGACAAACGAACAGGAAAACATCTTTACAAGAGCTATGCTGACAGGGCTATTTATAGGTGTAATCGATACATTGATCTGCCTTTCCTATAATATCGGGTACAGGAACTTTACCGGCTATACTCCATCGGCTCTGATAAATGTCTCGTCATTGATCTTTGGCGTCAATTTAGTATTGCTCCTTATCGGAATGCTCTATTTCGTATTCATAAGATTATTTGGGAAAAGGGATATTGTATTTATTGGAGTATTTGTGCTGCTGACCCTATTTCTTATCTGGAAGGCCAATACCGGGCATCGCTTTGAAGACTATGCCTTAAATAAGGAATGGAAGGGGTTGATCCTCGGAGTGGTCGCTATTCTTGGTGTCAGCGCCTCGGTCCTGCCCTTCTGTTTTCGCAGCCGCTTTTTCGAGAAATACGTGCTTTGATCAATTCCTTGAAAATCCATAATTGATCGATAATTTTGTACAATGGGAGAGGACAGAAAGATATTGATCGTAGAGGACGAAAAAAAAATAGCCGACACACTCAAAATGGGACTGGCCGAGCATGGGTTCTATGTCGAGGTAGCTTATGACGGAAAGATAGGCCACCAGTTGATCACTTCCCATCGCTGGGATCTGATCCTCCTTGATATCAATCTGCCGGGGATGAACGGTTATGACCTCTGCAAAGCTATCCGCTACAAGTATCCCGATATACTGATCATCATGCTCACTTCCATGAGCTCCCTGGATGACAAAATTGAAGGCTATGATTCCGGGGCCGACGATTACCTGATCAAGCCCTTCGAGTTCCGCGAGCTGCTGCTTAAGATCAGGGCTCTTCTCAAACGCATCGCCGGTCCTTCCATGCCGGTCGGGAATGTCCTCAGGGCTGCGGATCTCGAAATGAATCTTGACAATAAAGAAGTCCATCGCGCGGGTGTGAAGGTCAAGCTTACCGCTAAAGAATTTCAGCTGCTGGAATACCTGCTGCGCAATAAGAACCGGGTCGTTTCCCGGGCCGACCTGGCCATCAATGTCTGGGACGTAGACTTCGATACCAATACCAATGTCATAGATGTATACATCAGCTATGTCCGGAACAAGATCGACAAAGACTTCGACCAAAAGCTTATCCAGACACATGTTGGTATGGGTTATATCCTAAAAGCCAGCGGAAGCTGATGCCGGTGAAGATCAGGATAACGCTGCTGTTCACACTTCTGGTAGTGTGTATTCTCACAATCGTCTGCGGCTCGGTCTATTATTTTTCGTATATCAACCGGCTCGCTGATATCCGGACCCGGCTGACCAATCGCGCCATTACTACAGGCCGCCTGCTTAGCCAGGGAGGTGTTTTTGACCAGGCCCTGATCCGCAGGATAGACGAATCGACCTCCCTGGCCATGAGGGATAAGGTAGTAGAGGCATATGACAGTTCGGATAAAAAAATTTACTCCTATAATGACTATCCTTCGGATTCGCTGACGCTCAACCGTACAGTCATCGACAAGGCAAGAAAGGAGTACGGCGGTCAGCTTTATTTTACACAAGGCAAAAAAGATGCTATCGCCTTATATTACAAAGATCGGGGCCTGGACCTTGTCATCGTTGCAGCTGCCTATGATGAAACCGGTAATGAGAAAATGGGGCACCTAAGGATGGTGCTTTCGTTCAGCTTTATCGGCGGAATGCTGATCTCATTTATCGGAGGGTATCTTTTTTCGATCAGCCTGCTTCGTCCGATCCGTCGCATTGCCGACGAGGTCAATGAGATCTCGGCGCGCAACCTTACCCGTCGTATCAGCCCGGCGGGCGAAGATGAGAAGGACGAATGGTATTATCTTTCCGGTACGCTTAATCAGCTGCTCAATAGACTGCAGGAGAGTTTCGAGATCCAGGGGCGGTTCATTGCCAACGCTTCTCATGAGCTGTCCACCCCTCTAACCTCTATCTCCAGCCAGTTGGAGGTAGCCCTGCAACGGGTACGGACAGTAGAAGAATACCGTAAGGTGATCCAGTCAGTGTATCAGGATACACGCCAGCTGAGCAAGCTGACGCAGACTTTGCTGGAATTTGCATGGGCGTCCGGAACAGCCGCCGGTTTGGAAATAGATCTCATCCGGATCGACGAAGTGCTGTTGCGCTTACCGGGAGAGATCTCCAAAGCAAATCCTCTGTTTTCCGTTGTCCTCAACTTCGATAGCCTGCCCGAGGCGGAAGAGGAACTGCTTGTTTTCGGCAACGAAGAGCTGCTGGTCACCGCCATCCGGAATGTAGTATCCAATGCCTGTAAATACTCCGATGATCATCATGCCATTGTCCGGTTATCCGTTCATGACAAAGAGATCCGCATCTCAATAGAGGACAAAGGACGAGGCATTTCCCCAGAAGAGCAGCAAAATATCTTCCAGCCTTTTTACCGTAATGAAGAGGGGCACCAGATACCCGGGTTCGGGCTGGGGCTTTCCTTGTCGCGACGGATCATCCAGCTGCACAAAGGGTGGATCGAAGTCGATTCGGCTCCCGGAAGAGGTTCTGTTT
>Ga0193716_1000497_pt1 | contig 23725 bp, 20 predicted proteins | sample U2c1metaG_FD_145901 | JGI IMG/M metagenome (GOLD analysis project Ga0193716, IMG submission 145901) | Soil microbial communities from a riparian zone of the East river system, Colorado, United States - U2c1 | ecosystem: Environmental > Terrestrial > Soil > Riparian zone | place: USA: East River...
CAGGAGTAGCGGCGAGCCCCGCGAATCATCGCTGCGGTGAGCCAATAGGTCGATCCAACAATAGCGAGTGTGAGCGCGGCGCCTGATGCGAGTTTGACCATACTGGTTTGGTTCGGGCGGCGAAGCGCAGCTTCACCACGCGAGATCGCGAGACCGACGAGGCGAACCGGATGCGGGAGCCACTCGGGGTCGCCGGCTACCTGATCCAGCAGGTAGGCCGCTGGAAGAAGAATGCTGCGATTCAATGGTGCTCCTCCTGATTATTTCGCGTCTCATAGAAGAGTCCAGCCCACGCAAAGATCCTCGGCATGTCGAGCGATCGGCGCACCGTATCGGCGAGACGATCCAGAGATTCTTCGCGCTTCTGTTTCCAGTGGTCGACAAGAGTTGCAGGAGCTAGCTGGTGGAAGGCCCGGGCGGCAGCGAGGAGGGTGTGGCGGAAGTCGTCGTCATCGAACAAGCCGTGGAGATAGCTGCCGAAGATGCGCCCATCATGGTTGACGCACCCATCCACTCCGGTCTCCAGTTGAGCGAAAGGTTTCGCGCCCTCGAGGTAGCGGGTTTCACCGATATGAATCTCATAGCCGCTTAGCCGTAAAGGGAGCATGGACTGGCCGAAGAGCGAAGTCGGGACGAGATGGCCGCGACTGATCTTGGTCACCTTCTGTGGGCGCATCGTTGTGTGAATGGCTAGCAAGCCAAGCCCAGCGATTATTCCTGCGTGCTCCATGCCATGAGGGTCAAGAATCTCCTCGCCAAGCATTTGCATGCCACCGCAGATGCCCACGACGAGACCCTTGCGAGCGTGGTCGTGCACTGCGCCGTCCAAGCCCTCGGAGTGCATCCACAGAAGATCGTCAACAGTCTGCTTGCTTCCCGGAAGAATGATGACGTCCGCCTTTGAGAGCTGTTCGTGACTTCGGCAGAAGCGCAGCGATACGGAAGACTCGGCGCGCAGTGCATCGAAGTCGGTGAAGTTGGAGAAAGAAGGCAGCGCAATCACGGCGATGCGCAATGGTCTTGCGGGATCGTTTGAGCAAAGCCACGGTGCGATGCTCTCCGAGTCGATGGGAGAAAGGCCCAGGCTGTCTTCCTCGTCGAGCATGAGTTGAGGCAGATACGGCATGACGCCGACGCATGGCTTGCCGAGGCGATCTTCCATCATGCGTATACCGGGTTCCAGCAGCGCGACATCGCCACGAAATTTATTGATCAGAAAACCATGGATGCGATCTTGTTCTTCGCGATCGAGCAACTCGACTGTGCCGAGGAGAGAGGCGAAGACTCCACCACGGTCGATGTCGCCGACCAGCAGGCAGGCAGCGTCGGCGAGTTCCGCCATACGCATGTTCACAATGTCGTGCTGCTTGAGGTTGATCTCGGCTGGTGAGCCAGCGCCTTCGAGGATGATGACATCGTTTTTCGCGGCGAGCGTCTCATAGCTCTCACGCACGGTGGGCATCAGTTCCTCGACACGGCGCAGATGGTAGTCGGAAGCCGTGAGCTTACCCCAGATCTTCCCGTGCACAATGATCTGCGACGTCATGTCTCCGCAAGGCTTGAGGAGGATGGGATTCATGTGAACCGAAGGGAAGATTCCGGCGGCTTCGGCCTGAAGGGCCTGTGCGCGGCCGATCTCAAGACCTTCTGGCGTGACTGCGGAGTTGAGCGACATATTTTGCGACTTGAAGGGAGCGACGCTATATCCTTCCTGCGCAAAGATGCGGCACAGGGCCGCGGTTAGCAGTGATTTGCCGACGTGCGAACTTGTTCCGAGCACCATGATGGCGCGGGCTCTCACGATCCTGTGTCCTCACTGTAACGGTCGTAGGAGACTGCCGTTTCGAGAGGCACGCGCTTCTCCCATCCATAGCGTTCGAGTTCGGGTGACGAGGCGAATTGGTCGACGTACCCCAGGCAAAGATAAGCCACTGGAAGTATGTGCTCGGGGATATGGAGCAAGGCGCGCAGCCGTACTGGATCGAGAATGCTGACCCAGCCGACGCCGACTCCTTCGGCACGGGCTGCCAACCAAAGATTCTGTATTGCGCATACGGTCGAATAAGCGGCTGTCTCAGGCATGGTGTGACGTCCAAGTTTGTGGCCTCGTTCGTTCTGGGTGTCGCACACAATGCAGAGGTTTTGCGGGGCTTCGAGAATGCCTTCCAGCTTCAGAGCTGCGTATTGTTCGCGCTGTTGTCCCGTGTAGTTTGCGGTGGCGTCGGTGTTCGCTTGTTCGAAGATACCGTGCACTGCTTTCCGTATGGCAAGGTCACAGATCACGATGAAGCGTGACGGCTGCATGAGTCCTACCGAAGGTGCGTTGTGCGCGGCGGCGAGCAGTCGCTTGAGCAGCTCGGCAGGCAAAGGCCGATCAATGAAGCCACGGCGTACATCGCGTCTCTCCGCGATTGCGCGATAAACCGCAGTGCGTTCCGGATCGCTGAAGGCGGTATTCTCTGTCATTACCAGGCCCTCGACCACTTGGGGCCACCCTTGGAATCGTCCCGGAGCCGTGCATCGATGCCCGCATTGAACTCGATGAGGCGTCCGAAGAGCCAGATGACGTCGGAGAGGCGGTTGAGGTAGGGGAGGATCGTAGGTTGCACCACGCCGCCACTTTCGACAAAACGGACAGCTGCTCGTTCGGCGCGGCGACACACGGTGCGGGCCATCTCGTAGGCTGCGGATTCGGTGTGAGCTCCGGGCAGAGACCAGTCGGAGAGAATGCCTTCTGTTGCTTCGATCTGGTGCACCAAGTTCGTGAGCATCTCGATATCTTCCGGAGAGATGACGGGCGGCTGCTTCTTGCTTTCTGGTGGTGTGGCGATAGCTGAGCCGACGCGAAAGAGCGTGCGCTGGATTTCTTCGGTCCAGGCAGCAATCTCTTTGTGCTGGCAGATGCTGCGCGCGAACCCGAGGACAGTATTCAGTTCGTCGACAGAACCGTAGGACTCGACGCGAAGGTCTGCTTTGGAGACACGGATTCCACCGGCCAGGCCGGTTTGTCCGCCGTCACCGCGTTTGGTTGCAATGCTCATGATTGTTCTCCTATGGGTGATGCTGGTGAGAGAGTTTCTTCCATCGTAATGCGGAGTGTTTTGATGAGTGGAGGGCGGTTGTATTCAAGGACCAGGTCGTCATCGAGAAAATCTGAGACGCATGGAGGAGCTTCCGAGAAGAGGACCTCTTCGGCGAAGAACCACGGTTGTACGGCGCCCAGTTCTTCGATCGTTTTGGCTTGCACGATCACTGTAGGGACCTCGAATACGCCGGCTTGCAAGAGATTGTAGGCGCGGTGATAGCCATCGCGCAGAAACCACCGCCCACGAAAACACGTTACCTCGAAGAACGTACCTCCTGCATGGATGCTCAGTGGAGAGCTGGCATCGTTCGTGGTTCTAATATGCAGATTCGGATTGCTCGATTGCAGGATGAGTATGCGGGCTGCGGCATCATGGATCAGATCGCACTCCACAGGCTTTGCTAGTCCGAAGGAGAGAGCAAGCAAGGCAGACCAATCTCGTGCAGCAGGAGCCGGAGATTGAGTTAGCTCTGAATTGAAAACGAGTCTCCGCTGGAAGGCAATGAGAGATCGCAGGTCCACGACGCCGAGAGACCATGTCAACCCATTCATCTCTGCGAGAAGATCTGGTCGCGTCGCGTGCGGCTGGAGTGCGTCGTGAAGCTGCGCGGTTTCTTGTGAGAGCACGACGGTCGGCTGCTGGAATGGTGGGCGCTGCGCTATCAGACGTCTGGCTTCCGACATTTTCGGATGCTCGAATGTATCGGGGCGGTACTTGTAGTCATCCAGACCCCACGCGGCTAACTCTCGCACATAGATATTCCCGTGGCTCATCGACTCATCGTCCTTGGAGCAACTCCGTTAACGCAGGCGAACGAACAGCAGTATGACTTTGTCTTGTCCCATGCATCCTTGTCGCTGCAACCGAGAAGAGTGCGAAGAACAACACGCATAACGCCGCCATGTGTGACGACAGCGAACCGCTTGCGCTCCGCAAAGAGAAGGAGATGGTCGACTTCGTCCAGCACCCTGGCCTCGAAGTCTGCGAAAGATTCACCGCCAGGTGCAGGCAGATTGGGGAAGGCTTCCATCCAGTGGCGCGCCTCGCCTGGATTTCGCTGTTCGATTTCGGCCCAGGTAAGTCCTTCCCAATCGCCGAAGCCGATCTCGCGCAAGCCATGTCTCCTTGTTAGCGGCACAGATAAGGCCTTCGCGAGTGCATCCGCCGTGACGACGGCTCGGCGCAGATCACTGCAGTAGACCGCGTCTATGGTTTCAGGTGCAAGGCGCGCGATCAGAGCGCTAATTTGTCGCTCACCACGTGCGTTGACAGGCGGATCAGAATGCCCGCAGAATCTGCCGCCCATGTCGGTTTCTGCATGGCGTATGAAGAGAAGGCGGTTCATATAATCCACGCTCCGCAAAGATAGATACCAATTTCAACTAGTTGGTTCGTCGCGCCAAAGCAATCACCCGTTACGCCGCCGATGCGATTCTTATAGTAAAGACCAGTGAGCAGCGTTAGGAAGATGGCGCTCAAGATCGGAGCGATCGCACGACTGTCTAGCAAAAAGATTGCGACCGCAAAGCTAAAGAGCGTTCCGCCGATGAGCGTGCCGGTCGAGGTAAGCCGTGCGATTCGCGCACCCTGTCCATCGACTTCGTGTGCATTTCGGGCGCGGGCAGACGGCAGGAAATAGCTGAGCGGAAGTGTCGTCCATCGGCACAACGCGTGGGCTGCGATGAGGTAGTGCGCAACCTGTGTTATTGGAAGAGACGAGAGCAGAAGCAAGCGGCCAAGGAGACTAAGCATGAGCGCCGCGCCTCCGTAACTGCCGATTCTGCTGTCGCGCAGGATGAGAAGGATTTGCTCGGGATTCGTTCCGCCTCCGAATCCATCCGCCGCGTCAGCGAGACCGTCCTCGTGCAAGCAACCTGTCACAAGTACTAGGTAGAGAAGAACGAGGAACGCGGTGACCAAACCTGGCAGATGTGGCACGAGCAGAAGATGCAACAGGGCGGCGCCACTACCGACGACCACTCCTACCAGAGGGAAGAACTTGACCGACTGCGAAAGAGAGTTGGCTTCATACGGTTGCGAGGGAGCAGGAAGACGCGTAAGGAACTGGACGGCAGAAAGAAACTCCGACCATGTTCTGCGCATATAGGCTGCATGACTCATCGTGACGCTCCGCTCACGCCAGCCGAAGTGAAGGTCGCCATTTGGGTGTAGAGAGCGAGGGCCGATTCTAGAATTGGCATAGCAAGTACGGCACCGGTGCCTTCACCCAGACGCATGTTAAGCGTAAGCACCGGCACTAGTTTCAAGTGATTGAGCAGAAGTTTGTGGCCTGGCTCTTCGGATTGATGTCCGGCGATGAGATAGCCCTGCACGGCCGGGGCAACTGCAACGGCAAGGGCTGCAGCTGCGGTGGAGATGAATCCGTCCGCGACGATCACAAGCTTGTGCCGTGCTGCGGCGAGAATCATGCCGGCCATCGCCGCTATTTCAAGCCCACCTACGCAGCGAAGAATTTCAAGCGGCGATGAGTCCGAAGAGGAATCTCCGAAGTGCTTGTTCACTATCGTCTGCACCACGCTAACCTTCCGACTGTAAGCCTCGGGACCGACACCTGTGCCTTGGCCTGTCGCTTCTGATGCGGTGGCGTTGATGAGGGCGCAGGTGATCGCACTCGCCGAGGTCGTGTTGCCGATCCCCATCTCACCGATGGCGATCATTGTGTGCCCTGCAGCAACAGCGCCGGCTGCAACGTCCGCGCCTATTGCGAGGGCTCGCGCAAGTTGTTCATCCGTCATGGCAGCCTCGTGCAACATATTGCGCGTGCCCCTCGCGACCTTGTGATGGAGAAGGTCGGAAGTGTCATCGAAGTCTGCGTCGACACCGACGTCTATAACGCGTAAATTCACATGATGAACGCTTGCGAGCACGTTGACGGCGGCACCTTGCGCCAGAAAGTTCAGGACCATTTGGTGAGTGACTTCGCGAGGGTAGGCGCTTACGCCTTCCGCGGTAATGCCGTGGTCTGCGGCGAAGACGTAAACCCCCTTGTTGAGCTGCTCAGCAACTCTCTCCTGGCGGATGGAGACGATCTGCGCAGCCAGATCCTCAAGCCGGCCAAGGCTGCCGATAGGCTTGGTGAGGGTGTCGAGATGCAGTCGTGCCCGTTGCCGCCAAAGTTCGCTGGGTGGTTCGATGGCGCGAGTGATCTGATCGACAGTATTCGTGCTTAATGGTGGCATACTGCCTACTGTGCGTTTCATGCCAGCACCACTTCTCGTGTTCTCATACCGCGTGCTGTCTCAACGAAGTGCTGCGCAATCGTTGGCGCAGCACGAAAGTGAAGATGGATATAGCTCGCGAGGACATTGCCGAGACTATAACCTTCATCCTCCTGCTGCCCAGAGAGGGAATATTGGACGCGATAGTTGGTCGCGATCGTGGGCTCGTTAGCGATGCGTGAGTAGTGGAAGCTATGGCCTCGCACAACGGTACCGCGTGCGCCGAGCAGACAATCCTGCGTTAGTTCGACCGCAACATAGCCGAACTGAACCAGCTTGCCTGTCATCTCCATGTCGAAGGGGAGAACGCCCGCCATCGTGTGTGTTTTGCCATCGGCGGTTACGAGCTGTTGTGAGAGGTAGATCATGCCGCCGCACTCGGCGTACACCGGTCGGCGTGATGTGACGAAGTCCCTGATCGATGTATGCATCGTTACATTCGCGCTGAGCTGTTGCGCATAAAGTTCGGGATAGCCGCCGCCCAGATAAAGCGCGTCGAGGTCTGCAGGAAGCGAAGTGTCCAGCAGCGGGCTGAACGGAACAATATCCGCTCCATGCTGCCGCAACAGGTCAAGATTGTCCTCGTAATAGAAACTGAACGCACGGTCATGTGCTACCCCAATCCGGACAGAAGCAGTTCCTGCCTGAGGCCAGCGCACTACAGCGGGTTCAAAACTGAGACCGCACTCAAGTGTCAACAGTCGGTCGAGTGCGAGATGCTTCTCTGCAATCACCGAGAGCGCATCGATCTGCTTGTTGGTGGCGCCGCAATCATCGGACTCCTCCGCTGTGCATAGCCCGAGATGCCGCTCCGGGATGGAGATGGCGGGTTCGCGTGGCAGCCATCCCAATATCGGCGTCCTGCACGAGGCGAGAATTGCCGTCTCAAGCATTTTGAAGTGGCGCTCGCCGGCGACTCTGTTGAGGATGACTCCTGCCAACGGAAGCGCGGGGTCGAAAAGTTCGAAGCCGAGTATGACTGCGGCAATGCTGCGCGCGCTCTTGCTAGCGTCGAGCACGAGCACGACGGGAAGTTGTAGCAACTTCGCGATCTCCGCGCTGCTGCCTGTTTCGGTAGCGTCACCTTTACCGTCGAACAGGCCCATCATGCCTTCGACAACGACCCCATCTGCGCTTTGCGAAGACTGGCGAAGCACGTCCTTGTTCGCTTCGACTGAAAGCATCCAAGTATCGAGGTTGCGCGCGGTGCGACCGGCAATGCGGGTGTGATGACCTGTATCCAGGAAGTCGGGGCCACCCTTGAATGGCTGGACAATCAGCCCGCGGCGTCGCATGGCAGCGAGAATTGCGAGCGTGACGGTGGTCTTGCCCACTCCGCTTGCGGTGCCGGCGATGAGTAATCCCTTCACGACCGGACCTCGGGAGGGATCGTGCCCTTGAGCGCCAGGGGAAGCCCCGCAACCATCAGGAGCACCGTGTCTGCTACCGAAGCAACGCGTTGATTGATCTCGCCGACAAGATCGCGGAAACGCCGACCGAGTTCATAGGCAGGAACGACGCCGCTACCGACTTCGTTGGATACCAGCACTACCGAACACGGCGCGGAGCGAAGTGCTTCGCAGAGTTCCTCTACATATGCCTGGAGTTGCACGGCATCTTCGCCATGGGCCTCGAGAAGGTTCGCCGCGAACAGCGTGAGGCAGTCGATCAGGAGAACATCGCAGTCGTTGCCTGCATCGCGAATAGTCCGCGCCAGATAGAGTGGTTCCTCGATCGTCAACCACTTCTTGGGCCGTTCGGAGCGATGGCGCTCGATCTTGGCGTGCATCTCAGAATCATCACGGCGTTCCGCAGTTGCGACGAATGTGACGCGGCTAGCGCGCTCGGCGATCCGCTGCCCGAATCGGCTCTTGCCACTGCGGACGCCGCCGAGCACTAGAATTATTGGAACCCGTTGAGGCTGCTGCATGCATCCCATCCTGTGCGAGAAGACACTAAATGCTGAGCGGGAATAATAAGGAGGCAGCTGCCACGGCGTTCCAGCAGGAAGGCGCGCGGATATGCTCTTCAACTCTCCCAGCGAAGTTGAATTAAGCCCGATCGTCATCTGGCCGGTCTCCTGACTTGCGCTTCATTGAGTTTGGGCGGCCTTCCCAGGATTTTCATCCCAGTGACCCTTCGAGTGCCAAGCTCTCGGCGCTTACAGTTACGGGGTAGTGACGGATTTGCACCGTCTTCCCGAACACCAGATAACCAAGTTATACGGCTGACAGGCGACATGGGTCAACTGCGGAGAAACGTGGTTGGAAAGCCAACTCAAATGACTAATCAGGTTAGCTTCGCCGGGCCGCAAGCGAAATCCGTTGAATTGCAAGGATGACCGTATCGTTCAATTCGAGATTTTCCAAACAGACATACTCGGCAGCCAGAATTTCTGCCAGCTCGCGAGGCCTGCCAAGGCGTTCAGTCGAGTTTTCGGTATCGATAACAAGGGCGGGTGTTTTCATCCGGCTTGCGATCTCCATTGCTTCCTGCCACGGATCGCCCGCTCCTAAGGGGACGTTCGCTCGTCCGTCCGTCAGAATGATTAAAGCCGTTGCCGGAGTCACGTAACCTTGAGCGAGATCGAGAGCATGGGCCAACGGTGTGCGTCCGCCGGTAGGCAGATACTCGAGCGCGGTCATGGCGTCATGTAGCGATCGAGTGGGCTGAAGCACTACCTGAGCCGATGTGCCGCGAAAGACGATGATGGCAATCTCGTCGCCGTTCTTGAAAGAGCGAGTCAGGAGGCTGGAAGCTGCGCCTTTGACGAGGCGCATTCGCTCCTGCGCCGCATGAGAGCCGCTTGAATCGATAACAAAGAGGTAGCGTGTGCCCGTCTTTGGCTTACGGACGCGCTCGTGCAAGTCCGCCATCCGCGGTTGCACGTTTCCTGTTTCCAGCACCGCATGGTTCAAGGTCGTGCGAAGGTCGAGTTCAACAGGAGTTTCGGTGCGGCGAACACCGACGACAGGGCCAGATTCACTGGCTTGTGCTGGAGTATTGGCGCCACGCCTGGCGGCCTCTTCAAATGCGGCATGCACCGCGAATGTTTTTATCTCTCTCGGGGCAAAGATTCGCTCGAGACCACCCCTTTCATTCAGTGGCTTATCTTCTTCGGCTTCCGGTTGAGCATCTGAGGGTGGCTGCGGTGTGGGAGGCTGGGAACGCGGAGCAGGAGGACGTTCGCGATCATGGGCGCGGTGCGCAAGCACCAGAGGCAAGACTGTTGCGACGTGATGGGGTTGTACCGACGCGTCGCCTGCAAGGGCAGCATAGGCGATAGACGCACGCACAGCGGCGAGATCGGCGCGAAGAGAACGTACTCCCTTCTCACAGACAGTTGCACTGATTTGCGCGAGAATCGCTTCCGAACAGCCGGTGTCTGCGAGCTGCGTGCGTGCGTTCGCAACCTGATCGCGAAGTTGCTGCTCCATCTCAGAACAATCGGAATGGAAGCGAATCGGATCGCGTTCGAAGGCGATCCTGCGCTCGACGACGGTTTGGCGCTGAATCGGATTGAGAGGCGCGGTGATATTGACCGCGAGAGCAAAACGGTCGAGTAGTTGAGGACGCAACAAACCCTCCTCGGGGTTCATGCTTCCGAGCAGAACAAACTCTGCCGCGTGGGAGGCGCTGAGACCTTCACGCTCGACCACATTGATACCGCTGGAGGCGGTATCGAGCAAGGCATCGCCAAGATGGGCTGGTAGAAGATTGACCTCATCAACGTAAAGGACACCGCCGTGTGCTTCGGAGAGCAGTCCGGGTTTCAACGCAGGGTCACCTTTGAGCGCGCGCTCTAGGTGAAGGCCTCCAAGAAGACGATCCTCCGTGGCTCCGATGGGCAGATTGATGAAAGGAGCACGCTCAGGTAGGAGAGTTGCGAGACCGCGCGCCGTCGTTGTCTTGCCTGCGCCTTTGTCTCCACATAGCAGCACACTGATGCGCCAGTCGACGGCTGCGAGCAGCAGGGCCAGCTTCATCTCCTCTTGTCCGACAATAGCCGAGAATGGATAGACCAGATGCTTCATAAGGTTGCCTCTCGCCTCCGCTCACCTTGAGCTTCGAGCAGGGTCTCGCTCTCCAACAGCACGCCGCGGAGAGCCTCCAGCGTTTCAGGTGTGGGGTTCTCCCAAAGCTCGCGTTTGGCAGCTTCGAGCAGGCGCTCTGCGATGGCGTTCAGCGCCCACGGATTTGAAGCGCTGAGAAAATCCCGCATCGTCTGCGATAAGGCATAGTGTTCGGCGAGGCCCTCGTAGACGAAGTCCGGAGCTATCTGTGCGGTCGCGTCGAAGCCAAAGATGTAATCGACGGTTGCGGCAAGTTCCAGCCCACCTTTGTATCCATGCCGCTTGATGCTCTCAATCCATTTGGGGTTGATGATGCGAGAACGATAGACTCGCAAGGCTTCTTCGCGCAGATCGCGAACCTGAACTGCTTCAGGCCGTGAGCTATCGCCAAAATATGCCTTAGGTTGTGCGCCGGTGAGGGCTCGAATGGACGCGACCATTCCGCCATGGAACTGAAAGTAATCGTCGGAGTCGAAGATGTCGTGCTCGCGGTTGTCCTGATTGTGTAGTGCGACCTGAATGGACTTGAGGCGCTCGGCGAAGACCGGCTGAGCTTCGACGCCATCCGCACCTTTGCCGTAGGCATAACCTCCCCAGGCAAGAAAAACACGCGCAAAATCATCGTCGCCCTGCCAGTTTCCCGTCTCGATCAACGGCAGAATACCCGCTCCATACGAGCCGGGCTTTGAGCCGAAGATACGGTAGCGAGCCTGCGCTTCTGCTTCGTGCGCCGGAAGTTGTTTATGAGATTCAATGTCGGCGAGATAGTGCTTGCGAGGGAAGTTCTGCTCCAGCGGTTCGTCGAGTTCGACGACGAGAGAGACAGCCTGATCGAACATGTCGATGAGGTGAGGGAAGGCGTCACGAAAGAAGCCGCTGATACGCAGCGTGACATCGATGCGTGGACGACCAAGCCGTTCCAGTGGGATTGCAGCAACACCTTCAAGACGTCGTGACTGCGCATTCCAAATCGGTTCGACGCCGATTAGAGCGAACGCTTCGGCGATATCGTCGCCATGAGTGCGCATCTGCGAGGTTCCCCAGACACTCAGGCCCATCATCTCGGGGTACTTATTTTCTTCCTTGCGAAAGCGCTCGATTGCCTCTCGTGCGAGTTGCTGCCCAACGCGCCATGCCGCTTGCGAGGGAAGTGCGCGAGGATCGACAGCATAGAAGTTGCGACCTGTTGGAAGGATGTGAGCCATGCCTCGGGTTGGAGCACCGGCAGGCCCTGCAGGGACATACTTTCCTTCCAGAGCATCGAGCAGATGCTCGATCTCGTCGCCGGATTGTTCGAGCTTCGGTACTAGGTCATTGCAGGTAAAGGTGAGGACCTCGGTGATGCCTTTGAACTCCAGGCCAAGCACAGCACGTTGTACTTCCGCGATGGCTTCCAGGCGAAATCCGAGGGTCTCCAACATCGTGTAAAGATCGAGGGCCGCGCGGTCGAGAATCTCAAGCGCATCGGCGCGAGTATGACAAACCTGATTGAGAAGTTGCTTCGGCTCATCGAGGCGCACCCCTGGATTATCCAACAGCAACGCAAGATCGAAGCCGAAAGCTTCCGCGAGGCTCGCCTGTAGACTGGGTATCGCTGTGTTCGAAAGACGAGTGAGCGATCGAAGCATTTCGGGAAGCGGTGGCATTTGCCCGAGAATGTGTAGACCGTCGCGAATCTGCGCCATGCCCAGTTCGCAGAGATAACCGTCCAGGTCTTCGATGAGATGCGCGACTTCGTTGCCATTCATCGATGCGAGTGTGGCGGGGATGCCTTCTGGAGTCAGTGCGTCATCCCATGCATGAGTATGGTCGCCACGCTCGCGAGTGAGCATGGTCTTAAGATCAAGGTCGGCCTTGAGGTTCGTCCGTTCCACCAACTGCCATATCTGCTGCTGGACGTAGGGCAGCTTAACAGGGTCGAGCTTCTCGACGGCATAGTACTCGTTGACAAGCTGGTTCAACTCCGCAAGCGGGCCGTAGGTCTCGGCAGTTGTCATGGGCGGCGTGAGGTGGTCGACGATGACCGCGTGAGCACGGCGCTTGGATTGGCTGCCTTCGCCTGGGTCGTTGATGATAAACGGGTACACAAGTGGTGTATCGCCGAGCAGCAGGTCGGGGTAACACTCGCCGGAGAGCCCAATGCCTTTGCCAGGGAGCCACTCCAGTGTGCCGTGTTTGCCCATATGCACGATCGCATCTGCACCCCATCCGCCTTCAGACTGGGGACTGCCCAACCAGCGGTAGAAGGCCGCATAGTGATGCGTGGGAGGTAGATCGGGTGTGTGGTAGATGGCGTCGGGGTCGATGCCATACCCGCGCGGAGGCTGAAGCGCTATGAGAGCATTCCCTAAATCCAGAGCGGCGAAGAGGTAGTCATCATCATCGCCCCAAGGCTCTTCTACATCGATCGAGACGACCTTTCCTCCGATCGTCGGCAGAAGCTTCTTATCGGTTTTTTGGGCCGGGAGAATGCTCGAACCGTGATCTTGTGGCTGCCCCCAGAAGTCTTGCATTCTGCGGTTTGGTCGTTCAGGAAAAGATGAAAAGATCTTGCGATACGTTGATCTTGAGAAACGCATCGCTTGCCCTGGATCCAGTGGATATCGGTCGTCGTAAGTTCCATGACTCAACAAGTTTTGCATGAGCTCGTCTGAGGTTTCGGGCAGGGAGGAAACCTTGTAACGCCTTCCCCGCATCGCGCGAAGAGTTGTCAAGAGACTTGCCGGCGAGTCGAGTCCAACCGCACCACCGACCTGAGAAGCTTTCGCTGCGGAGTTCGTCAAGACAAACGCAACACGGCGATCTTGATTCGCGGTTCGTCGCAGAATTGCTAGACGAGACGCAAGTCCGGCCACTCGAAGTGCCCGATCTTCGTGCGCGACATAAAGACTCTCAGCCCCCGCCGCGCCGCGTTCTTTGAATGAGATCGGCACTGTGATGATGCGGCCATCGAACTCTGGAATGGCAACATTGACGGCAGTATCGACGGCGTTGAGCCCCCGCCGCGATCCCTCCCAGGCCCCGCGCGGCATCCCACTTGCAATTGCCTGGAGGACCGGGATACCCAGTTGCTCCAAGGAATTCACTGCTTCGCCGGGTTCCGTTATCGAACCGGTATTTATCTCTCCAAGCGCGAACGATAGCGTTGAGATGAGTACGTCAGCTCTTCCGTCTATGAGATTGAACGCGGCAGGTCTTCCTGCTTCTTTCGACTTTAAACTGGATGTAAAGATACAAAGCGCGTTGACACCCCTGTTCTGTAACGCCCGGGTGACCGTGTCGATGAAGCCCGTATTGCCACTCATGCGATGTGCCCGGTAAAAGAGAATCGCGACCGTTGGCTTCGATGAATCTGCTTGACGTTCCCAATCCTCAAAGGTGGCAACATCCATGTCCGGCAGATATATCCCATGTTCAGGCATCGGACCCGGCAAAGCGTAACCATAGCCCGTGAGCATCAGCCGGTCAGAGAGAAACCGGAATAGCTCACCGAAGTTGTTCACCCCTCCAAGAGAAAGATATTGCGCGACTGTCTCCATCACGTCGGCGGGAATATTGATGGTTTGCGAAAACTCCGAAGTGTTTTCACCGCTACCACTTACGAGGACCAAAGATTGACCGCGTTCGATACAGGCCGCTTTGAGCCGATCGAATCCGGGTATGCAACTGAGAGACCCGTGACAGCGGACAACAATCACGCGTGCGTTGCCCATCTCTCCAGTGATCAGCACGTTCATCTGATCCTCGTTGCGTAGTGCGTTCAGCGAGAAGGCGCTCACACGCAACTCTTCGGGAAGAAGCTCTGAGGCTTTCATCAACGTCAGCAAGTCGGTGTCTGCGTGAGAGAGAAGCATAATAGTGCCGGTGGGTTGCACTTTCTCAAGCTTCGTCAGGCTGTCCGCAGGCGTCGGCAGGCGTACATCCCAGTCGTAGTAGTTGAAAACGTACTCGCTCAGTTCGGCAGGCGGATGTACGAAGCGGTCTGCCTTTAGCATCGAGTCGATGTATTCGAAGATTTGTCGCACCTGCCATTCGCTGTTAACCGAGTGGAACCAGATGCTTTTGCCGTCGAAGACGAGACTGACGACATTTGCTAGGGCACAGGGACCAAGGCACCCGCCCTTCGTGAGATGAACGTCATTGCGAATTTTGCGCTTAAGCCACTCCTCTTGATAGACGTCGACCGGGACTGCGGCATATCCGCGCTCCGTAATTCCGCAGCAGCAACCCGTGTAGCAATAGGTCAGGTGGGCACGATGTTGCACGATGTTGAACGCGCGCCCATCGGCACGAATGACGCGTTGACGGTGTGATGTCGGCATGGCTACATTTCCTCCGAAGGTCGTCTTTGACGGATCGCCCAGATCAGGTAGGGACCGCCGATGAGAGCAAGCACAGCACCAGCAGGAATAGTTCTTCCAGATAGGTAGCGGAGCCGATCACCATAATGTCGGCGAGCACTCCAGGACGGCGGTTGATGATTACGAGGACACGGGTCGAGGGAATCGCCGCCCAAGACAGGCAGTGCACCGCCTCGCGCCGCTCGCCTGAGGCCACGTGCTGCCCTGCCCGTTGTGCCCAATCGTCGGCCTCGCGGTCCCAGGCAGTCGCTCGCAACGCGGTGTCGCACGGCGAGACGAAGAAGTCGATTTGTAACAGGGGGTCGCGCCGCTAACTTACCAGCTACGAAGAGAGCAGAAGCATGCGAATTGTCGTCAATCAGGCCAAAGGTCAGGCGCAAGGTTTCTGTTCTCCGCAGAAAGTTTGCAGTTTGAACCCTGGCAGGTCTCCTGGCTCAAAGACGACACTTACGTGCCGACCGCTATCCTTCCCTGGTAGGTTCACCAAGTGGTACTGCTAGCGGCTCATCTTCGTTTACAGTGGCGGGACCGCGCCGGTTTTTCTCCGGACTTCCCTTTTAAGCCCATGTGGGCACCGTGGGTCAATACCATTAGTATCACGCAACGCAGCGCCAAGCTTTTGTCAGGAGTAACGCATCTCGTCTGCGGAATCAAAGGGCCGGGCGCGCAACCGAGTAAAGCCTTCTTGCCGTTCGGTGAGCCATCCAAAAAGCAGCCCCAACACGCTCCACAACACGACATGTGTCTCCCATGAAGCGATGCGGAACTTCCACAAGAGAGATGCTGGGAAACCTGGGGGAACCTCGTCGATTGCAGGCAGGAAATAAGCACTCACTCCGACAAGGGTGACAAATAAAAGGGCTGCAAGGAGCGACGCATTCCAACCACCAAGGGACTTGCTCCAGAGGCGACCCGCCTGGCCGGTCAGAATCATGGCTGTGCAGGATATTGCGATGATCAGAAAATATGCCCCAGTGCGGATGCCAATCGTCTCCGGATTTCCAACCGACGGGGGATTCGCAGGGTACTTGAGAGAAGGAACCAGAACGATGGTGATAAAGCCGATGCCCGCTAGGAACGCGGCGACTATCCTTGGTCTTGCAAGGCTAAGGCGGCCTCGTACATAGGCAAAGACGAGTCCGAAGATGCCGCCAAGTGCAGTGCCGTAGACCACTGTGCCAGTCAGTAGTCCAAGGCTCTTCTGAATCTTGCGACTAACCATCTCCGGCTCAGGCGGCTCGCCTTTAGCCTTGTCCATGCTGATTTCGAACGCGATTGCCCTATCGACCTGGGGCTCGCCAATCCAGCTAGCGAAAGCGAAGACCAACAAGCCGGCCACGAGTCCGACGAACATTCCGCGAAGTAGAAGCGTACGAGTCATGTGGGACTGTCTAGTGGCAAGGGAAGCCGAGCAGATGGCGCCCATCATGCAGGAACTCATGAACGGTGCGGCCGTGAATGAGGGAAGTGGCTCCCTGTTCTGCCCCAACGAAATAGATCAGGAGCAGCATCATCAGACCGCCGAACAGAGCCCATGGCATCAACTCACGTAACGGAATAACGGGTACAGATACCGGTCGAGAGATTGAACCTATGGCAGATTGAGCCATGCTGAAGCCTCCTAAGCTATACATTCCGGTCGAGGAATAATGAAGACCTCAACTGAACCTGAGCCTAGTGAAGGTCGAAGCCTGTGTCAAGGCAACAGCGTCACCGATGGTAATCTGTTCGCGGTGCAACATTGGAATTGCAAGCCTTGCCAGCGCGAATCACGCTTATCAGCCACGCAGCCACTCTTGCATTGCGACGCGCCTCGTTTCCGCTGGATGAACCTATCGTAGAAGGCGAGTTGGAGAAGATTACGGCGATCGGATGGGTGCCTCCCCGCGCCCAACACGTCTGGTCTGGACCGGAGCAGCGCACGCAGCAGACAGCGAAGGCAGTGGGCCTCAAGCCGTCTGTAGCGGTTGAACTCGCTGACGTCAATTACGGGGCGTGGAGTGGCAAAGAGATCGACGAGGTACAGGCAAGCGATCCTGAAGGATTGGCGGCATGGCTAACCGACGTGGATGCAGCTCCGCATGGTGGTGATTCGTTCGCACAAGTGATCACGCGAGTTGGACGTTGGATGAAAAACCAGACCGACGCCGGTCATACCATTGCAGTGACACATCCTGCGGTGATTCGCGCGGCGATTCTTTGCAGCTTGCAGGCCCCAGCCCATTCGTTCTGGCGTATTGAAATTGCGCCCCTTTCAGTAACCGATCTCCGGTTCAACGGAAGACTATGGACAGCCCGTTCGACGGGATGTCCCCTTTATCGCTCCTGAGAAATCGATAATGCCTCGGAACGATTGTTTCGCTTCTGGGAACTGTACTAGTCTTGCCAAACATTATTACTATGAAACAAACATCGGGAACGCCAGAATCGCTTGCTCCTACAGTTAGGGGGCTGTCTTCGCTGGGGGGTGAACTATGATCGGGAGCAGTATCGACACCAGCACCACGGCGGCGAGTACATGGAACCCACTGCGGTAATTTCCGCTTGTTTGTCTCATGTGAGCAACTAAAAGCGGGCCGAATGCGCTCGCAGCGCCCCAAGCGGTCAGCATCAAGCCGTAGATCGGTCCTACATTGCTTGAACCGAAGTAGTCTGCGGTGAACGCGGGCATAGTTCCAAAACCACCGCCGTAACACATCAGAATGACAAACGACACGACAGTCAGAATCGCAGCGGATGTGATGCCCGGAAGTATCCAGAAGAGAAACATCTGAATCAGGAGCATGACGGCGAAAGTAAGTCGGCGTGTAATAGAGTCAGAGATCCAAGCCCAGAAAACACGTCCGACTGCATTGCCGATGCTAACAACACCGACCATGCCTGCAGCAACGATAACGCTGACCTTGGCGAGTTCCTGAAAGATAGGAGATTCCTGCGAGATAACGGAGATACCTGCCGAAGTGTTCAGAAACAGAAGCAGCCAGAGCGCCCACCATTGCCACGTCCGCAGCGCTGCGCCGAGTGTATAGTTCTTCACCGACTGCTGCGCGGAGATCGTCCCGCTGGGCGTCCAGTTAGCTGGACGCCATCCTCCCGGTGGATTCTGCATAAAGTAGCCCGCGAGCGTGGCTATCACGGTGTATGCGATCCCAAGATAGGCAAAAGTGGGCAACACGCCCACTTTCTGGATAAGTCGCGTGGCGATCGGCGCGGTGACGAGTGCGCCTGCTCCGAACCCGCCAACTGCTATCCCCGTCATCAGTCCTCTACGGTCGGGGAACCACTTGACAAGTACGGCGACGGGAACGATATACGCGAATCCCAGGCCGATACCACCGATGACGCCATAGCTGAGATACAGCCACCACAATCTGTCGCCTGAGAAACTGGCGAGAATCGTTCCGAGTCCGTACAAGAATCCACCGACCAGTGCAACGACGCGTGGGCCGGAGCGATTGAGCCAGAGTCCACCAATGAATGCAGCGATGCCGAGCACAAAGATGCTAATCGTGAAGGTCATCGTCACCTGCGAAATGCTCCAGTGAAACTGTTTTGCAAGGGGAACGCGAAACACGCTCCAAGCGTAGACAGAACCTAGAACAACTTGCAGAAGAATGCCGGCTAACGCTATGCCCCAGCGATTTTTAACTTTCATTGCATAATCCTTAAACGCGCTCTGATATCAGACTCCGGGTGATGAAAGGTTTCTGGATAATCTTCGCGAAACATTTATCCAGTCCAGAAAGCACTAACGAGAAATGCTGCCCACTTCGTCGAAACTTGATCGGACTACGAAGCAAGCAGCGATCTCACTATTCAGGAACGACGACCATTTCTTTTTTGGAGATTTTCCGCAGCATATCTTCACCTACGCCCAAGTGCTGATCGACTAGTCGGAATGGAGTGTGTGCCATCCACTCAGCGAGTGAAATGTCCTGATAGTACGGTGTTGGAAATACCTCGATGAACACTAGGTCCGTGTCGCCGGTATTTTCGATGTAGTGTGGTGCGGACTTCTCTATGTAACCTACGTCGCCTTCTTCGAAGTCCATTGTGCGGGCATGCGCGCCGGCCGCAAATACAGTCATGCGGCCCTTACCGCTGACGTAGTACTGCCACTCGTCCTCATTGGGGTGCCAGTGCAGTTCGCGGAGTCCTCCCGGTTTCAACGTGACGATTGCCGCAGCAATGTTTGTCGCCGGCCAGATCTTTCGGTCGACAATCCTAACCTCTCCTCCCTTGGATACCTTGGTCGGTTTCATCTGACTGGGACGAAAATCGAAGCTGTTTGGCACCGCTCCCGTGCCCTCCTCTGCCTGCCTCTTCTCTTCGGCGAGTGGCCGAGGGAGAGGACGTCCAAAGATGAACAGTTCCTTCTTCGGCACGTTGCCAAAGGTCTCTGCGGGCACGTTGAAGTTCTTGGCGAGCACCTCAGGAGGCGTATGAGCAACCCAGTCGGTCAACAGGAAGGTCTCAAACTCGTTGAAGTTACCATCGTCGAATACCAGCAGAAAGCGGCATCCGTCTTCACCGAGGCCCTGAATCGAGTGCGGAATTCCACCAGGAAAGATCCACAGGTCTCCTTCGTTCACGTCACTGACGTGACTGCGACCATCCTGGTCGACTGCGGTAATGCGAGCGCTACCGTAGAGCATAAGCGCCCACTCGGCTCCGACATGCCAGTGCAACTCGCGGACGCCTCCCTTGATCAACCGCATCTCTACGCCAGCCATCTTCTTCGAGATCGGCATGTCGCGTACTGTGACCTGCCGCGTCCAACCACCATCCTCAAGACGCTTGTGCGACAACGAGAAGGAATACTTGAAGGGAGGCTGTCCCCCCGCATCCGTCGTTGGCGACCACACTGAATCCGGGTTCTGTTTATCCAGAACGGTGTTGTTTGGTCCTGGTTCTGTCTCATTTGGCAGATGGTGATCGGCCGAACGCGGCACCTTCTTCTCCTGTCCCTGCGCAACCTGCAGGCCGGCCGCCGCCACCAACACTGCGGTTCCACTCTCCAGAAATTTTCGCCTGCTTACTCTTGACTGCTGATCATCTGACATCGTTCGGTCCTTTCGCTGTGGATACTGAGTTGTACATATGACGGGGTAACTTATTGCTTATTTCACAAGACCACAGCTTGACGAAACATCGCATAACGTCTTCCCATAACGAAGCATCTATCTCTTATTTCACCTTGAACCGGTAAGTCGCCGATAGATACGAGAGGGTTAAGGGGGCTCCATGCCCGTTTGCGGTCATTAGAGCGCCCGGAGAGAAGTGACCGACTCCGACATTGAAGACGAGATAATCGTGAAACACATATTTTGCCGAGGCATCAAAGCCTCTTCCAATGTCGTCACTGGCAAACCCTGACGCGGGTGGTTTCACGAATTCCGTGGCGCTGCCGTTGTACACGCCATCATGCACATTGGCGACGTTCAGAAACTCCTGCTGCAGCGATACGGTCAGGTGAGGTGCCGGGTTGAGATCAAAATCGATTCGCGTTTGTTTTATGTTCTGGTAGCCAAACAGATCCACAAGTCCGAAGGCATTGTGGTCACTGGGGTACTGCTGATCGAATGTGCCGACACGATATGGATTCCGATGGGAATTACCTGTGGCATAGTCGTATTCTCCGACTAGACGCGGTTTCCACGGCAGATCTACGGCCGTGTAACCGAGTTTGATATAACCCGCTCCGGAATGAATGGAATCATTCGAGTAGCTTCCGCGCTGCAGTGCGCCAAGAACGTCGTAGTCAAAACCCATCGGAGTAGTCCCAATCACTTCGCTTCCGAAGGTAACCTCCGTTTCAGTGCCAAAGATCGATTGCTGACTCTGCACGCGGGGCAATGCCTTCACGAAGACGAACGGCTGCACGGAGGTGTGGGGCACCCAGTGATCGAACGACCCATACCCGCCGTGGAATGTCAGTCCCGCTCCATGTTTATCCAACGAAGTGGGATGGATGGCCACAACAGATGTACTGAAGATGTCTACCCGGTTCTTGTCCCCGATGCGAGCGTCGAAGCCATCAAATGTGCGGCTATTGTTCGTGAAATCACTGATGCCAATCAAGCGCTCGTTGCCAAACTTAAGTTCTTGTCTTCCGGCGAAGATCTTGAGCGGCTTTATATGAAATTCAAGATAAGCCTGGCGCAGATCGAAGGTATCGCGCATATTCGACGCGACAAACTTGAGGGGCAGGCCGAGCGCATGGGTGTCATGGAACTGGATGTATCCCGTGAGGAAGGAAGTGGGTCGTACCTCAAGGCCTCCCCGCACACGCGTCAACTCGTATACCTGGGCATTCCCCGGCGTGTAATTGATCGCCGTTTGTGCCTCGGTGCGAGCGCGAAGGTCCATATCAAGAGTTATCCAGGAAGGGATTTCAGGTAGAGTTAGCGGTTGATACGCGCCGGCGGTTTGCGGATATTCCCTATATGGTGTCGACGACTGTGCGAGAGCGGTTGAGATGAGAAGGGCTAAGCACCACGTCGTGAGACAAGCTGCGCGCCCACATCGCGGTACTCGGTGATTTGTAAAAAAGATCAGGCCCATTCGTAGAAACACTGCACATCACAATCTTGTAGGTTGATTTTCATGTTCAGGAACACAAAACTTCGGGCTGGAAGATTTCGGCTAACATGCTCGGTCTGCCTGCGGATTTGCAAAGGTATCTAGGTTCTCCTCATCGCTTCCATCGAGGCATGCGAAGTCTTTTTCGATAGAGACTTCAAGAGTTTTTGCGTTACCGATATCAATACTTGCGTACACTCCGATTTCTCTTTCTTCGCTCCAGGCCTGCATCAGCATCTCCGGCAGCAGCACGGTGATCTCTTGCGGAACATAACGCACACCTACTTCGGTCGCCGATGGACTGGACTCCAGTGCGTAGGTGAGCTTGGCTTCTGTTGACGTGGTGAGGTGGATAGTCTCCTCTATACGGTAGCCAGCGAGGAACTGGGAAAGTTCGGAGCGCGACACGCGCAGCCGCAGCGAATTTCCTTTAATGCGCAGTTTCACACTTCACTCTTTCGATGCTTGAGATATGGCCATGGATGCGGTCGGCCCCGTGATAGATGTTGAACCGGTTTTCTCGCAGGAACCCGACCAGGACGATATTGAATTCCCTGGCAACCTGCACGGCCAGGCTGGAAGGCGCGCCGACGGAGGCTACCATCGCAATTCCTCCCATGAGCGCCTTTTGCAATAGTTCGAAGCTGGCGCGCCCGGAGAGTAGGAGTAAGGTCTCGCGTAGCGGAGTACGGTCAGCGAGAAACTGTGCACCGAGCAGCTTGTCGACCGCGTTGTGGCGACCTACATCCTCACGGAGCATCAAGAGCATTCCAGCGGAGTCGAATAGCCCAGCTCCATGCAGCCCTCCAGTCCTATCGAAGACTCTCTGGGCTTCTCGCAAGCGGTCTGGCAGCGTATACAGTAGCTCCGCGCCGATTGAGAAGCTACTGCTTCTCCGCGGTGGGCAGACAGATCGCAGGGCCAACAGAGAGGCCTTGCCGCATATGCCGCAACTCGAGGTCGTATAGAAATTGCGTTCCAGGTTCGCCAGACTTACTTCCACGCCGGGTGCCAACTCCACACGCACAATATTTCTTCTTGGCTGATACGGCAGCGCGCTCTTAGGCTCCTTGTCCGTTTTGTTCCACTCTTCTTGCGCGGCATCGTCGTCACCCATTGCTGGATAGGCAATCCGCTCGATGTCGGCCGCATCCCGCACGACTCCTTCGGTCATCAGAAAGCCGACGGCAAGCTCAAAATCATCTCCCGGGGTTCGCATGGTCACCGAGATGGACTTCATGGCTCTCGCGTTCATAGGACCATACCCGAGCTGGATCTCAAGTGGTTCCTCGATGGCAACGCTGTCCTGCGCCGGATTTGGAGTGAGCCCCACCATCTTCTCCACCGTGATGTCGAGGAAGGAGCGGTTTGTTTCGCGGGTGGGGATGTCCCTTTTGGTCTTCATACCCGACATCGGAATGCTATCTCCTAGTGCTCTTGCAAGACGTGCTGTATAGCAGATGGATTCTGCCAGATGCTCTGCTGCATTTTCTGCGAAGCACAGCCAAATGACTGGTCGAAGCGTCGATACAACCCGAAAGGAAAATCGTAAGATTTTGCAAACATCAGTACGAATTTAATATTTACATCCGGTTAACTGTGGAAGATAGGCCGACAATGCCCATATCAGGCAATCGAATGCACTAAATCTGAATTTTTGACAAATATGGGTAATTAACAAAAAGTTAGCTTCGGGGCGAGTCTGAGAAACTGGTTGGTAGTCTCTGGATTTAGTGGCTACAACGAGACGTGAGATGGGCTTTGAAACGGAACAACTACTACAGGTCCCGGTCCTCCTGTTCGACAGCTCTTGCCGTACAGTCGAAGTCTTCGCGACCTGGTAGCAGGACGAAAGGGAATCAGTGTGACTGAGTTTGACCGATTTGAATATGAGCAACCCGAGGTTGCAATTTCTGTAGACGGCAAGGTTGTGGCGGCAAAGAAAGGCGAGTTGCTTCTGGATGCTGTTCTGCGCTGCACAGATATTCCGCACATTTGCTATCACTCGCCGCTCATGGGATCGATTCAGACCTGTGACACTTGCATGGTTGAGGTGAATGGCGAGCTCGTCCGTTCCTGTGGGCAAAAGGTTACCGCAAATCTCAATGTAGTAACTGAGTCAAAGCGTGCGCAAAACGCTCGAGCAGAGGCGTTCGATGTCATTCTCGGCAACCACATGCTGTACTGCACGGTCTGCGACAACAACAACGAGAACTGCACCGTGCATAACACGGCAGTCGCGCTGAATGTCCAGCACCAAGAGCATCCCTTCAAGCCGAAGCCGTATGAAGTGGATATGTCCAATCCCTTTTATCGCTATGATCCGGACCAGTGCATTCTCTGCGGCCGTTGTGTGCAGGCGTGTCAGAACGTGCAGGTAAATG
>Ga0193716_1000501_pt1 | contig 23641 bp, 24 predicted proteins | sample U2c1metaG_FD_145901 | JGI IMG/M metagenome (GOLD analysis project Ga0193716, IMG submission 145901) | Soil microbial communities from a riparian zone of the East river system, Colorado, United States - U2c1 | ecosystem: Environmental > Terrestrial > Soil > Riparian zone | place: USA: East River...
GGAAAAATTCTTCACGGCGGCCCTTATAAGCCAACTTAGAATAATTCTAAACTGTGTTATAAGGACGCGTTTCCGGCAGGTCAAATGGCCGCGTTACGGCTGTGCAGTCCTTAGAAATTCCAGCAAAAGCCGGCTCACTTCGGCGGGTTGCTCCTGCTGCACCCAATGGCCGGCGCCCTCGACCAGATGACAGGCGATCATTCTGGTGCAGGCCCTGGTCTGCATCGTCTCGAACACGCCGGGGCGCTGATAGGTGCCCCAATCCTGCTTGCCCGAGATGAAGCAGGAAGGCACATCGATGCTGCGGCCCGACCAGGTCTGCAGTTCCGCGGTAAATTCGCCCGAGGTGCCGCAGCGATACCATTGCAGGCCGCCCTGAAAGCCGATCCGCTCATATTCACTTGCATAGAAGGCGAGCTCGCGATCCGGCAGCCATTGGTTACCGGCGATCGCCTGTGCCGACGGCATTTCCTGCGCGACCGTCTCGGCCATGTTCTGTGCGAGGTCCATCACATAATAGGTCGGCAGCTTCGCCAGTTCGGCCGCGGACCATGATTTGAGCGGATACGGTCTGTTGTCTTTCCAGTCGGCGCTCTTGTGATGGTAATAGGCACGCAGGAAATCATGCACGCCCTGCGGCGCGCAGTGCATGTCGGCGTTGGCCTCGCGCGTCGAGTAGTACCACTGATAGTGCTTTCGCGGCCGCGGCAGGCCGGCGAGTTCGCGATGCACGGGATCGACCGGCTTGGGCGAGGCCGGTGAGTCAGCAGTGTTGAACGGCAGCGCCGGGGGGCCGGCGAACGGCGCGCTCATCAGCGCGACCGAGCGAAACACGTCGGGCCGCACCAGCGCGCACCATGCCGCGACCGAGCTGCCGAAATCATGCCCCACCACGGCATCGACGTGACGGTAACCGAACGCCGAGACCAGGCCGAGCGCGTCGCGCACCAGATTGAGCAGCCGGAACGAATTGAGGTCGCCGTCATAGTTCGCATCCCAGCCGGTGGTGCGGCCGTAGCCGCGCTGATCCGGCGCGATCACGTGATAACCGGCCGCCGCCAGCACCGGCATCACCTTGCGCCAGCTGAACGCGAGTTCCGGAAAGCCGTGCAACAGCAGCACGCAAGGCCGTCCCTGGGTCTCGAAGCCAGCCTCCAGCACATGCATGCGCAGGCCGTTGATCCCTTCGACGAAGCGCGAGCGGATGGAGGCGGGCAACGGGATATTGCGGAGATCTGTCATTGTGGCGTTTCCTCGTCATGGCTGGTTTATCCCGGCCTTCCACGTCTTTCTTGTCGTGAAGTTGTAAAGACGTGGATATCAGGCACAAGGCCGGGCATGACGAAATCAACCCAATGCATTTCCCGGTCTAGATAAACCGGAACTGCGCCCGCTCGCGTTTGGCCAGCTTCGGGATCGCCTGCCCGACGATGATGTCCTTGAAGTGCCGGGTCTGCTGGTGATCGGCGAAGGCGGCTTCGCCGGCGAACACCTCGTAGAAGAAGAATTCGTTCGGCTTGGCCGTGTTCTGGTGGATCTGGAATTCCTTCACACCGGGTTCCTGCTGGGCCTGCGGCAGGAACTCCTTCAGCAGTCCGGCGATGGCGCCTTCCTCGCCGGGATTGACCTGCCAAAACGCCGTGACGACCAGGCTCTGGTTTGCGCTGTTGTGCATCGTATCGCTCCTGTGTTGGCCAATCGGTCTCGATTGGCGATGGAGCGAACTATGCCAGTTCGATCGGCTACGATGCTTCGGCCGGTGTCGAATGATCGATGTCTGAAAATTCCTCAGAGCCCGCCCCAACACGCAATCAAAGAGTTCGTCATGGCCGGGCTTCGTCCCGGCCATCCACGTCTTTTCTAGCGTGAGTCCAGCAAAGACGTGGATGCCCGGGACATCTAGCGCGAAGACGCGCTCCGCGCTTTTACCCGGGCATGACGAGAAGTGAGTTCTATGCCCTACACCTTCACCGCCGTCTTCGGCCAGTAACGATCCCGCAGATGCCGCTTTACTAGTTTGCCGGTAGGCGTACGCGGCAGTTCGGCTTCGAAGTCGATGCTGCGCGGGCATTTGATCGGCGACAAATGCTGGCGGCAAAACACCATCAACTCGGCTTCCAGTTCCTTGCCGGCGCGCGCTATGTCGTGCGGCTGCACCACCGCCTTGACCTCTTCGCCCATCTCCTCGTTCGGCACGCCGAACACCGCGACGTCGGCGACACCGGGATGGGTGATCAGCACGTCCTCGGTCTCCTGCGGATAGATGTTCACGCCGCCGGAAATGATCATGTAGGACTTGCGGTCGGTCAGGTACAGAAAGCCCTCGTCGTCGAGATAGCCGACATCACCGAGCGTCGACCAGCCCCGCGAATTGTAGGCACGCTTCGTCTTGTCGGGATCGTTATGATAGGAAAACACCGGCGCGTCGGCGAAATAGACTGTGCCGACCTGCCCGACCGGCATTTCCTCGTCGTCCTCGCCGAGAATCCTCACCTTGCCGACCACGGCGCGGCCGACGGTGCCGCGATGATCCTGCCATTGCTGCGAGGTCGACACCGTGACGCCGTTGCCCTCGGAGCCGGCGTAATACTCGATCAGGATCGGTCCCCACCATTCGATCATTCTGGCCTTGACGTCGACCGGGCAGGGCGCGGCGGCATGGATCGCGCCTTGCAGCGACGATACGTCGTAGCGCATCCTGACCTCCTCAGGCAGTTTCAGCATGCGCACGAACATCGTCGGCACCAGCTGCGATTGCGTGATCTTGTGCTGTTCGACCAGCTTGAGGAATCCTTCGGCATCGAACGATTCCATGATCACGGAGGTGCCGCCGAGCACGATCGCCATCATGTTGAAGCGCAAGGGTGCTGCGTGATACAGCGGCGCCGGCGACAGATAGATGCTGTCGGCATTCATGCCGCACATGTCGGCGCAGAGAATTCGCAGGAACGGATTGGGCAGTTCGATCGGATTGTTCTCGGATTGCCGCTTGATGCCCTTGGGGCGGCCGGTGGTGCCCGACGAATACAGCATGTCGTAGCCGGCGACCTGGTCCGCGATCGGCGTGGTCGGCTGCGCCATCGCTTCCTGGTCCCAGGAGCGAAAGCCGGGCAGGGGATCGTCGAGCATGAAGAACAGCGGCTCGCCTGATACGCCTTCGACCAGGCCCTTGATCTGCTCGGCGCATGCCGGCGAGGTGATGACGAGCTTGGCGCCGCAGTCTTTGACGATGTAGGCGATCTCGTCCTGGGTCAGATAGCGGCTGATCGCGGTGTAATACAGGCCGGCGCGCTGCGCCGCCCAGCAGATCTCCATGAACGCCAGCCGGTTTTCCATCAGGAACGCGATGTGATCGCCGGCCTTCAGCCCGAGCTTGCGAAACAGATGTGCGCCCTGGTTGGAAAGCTCATCGAGCTCGCGATAGGTGATTGCCTTGCCCGTCGCCGCCATCTGATAGGCGATCTTGTCGGGCTTGGTGCGCGCGTGAACCGACGGGTGCGTCATGGGGGATCCCTCAAACTCCCGGTCGTCCCTGCCTCGTGCGCAATTGCGCACGGGGCGCAGGCACCCATAAGCCCCGGCGTCGGCGAGATGATGTGGAGTTAGTTCCACGCCTTTCTCTCCAACGCTGATGGTTATGGGTCCCGGCGCAAGGCCGGGACGACGGTGCTTTGTTATTGTGCTCCTACAGCCGCTCGACGATGGTGACGTTGGCCATGCCGCCGCCTTCGCACATGGTCTGCAGGCCGTAGCGCTTGTTGCGTTGCTTGAGCGCGTTGACCAGCGTCGTCATCAGCTTGGTGCCGGAGCCGCCCAAGGGATGGCCGAGCGCGATGGCGCCGCCATTGACGTTGAGTTTTGCGGGATCGGCGCCGGTGGTCTTCAGCCACGCGGTCGGCACCGAGGCAAAGGCTTCGTTGACCTCGTAGAGATCAATGTCGTCGGTGGCGGGCAACGGTGCTTCCAGCATGATCACGGGGTCGCCGCCGATCATGGTCATGTGATGGATCCGCGCCATCGGCTTGATGCCGAGCTGCTTCAGGCCGTTTTCGTTGACGACCATCACGCCCGAGGCGCCGTCGCAGATCTGGCTGGCGCTGGCGGCGGTGAGCTTGCCGTTCTCCGCGATCAGCTTGACGTTGCGGATGCCTTCGAGGCTGGCGTCGAAACGGATGCCTTCGTCGATCGAATGGGTATCGGTCGAACCGTCCGCGCGGGTGATCTGCAGCGGAATGATCTCGTCCTTGAACTTGCCGGCCTGCGTAGCCGCGATCGCGCGCTGGTGGCTCTCATAGGCGTATCGATCGAGTTCATCTTTGGAGAGGCCGTATTTCTCGGCCATCATTTCCGCGCCGGTGAACTGGCTGAACTGGATGTGCGGATAGCGCTTCTCGATATTCGGGCTCTTGTAATGTCCAAAGCCGTTCTTGGCGGGCAGCGACGAGGCGAGGCCCATCGGCACCCGGGTCATGGCTTCGACGCCGGCGGCGATCACGATGTCCATGGTGCCCGACATCACCGCCTGCGCGGCGAAATGCAGCGCCTGCTGCGACGATCCGCACTGCCGATCCACCGAGGTGCCCGGCACGCTTTCCGGCAGCTTCGAGGCCATGATGGCGTTGCGCGCGATGTTGTTGGATTGCTCGCCGGCCTGCATCACGCAGCCCATGATGACGTCTTCGATCTGCGCCGGGTCGGCGCCGGTGCGCTCGACCAGCTCGTTCAGCACTGAAGCTGCGAGATCGGCCGGATGCCAGCCGGCGAGGCGCCCTCCTTTGCGTCCGCCGGCGGTGCGTGCGGCAGCGACGATATAAGCCTCGGCCATCTCTGTTCTCCCTGACTTGTTTTCGAATGAGGGTTTGATTGGGCGGGATTTAAGTGGGGCCTGAGGATTTAGTCAATCAATCAATTAACTCTTGAGTGCAGCCCAAGCTTCGGCTTATCTGCGCGCGGATTTCACACCAGGTAGGTTGATGGCGTCACAGTTGAATACCAGCGTACCGGCCAGGCTCGAGCTTGGAAAAGCCCCGGGTGGACGAAATGCCACCGCCGAGAAGCTGATCGTGGCCGCGAGCGAACTGATGATCGAGCGTTCCTCGATCGAGATCTCGCTCAGCGACATCGCGCAGAAGTCCGGCGTCAATGCCGCGCTGGTGAAATATCATTTCGGCAACAAGGACGGCCTGTTGCTGGCGCTGCTCGCGCGCGACGCCGCCACCGAGATGGCGCAGCTCGAATATCTGCTGGCGCAGCCGATCACGCCGACCGCGAAACTGCGGCTGCATATCGCCGGCATCATCCGCGCCTATCACCAATTCCCCTATATGAACCGGCTGATCCATTATCTGCTGCACGAAAGCAGCGCGCAGGCGGCCGACGAAGTCTCGAAATTCTTTGTCGCGCCCTTGCTGGATTTTCATCGCCGGCTGCTCGCGGAAGGCATCAAGGCCGGCGAATTTCGCCAGATCGATCCGGTGCTGTTTTACACCAGCCTGATCGGCGCCTGCGATCATCTGTTCTTCGGCCGCCACGCGATGTCGCGCGCGACCGGCGTCGGCCCGGTCACCGATGAAGTCTGCCGCCAATATATCCGCCACATGGAAGCGCTGATCTGCGGCGGCGTGCTCACTGCCAATCAAGAAAAAGGTGCCGCGGCGGCCGGATGACGGTCGGTTCGGACGCCTCGTTACAAGTCTAGAGAAGAAACGCCCAAGGAAAGGTTTTTGTCATGCAGTTGAAAGACGTTGCCGTTGTCATCACCGGCGGTGGTTCCGGCCTCGGTGCCGCCACCGCCCGCGCCATGGCGGCCAAGGGCGCCAAGATCGGCGTGCTCGACCAGAGCAAGGAGAACGCCGAAAAGGTCGCGGCCGAAGTCAAGGGCGTGGCGCTGCACGCCGACGTCACCGACGAGGATCAGGTCAAGGCCGCGCTGGCCAAGGCCGAAAGCGCGCACGGCATCGCCCGCGTGCTGATGAATTGCGCCGGGATCGGCGGTTCGCAGCGCATCGTCGGCAAGGACGGCGTTTATCCGCTGGCCAAGTTCGTTCGCATCATCAACGTCAATCTGATCGGTACCTTCAACGTGCTGCGGCTGTTCGCCGAGCGGCTCGCCACCGAAGCCCCAATCGGCGAGGAGCGCGGCGTTGCGATCAACACCGCGAGCGTGGCCGCCTATGAAGGCCAGATCGGGCAGATCGCCTATTCGGCTTCAAAAGGCGGCGTGGTCGGCATGACGCTGCCGGCCGCGCGCGATTTCGCCAGCCTCAAGATTCGCGTCAACACCATCGCGCCGGGCCTGTTCCTGACGCCGCTGTTGATGGGCCTGAACGAGGAAGCCCGCAAAAGCCTGGGCGCGCAGGTGCCGCACCCGGCGCGGCTTGGTGATGCGTCCGAATACGGCAGTCTCGCGGTTCACATCGTCGAGAACCCGATGATCAACGGCGAAACCATCCGCCTCGATGGCGCCATCCGCATGGCGCCGCGGTAGTCCCGGCGCAAGGCCGGGACGACGAAGCGCGGGGACATCGCGTGGTCACACGCGCTGCAAAGACGCGACGGAGACAACCCATCTCATCAGAACATGCACAGCTAAAGCAAACGAGTGGCACGCCATGAATTTCGATTTTTCCGACGATCAAAAGCAACTGCGCGACGAGGCCCGCAAATTTCTCGCCGAGAAGTGTCCGCCAAAGGCCGTGCGCTCCGTGCTCGACGGCAAGGAGCCGTATGACCGCGAGCTGTGGAAAGGGCTCGCTGAGATGGGCTTCCTCGGCGTTGCGATCCCGGAGGAATATGGCGGCGCCGGTGCGGGCCATCTCGAACTCTGCGTGATATCAGAGGAAATCGGCCGCTCGCTGGCGCCGGTGCCGTTTTCGTCGACGGTGTATCTGGCAGCGGAAGCGATCCTGCTGGCCGGCAGCGAAGCGCAAAAACAGCAATGGCTTCCCGCGATCGCGTCGGGCGCAGCGATCGGCACGCTGGCGCTGTTCGAAGGCAAGGGCAATCCGTCGCCGCAAGCCATCAAACTTTCGGCCGCCGGCGGCAGCCTCAACGGTGTCAAGAAGCCGGTGCCGGACGGCGCCGTTGCTGATTTCGCCGTGGTCGCGGCGCGCACCGGACCTGGCGGACGCGAGACCGATATCTCGCTGTTCCTGGTCGACCTCAAGGCGGGCGGTGTCGAAGCCAAAACGCTGACCAATGTCGATCCGTCGCGCGGCCAGGCCGAACTTACCTTCAGGAATTGCAAGGCCGAGCCGCTCGGCGCCGCCAATCAAGGCTGGGACATTCTCTCGCGGGTGCTCGACCGTGCCGCGGTGCTGATGGCGTTCGAGCAGGTCGGCGGCGCCGATCGCGCGCTGGAAATGGGCCGCGACTATGCGCTGGATCGCATCGCGTTCGGCCGCCCGATCGGCTCGTTCCAGGCGGTGAAGCACATGCTCGCCGACATGTATGTCTCGGCGACCTTGGCGCGCTCGAATTGTTATTACGGCGCCTGGGCGCTCTCGACCAACGCCTCGGAATTGCCGGAAGCCGCAGCCGCCGCGCGGATCAGCGCGACGCAGGCGTTCCAGCACTGCTCCAAGAACAACATCCAGGTTCATGGCGGCATGGGCTTCACCTGGGAATTCGACTGTCACATGTACTACCGCCGCGCCAACGCCACCGCGCTCGGGCTCGGCTCGCTTTCCTATTGGGAAGACCAGTTGATCGAACGGATGCGCAAGAAGAACGCGGCGTAGCAGCGTCGTCCCCGCGAGCGCGGGGACCCGTACGCCGAGGAGTCGCAAGGGAGTGACGGAGCGAAAGCCCGAAACAGTTATGTAGGTCAGTGGTTATGGGTCCCTGCGTTCGCAGGGACGACCAGCAAGGGACTTCAGAATGAACTTCGACGACACCCCGCAGGAGGCCGCGTTCCGCGCCGAGGCGAAAGCGTGGATCGCGGCGCATGCGCCGAAGCAATATGAGGAGGAGTTGCGCAAAGCCTCGCTCGGCCGCACTGCGCTCAAGGGCGCCAACGTGCTCGAAGTGGCAAAAGCCTGGCAGAAGAAAAAGGCCGATGCCGGCTGGGCCTGCCTGCACTGGCCAAAAGAATATGGCGGCCGAGGTGCTACCCCAATCGAGCGCGTGATCTGGCAGCAGGAGGAAGGCGCTTTCGGCAAGCTCAGCGCGATGTTCATCATCGGCCACGGCATGTGCGGCCCGACCATGATGACGTTCGCCGGCGAGGACCAGAAGCGCCACTATCTGCCGCCGCTGGCCTCGGGCGAGAAGATCTGGTGCCAGTTGTTTTCCGAACCCGCCGGCGGATCCGATGTCGCGGGCCTGCGCACCCGCGCCGAAAAGCACGGCGACGACTGGATCATCAACGGCCAGAAGATCTGGACCTCCGGCGCGCATTATTCCGACTACGGCATCCTGCTGACCCGCACCGATCCCAATGTGCCCAAGCACAAGGGCCTCACCATGTTCTTCCTGGACATGAAGAGCCCCGGCGTCGAGGTGCGGCCGATCAAGCAGGCCAGCGGGCAATCCGATTTCAACGAGGTCTACTTTACGGACGTGAAGATTCCCGATTCGCAGCGGCTCGGCGAAGTCAATGACGGCTGGAACGTGTCGCTGACCACGCTGATGAACGAGCGGATGTCGATCGGCGCCGGCGTCGCCACCGGCTTTCCGGAGTTGTTCGAGTTCTGCAGCAGCCTGATGCTGGAAGACGGGCTTGCGATCGACGACCGCGGCGTACGCACCAAGCTTGCGCATTGGGCGGTGCGCGCCAGCGGGTTGAAATACACCAGCATGCGGGCGATCTCGGCGCTGTCGAAAGGCGAGCGGCCCGGTCCGGAGAATTCGATCGGCAAGCTGGTCGCGGGATCGATGATCCAGGACGTGGCGATGTATGCCCTCGATCTGCAGGGCGCCGCCGGCATGCTGAGCGGGCCTGAAGACGCCGAGGCCCTCGGCAAATTCCAGGCGATGCTGCTGCGCGCGCCCGGCACCCGCGTCGAAGGCGGCACCGACGAGATCATGCGCAATATCATCGCCGAGCGCGTGCTCGGCCTGCCCGGCGATATCAGAGTCGACAAGGATGTTCCGTTCAACAAGATCCCGACCAGGGGAAGAGCTTAGGGAATCGTAAGGTGGGTTAGCGGAGCGTAACCCACCGTTGTCTTGCAATGACGCTCGATAGGAGTGGTGGGTTACGCCTTCGGCTAACCCACCCTACGCAGAAGTGAGGTCCGCCATGAATTTCGATGACACCCCGCAGGAGGCCGAGTTCCGCGCCACCGCCCGCAAATGGGTCGATGCCAACGCGCCGAAAGAATTAGAGGCGGAGCTTTCCAAATCCTCGCTTGGCCGCATCCGGCTGCAGAACCACGACATGGTCGAAGTCGGCAAGGCCTGGCAGAAGAAGAAGGCCGAAGGTGGCTGGGCCTGCCTGCATTGGCCGAAGGAATATGGCGGCCGCGGTGCGACGCCGATCGAGCGCGTGATCTGGCAGCAGGAAGAGGGCGTGTTCGGCAAGCTGACGCAGCCGTTCCAGATTGGCGAGGGCATGTGCGGGCCGACCGTGATGGCGTTCGGCAGTGAGGAACACAAACGGCATTATCTGCCGAAGCTCGCCGCCGGCGAACAGATCTGGTGCCAGCTGTTTTCCGAACCGGCCGGCGGCTCCGACGTCGCGGGCCTGCGCACCCGCGCGGAGAAGAAGGGCAATGATTGGGTGATCAACGGCCAGAAGATCTGGACTTCAGGGGCGCATTATTCCGACTACGGTCTTCTGATCACACGCACCGATCCCAATGTGCCGAAGCACAAGGGCCTCACCATGTTCTTCCTCGACATGAAGAGCCCCGGCGTCGAGGTACGGCCGATCAAGCAGGCCAACGGCATGCAGGAATTCAACGAAGTCTATTTCACCGATGTCGTGATTCCCGATCACCAGCGCCTCGGCGCCGTCGGCGACGGCTGGAACGTCTCGCTGACCACGCTGATGAATGAGCGCATGTCGATCGGCGCGCGGCTCGCGACCGGCTTCCCCGAGATGTTCGAGTTCTGCTCCAATCTGATGCTGGAGGATGGGCTGGCGATCGACGACCGTGCCACGCGCGCGAAACTCGCAAGCTGGGCGGTGAAGGCAAGCGGGTTGAAATACACCAGCTACCGCGCGATCTCGGCGCTGTCGAAGGGCGAGCGTCCCGGTCCGGAAAATTCGATCGGCAAGCTCGTCGCGGGCTCGATGCTGCAGGACATCGCGATGCATGCGATGGATCTGGAGGGGGCGGCCGGTGTCTTCACCGGTGCGGCGGAAGAGGAGGCGCACGGCCAGTTTCAGCAGATGCTGCTGAGTTCGCCGTCGATGCGGATCGCCGGCGGCACCGATGAAATCCTCCGCAACATCATCGCCGAGCGCGTGCTGGGCCTGCCCGGCGATATCCGGGTCGACAAGAATGTTCCGTTCAACAAGATCCCGACCAAGGGGCGATGATAATGCCAAATACTGCTGCGAAGCCGCCGGGTAGCCGGTACAGCACCGGGGAACGCATCGGCGTGCTCGAGGAGTTGCTCGGCGAGCGCTACTCCGTTCGCGCGTTCCTGCCGCAGGAGGTGCCGCGCGAAACCATCGAACATGTTCTCAGGGTGGCGCAGCGCACGGCGTCATGGTGCAACAGCCAGCCCTGGCAGGTTCTGATCGCGAGCGGCGAGGCCAAGGAGCGTTTCCGCAAATTGATCTATGCCGAGGCCTCGTCGGGCGCCAAGGACGATTCGGATTTTACCCCGCCGCGCGAATATGTCGGCGTCTATCTCGAACGCCGCCGCGAAAGCGGCTTTCAACTCTACAACACGCTCGGCATCGCGCGCGGCGACAAGGCCGCCTACGCCAGACAGGCGCTGGAGAATTATAATTTCTTCGGCGCGCCGCATGTCGCGATCATCCATACCGCCGAGCCGCTCGGGATTTACGGTGCGGTCGATTGCGGCGCCTATGTCGGCAACTTCATGCTGGCGGCGCAGGCGCTCGGCCTCGGCACCATTCCGCAGGCAGCATTGGCGCGCCAGTCCGGACTGATCCGGCGGCACTTCAAGCTCGGCGATGACCGCCGGGTGGTGTGCGGCATTTCGTTCGGTTTTGCCGATCACGCCCACAAGGTCAACAGCTACCGGACGTCGAGGGCGAGCGTGGCCGATACCGTGACGTTCGTGGAGGAGTAGATGTTTCTTACGTCGTCCCCGCGAACGCGGGGACCCATAACCCCTGGCGTCCATGTCGCCAAAGGCCTCTACTCCGTTTGCCTTGGACGATAGCACACGGCGTATGGGTCCCGGCGCCTTACGCGCAATTGCGCGCCAGGCCGGGACGACGCGAGGGGGTCTCAAAACCTCGGCGGCCGCTTTTCGGCGAAGGCCTTGATGCCTTCCTTGATCTCGTCGCCGCGCATGCTGTCGCGGGCGCGGCGGTCGGCGGCTTCCTCGTCGAGCCGGCCGCGGGCGAATTCGTTGATCGCGCGCTTCATGCCGCGCATCGCGACCGGCGCGTTGCCGGCCAGAATGTTTGCCAGGCGGTCGACTTCCTCGTCGAGCTTCTCAGCAGGAACCATCGCGGTGAGGTAGCCGATCCGCAACATTTCGCTGGCATCGATTTTCTGCGCGGTCAAAAACAGCTTCTTGGCGTTGTCGACGCCGAGCCGCGTCGTGTAGCGCATGATGCCGCTCTTGTAATAATGCAGGCCGAGCCGCGCTGCCGGCATGAACATCTCGCCGCTGTCGATGCCGATGCGGAAATCGCAGGCCAGCGCCAGATCGGTCGAGCCGCCATAGACGCCGCCATTGAGCCGGCAGATGGTGGGAACGCCGAGATCCTCGAGCCGGTTGGCAACCACCTCGAACGCCGATCCGGCGCTTTTCTCCTCGACGGCGCTGGTGGCGCGCTCGGCCACCGAATTGAGATCGTATCCGGCGCTGAAGGCGCGGCCGGTACCGGTGAGTACCAGCACGCGGATCGCCGGATCGCTCTCGATGCGGTCGAACAATTTCATCAGGGCGTCGAGATCGTCGGGTTGCAGCCGGTTCAGATGCCGCGGACGGTTGAGGCGGATGGTGGCGTGGGCGCCGTTGAGTTCGAATATCGGCGTGCTGGCCGCCTCGGTGGCTTCGGACATTTTTGTCTCCATTTTATTTATTTTCCAGCTCCCGGCGTTTGGCTTCGGCGTCGATGGTTTCGGAAAGATCGGGATGCCGCGCCATCAACACGCGAAAATCGACGAGATCAAGCACCAGCAGCTTGGACACCTGCGTGGTCGTGATATTGGCTGAGCGCAGATTGTTGCCGAGCAAGGCCATCTCGCCGAAGAACGCGCCGTCGCCGAGCTTGACCTTCTTGCCGGGCAAATCGACCTCGACCTCGCCGTCCGCGATGAAATACATGCAGTCGCCGGCCTGGCCCTTGCGGATGATCGTGGTGCGCGCCGGCAGGTCCATGGTGCGCAGCATGTGGGTGACGTCGGCGATCGCCGCCGGACCCAATGCTGCAAAGAACGGCACCTTGCTCACGGACTCCCAGGTTTTGAGGAAATTATCGCGGCGGGTCTCGGCGGCGAAGCCGGTGGCGAGAATACCGGTCCAGAGGCCGAACACGCCGAGGCCGCAGATCATCACAAAGGCCGCGACGATCCGGCCGAGCGGCGTGATCGGCACCACGTCGCCATAGCCGGTCGTGGTCAAGGTCGCGACCGCCCACCACAACGCCGCGGGAATGCTGCCGAAGGTGCCCGGCTGGACGTCGCGCTCCAGGAAATAGACCACGACGGAAGCCAGAAACAGCACCATCAGGAAGATCACCAGCACGCTGAATAGCGGCCCGGATTCCTGCACCAGCACCCGGCGCAATTGCCGCAATCCCGGAATGCCGGGGATCACCTTCAACAGCCAGAGCACGCCGAGCAGCCACGCGGTCTTGGGCGTGGCACCAAACAGCAGCGCGAGCGGGATCGCGATAGCGCCGGCGCCATCCACGAAGCCGCGGATCGACAGCAGATAGCCCGCAACCCGCTGTGTGCGAACGGCCTGGCGCAGCCGGACCACCCATTCGAAGATAAAGAAAACCAGGCAGGCGAGCAGCAGCGCATCGAGCCAGCCATACAACGCGCTGTAAGCGGAATCGATCGAGAGCAGGACCATCAGCACGACGCCGGCCACCACCGCGACATAGGCCGCTTTGGTCATGTTGCGACCGGTGGTCGCGGTCACGAACTGCGCGAAAACTGAGGAATAAGGCGGCTCTGACATCGGAGGTGGTGTCTGTCGGTAAAGGACAAGGGCTTGATGGGACCCTGCCGGACATGAGGACAAAGTGCCCGGGTGGGCGGATGCCGTCAACGACCGGCGGCAAACAGAATTATCGCAAGGCGCCGGAACAGGCGGGCGGGAATAAGACGCGCCGTCAAACGATACGGCAAACGGAGCCAGGGCGGCATTTTAGCCGGCATTGCCGGGAATTACGACAAAACGTCGCCTTTCTCCATGTATCAAAAGCCGGCGTGGACATTATTATAAGTGCGCACTGGCAATACGAGCCCGCGAAGCTGTTTTCCAGATTGGTTGGCCCCGATGGATACCTCACATCTCGCACAACACGCAGGAACCGCCGGCGCCGTTTTCGCGTCGGTTTTTGTGATCGCCACGACCACGATGCGGACCATGATCCCGTTGCGGATCTTGGGCATCTTCACCAATCTGGTCCTGATCGCGACCGCGATACCGGGTCATAATTATCTGGTCATTCTGGTGCAGACCCTGGTGCTGGTGCTCAATTCCTATCGCCTGCATCAGATGCTGCAACTGGTCCGCGACGTGAAGAAATCCGTCACCAGCGACCTGTCGATGGATTGGCTGAAGCCGTTCATGACCGAGCGCAAATGCGCGGATGGCGAGATCCTGTTCTACAAGGACGAGAAGGCCGATGAGATGCTCTACATCGTCAGCGGCCGGTTCAAGCTGATCGAATCAGGCATCGAATTGCCGGTGGGCGCCATCGTCGGCGAACTCGGCATGCTGTCGCCGTCGAATGTGCGAACCCAGTCGCTGGAATGCATCGAGTCCGGCGTTATCCTCAGCGTCAGCTACAGCAAGGTCGAGGAACTCTACGTGCAGAATCCGGCCTTCGGCTTTTACTTTCTCAAGCTCGCCAGTGCCCGGTTGTTCCAGAACCTGGCAACGCTGGAGCAACGGCTGGCGCAGCAAACCGCGCCGATCTCCGCCGCGCCGAAACCCGCGTAAAGCGCCGGGATCGCCGGCGTGGCCAGCGTCCTGTCTTCGATTCGCTATTTGCTCGCCGATATCATCGGCGATGACGACGAACCGCCGCCATCGGTGCCCGAGAATTTGCCCGAAGGCGCCGCAGCGATCGTCAGCGAAGGCATCCGGCTTTTGATCGACTATCAGGGCCCAAGCTACGCCCAGCTTTATGTCGACCGGCTGCGCAGATTCGTCGGCCGCAGCGATGTCGATGCCGGCATGTTCGGCGAAATCGCGCGGCTGATGACGGCGCGGATGAGCTATGAGGATCCGATTCGGATCGCGCAGTTGAAACTTGCCGCGCACGCGATCGCGGCCGCTCCGTCAGATGCTCGACCTGCTATCGAAGTCAGGAAGTTTCGCATCGATGAACTGGTCGGCGCGCTTCCCGCCATTGTCGCCGAACCGGTGCTCGATGCGCTGGGCTGGATGGATTGGACGCACAAGCCGGTTTCGATACGCTACAGCGCCGCCAGCCGGTGGGGTGTTCGCCGCCTGAAGATCGAAGCGGCGCTGCGGCGATGGCGGCTGTTTTCGGTGCGCTACACCAAGGAGCGGGTCTGGGTGGAGCGCTGGCTGCATATGATCGACCGCAGCCTGACCAAGCAGCCACAGGCCGCGCCCGCGATCGTGCAGACGGCCACCATGATTCAAGGTTATGGCGGCGTCTATCGCCACGGCCTTGCCGACTGGCATGCCATCATCGACGGCTTGGTCAAGCCGACCTTCGACGGCGTGCTGCCGTTGTCGAATCTGGCCGGCGCCATCGCCGAGGCGCGCACCGCCGCGATGCCCGATCCGCGGCAGGTTGCGCTCAAGCGCAAGATCGCCGAGATCAGGGCGCGGGCGCTGGATACCAATTCCAGTGCCGTGGTGAGGTGAGCGGGATGCTCCGTCGCCGCGATAGCGGCGAGGTCGCCCAAACGAGATCGTAAATATCTACAAAAGAACAATAATTTTCTGTCCCGTGATAATATCCGCCCGGATCGGATTGCAAACCGGCCTTGCCGTAATCCCGTCCGGGAAGCGGCGCGTCGGAACGTCGCGCCGCCGCTATCGCCGTTCGGCCACACTTCCGGTTTTTCGAGTTCCCCACAGGTGCATTCCGTCCCGGGAGGTGTCATAAATGATCCGCACCGGCCGAGTTGGCCGGATTTGAGTAATTTCTGACGCCTTAACTTTCTCGTTTTCGTTTTGCCGTTTCAATTCAGTGCCAGCAAAGGGCGTCAGCTTTGTTGTTTCCTTCCATGTCCTCGTCCATTCCGGTAGGCGCGCTTGTCGGATGGATGCTCGTTCTCACCGTCAAGCACGTCATCGCCGATTTCGTCCTGCAAACGTCCTGGATGGCGCTCGGCAAGGACCAGAAGACCGGATGGGCTCTGCCGCTGCTGGCGCATTGCCTGGTCCACCTTGCGGTAGCGCTGCCGCTGATCCTGATCATCGCGCCGCGGTTCTGGTTTCTCGCGCTGGTCGATTTCTTCATTCACCTCATCATCGATCGCGCCAAGGGGCTTTGCGCCTCCACCTTTGATGTGACGCTGGAACATCCCTGGTTCTGGACGCTGATCGGCGTCGACCAGTCACTGCACCACCTGACCGGGTTTGGACTTTCGATCTTCATGGCGGCAAATAGCTGATCTCGACGGCCGCGTCATTGGCGCATGATCCGATGGCGCGTCATGCCGGCCGATCGGAGCTCCGGCAGACCCCCACCAACCGAACAGGTTTACCGGCGCGCGAATCAGCCGGCGCGCGACGCTGATTCGCGCGCCGCGATCAAGCACCCCGGGTGACTACCGTCCCCATTGGTTAACCTTTCGTTAGAGAATTGCACTGCATCCTCCCGATTAGGGAGAACCGCCATGTTTTCAAGCCGCGAAGCCTTCGAGAACGATTTCTGCCCGGTTCGGGACGAATTGCTCGGCGAAATGTATCGTGCCAACGAAAATGGCCTGTCCAAACTCGTGGAGAGCGTCTCCTCCGAAGTTCGGGCCATGCTGGCGCTGTTCTGCTATCGCCGCAGCCATCTGCACGCGCTGGCGCTCTCGATTGCGTCGAGCTGCAGCGAGCGCGAGTTGATCCAGTTCGGCGGCCGCGTCGGTTCCACGCTGTATGCGCTGTCCCGCGAGTCCGCCGCGCGCTCCGCGCCCTCCTCATCCTACGGTAATCGCAAGCCGATCACGCTATCGACCAAGCCGCTCAGCACGTTTGCGCCGATCGAGGATGAAATCGATGATGAGCTCGAGGCCGTGACGGCCTGAATTTACGTGATACCGCGTCGTCCCTGCGAACGCAGGGACCCATAGCCACCGACCTCTTTGATTCCTGAAGACCGCTATCTCCATCGTGCAAACAATGGGGCCGATGGGCCGTGTCGTTTCGCTTCAGAGACGCCGTTGAGATTATTCATCCAAGCATCTGCGCCAGGGGTGATGGGTCCCTGCGTTCGCAGGGACGACGAGGGTCCCTGCTAACCCAACACCGGCAAACCGTGCCGCCGCCGCGCCATGTCGCATTCGGGGTCGCCCGGCATGCAGGTGCGGCAGACTTCAGGCCGCACGGCGTAAATCCCGCAGGATGTCGCGACGCCGATCTTGCCCAACAAGGCTGAGCAGCGATCGCCATCGCAACGCATGCCCGATAATCGCGCGTTGACGAATTTTTCCGGGATCAGGTCGAGCGCGGAATCGTCCTCGGTGGTGAAGCGCGGCCAGTTCGACGAATAGGCGCAGCAGGCTCCGCATTCCTGGCAAGGGCTTTCCTCGGCAACCGCTGGATCGATGTTCTCCATAACTCGCTTTAGCTGGATATGGCGCCGCAAGCCAGTTGGCGGTGACGCTCAGGTATCCGCGGGATGTTCCCAGACCAGGCTGCGCCGCCATTTCGCCCGCAACGCGGCGCGCCGCTCCGGATAGGGATCGTCGAGATAGTCGGCGCCGATGACGCGGTCGGTGCGAAAGCTGCGGAAATCCTTCCGCAGCTCGCACCATGCCGCCAGGATACGCACCGCCTCGTGATAGCCGATCGCGATCGGCCAGATCGTGCGTTCGCTGTCGCGGCCGTGCTCGTCGCGATAGCGCAGCGCGATTTTCTTGCCTTCATGAATCTGGGCCCGGGTTCGCGCCATGTCGATGCGGTCGGGCTCGCGGCGCCAGTCCGGCCGGGCGCGGCTGGCGGGCTCCAGCACAAAGGGCCTTAGCCGGTCCGGCACCGTGTCGGCGATCTTGGCCATCAGATCTTCGGCGGCTCTGGCCAGCACGGCGTCGGCATGTCCCGCCACCCATTGCGCGCCGAGCACGGCCGCCTCGATCTCATCGGGGGTGAGCATCAGCGGCGGCAGGTCGAATCCCTTCTCCAGAATATAGCCCATGCCGGCCTCGCCGCGGATCGGCACGCGCTGCCCGATCAGGGTGGCGATGTCGCGGTAGATCGTCCGCTTGGAGGTCTCCAGTTCAGCGGCAATCGCATCCGCGGTCAGCGGCTTCCGGGTGCGCCGGAGCACCTGAATGATCTGAAACAACCGGTCGGCACGTCTCATGGCGGTTCTCTCTTTTCAGGTCGCGATTTTTCCAAGGAAGCCTTGCTGATGCTGACAGCATGTTGGCAGCAGGTGGCGGCTATACCCTTGGACAACACTTCAACGGAGAAGGAGTCTGTCCATGATGATTCTTCAAGCGTTCGGCGCCCGGGAAAGTCTTGGGCCGGTGTGGCGCGCTTATGCCCAAATACATGCCCAAGTACGCGCCCAAGTACACGCCTTTGTATTGGCGCGTTTGATCGCATTCAACTCCGGTGACCTCCGCTGGGCCATCGCCGCGATGGCCCTCCGCCTGCTCGGCGCTATCTGGGCCTTCGGGGAGCGGCAATTTGCCCAATGGGCCCGGCGCGTGTTGCACCGCGCCTGGCGGGGTGCCCGTTTTGCGGCCGAGATGTCCGATGCTGACACCATGGTGGCAGCAGGGGGCCGCTAGCTTGCGGCCTCGTTTCGGGCGATCGCAGAAAATTGGGAGAACCGCATGATTACGCTCTATGGCTTTGGCGCAGGCTTCGGCTTGCCCGAAATCAGCCCCTTTGTGACCAAGACCGAGGTCCAGTTGAAAATGGCTGGTTTGGCCTATCGCAAGGAACGGGCGATGCCGCCGGCCTCGCCCAAGGGGCAGCTGCCCTATATCGACGATGACGCCCAGAGCATCGCCGACTCCACTTTCATTCGCGCCCATATCGAACGCAAATATGGCTTCGATTTCGACGCCGGGCTCGACCAGCGGCAACGTGCGCAGGCCTGGGCGTTCGAGCGGATGATCGAGCATCACATCTATTGGGCGCTGGTCGGCGCGCGCTGGGTCGATCCGCAGAACTTCGCCAAGGGACCGACGCATTTCTTCGACGGCGCACCGGAACATATCCGTGAAAAATTGCGGGAAGACGCGCAATTTCGGGTCGCCGAAAACTATCTCTTGAGCGGCCTCGGCCGCCACGCCCCGGACGATGACGTCGATCTGGCGCTGCGTTCGCTGTTGGCGTTGTCGGTGCAGCTTGGCGACAAGCCTTATCTGATGGGCGACAAGCCCTGCGGCACCGACGCCACCGCGTTCGGCGCCGTCGCCGGGATCCTGACGCCGTTCTTCGATTCGAAATTGCGCGAGCAGGTCGAAGGATTCGACAATCTGACCGCCTATGTCGACCGCATGATGCAGCACTATTATCCGGCCTTTGCCTGGACGCCGCTAAGACAGGCGGCCTGAACAACGAGAGCGCCGGTGCTGACGGATCAGCACCGGCGCTGCGATCTTCCTTCTCCCTCGCCCCGCTTGCGGGGAGAGGTGAACTGCCGCTGCGCCTCGACTCAAATCAAAACGCATCGCGCCTCAATGCGCCGGCGCTGACTCGCCCTTTAACGCGGCGAGTTCGGCTTCCAGTTCCGCGATCCGCTGGTCACGTACCGCCAGCGCTTGCGCCACGTCGGCCGCGTCGAATTTTTGCGGGATGTGCTGCGGGCAATTGGTGTCCCACGCCGCGATCTTGAACAGGATCACCTGCTCGGGCCGTGCCCTGTAGCCCTGCGGCATCAGCGATCGCGTCAACGCCGGATCGTCCTCGACCACGCGGGCCTCGCCCCAGATCTTGATGCGGCGGCGATGGGTGTGGTCCATCAGGAAGATATGCGCCTTGGGATTTTCGGACAGGTTTCCTTGCGTGACATATTGGCGGTTGCCGGCGTAATCGGCGAACGCCAGCGTGTTCTTGTCCAGCACTTTGACAAAGCCTTTCGGCCCGCCGCGATGCTGGATGTAGGGCTGGCCGGAGGCTGAGGCGGTCGCCAAATAAAAGCTGTTGGTCTCGGCCAGGAATGCCGCGAGGCGCTCGTCGACCTCGGTGCGCCAGCCGCCGTTTTCCTCGACCTGGGCATAGCCGTCGCGCGACCCCTTGCGGGTCTGGATCGCCTTCACCGCCGGGGTGAAGGCCACGTCGCTGGAATAATGATGGGTCTCCGACATCAGAGAATTCTCCGAAGGTTCACGCGGCATAACGCCTCGCTTGACCCCATAAACTGACTCTTTTCAGAATTTACACAATCATTCGGATTGACACTTCATTGTTGCGGCATATGGAATAATGCCATGGATCGTTTCGACGCCATGCAGGCCTTTGTCGCGGTCGCGGATCTCGAGGGATTTGCCCCGGCCGCGCGCAAGCTCGGGCTGTCACCTTCGGGGGTGACGCGGCTGATCGCGGCCCTGGAAGAACGCCTCGGCGCGCGGCTGTTGCAGCGGACGACGCGCAAGGTGGCGCTGACCGACGCCGGCACACGCTATCTGGAGCGGGCCCGGCGCATCCTCGCCGATGTCGAGGAAGCCGAAAGCTCGGCCGAGGGCGAACGCACGCGGCCCATTGGACGGCTGGTGGTTTCGGCGCCGATCGGTTTCGGCCGCCTCCATGTCAGCCCGCTGATGTCGCATTACCTGGCGCGCTATCCTGAAGTGGCCGCCGAGTTGCGATTGACGGATCGCGTGGTCAACCTCGTGGAAGACGGTGTCGATCTCGCCGTCCGGATCGGGCATCTGCCGGACTCGACGCTGGTCGCGCGCCATGTCGGCGAGATGCGGCGGATCGTGGTCGCCTCACACGCTTATCTCGAGCGGCGCGGCGAGCCCGATATGCCTGAGACGATCGCGTCGCATGACACGATTCAATTCGGCGCCGCGATGGCCGCGCCGGAATGGCGCTTTGTCGAGCAGGGCCGCGACATCCGCGTGGTCTGCACGCCGCGCTTCACCACCAACAGCTCGGACGCCGCGATTCAGTATGCCGCGCAGGGCGGCGGCCTGACGCGGGTGCTGGCCTATCAGGCCGCCGAGGCGATCAAGGCCGGACAGTTGAAGGTCGTGCTGACGAAATTCGAACCGCCGGCTCTGCCGATTCACGTCGTCTATCCGACCTCGCGGCTGTTGTCCGCCAAGGTGCGCGCCTTCGTCGATCTCGTGATCGAGATCGACGCCTGGCATTTCGGTAGGCAATGAGCTTGATGAGCTTACTGTGCCGTCTTCGGCACCACCCGGAACGTGCCATTGGCCCGCGCGATGATGACGTCGTCAGCTCTGACCAGGCACTGTGCGAAGCAGATCGTGCTGCCGGTCTTGATCACGTCAGTCTCGACCGCGAGCCATTGTCCGATTTGGGCGCTGCTGATGAAATCGATCGACATGCTGACGGTCACCAGCGAATGGGCGCCGCGCATCTTGTGAGCGCAGCTGTGCCCCATCGCCTTGTCGGTCATCGCTGCGATCAATCCGCCATGGACGAAGCCGCGTGCGTTGGTATGCGGCGTGGCCAGCCGAAGTCCCAGGATAATCGCGTCGGGTGTTTGCTTAGTATAAATCGGCTCCCAGGGATCGGTGAGCGGACTGTGCCGGGACTGGCGTTCGAAACCTTCGGGAATAGCGCTTGATGTCATACGCTGGGCTCGCATGTTGGCGACAGACTGTGCCATCAAACGCCATGCTTGTGCGGAATGCACCGCCTACAAAGTTTTAAACGGAATTTCGCCGGTTGTTTGAAACGGGATGCGTTTGCCCACCGTCACGCAACATCAATAACCACTGCGCTATCAACACACGCCACCTCATCCTGAGGAGCGGCCCCTTGGCCGCGTCTCGAAGGATGGCCACGCGTACCAGGACGGTGAGGAGGGAGCAGAACATTCATGGTTCGAGACGGCGCTTCGCGCCTCCTCACCATGAGGAGCCCGATGGGGTCCTAAAACGGCAGCCCGACGTAATTCTCTGACAATGACGTCGTCGCGGCCTTTGAGCTGACGAGATAATCCAGCTCGGCAATCTGGATGCGTGCGCCGAATTCGCCCTGGTCGGGGAATTTGTGCAGCATCGAGGTCATCCACCACGAGAACCGTACCGCCTTCCAGACCCGCGCCAGCGCCGTGGCGGAATAGGCGTCGATGCCGGCGGAGGATTTCTCATCATAATATTCGCGGAACGCGCGCGACAGATAATGCACGTCGCTGGCGGCCAGGTTCAGCCCCTTGGCGCCGGTCGGCGGCACGATATGGGCGGCATCGCCGGCCAGGAACAGGCGCCCGAACCGCATCGGTTCGGCGACGAAGCTGCGCAGCGGCGCGATGCTCTTTTCGATCGATGGCCCGGTGACGAGTTCATCGACCGCCTTCTGGTCGAGCCGCCGCTTCAGTTCATCCCAGAAGCGGTGATCCGGCCATTGGTCGATGTGATCGTCGAGCGGGCACTGCACGTAATAGCGGCTGCGCTGGGTCGAGCGCATCGTGCACAGCGCAAATCCGCGCGCGTGGTTGGAGTAGATCAGCTCATGGCTGACCGGTGGCGTATCCGACAGGATGCCGAGCCAGCCAAACGGATAGACCCGCTCGAATGTGGTGATATCAGACGGGTTGACGCTGGCGCGGCTGACGCCATGAAAGCCGTCACAGCCCGCGATGAAGTCGCAGGCGATCTCATGCGTGACGCCGTCCTTGACGTAGGTGACGCGCGGCTGGCCGGTGTCGAAATCATGCGGCTTGACGTCGGCGGCTTCATACACCGTGGTGAGGCCGGCCGCCTTGCGGGCATTCATCAGGTCGAGCGTCACTTCGGTCTGGCCGTAGATCATCACGGTCTTGCCGGTGGCGGCATGCATGTCGATGCGATGACGCGCGCCGCCGAACGCCAGCTCGACACCGTGGTGAACCAGGCCTTCGCGATGCGCGCGCGCCCCGGCGCCGACTTCATCGAGCAGCGAAACGGTGCCTTCTTCCAATAGGCCGGCGCGGATGCGGCCAAGCACATAGTCCGGGGTCTGGCGTTCGAGGATGACGTTGTCGATCCCGTAAGTATGCAGCAATTGCCCCAGCAATAATCCCGCTGGCCCCGCACCGATGATGGCTACCTTGGTCCGCAAACCACGCTCTCCCTGGCTGTTTCCCCGAGTCGGCCGCCGGCCATTGCCGCCCGCCTTGCAATGATAATTATATCATATAACAATGTCCGCAAAGGGCCTTTGAAGCCGATGCGGTGAGGGGGACGTTGCCGATGAGAAGAGCATTTTTGGCGTTGATGCTGGCCGCCAGTGTGACGCCTGCCATGACACCGGCTTTGGCGCAGGACAAGGTCGTCAATCTGAAAGTGTCGCTGTGGGTGCCACCGGCGCATCCGTTGGTGCCGGCCACGCAGGCCTGGGCGGCCGACATTGAAAAGGCCTCGGGCGGCAGCATCAAGGTCGCGGTATTTCCCTCCGAGCAGCTCGGCAAGGCGTTCGACCATTACGACATGGCGCGCGACGGCATCGCCGACATCACCTACGTCAATCCCGGCTATTCGGCGGGCCGCTTCCCGATCGCGGCCGCCGGCCAGCTTCCGTTCGTGTTCGCGGACGGCAAGAAGGGCACGCTGGCGCTGAACGAGTGGTACCACAAATACGCCGCCACCGAGATGAAGGACACCAAGCTCTGCTTCGCCTTCATTCACGATCCCGGCGCGCTGCACGGCAAGAAGAAAGTTCTCGTGCCTGAGGATCTCAGGGGCATGAAGGTGCGTCCGGCGCAGAGCACCATCGGCGAAATGGTGAGAATGTTCGGCGGCACCAACGTCCAGACTTCCGCGGCCGAAGCGCGCGACGCGATCGAGCGCGGCACCGCCGATGAGATCACCTTCCCCTGGGGATCGGTCTTCCTGTTCGGCATCGACAAGGCCGTGAGGTATCACATGGACGTACCGCTGTACTCGACCGTGTTCACCTACAACATGAACCTCGCCAAATATAATTCGATGTCGGACGCGCAGAAGAAGGTGATCGACGATCACTGCACGCCGGAATGGGCCTC
>Ga0193716_1000502_pt1 | contig 23637 bp, 34 predicted proteins | sample U2c1metaG_FD_145901 | JGI IMG/M metagenome (GOLD analysis project Ga0193716, IMG submission 145901) | Soil microbial communities from a riparian zone of the East river system, Colorado, United States - U2c1 | ecosystem: Environmental > Terrestrial > Soil > Riparian zone | place: USA: East River...
TGGGGCGACATGCGCGCCATCGTCGATCGGGTTCGCGCCCATCAGTCGGCAGGAGCTGATCATGTTTGCATCCAAGTGGTGACGGCCGAACCGCGGGCGCTGCCTCTGTCTCAATGGCGCGAACTGGCATCTAGTCTGATTGGCCGGAATTGAAACGGCCGGCAGACACGATGGGAGCGCCGTCATTGTTCTTTTCTTGTTGTTGATTTGCGCTTCAAGTTGCTCGGTATTGCAGCGAGCAGTTTTATCGAGATCATCCTCGCGGCCCGATTCATTGGCGTGAATACTAAACTAACGGAGCCAAAGGGTTGACGTACGGCGTTGCGGATTTTTTGACCGTGCTCGACGCCGAACCGAGGATGTTGCAAGCGCAGGATCAGCTGGCGTAGAGCGAAACCGATACGGCGACGGCTTTCGGCGCAGTTTACAAAACGCTGGGCGGCGGCTGGCAGTGATAAGACTAGTCTATTCTCGATCAAGGAGGTGTTTCGATGCAATAGACTCGCCTCGGCAATAGCGGTTTGATCGTTTCCCGCTTGGCTTTCGGCGCCATGACGTTCGGCAGCGATCCATCGCAACCGGCGATCTACAAAGTCAATCGGGAGAGTGCGAGATCCATGATCGTCAAGGCGATCGGCGCGGGAATCAATTTCTTTGACACCGCCGACCTCTACGCGGCGGGCCAATCGGAAGTCATGCTCGGCGAGCTCTTGGGCGAACATCGGCGAGACGTGGTGATTGCGACCAAAGTCGGTTTCAGGGCCGGCGAAGGCTATCACACGGGCTGGGCTATCGCGGGGGCATATTTTGGCATCGTGTGAAGCGAATCTAAACCGCCTCAACACGGACTATCTCGATCTTTACATCCTGCACAAGGAAGATCCGTACACCTCCCTCGACGAAACCTTGGAAGCCTTAAACGATCGGGTCCGAGCGGGCAAGGTTCGCTACGTCGGCTGCTCGAACTGGTCGGCGTGGCGCACAGCGACGGCCCTGCAAATGCAAAAAGAACGGGGTTGGGCGGAATTTACCAGTGGCAAATGTATTATTCATTGCTCGGCAGGGATGTGGAGCATGAAGTGATGCCGTTTATGCGGGCCGCGGGTCTCAGCCTGAACGTTTGGAGTCCGCTCGCCGGTGGCTTCCTTAGCGGCAAATACACGCGCGAAAATCTCGGCCAGAGGGACAATCGGCTCTCAGGATTCGATTTTTTTCCGTTCGACAAAGAGCGCGGCTTTCAAATTGTCGAGAAAATTCGCGTGATCGCCAACGAACACAACGCCAGCGTGGCGCAAATCGCTGGCGTGGCTGCTTGCCAAACCCGTCGTCGGTAGCATCATTCTCGGCGCGAGCAAGCTCAGTCAGTTGGAAGATAATCTACGAGCTGCCGAGATCAAGCTGGGTACAAGCGACCTTGCGGCGCTCGATGAAATCACCCAGCCACCGGTGCTTTATCCCCATTGGTTCAATGCCAATATGCTCGATGCCAGCACAAGGAAGCGCTCGGTTTAGAATAAAATATGCGGCAGGAAAACGATCCTGCGTTCGGAATTGAGGCCCGTGCGTGACAGAAAAAGGAGAAATATAATGGCCCCACGAATCGATTATACCAAGGTTGGGTCCGGCGCGCTCCGCGCGATGTTTGGACTGGAAAAATATTTAGCGGAAAGCAGCGTCGAAAAGCCGCTGCGCGAATTGATCAAGGTGCGCGCGTCGCAAAACAACGGCTGCGCCTATTGCATCGATATGCATTGGAAAGACGCGCGCGCCGCCGGCGAGAGCGAGCAGCGTCTCTATGGCCTGGCGGCGTGGCGCGAAGCACCGTACTACAGCGACCGCGAGCGCGCGGCGCTGGCATGGACAGAAGAGTTGACCTTGATTGCCGAACATCATGTCTCGGACGAGCTGTACGAACAGACGCGCCGGCAGTTCAGCGAACAGGAACTCGTCGATCTCACGCTGGCGGTTGTGACCATCAACGCTTGGAATCGCATTGCCATCAGTTTTCGTTCCGACGCCGGTTCGTACCAGCCGGGGTCGCGCCGGTGAGCGTTCTAACTGGCGACGCGCTCACAGGCAAATTTCTAGTGTTTGTCGGCGCGACGCGGGTAGAAGAACCATAGGGGTCGCCCTTGGCGGCCATCGATCTCGATAGGAGTGGGTCGCATGCCTCTTGTACGCATCGACAATCCAGCGCGCCCTTGTCGATTGTCTCGACGTGCCGGAACGTGATCAGTTTCAGGTGATGCGGCGATGCGGCCGGAAGATGTCACGATCGTATTGACCGAGAATACGCGCGCGGATTGGTCTTTTGGGCAGGGTTTGGCGCAATATCTCGTCCTGCCGCAGGAGCAGTGGAAATGATTTGGTTACACGATCCATGGGTGCGCCGACGTCTTCTACCTCACAGCCGATGAACGAGAATTGACACTTGTTATTCGCATGGCACGCGAGTTTAAAAGAATTAACGGCCGTTGCCGGCAGATGCGTCACCACGGATTGTTCGACGGTGCCAAACTCCAGCGGAGCTATAAGGCCGCCATCCGGGGCATGCAGCGGATGTCTACGCCCTCAACAGACACTGCGAATGACGGAACACCGCGACGGAAATAGTCATGAACTTGATCAACGCTCATCTTAGAATCGCACGCCCCTCGGATAAGCTTGCCGAAGTCATTAAATTCTACAAGGACGGCCTCGGCTTCGAAGAGCTTTACCAATTCACCGACCATTACGGATTTGACGGTGTCATGTTGGGACACAAGGACGCGGCGTATCACCTGGAGTGCACCCATAAGACAGGTCATTCCTCGGGCAAAGCGCCGACACAAGAAAATCTTTTGGTGTTCTATTTACCCGATCGAGAGATTTGGCAGCGCGCTGTTAAGCGGCTTGAGGACCGCGGCAACAAACCGATCAGCTCATTCAACCCTTATTGGGATCAAAACGGTAAAACCTTCGATGACCCGGACGGCTATCGAGTGGTGCTTCAGAATACGAGCTGGCCGCCATGAGACTTGCAACCTATCTTAACGAAGAGTGACGACCGAGAGGGGCTGTTTGTATGGCACGAGACAAGGATACTGTATTGCGAGTGTTCAATGAATACGTTCAGGCATTTCAGACGCTGCGAGCGTCAGCCGTTGCTTCATATATTCAAGTTCCGTGCATGTTGATTGCGCCCCAGGGCGTGGCCGTGATGTCCAATGCCACTGAAGTCGAGTCTGTGCTCGCCAAAATGATGGAAGGGCTCAAGGCCCGCGGTTATGCGCGGAGCGAATTGACGGACGTCGAAGCGATTCCTCTGAGTGAAAATATCGTATTGGTGAGCGTCAGCCGCGCGCGTTACAAAACGGATGGAAGCCAACTCGAGCGGGTGGGCGAGACCTACACGTTTCGCAAGATCGATAACGGTTGGAAGATTGTCACGGCGACACACATGGTGAATTTTTACCGGTGTAATCCCTCTCACTTCAATCGCAAAATGACGTCCGGGTCATGCACTGTCGGTCGCCGGTTGCACGAGGAGACGATCAAATGATGACGCGACTAGTTCCAAAAATCTTTTACAGCCGCATGGCCGACGGGCTCGATCTTTTCGTGGCTTGCCTCAGTTTCACGGTGCTCTATCAGGATGAAAAGCTCGCGGTAATCGAACGGGACGGAGCCAAGGCTTATTTGGTTGAAGACGCTGAATTTGCCGCGAGGGACCGTCCGGAGATCACGATCGAGACCGACGGGATTGATGATCTGTATGACGAGATCTCCTCGCGGCGACCGGCGATGCTTCATCCAAACTCAAAAAAAATCGAAAAAAAGCCTTGGGGCGCACGGGAATTCGCCGTACACGACAACACCGACGTTTGTGTGATCTTTCGGCAATGGTGATTAGAATCGGTTCGGCACTCCTGTGCATGCGCCGCTGGTTCCTGGCTGCTAATGAACTGTTGAGCCATTCCCGAACCGAGAGTCGGAAACCAATTTCGTCAAAGTAAAGCCTCTTTCCAGCCCTCTCGTGGTGGCGCGGACCCCGGCCTTCCCAATCGTCCAGACGAAACCTGCCGCTAAAATCCGGTCAATGGAATTTTTCACGCCAAGCCAACATTTCGGCTCGTGCCGACAGTTCGTCACGTAAATTTCGTCGCGGGTTGCCCAGCGACGCTTTAACCGGTTCGCAAGTCTCTGACTTAAATCATGTATTCGGTCTTTTCCTAGAAACTTTGGTGCTGGCATGCGCCTTGCCATTCAGTGTCTCATACGAAAGGCGGGTGAAGTGGATGAAACTTGAAAGTTTGTTGAGCACTCTGTGGGTATTGGGCGGCACAAGTCTGGCGGCGCGCCTAATGACCCAGAGTGTCGAATTGGCGCTGGCCGCGACGGCTGTCGAGTGGTCGGCCCGCCGTATCAAGGCGCTCCGTCAGCTCGTGTGCGCGACGCGATAGGCGAAGCTCGCCGCAATTGAGCCCATGCACAAATAAGGAGGCCGGGGATCATGGAAACAGATCGCAGCAGGTTTTATTCGAAGGTAGCGCCGGTGGAAATGCCCGTCGGGCTCAATCATTTGGAGTCACAGGTCTGCTGGTGTGATCCGCTCATTGAGACTGATGAAAATGGTGAAGAACTCGTGCTGCATCGGCATGTCACATGGAACTGATGCTGCGCTGGAGGACGGGACGGTGTCTTACAAGAGCAAAAATAACTTGATGAGTGGGACCACACTGAAAGCACTTGTTGGTTTGATCTTTCTCGGCTGCATCGCGGCGGGGAATGCGCAGAGCGCCGAGGTTACCGTCGAACAGGCGGTTTCCGCGCTGACGATTAAGGCGCAACAGCCGGGTTTGAACCTAGTCTCTAACTCGCCGCTCATCGCTCGCGGTCAGACGGTTGGCACGGTCGTAATCTACGACGATCCGGGGACAGCGAGACCGGCCGACTATCTGGAGTTGTACGACACCAGTGCTGAACTGGTCGCGATCGTTTGGTTCGACCGATTTGGTATCCAGAGGACCGTGGTCGATCGTGCCTTGGTCGAGGGTGGCGAGGAGCTGGAAGGCGTTCTCGTGTCGGTTTTGGAGGGTGAGCCGATATAAGGATTTTGTCGCGCTTATGTTGAAAATCACAATCCAAGGCAATGAGAGACAAACTTCATTCGAACTCGAAGGCCGGCTCGCCGGACCCTGGGTAGAAGAATTAACTACCTGTTGGAAAAACTTTGCCGGTGATCGCCGGCTCGGAGTCAATCTAAAGGCGGTGACGTTTATCGACGAGGCAGGCAGACGCCTTTTAACCGAGATGCACCGCCAAGGAATTGTGATTGAGGGAACCGGGTGCATGACCGCCTCGATCGTCGAGGCAATCATACGGGAGGGAAAATCATGAACAGCTTTATCGAAGAAGTAAACGAGGGAAACTTTGGCAAGGCAGTGTTGGATTCTAAGCAGCCAGTTCTCGTCGATTTTTGGGCGCAGTGGTGTGGCCCATGCCGCGCTCTTGCGCCAATCATCGAAGGGCTCGCCGAGCAATACGCGGGCACGGCACGAGTCGCGAAGCTCAATGTCGACGATAGTCCCGCCCTTGCGGAGCGGTATCGGGTGATGGCGATTCCGACGTTGATCTTGTTCCAAGACGGCGAAGAAAAAGAACGGATGATTGGGGTGTCGAAACGAGAAGCAATTGAAAGGTTGATGGATATGCACGTAAGCGCTGAGGCGCAGTAGGGAGGACGGACCATGGTGAAACTAGACCAGGATGCAACGATGGGCAACGAGACGGCATTCGTAAACGACGATAAGGTCGCGTCGATTTTTCAGACGGACACGCTCTTGTCGAAGCAATATTTTGACACCTTCCGGCGCAATAGTTACTTGGAACCGGAGAAAAGGCTCATGCTGGCGATCCTGGAAGATGCGATTAATTGTTATCAAGACAACTATATTTCGCGCACCGGCAAGAAAAAGCGGTTCTTCGATGAGGTCAGGGAATGGATTGTCTCAGCGGACGGCGATTGGGTGTTTTCCTTTGAACATGTCTGCGACGCGTTGGGCTTGAACGCTGCCTATATACGCCGCGGGTTGTTGCAATGGAAACCGAATCTCGGCGTTGTTCATGCCGGTGAATCGCAACGCATGGCCGGGTAGTTTCATGAGAGTGCCTATTACGAAAGGGAGGAGTGGTTATGAATGCATGGCAGAATATTTTTCGGCAGAGTCGGGTGAATGACGGAGTTTACCTGGGGGACGGGCTGCCGGCGCAAAATTGGCAATGGCCGACCGGTACTTGGTTTCAGAAGCGTCTACGTTATCTCCGCAAGGGCAATCGCCACGAGGGTAATTTGCTCGAGATGAGCTTGCGGTAATTGACCAAACGACAGCCGATATGAAGATCGCAGAAATAGATTGGCCGGTTTTTTGGAGCGCGCTCGGTCAGCAAAAGGCGGAGCAACAAAGCGCTTGGTTATCGCGATGGGTGTTCGCTGACGACCGCGTTCGTCTATCGATGCGTCCCGTCGCGACCGGATCGCTAGCCTACAATTTCGACCCGAAGTGAAACGAAAGATGTGGTGTCGCATTCATCGCGCGACTGTGCGGCTGGGCCCGTAGCGTCGGGGTGACATGGCTGACTCAACGGTTTCATCCTAGGTCCGGATCATGGGAGCAGGATTGATATTGTTAACCCAATGGAGGAGTGCGATAATCGTCTTTGGAGTTTAAAAGATTCCGCAATGGCGAGTTGGTAAAGTAAGTAGAAGAATTCTATGGCCGGGGAGACAAACCTCACTTATAGCATGCCCTTGGAGGTTTATCTGCAAGCGGCGGTAGTGCGGGGCATCCTCGTGACCAACCAGGATCGTTTGAGTAACTATCTCATTCTACGCAAAGGCGAGGAGATCTTCTCTCTCAAAGACGCGACTCTAGAGAGTTTCGACCGCAAGCCGGTCAATATCGCTTCCGACGAGTATGTAATCTACATGCAAGAAGTGTGTCTGATCGCCGATCTGAGTCCGCAGGAAGAAATGCGGCGCGCTGGAATGGAGAATTTCTACGTTCACAAGGAAACCAGCAAAGCGCTGGTCAGCGTTGGGCCATATTTGATTCAGGGCAACATCCACTTGTTTCCCGGCAGTGCTTTGCACGATCTGTTTCTCGAAAAGACTCTGTTCTTTCCGGTGACCGAAGGATTGATGGTGGATCGGAAAGACATCGGGCCGCGCACCTACCTGTTGAATCGAAGCAAGATCGGCTTCATGACCGCCATCGGAGACGGGCTCGTGGAGCTTTAACTGAAAATGCCGTCCGTTTACCCGACTGAGATTAATCACGCCCGCGCGCCCGCTATCGTGCGCATTACTTGGGATGACGGCCACGTGGGCGAATACCCAGAACACTATTTACGTGGCTATTGTCCCTGTGCGCTCTGTCAGGGTCACGGTCCGCAGCGACGTTTCATCGAGGTGCCCGATGCCAAACTGCAAGAGATTCGCGCGGTCGGCAATTACGCTATTGAGCTGCGCTGGCAAGACGGGCACAACACGGGTATCTACACTTTCGATTATATAAGGTCGCTGTGTCCTTGCGTTGACTGCGCCGCCGCGCGCGAGAATATCTAACCGCTCGGGTTAAGATCGTTCGCGCGATTTGCAAACAATCTGAATCTTTAAACTGATATCTCGAACACTTTAGAACCACCCCCCGGACGCGCTTGACTTACTACCGGCCGTTTCCTACTCTGCATTTTCAATCAGAACTTGAAGATTCGCGCGCTTAAAATTGTTTGCAGTTGCGCGAGAGTGGCGGAACTGGCAGACGCACTAGACTTAGGATCTAGCGGGTAACCATGGGGGTTCGAATCCCCCCTCTCGCACCAACATAGGTACCGCTAAATTTGGCATCATGAATGCCTAAAGAAAGGTTAATAGTTAGGTCGTCGCGCTCACAACCGTGAGGTCTGAATCTCGGTAGATTTATCGCCGATGCCACGATGCGCAGTGCCTAGCGTGAAGTCGTAATGAAAATTGACATCGATGAGTTGGGCCCCGTACAGCGAAAAGTTCGCGTCGAACTGCCGGCAGAAACTGTCGCCGGTGAATTCTCCCGCGCTTACAAAAACCTCGGTCAACGGGTGCGCGTTAAAGGTTTTCGCACCGGGAAAATTCCCCGCAACGTTTTGCAAGGAATCTACGGTGATGACGTTGTCAGCGAAGTGCGTTCGCACCTGGTGGAAGAAACCTTGGGCGAAGTCATCAAAGACCGCGGCTTACAAATCGTATCGAGACCCGAGGTAGAAAGTCAGGACCTGCGTGAAGGCGATGCGTTTTCCTTCTCTGCTGTGTTTGAAGTCAAACCCCAAATCGAAATCAAGGATTATCTTGGCATCGAAGTCGAAAAGGTAAAGATCGCGATTAGCGAAGCGCAGGTCGATGAGGCTTTGCATCGGTTGCAGGAAAGTCACGCAAGTCTTGAGCTAGTGAAGGATCGAGAGGTCGTACAAAAAGGCGACTTTGTGACGCTTGACTTCGACGGCACCTTTGGCGGAAATCCTTTTTCCGGCGGCAAGGGTGAGAACTATACGCTTGAGGTCGGCGCGGGGAGCGCTCTGCCGCAATTCGAAAGCACGGTTGATGGGGCGAAGATCGGCGATCAACGGATTGTTCAAGTCGACTATCCGGAAAGCTATCCGAACAAGGAAATTGCTGGGAAGACCGTCGATTTTTCGCTTGTCGTGCGCGAAATCAAGCAAAAGGTGTTGCCTCAGCTCGACGACGAATTCGCTAAGGACCATGGCGAGCATGGCTCGCTCGACGACCTGCGGGCGGCTATCCGCAAGCGCCTCGAGAGCGAACTCCAGCATTATCAAGACGAACAGCTTAAAGAACAGGTTTTGAGTCGTTTGATCGAGGCGCACTCGTTTACGACTCCGCAGTCGATGGTGGAACGGCAGACCCGTCATCTAATGGAACGCTACCAAAGCCAAATGGCCGGGCAGTCCGGCGCAGAGGTCGAGTCGGCGCCGCCGACGGAAGAAGCGCGGAAAACACTCGAAGCGCGCGCTGCGCGCCAGGTGCAGGCGACGCTCTTGGTCGAGCGAATTGCCCAGCTGGAAAAAATCGAAATTACTGACAAGGATATTCAAGAACGGATCGACAACATCGCTCGCGCCGCTGGCGAGCGCGCCAAAAGCGTGCGTGATTATTATTCGCGGCCCGATGCGCGCGATGATTTGAGCGCGCAATTGATGTTTGATCGAACTGTGAGTTATTTGTTTGAAAGTGCAAAGATTAAAGAGATCGATGCGCCAGCTTCTAAGGTTGATGAAGAGGGTGAAAAACGCTAGAATGACTTCGGTGGTCAAGGGGTTTAACAATACATGAACTTCATCCCCATTGTCGTCGAGCAAACCGGACGTGGCGAACGGGCTTATGATATATACTCACGGTTATTAAAAGACCGCATTGTGTTTTTGGGAACCGTTGTAACAGACGAAGTCGCCAACCTAATTACTGCTCAATTACTCTTTCTCGAATCGGAAGATCCAGAACGCGATATCTTTTTCTACATCAACAGCCCAGGTGGAGGAGTCACTGCGGGTTTAGCAATCTACGATACCATGCAGTATATCCGGCCGCAGATCTCAACCGTTTGCGTTGGCCAGGCGGCAAGCATGGGCGCAGTATTGTTGGCAGCTGGCTCAAAAGGTAAGCGATTTTCGCTGCCCCATGCTCGGATCATGATTCATCAACCGTTAGGTGGATTCCAGGGCCAAGCCACGGATATCGATATCCAGGCCAGGGAAATTCTGCGTATGCGGGAAGAATTGAACAACATACTGACCCGGCATACTGGGCAGACTTTAAAGAAGATCGAAAAAGACACGGATCGTGATATGTTTATGACCGGCAAGCAAGCGCAAGAGTACGGCTTGGTGGACGACGTGATTGCGGCCCGGCCCGAAGGTAGTTTGAAGAAGTAGCTGTCAGTTTATCCCGGGGGTTGTATGGCAAAGCACGGTGAACACGGATCGGGGAATCTCGTTTGCTCATTCTGTGGCAAGAGCCAGGACGAAGTGCGAAAATTGATCGCCGGCCCGACCGTCTACATCTGCGATGAATGCATCGACCTGTGCAATGACATTATCGCCGAGGAATGTGACCACGACGAGAATCTTTCTAGTTCTTCCAATGTTCCTAAACCCGCCGAGATAAAAAGGGTTCTCGATCAATACGTGATTGGTCAGGAGCGTGCAAAAAAAATCCTGGCGGTTGCGGTCCATAACCATTATAAGCGCATTGACAGCCAGATGGTGACCGGTGATGTCGAGCTACAAAAGAGTAATATCTTGCTTCTCGGACCGACCGGTTCCGGCAAGACCTTGTTAGCTCAGACTTTGGCCCGTTTCCTGCAAGTTCCTTTCACTATCGCTGACGCCACGAGCTTAACCGAGGCCGGTTATGTAGGTGAAGATGTTGAGAATATAATTCTCAATCTCCTGCAGGCGGCGGATTATGACGTGGAAAAAGCGCAGCGTGGCATCGTTTATATTGATGAAATCGATAAGATCTCGCGCAAATCGGACAATCCGTCAATTACTCGAGATGTGTCCGGCGAAGGCGTGCAGCAGGCGTTACTGAAGATTATAGAGGGTACAATGGCGAGTGTGCCGCCCAAGGGCGGTAGAAAGCATCCGCAGCAAGAATTTCTGCAAGTGGACACGACCAACATCTTATTTATCTGCGGCGGCGCCTTTGTCGGGCTGGAGGATATAATTCGCAAGCGGACCGGGCGCAAGCGCATGGGGTTCGGTGGTCAGTTGGAAGAAAAAGACGGACGTCGTCCGACCGATGTATTGCATGACGTACAGACGGAGGATTTGCTCAAATTTGGTTTAATACCGGAATTCATCGGGCGATTGCCTGTTATTGCAACCCTTGATGAGTTGGATGAATCGGCTCTGGTCAAAATCTTAAAGGATCCCAAAAATGCCTTAACCAAACAATATGCGAAGTTATTTGAGATGGAATCTGTGCACCTGAAGTTTACCGAAGAGGCGCTCCGAGCGATTGCCCGTGACGCCATGAAACGGAAGTCGGGTGCTCGGGGATTGCGCGCGATCATGGAAAATATCATGTTAGAAATCATGTACGACATGCCCTCGCAACCGAATATAAAGGAAGTGGTGATCTCCGAGGATGTCGTGGAAAAACATGATCCTCCGATCGTCGTTTACACCAAGGCTGCGGAGAGCGCTTAGGAGGAGTCTCTATGTTGTTTAGAAATGACAAAAAAGACGAAAAGGAACCGATGTCTGGACCAGCGCGGGTGCCTTTGCTCCCATTGAGAGATATTATAGTATTCCCGCATATGGTGGTGCCGTTGTTTGTCGGGCGGCAGCGCTCGATTAAAGCGCTGGAAGAGGCCACACAGAAGCAGAGCCCGATTTTTCTATCCTCCCAAAAAGACGCGAAAACGAACGAGCCGACAGAGGAAGATATTTATAAGATCGGTACTCTGGGATCTGTTGTACAGATGTTGAAGCTCCCCGACGGTACCGTGAAGGTTTTGATTGAGGGGAAGAAGCGCGCAAAGGTTGCGCGTTTTGTCAGTAACCCGGATTTTTTCTTAGTTGAAGTAGATGAAGCCCAAGAAGTCGTCGAGCGCAACACGGAGGTCGAAGCTCTGGTGCGCGAAGTTCACACCACTTTTGAAAACTACGTCAAGCTCAAGAAGAAAATTCCGCCGGAAATGGTGATGTCGGTTTCGTCCATTGACGAACCAGGAAGGCTTGCCGACACCATCGTCGCACACTTAGGGGTCAAACTAGAAGATCGCCAAAATCTACTGGAGACTTTTAGCACGGCTGAGCGTCTGGAAAAAGTGCTAGGTCATATGCGCGCCGAGATCGAAATCCTTGAGGTCGAGCGGCGGATTCGCTCACGAGTCAAAAAGCAGATGGAGCGTTCGCAGAAAGAATACTATCTCAATGAGCAGATGCGAGCGATTCAAAAAGAGCTTGGCGAAAAGGACGAATTCAAAAACGAAATCCAAGAGATTGAGGAAAAGCTTAAGCAAAAGAAGCTTTCTGCTGAAGCCAAAGACAAGGTCGAAAAAGAACTCAAGAAGCTCAAGATGATGTCGCCCATGTCGGCTGAGGCGACGGTGGTGCGCAACTATATCGATTGGATTATCAGCCTGCCTTGGAATGAATCGACGGACGATAAACTTGATATCAACGAAGCAGAACGTGTCCTAGAAGAAGACCACTTCGGTCTGGAGAAAGTTAAAGAACGTATCCTTGAATACTTGGCGGTGCAAAGCTTGGTGGGCAAGCTCAAAGGCCCGATCCTTTGCTTGGTGGGTCCTCCGGGCGTCGGTAAAACCTCGTTGGGTCGTTCTATTGCGCGTGCCACAGGAAGAAAATTCATCCGAGTTTCTTTGGGCGGGGTCCGTGACGAAGCGGAAATCCGCGGCCACCGGCGCACCTATATCGGTGCGCTTCCTGGAAAAATCATTCAATCGATGAAGAAAGCGGGTTCGAGTAATCCGGTCTTCCTTATGGATGAGATAGATAAGATGTCTACGGATTTTCGTGGTGACCCTTCATCGGCGCTGCTGGAAGTCCTGGATCCTGAACAGAACACCGCTTTTAACGATCATTACCTTGATTTGGACTATGATTTATCAAAGGTGATGTTTATTACGACGGCAAATACGCTGGATCGCATCCCCCGTCCGCTGCAAGACCGCATGGAGATTATCCGCATCGCGGGTTACACCGAGCTTGAAAAGTTAAGTATTGCCAAAAAATACCTCATGGAGAAACAAAAAGCGGCGAATGGTCTCACTCCCGAGAACTTAGTGTTTACGGATAATGCACTTCTAGGAGTTATTCGCCATTACACGAAAGAAGCCGGAGTGCGTAATCTTGAGCGCGAAATTGCTTCTATTTGCCGCAAAGTCGCCGTCGAGGTGGTACGTAAAGATCGCAATTCCCATGTCCAAGTCGGGACCAAAAGTATTCACAAATATTTGGGCGCAATCAAATATCGTTACGGAAAAGCTGAAAATGTAGTCAAGATCGGTGTGACGACTGGCTTGGCATGGACTGAACTCGGAGGCGAGCTGTTAGAGACTGAAGTTACGATCATGCCAGGGAAAGGTCAGTTGATTACTACCGGCAAGCTTGGTGATGTCATGCAAGAGTCGGCACAAGCTGCAATGAGCTATGTGCGTTCTCGTGCAGCCGAACTAGGGCTGGAAAGGGACTTTTATCAGAAACTCGATGTACATCTTCATGTCCCGGAAGGGGCGATTCCAAAGGATGGGCCATCCGCCGGTATTACCATGGCAACTTCGCTAGTTTCGGCGTTAATGAAAATTCCGGTACGCAATGATTTGGCAATGACCGGGGAAATTACTTTGAGAGGGACGGTCTTGCCGATCGGTGGTCTGAAGGAAAAAGTGCTGGCAGCTCACCGTGCCGGGATTAAAACCGTTTTGATCCCCGCAGAAAATGAGAAAGATATTGAAGAAATCCCGGCCACAGTTCTCAAAACTGTGGAACTGGAACTAGTGGCGCACATGGATCAGGTATTGAAGAAAGCTCTGGTGATCGAGGATCCGGACACCCTATTCAGAAATAATTTGGTTGAAGCTCAATCGAAAGATGAGCCCCCCGCGTTTTCGGATAAAGTTGAAGACGTTCCAACTTCCGATATTCTGCCTCAGTAATCTATCAAGTTACCTCATCGGAATGCCGGGTGAATGATTTGACACCCGGCATTCCGACTGTTATAAAACTCACTGCTCGTAAGCCGATCTGGGTTGGAGGATATAATAGGCCGATGACTAAGGCAGATTTAATTGATGCGATTGCCAAGCGACATGGTCTGCCGCGGCCGAACGCTGAAGAGTTTCTTAACGGGATACTTGACGATGTGATTGGCGCGCTGAAAAGTGGCGACAAAGTCAATATTTCGGGATTCGGTACGTTCTCGATCTCTGAACGCAAAGGTCGTACCGGTCGAAATCCTAAAACCGGAGAGGCCATAGAGATCGCTCCTTCTCGCGCAGCTAAATTCAAAGCCGGGAAGACCTTGAAAGAATCACTCAGCTAATTGCCATTACCGGATTCAAACGTAAAACTCCAGGATGAAGTCCAGGCGAAATATCCTCACCACTAAGTCTGGCAGGGATGTTTTAGGTCTGGGGCGGTTAGCTCAGCGGGAGAGCATCGGCCTTACAAGCCGGGGGTCACAGGTTCAAATCCTGTACCGCCCACCAAAGAATTAGTTTTTTTATATCGGGGTCGTAGTTCAGTCGGTTAGAACGCCGGCCTGTCACGCCGGAGGTCGCGAGTTCGAGTCTCGTCGGCCCCGCCATTTCTACTTTTTTAGAGCTGACGTGACTTCTAAGGTAAATCGGGGGCTATCTAATGAATAGAGAAGAGGCGCTTGCACAGCGACAATGGTACGTCATTGATGCACAAGGTAAAATTCTTGGGCGCATGGCGACGGAAATCGCCAAGGTCTTGCGGGGAAAACACAAGCCGAGTTTTACCCCGAATCAAGACGCCGGGGATTTTGTCATTGTGGTCAATGCGCGCAACATCAAGCTCACCGGGACTAAGCTCGAAAAAAAGATTTATTACCGGCACACCGAATATCCTGGAGGCATTAGAGAGCGAACCGCAGCGAAGATGCTCGAAGAAAAACCCGAAGATCTGATAAGGCTCGCAGTGAGAGGCATGTTGCCCAAAAACCGATTGAGCCGAAAGCTTGTGACAAAGCTTAAAATATACCCTGGACCCGTTCACCCACACGATGCCCAGAAACCTCAACCGCTGGCAATTGAAGCGTAGGAGTCAGCACCGATGGCAGAAAAAGTCATAACCGCAACTGGACGGCGAAAAACTTCAGTAGCGCGGGTTTTTTTAAGGCAAGGCAAGGGAAGAATTACGATCAATGATCGCACTTTGCAGGAATATTTTGGCCGTGAAACGGCACGGATGATCGTTATGCAACCGTTTGAAGTCACGCAAACTAACGGTGGCTTTGATATCGATGTTAACGTCAACGGTGGAGGAAATTCCGGGCAGGCGGGTGCCATCCGTCATGGTATCACACGGGCTTTGATGGAGCTAAATCCAGGCTTTCGCACGCCGCTCAAAAAGGCTGGATTTGTCACTCGCGATCCTCGCGCAGTCGAGCGAAAAAAGTATGGGCGTCACAAAGCGCGAAAACGGCCGCAATACTCCAAGCGTTAACGTTTCATCATTGATAAATTCAAAGTTTGTTCTGGGCATTGGTCGGCCCCGCAGATTGGTAATTCAAACTGCGGGGCCGAACGCGTTTAAAGAAGCCCTTGTCAGAGAAGATTGTAAGAATAAATAGCGGCAGTCCAGTAGTGACGATTCTAAAAACCGGTATAGCACGCATTCTTCATATCTTGCAGTGATTTGGTCCGCCTGTTACGTCGATTATTCTTCAGAGGTAAAAAAGTAGAGCGCGATCAACAAAAAAATTCCATTCGGCGACCAAGCCGAGACCCACGACGTCACAGCACCACCGTGTCCTAGTGAAATGCAGAAAGCGGTTAGAACCCAGTAACTAAATCCGATGAGCATGGCGACGCCGAAACTCAGCGACACGCTGCCGCTCATTTGACGTTTGAGACCAAAGGAAAGCGCCAGCAGGACCATTAGGGGCGAAATAAACGGCAGCGCCAACTTTGTTTGAAGATCCACCTCGAAAGCGGTTGTATCAATGCCTTTACTTCTCATATCGGCGATTTGTTTTTGCAAATCGAAAAAAGTGAATTCCTCGGCATCGCGTGCAAGCAACTTCAAATCAGCTGGTGTTTCGGTCATTGGCAAAGTTATTGTGGCTTGCTGACTCAGCATCTTGCCGTTTGCAAGTCGGGTCCATTCAGTTGCCTGTTCAAGTTTCCAACCATCCTTGGTCCAATGAGCTTTGGGTACTTCTATAAGCGAGCGCAAACTGAAATCGCGATTGAGTAAGAATACCGTCACGCTTTGCAATGTCTCGGCGCGCGCATCAAAATTGTCGATATTGATAAAACTCGAATCCCCGCGTATCCAGATGTCTCGTGTCCCGAGAAGGCTTTGTTGTTGTTTGTTCCGGATTTCTGTCAGGTATATGGTTTGAGCATTATGGGCGAAAACCGGAACCAACGTTTCATTCCAAATAAACGTCATTCCGCAGATGGCGAACGCGAGGATTAGCAGAGGCAGACCGATCCGTTGAACGCTGATGCCGCTGGAACGCATGGCCGTGATCTCTTGTGTCCGAGCCAACATGCCGATGCAAAACAAGGTTGAAAAGAGAGTCGCAAAACCTATGACGCGAGAAATAAGCAACGGAGATTTGTAAAAAAAGTAGCGAATAACGCTCCAGATCGAAGTTTCCGTGCTAAGGAGTGTACCGACGCGCTCAAAAAAGTCGACCGTCACGTAGAGTAACGTAATTATTGACAGGCTGGTAAAGAAAATCCACAAAAATCCCGCAGCCAGATAACGGTCGAGAATGCATCCTACCGGCAGAAACTTGGATTTTAGCCGGGTTGTCATAGAGCTGCTTCATGAGATGTTTTGGCCTTTGGCCGTGCGAAAATCCTACGGGTTGCCGCCGCCCCACGCTCAAGCAAAAAGGGGAAAAAAAATGGAGATTCGCGCATCGCCTTTCGGAAAAAATAGATTCCAATGGCGCCGATCACTAGGTTCGGCAGCCAGACCGCTGGAATCGGCGGTAGGAAGTTCTTATCGCCGAGGGCTTTGCCGAGAGAGAGCAAGGTGTAATAGATTACTAGCCAAAAGATACACAGCATGAATCCCCACGATCGGTTTGCCCGAGCGCCGCGCGGCATGAGCGTCAGAGATACCCCCAAGATGCAGAAAACGAGCGGCACGAAGCCGAAGGAGATGCGCTGATGGAATTCCATACGCTCGGCGATGGCGTGTGAGGGAAGATCTTCCTTTTGGTCAATGGCATTTAACAGATCGTACAAAGGCATTTCCTTGGGACCGGCTTCTTTTTCCCGGATTGGACCGACAAGATCGTCAAGATCCAATTTGAAGTCATAGATATTAAACCGGGTCTGACTAAATCCGGGTCGGTTCTTTTCTCGCTCGTAAATGGACCCATCGAAAAGCCGGAGACCCAGTGTGTTGGATTCTTCGTCCGTAGTGATTATGCCAACTTTGCCAAGTATGATATCTTCGCGAAGCTTGTCTCTCTTGTCGACGATCAAAATCCCTTGAGCGGTGTTCCCCGGGGGAACGATTTCCTCTACGTAGATGAGAATGTTGGGAAAGTCGTCATTGAAAACTTTCTCTTTGAGCGCAGTAGCAACGCGAGTTTTGGCGATATTGTAAAGTTCCTTTTTTAACGCAAGATTGGCGGTCGGACGGCCGATCAGAGTCAAGAATAGAGTAGTCATGGAAACAAGTATAGCGAGACAAACGACGGGCCAGAGAATCTGACCCGGACTGATCCCCGATGCTTTCATCGCCAGAAGCTCCTGATCATTTGAGAGCCGCCCAAGCCCGAGCAAAATTGCTAGTAGAAATGCCATAGGCACTGTCATTTCTAAAAAAGTCGGGAAAATCAGCGAGAAAAGTTTGCCAATTTGCCATAATGGCACGCCGCGCGTGACCACTAACTCGATCATCTTCACGATTCGGGCGATGAGCAAGATCAGAGTAAACGTCAACAGACCGAAGAAAAATGGTGGAAGAACTTCGGCGATGAGGTATCGGAAAAGAGTTTTACGCTTCACGTCGATGGTATTTTATCTGGCAGTGTCTGCATTGTAAATCCTTTTCAAATCGTGAGAGCGAGCGTGGTTAATGTTAGACAATGACAATAAGGATAAGAATATTGTGTTCGGAGTCAATCCGGTTCTCGAAAGTTTTCGCGCGCCACCAGATGATATTTTAGAGGTTTTGATTTCTGATGCCGCGGACCGCCAGGTCTTACGTGCGATCAAGACCGAAGCGCTGCGGCTTGGTTTACGGGTGGCGCTTGTAGCTCCGAAATTTCTCGACCAGCTTGTTGGCAGCCAAAGGCATCAAGGTGTGGTCGTTCGAGTAAAGCCGTTTAAGTATTTCCTCCTTAATGATCTTCTGTCTGGTGGGTCTCTTGGTTCGCCGGCGCAACGGGTATTGTTACTGGATGGATTGACAGACCCGCGAAACTTCGGCGCCTTGCTGCGAACGGCAGAGGCTGTGGGAATTCGCGATGTAATAATTCCCAAGGACCGCTCCGTCGATGTAACTCCTGTGGTGATCAAAGCGTCCGCTGGCGCGGCGCAGCATCTGAGAATCGCAAAAGTTACAAATCTGCGACGCGCAATTACATCGCTCAAGGAGGTGGGCTACTGGGTCGTCGGACTCGACACCGAAAGCGGCGAAACTATCTACGATCGCAGCTATCCATCAAAGCTAGCGGTCGTCTTGGGTAGCGAAGGCAAGGGCATCAGACCAGTAATATTGGGAGAATGCGATTTCACGGTTTCCATCCCCATGGCGGGAAAGGTTGCGTCTTTAAATGTTGCAGTTGCCGGAGCGGTATTCTTTTACGAAATACTGCGTCAGGCTCGCAGCATTGACAAGCTAGTTTCTAAAAGTTATTAAATTACTTTTACGGCAAAGCTCGGCATCTTTACATACTATAAAAATTTAGTATTGACATAGGTAGTTGAAGGTGCTTTAAATACCCGTTTGCAAAAGGGGAAACTCCCCGTTTGCGGCCGTTTGTCTTTTGGGCAAGGGTTCCCATACTGGAAATCGCTAAATAACTGTTAAATTAGTCTTTTGCCGCCGACTCGGAGGCGAATTAATTACGCTGGCGCGCGAAAGTCTCGTTGCCATACATGCTGGCGTAGCTCAACGGTAGAGCAGCTGATTTGTAATCAGCAGGTTGTAGGTTCAAGTCCTATCGCCAGCTCCATTGTGGGCCGAACGAATTCGGTGAAACTGACTGGTTTTTTTATCAGATCGCAGGAGATAAGGAGAGGTACCCGAGTGGTCAAAGGGAGCAGACTGTAAATCTGCCGGCGATGCCTTCGAAGGTTCGAATCCTTCCCTCTCCACCACTTGTTGTTGCGGGAATAGCTCAGTTGGTAGAGCGCAAGCCTTCCAAGCTTGGGGTCGCGGGTTCGAGTCCCGTTTCCCGCTCCATTTTTGTTTTTGAATCGCGAGCGGTAATTCATTGTCGCTAGCGCAGGGGCTATGAAACATCAGGTTTGCCAATCGCCGTCGACTGATATGCCCAGGTAGCTCAGTCGGTAGAGCACGTCCTTGGTAAGGACGAGGTCAGCGGTTCAATCCCGCTCCTGGGCTTAGTCGAAATGCTAGCGATGGATGAATAACTTCAAATTTGACGATTGACTGCAAATCATAGGAGGAAGAGATGAGCAAGCAGAAGTTTGAGCGTAAAAAACCCCACCTTAACATCGGCACGATCGGTCACGTCGACCATGGCAAAACCACCTTAACTGCGGCGATCACCAAAGTGTTGTCAAAGCAGGGCAAAGCGCAGTTTCTTGCCTACGATCAGATCGATAAGGCCCCGGAAGAAAGGGAAAGGGGTGTCACGATCAACATCGCTCACGTCGAATACGAGACTGATAAACGTCATTACGCTCATGTCGACTGCCCCGGTCACGCCGACTATGTCAAGAACATGATCACCGGCGCCGCGCAAATGGACGGAGCGATTCTAGTCGTTTCCGCCGCTGACGGGCCGATGCCACAAACTCGTGAGCATATCCTGCTTGCTCGTCAGGTTGGTGTTCCTGGTATTGTCGTTTTTCTTAATAAGGCGGATATGGTCGATGACAAGGAACTCTTGGACCTCGTAGAGCTCGAAGTCCGCGAGTTGCTTTCGAAGTATAAATTTCCGGGTGATGACGTTCCGATCGTTATTGGTAGCGCCCTAAAGGCGTTGGAAGGTGATACATCGGAGATGGGCGAGGGCGCCATTCTAAAGCTCATGGAAGCTGTGGACTCATTTATCAAGGAACCCACCAGAGACGTCGATAGGCCGTTTATCATGCCGGTTGAGGATGTTTTCACCATTAGCGGTCGCGGTACGGTGGTGACCGGCAGAGTCGAAAGAGGAATTGTTAAAGTTGGCGAGGAAATCGAGATCGTTGGCTTTAAGCCAACCCAAAAGACGGTCGCTACCGGCATCGAGATGTTCCGCAAGCTTTTGGACGAAGGTCGAGCGGGTGATAACGTCGGCGTTCTGCTGCGCGGCACCAAACGCGAGGAAGTCGAGCGCGGACAAGTTTTAGCGAAACCGGGAAGTATTACGCCGCACACCAAATTCAACGCCGAGGCTTATGTTTTAACCAAGGAAGAAGGTGGGCGTCATACGCCGTTTTTTAATGGGTACCGACCGCAGTTCTATTTCCGCACCACTGACGTTACTGGAGTGGTCAAGCTACCGGAAGGCACTGAAATGGTCATGCCGGGCGATAACATCAACGTAGAAATCGAACTGATTGTGCCGGTTGCCATGGACGAAGGGTTAAAGTTTGCGATACGTGAAGGCGGGCGGACTGTCGGTGCGGGTGTCGTCACGAAGATCACCCAGTAACGTGATGTCGGACAAGGGAGGATACGTCCATGCGGGAAATTGTAGGTTTTGCTTGTGATCAATGTAAGCGAAAAAATTATACGACGACAAAAAATCGGAAGACGACCACCGAAAAGCTATCGCTCAAGAAGTTTTGTGCTTCTTGCCGAGCTCATACCCTGCATCGTGAGGTCAAAGTCTAACGAAGATACAGGGGGTCAGTAGCTCCAATTGGTAGAGCGCCGGACTCCAAATCCGGTTGTTGCAGGTTCGAGTCCTGCCTGACCCGCCAGTGTAATTCGTCAGAGCACCTCATGGGGGAGTGGATTCAAAAAATTCAGGATGGCGTTCAACATGCGACCGAGTTTGTTCAGGAGTCCTGGCAAGAACTGAAAAAGGTCCACTGGCCGTCGCGTAAGGAAACTTATGCGGCGACTTTGGTTGTCATTATTGTCGTAGTTCTTATCTCCGTGTATCTGGCGCTCGTCGATCTTGCGTTGACGAAAGCCATCCAGGCCGTTATCGGTTGATCTGATAGGCTCCTCTATGGCGAAACAGTGGTACATCGTTCACACCTTTTCGGGTTATGAACAGAAGGCCAAGGCGGCGCTCGAGGAGCGCATCAAGTCTCTCGGCAAGCAGGAGTATTTTGGCGAGATTCTCGTGCCTGTGGAAAAAGTGGTTGAGCTCGTCAAGGGCAAGAAGAAGACTTCGTCCCGGAAGTTCTTCCCCGGTTATATTCTTGTCCAGATGGAGTTGAGCGACGACACTTGGCATGTGGTTAAGGAGACGCCCAAGGTTACCGGGTTTGTCGGCGGCAGCACTAATCCTCCATCGGTCAGCGACGAAGAGGTCCGGGCGATCACTCAGCAGATGGAAGAGGGCGCGATTAAGCCCAAGCCGCGGGTGCTGTTTTCGGTGGGTGAAAATGTCAAAGTAGTAGATGGGCCTTTTGCCGATTTCAACGGCGTTGTCGAGGAAGTCAAACCGGATAAGGGAAAACTGAGGGTTTTGATCAGCATTTTTGGTCGGGCGACGCCGGTCGAGCTCGAGTTTGTCCAAGTCGAACGTAACTAGCAAGGGATCTAAGAAAATGGCGAAGAAGGTAATCGGAGAGATCAAACTGCAAATTCCAGCCGGACAGGCCACTCCGAGTCCCCCGGTCGGTCCCGCTCTAGGGCAGCGCGGTGTAAACATTATGGAGTTTTGTAAGTCATTCAATGCCGCGACGCAGGCGCAGCAGGGCATGATTACGCCGGTGATCATCACTGTTTACGCCGACCGCTCGTTTACGTTTGTCACCAAGACCCCGCCTGCTTCGGTGTTGCTAAAAAAGGCGGTGGGCATCGACAAAGGTTCTGCGGACCCCGGAAAGAACGTGGTTGGTAAAGTCACTCGGGCGCAGATCCGGCAAATTGCCGAACTGAAGCTTAAAGATCTCACGGCGAAGGATCTCGCCGCGGCGGAAAAATCAGTCGAAGGAACGGCTCGCAGTTTGGGCCTCGAAATAGTTGGGTAAGCGAGCCGACCTGAGCAGCGCAAATCGCGAATATAAACTCTCACGCAGAGGAAGTTATGAGTCTTAATGGAAAGTCATATAAGGCAGCGCTTTCTAAAGTGGACCGCAATCAGCGCTATCAATTGGAAGATAGTCTTCGCCTGGCGAAGGAGACGGCGCGCGCCAAATTCGATGAAACCGTGGAGATGGCGATTCGTTTGGGTGTGGATCCACGTCAGGCCGATCAAAACGTACGCGGCACGGTGACATTGCCACACGGCATGGGCAAGGCAGTGCGTGTCCTTGCTTTCGCGAAGGGCGACAAAGAGAAAGAGGCGCAAGAAGCGGGCGCGGACTTCGTCGGTAGTGATGAACTTATCAAAAAAATCAGCGAGGGTTGGGTAGACTTTGATAAGGCCGTTGCCACCCCGGACATGATGGCGGCTGTCGGTCGCATCGGTAAGATTCTCGGTCCGCGCGGGCTGATGCCGAATCCGAAAACCGGCACGGTGAGTGTCGATATTGCCAAAGCCGTTAAAGAAATTAAGGCCGGTAAGCTCGAATTCCGGGTCGACAAGGCGGGCATTGTCCACGTACCTGTTGGCAAAGCTTCATTCGGTCCTGAACAGCTGATCGACAATGCCAAAGCGGTATTGCTCGCAATTTTGCGCGCCAAACCGGCTTCGGCCAAGGGCAACTACGTCAGGGGCGTCACCGTCGCGACGACTATGGGACCCGGAATTAAGATCGATCTAGGCCAGGTGCGCGCGATGGCGGCTTAGCCGATCGATCTGTAACTTGAATGATGCGGCGTATGAGTTCGGGGAGACGATGATGTCCGAAGTGCAAATTGAACGTACCAGTCACAGAGAGAAAGCGGAAACGGTCGGCGCCGTACATCAGCGGTTAAAGTCGGCCAAAATGGCGATCGTCACGGAATACCGTGGGCTTAGCGTGGCTCAGATGACCCGGCTACGGCGCGATATTCGCGGTGCCTCGGGCGAATACCAAGTGATAAAAAATACTTTGGTGCGCCGGGCGTTGCAAGATACGACCTTCGGCGACCTAGCTAAATTGCTTGAAGGACCGAACGGATGGGTCTTCGCCTACGAGGATCCGGTAATGCTTTCTAAGGCGCTGATTAAATTCGCCACTGACAACGACAAGTTGAAAATCAAAGGCGGTGTTTTCGAAGGTCAGTTTATGGATACCGCCGGGGTCAAGGTGCTGTCGCAGATGCCGAGCAAGCCAGAGCTTCAAGCCAAATTGCTCGCTATGATCAACGCCCCTGCGACTCAACTGGTGCGCTTGATGCAGGAACCGGGCGCGAGGGTAGTTCGATTGATCGAATCGCTGCGCAAAACAAAACCTGAGTAAAGCCAATTCAATAGCAATAATAAAAGGGGGAATATTTCAATGGAAGGCGTATCACGAGAACAGGTCAAGGATTTTATCAAGAACATGACGTTGATGGACGCGGCGGCTCTGGTGAAGGAACTCGAGGATGAGCTGGGCGTAAGCGCGGCAGCACCCGTTGCGATGGCTGCGG
>Ga0193716_1000503_pt1 | contig 23624 bp, 14 predicted proteins | sample U2c1metaG_FD_145901 | JGI IMG/M metagenome (GOLD analysis project Ga0193716, IMG submission 145901) | Soil microbial communities from a riparian zone of the East river system, Colorado, United States - U2c1 | ecosystem: Environmental > Terrestrial > Soil > Riparian zone | place: USA: East River...
CCGCAGGTCAATATTACCCCGACGCGGTAGCTCAGGTCTTCGGCCATACCTGGCTGAGAATTTCAAACGACTTCAGCCGCGCGGCGTGATCGAAGATCTGCGACGTGGCCATCACCTCATCGGGCTGGTAGCGGTCGATGAACGCGGCCACGCCTTTGGCGACAGTGTCAGGATTTCCTACCACCGAATGGCGAAAGACATTCTTGATTACCGCCAGGCGTTGGGGATCCAGCGTGTTCTCATAATCGGCAATCGGCGGCGGCAGCGGCGCGCCGGTGGCCTGCTGTAGCGTGGAAAACAGCAGCCGGGCTTCTTCGTCCGTATCGGCGGCCACCACCGTCAGCGACAGCATCACCTTGGGCTTGTCCAGATAGACCGACGGCACGAAGCGTCCGCGATAGGCGGCCAGCGCCACCTCCATCTGGTCGGGGGCAAAATGCGAGGCGAAGGCGAAGGACAGGCCCATGCTGGCGGCCATTTGCGCGCCGCCCAGGCTGGAGCCCAGAAGCCATACCGGCACCTTGGCGCCGGCGCCGGGAATGGCGCGCACCTTCTGGCCCGGCGCTTCGGGTTTGAGAAAGAACAGCAGCTCCTGCACATCGCGGGGAAAATCGGCCATGTCGCCCGGCTGGCGACGCAGCGCCTGCAAGGTCGCCGGATCGCAGGGGATACCGCGCCCCAGTCCCAGATCAATGCGCCCCGGATGCAATGCCTCCAGGGTGCCGAACTGCTCGGCCACCATGATCGGCGCATGGTTGAGCAGCATGATGCCGCCGGCGCCGATGCGGATGGTTTTGGTATTGGCGGCGACATGGGCCATCAACACCGTGGTGGCCGCCCCCGCCATGCTGGGAATATTGTGATGCTCCACCAGCCAGTAGCGGTGATAGCCCCAAGCCTCCGCCCGTTGCGCCAATTCCACCGTCTCGCGCAGGCTGGCCGCGGCGTTGCCGCCCTGCTTGATGGGCGTGAGATCGAGAATGGAAATCGGCGTCATGGCGGCACCCTAACCGAACAATCTTGGCTCGGCTAATGCAGATAGGCCGCAGCGGGCCGTTCGAATTTCGCGCCAGGCGATGCCTTGCACTGGAAACTGCGTGCGTCCTTTGAATCGCCGCCCATGTAAAAGGCCTTCTGCGGATAGGCGCAAAGCGGGCGGGTGGCGGTCACGGCGCCCGCCGCATCCAGCTTGCTGGCGATGATAGCTCCGGGGGCGTGGCCGGTTTCGCGCCAGGCATCCAACGCCTTCAGCAGGTCGTGATCGGCATCGCCTTCCTTGCGGGCGGCGCCCTGCCCGAAGGAGTCCGGCCCGTCGCCACCGCTGCAATGCGCCATGCCCGGCGCCATGTAGAGCCGCATGAAATCGTCGCGGGTCTTCGTGGCCATACCGATGCGGTCGAAATAGTTGATCGTGTCCAGGGGACCGACGATGGCGTCGGCCAGGCCGTGAAACACGATCAGCTTGCCGCCATGCGCGGCAAAGGCCGAAAGGTCTGGATTGATCTGATTCATCATCGGCCCCAACTCGCTATCCACTCGCGCCATGTCGCGGTCGAAATCGAACTTGGTGACGTCATACGTGGGACCGAAGGCCCAGGGCACCAGGGTGCCGACAAAACCGTGCACGGTCTGGTCCGGCGTGCCGAACAGCCCGGCGAGCTGCGGCTCGCTGCCCAGGGTCCAGCCCGGATAGAAGACTTCGTTGGTGCGAGGATTGATCGCGCCGCGGTAGACCTTGTCCAGCGCTGCTACCTGTTCCGGCTCCAGGCAGGCTGTGCCCTGCATGCCCGGCTTGCAGATCAGGTCGCGCGGCTTGAAGGCGCACAGGGTGGGCTCGTTCAGATAGGCATCACCCGGCGCGCCGCCATCCTTGCCCACACAGACTTTCAGGATCGCGGCATGTACCATCGCCAGCTTCTCGGGCGACACCCAACTGCGCGAGGTCGCATGCACATCCAGCCCGGTCTGCAGAAAAGCCATGTGCAGGCGAGTGCGGTTGTTGGCAGGCGCGCCGGCCAGAATGGCATCGTAATCGTTCGGATAAAGCTGGGCCTCCATCAGCGCCTGGTGCCCGCCGGTGGAGCAGCCGGCAAAATAGGACCGGCGTGGGGCGACGCGGTAATAGGCCTTGGTCAGGCCTTGCGCGAGCACGGTCATTTCATGGGTGGAACGGTAGCCCCAGTCCTTGAGCACTTCGGGATAGCCGGTGCCGGCCGCCCAACTCGCGCTGGCGGCGGGAAAGGTCCCCATGTCGGTATTGGCCACGGCATAGCCGCGCCTGAGACCACCGGCCAGTGCGCCATAGGAGATGCTGCCCGCGAAGCCGCCGTTGCCGGTGCCCAGCAGTTTCTGGTTCCAGGCATCGGCGCGCGGCAGCCACAACTCCACCGCGATATTGGAATGCCGGTCGAGGCCGGCGCTGGCGGTGATGCGGCAGAAGGCCGGCAGGTCGCCCACCGGACGCCCGTTCAGGGTCAGCGCCTCATTGGCGCGGACGTCTTCGGCGGCGCGGACCAGACCATTGGCGAGCCGCGTGCCGTTCAACTCGGTGCAAGGACTGGCCTTGGCCCCCGGTACAAGCACGAGCGCGGCCAGCAAGACCGCCGCACTGATCGTCAAGACACGCATCCGCCCACCCCTTTTTGGGGCGGACTATAGCATCCGTGATGGCCTTGTCAGGCGGACTGGGCCTCGGGAACGGAGACCGCGACGCAGCGCGATGCGGGGAAGGCGATAAATACGGACGTGCCTCTGCCCAGCGAGCTGTCCATTGTCACGTTGCCTTGATGAAGTTCGACCAGCGTCTTGACCAGCGGCAGGCCCAGGCCGGTACCTTCGAACTTCCGCGCCAGGGTGGAATCGATCTGGCCGAACGGTTCGAAGGCCAGCGGGATCATGTCCGTCGCAATGCCGATGCCGGTATCGCGCACGCAGATGACCACCCCGCCGGCGGCATCGTGGCCGGATTCGATGGAAATCACGCCGCCTTCCGGGGTGAACTTGATGGCATTCGACAGCAGGTTGAGCAGGACCTGCTTGATGCGCAGCCGGTCGACAAGCAGGAGCGGCAGCGGACTGACGCCCAGCATCAGGCGCAAATCCCCCTCCGCCGCCTTCCCACGCATCAGGCGCGCGCATTCCTCGATCAAGGCCGCCACGTCGACTGTCTCGAGACGAAGGTCGAGCTTGCCGGCCTCCGCCTTGGAAATATCCAGTATGTCGTTGATCAGGGACAACAGGTGCCTGCCCGCGCCATGAATGTCGGTGGCGTATTCGCGGTAGCGCGGCAGGCCGGGGCCGAAAACCTCGGTTTCGATCATCTGGGAAAAGCCGATGATCGCGTTCAGCGGGGTGCGCAGCTCATGGCTCATATTGGCCAGGAATTCCGACTTCACCCGGTTCGATCTTTCCGCCGTTTCCTTGGCGGCCAGATTGTGTATCAGCTCGGTCTCCAGCCGCAGCTTCTCGACGGCACTGTCGCGGAACATCCGCAGCGTGCGGGCAAACTGGCCGATCTCGTCTTCGCGGTTCTTGAAGGGAATCTCGTGCCTGAGATTGCCGTCGGCAACGGCCTTCATCGTCCGGGTGATCAGCCTCAGCGGCCAGATGACCCGCCACATCACATAGATGGTCGTGAAGGAGGCGAGCCCGATGGACAGGAACATCAGGGCGATGGCGATATAGAAATTCCGGACCGCCACCGCCGCCTCTTGCGCCGCATGCGCCTCGGTCAGATCGAGCGCGGCTTTCGATATCCCGGTGATGCTCTCCAGGGCGGGGTCGGACAGTCGGAGCCAGTCCCGTTCCGAGACCGGTATTTCCTCGCCGCGCGCGAGGCTGTCGACAATCCGGCTGCGGATCGCGCGAAAGCGCACGAAATAGACATTGCGGGCGTGCCCGATCGCGGCCTTTACCCGCGGCGGAAGGGCGGGGAGCTCGTTCTCGCTCTCAATCTTCCGCCAGAAGGCATCCACGCTGCCGGTCGCTTCCGCGAGCTTGCGGAGTGTCTCCGCCGAAGGGATGCGATGATCCGCAATTGCGACTGCAATGCTTCGCCGGTCGGTCCCGGCTTCGACGACAATGTTCCAGGCCAGCTTGTTGACCGCGATCAGTTCGTTGACGACCAGATCCTCGCTAACAATCGTCCGCGTCAACAGGTCGGCCTGTTTGTTGGCCGTGGTCGTGAGATCGACGAAAGCCGCGCGCCAGTCCTTCAAAAGTCTTTTGGTAGCGGTCCCGGTGGGTTGGCGGAACGCCGCCACCAGGGCCTGGGACCTTTTTTCATACAGCGCCCGCGCCGCAACCAGCTGGGTCAGTTCCGACGTGCCGCCATAGGACCGGTTCGCCCTGAGATCCCCAATGACCTGCGCAAAAGCACGGTCCGTCCTGGCATGAAGACGCGCGATCTCGTCCCTTGTCGCGGCATCCGCGGTGCGCGGAACGGCGCCGTCCGGCACGGCGAAGGCGCCGTTGGTGGTGCTCCATTCCGCGCGCACGTGCTGCTTTGCGCCCAGAATGCCCTGCTCGATGCGCACGGCCGACAGCAGCCGGCGGGCATCCTGCTTGCGATCGAAGGCGTCCTTCGTCGAGGCGGCGAAAACAGATACCAGCAGGACCACCAGAAGGCCGGTAATCACTGAAAGAAGCGCGCCGATGGAGAGTGATCGCGTCACAACAAATCGTCCCTGGCGGAAAAATGAATTCCGCAATGGATCACCCTAGTCCCTAACAATGATCAGAAAATTAAGGGGTTGCGCCGGTGGCGATCCGGCGCAAAAGACAGATTCCCATGGTTATGGATCTCTGAATTCCGCCACGGCATTTGTACCGATCGCGGTCAGCGTCAGCCCGGCAAGAAATCGAGGGGAAAGACCGGGCGGCGGATGTTCTTGTAGGGCAAGCGCCTGAGATCCGACGTACAGGGCCCGCGCGTGCGCACCGTGAAGCTGGAAGACGCGATCTTGTCATAGGCGCGGCGATGGCCCACCGCCGCCTTGATCCCGATCGCGCTCAGTTTTTCCGGATCGATGCCCTGGCTGCGCCATTGGCCCAGATCCATCGGCGCCAACCTGCGGCTGGTGAGCAGGATGGTCAGCCCGCGATGACGCACCACGGCTGCGTCTCCCATATCGATCGTCCGCCCCAGCACAACGATCTGGCTCTTGTCGTCCTCCAGTTCAAAGCGGCCGTCGCTGCGGGATATCAGCTCGACGTCCAAATTCACCGGGCCGGGATCCAGCCGGCTGCCCTTGCCGCCGATCGCCAGCGTTGCGCGGCCGCCCACCGGCACGTGCTTGAGCGCCGCCACGGCCGCCGCATCGGCGATCACAACGCCGGCGCCCGGAACGTCATGCTTCAGCAGGGCGCGCATCACATCGGTGCAATCGCCGGGCCCGCCGCCGCCGATATTGTCGGCGGGCTCGACCAGCAGCATGGGGCCTTCGGGGTTGGGCACGAAACCCTGCAGCACCTCGTCCAGCTCATGCTCTCTGGGAATGCCGCCCTCGCGCATCTCCCAGGCGATGGCCGCCAGTTCGTCCAGTGCCGCCTTGGCCGCCGCGTCATCGCCTTCGGTGATGATGCCAAAGGCGACGCCGGCGTCGCGCACATCGGCAAAGGAATAGCCGCCGACCACGTTCACCGCCAACACACCCGGCACGTCGCGCTCGATCCGGCGCGCCGCTTCTTCCAGCGCATGCATGGGGCCGTCGCGCGTTCCCGTGCCGGTGGGCGGCCAGACGATGGGCGTCACCCGCACATGCTGGCGCGGCCACACCCCCGTCTCCAAGCAGCGGGCCAGCAGTTCGGCGGCGCGCACGGCGCTGTCATAAGTGTCGTCATGGGGACATTGGCGATAGCAGACCAGCCCTTCGGACAGTTCCCCCATCTTTTCGGTCAGGGTGGCGTGCAGATCATAGACGCCGAAGATGGGCAGCTTTTCCGCGCCGGGAATGGCGCGGATGCGGGTCAGGAGTTCGCCGTCCGGATCTTCCAGTTCGGTGGTGACCATGGCGCCATGCAGCGACAGAAAAATTCCGTCCAACCCCTCCGCAATGGCCTGGACCAGCACCGGCCTTGTTTCGTCCCAGAAGGCCTCGAACACGCCATGCTCCACCATGCCGGACGCGCCGCACAGATAGGTCGCCGCCGGGACGACCTCCCAGCCTTCGCGTTTGGCGGTGGTGAGAAAGCCGTCCACCTGCGAGCCGTCGCCGATGCGGTCCAGCAGCGCCTGCCCCCGATGGATGATGAAGTTGTCGATGCCGGTACGGTCATCGGTGAAACTGTGGGTTTCGTGAAAAATGCCGGCAAGAAAGATTCTGGTCACGGCCAAAACGCCTTCGAATGTCCCCGGCCAAACCTAGCAGGAAGCGGCGGGCTTCACAGGCCCTTGATGGCGATGCCATAGGCGCCCGCCTGGACCTGGGCGCAGACATGGCCGCGGGTGGGGCGCTGGCCGAGGAACACCCCGTTGATCCGCACCCCGCCCACCAGGATGAGTTTGTCGCCAATGACCGCTTGGGGTTGCTCGCCGCATAGAAAGCGGCCCCGGATGCGCACGGCCTTTGGGTTCAGGTAGCGGACATACAGCACTTCCTTGCCGAAACGGTCGAGCAGCAGGAAGGTGGCGGGGTCGGGGCGGAAAGCCTTTAGCTGCACCGGCATGGACGGTTCAAAGACATTGTCCATCACCCGAAAGGCGATGTCGTTGTTGAAGTCATAGCCGAAGGCGCGAACCATCAACCCGTCCTTCTTGCGCGCCAGCGACATCACCACGCAATCATCCACCACCAGGGGCGAGAAAGGCCCCGCCCCCTTGCCGATGACCCGATCGGTGCCGAAGGCCATCAGCAGGTCGTGCGGATCGGGCGCCTCATCACAACCCAGTGGCGGCATGGGGTCATGCGCCGCGATCAGCGGCCCGGTTGGCTCGGGCGGCTGGAAGTGCAGCCAGATCAGGTAACCGCCACCGATGCTGCCCTGGATAAAAAGAACGCAGGCCAGCACCCAACCCTGCCCGACCTCGCGGACGGTCAGTTCATAAGCGGCAAAAATACTGAACATCGTGGCTGCGGCGATGATCGCCTGCCCGCGCACCACGAGCCATGAGCTGCCCGCCACGAAAGCCCAGAGCAGCGCGACGCAAGCCAGGAAGCGGACCGCCGTATAAAGGTCGCGGCGCGCAATCTTTGCGAACTTCCAGCGGCTTGCCTTGCCTTCCATATGTACTACAATGTAGATATAATGGGGCGCGGTCAACGCTTGACGAGGCCATCATTATATCTACGATGTAGATAAAATGGAGTGCCGATGGAGAGCCTTGGCTCGTTCGAGCAGATCGTCCTGACCGCCATCCTGGCGCTGGACGCCAACGCCTATGGCGTCACCATCCACGCCAAGGTCGAGGATCTGTCGCGCCCCAAAAAGGCGGCGCGCGGCGCGGTCTATGCCACCCTCGACCGCATGGAAGACAAGGGCCTGATTGCCTCCTGGCTGTCGGAACCGACCAAGGAGCGCGGCGGCCGCTCGCGCCGGCATTACCGCATCGAGAAATCCGGCGAGAAGGCTTTGCGCGAAACCGCGCGCACCAGCCAGCGCCTGCTGGAAACCATCGCGCAAAACCTTGGGGGACTGGCATGGAAGCCGCCGCGCTGAACACCCCGCCCGCCCCTCCGCCAGAATGGCTGGAACGGATCGTGCTCGCGGCCATCCCGCCCGCGGCACGCGAGGCGGTGGGTGGCGATCTGTGGGAGACCTATCAAGCACCCCGCCAATATGTTGCCGAGGCGCTGCGCACAGTGCCGCTGGTAATTCTCAGCCAAGCGCGGCGCAATCTCAACTTTCCCGCCCTGATGCTGCAGGGCGCATTGTCCTATTCGTGCCTGGGGACCCTGGCGACCTTGGCGCTGCTGCCCATCTTGATGCTGCTGGGCGCCTATCAGGCGACCGCGCGCCCCGCCCCGCGCCGCGCTTTCCGCGAGTCCATTCTGATGGCGGCTTTTGTGACCATCGTGCTGTTGCAGCTCATGACCATGCATATCGCCACCCAGCTGGGCCTGGAACATTTCAACTGGCTGAGCCTTTTCCTGCAGGCGCTGCTGTTGTCACCCCTTCTCTGCCTCTTTCGCGCCGGGCTGATCCTGCTGGGCGACCGGCGGACCGGATCGCTGTCCGGCGCCATCGCGATGGAAAAGCTGGAACAGGACTATCGCGCGTTTGCGGGCCGCGCCCGCCGCCGCAATCTGGCGGAAGGCGCCGCGCTGGCCCTGGCCGCGGCCTGCTGCTTTTATTTCGGCTGGAATTTGCTGCCCGTCAGGCTGTTCGGGCTGGTGGGCCTGTATCTGCTGCTGCATGCGGCGCCGCGCGCCCTTCCCGCGCGGGGCGATTTCGTCTCGCTGCGGGCGCAATACCAGCAGGAGCTGGCGCGCCAGCAGCAGCTGCGTCAGTTCCTGTGGTGGCTGTGGTTCACGCCGGCGTTGGTCGCTCTCAATGCCGGACTGATCCAGGCCGGCCTGGCTTCGGGCCGGCCGCTGATTGCGGTGATGGGCGCCATCGGGGTGGCGTTGCTGTGTTTCCTGGTGACGGCCCTCAACCGCGAGCATGGCGGGCGGGTGCAGGAACAGATCGGGCTGCTGGACCGGATGCGCGAAGCCATGATGCCGGAAACAGCCCCGCCGGCTATTTCTCTTCCGTCTTCACCGCGCTGGCAGCGGCGCTGACGTAAAGCATTCGCTCACCGAATGCGAAATACAGATGCAGCCTGCGCAAGACATTCATTCCTATGGTGATGTCGGGCGAGTCCGCGGCGCCCACCCTGTGGACGCCTGAAGGCTTGAGCACAAAAAGCGGGCTGACCACTGTTACGCCGCCAAAGGTCAGCGTGTGGAACCGGTGCTGGTCGCGCCGCGCCGTCACGGTAACGCTCTCGGTCGCAGAACTCGCTTGCGCGGGCTGCTCCGGGCGGGGCTTGGGTGCTTCCGGCGGGCGATCATCAAGCGGCACGTCAAAATATTCCTGTGCCGCATGGCTGTTGATCGTCGAGATATCCAGGCCGGTATCGATATTGGCGGTGAACAGGTGCCCATCCAGCATGACCTTGGTGCGAATGTCCGTTCCCAGAAAGGGCGGGCGGCTCGCCATGGCGCGGTCCACGTAATCGGACGGAAAATCGAGGATTGCGGCCTTGGCCAGTGGCGGCGGATAGTCCCTGGCGCGCTCGGTGATGCTGATCGGCACCTGGGTCACGGCATCGCTTGGCCAATGGACGATGCGTCCGGGGCAATGGTCCTGCGAGAAATAGGTCAATCGCTGCTCTGAAAAATCCATTTCAACGTCATAGCGCACCATCAGACCAGGACCGATCGTCCCGCTCACACCCGCCTCGTCGCCATCGGCGCTTTGCATAAAAGGAATGTTGTTTGCCGTCAGCGGCCCCAATTGAAAACTGTCCGCCACGTAGTAGCGGTGAACGGCTACGCCGTCCTTGCCTACCATATGCATCGCCTCGTTATCACGCGATCTTACATCGAGCATGGTGGCGGCGGGCCTGGTCAGGCTGCTCACCCCTGCCCCGGTATCCACCAGCAGATTGACCGGCTTGCCATTGATGGCGAGCGGAACACTCACCCGCGCCCCGTCGGCCAACACGGTCATTTTCAGGGAGGCGACTTCCTTGAGCGGACCGCACGATTGAGAGAGCGCGATAACGAGGCGATGCATCGCCAGGGCCAGGGCATATGCCGCGATGCGCGCTGCCGGTCTCGACATCATCTGGACCGCGCTAGCGCGCCGTTTCATTTGCGACGAGCTGCGTGCGATCTTCCGGCTGCTCCACCCAGCCGCCTCCCAGGGCTTCATAAAGATGGATGGCTGCCAGCCGGTTGGCGAGAACCGTCTGCACCAACTGGTCCTGGGCGCCGAACAGTTGCTGCTGCGCCTGCAATACGGTGAGCAGGTCGGCCACGCCCTGGCGGTATTGAAGCTGCGAGATCTGGAACGCCTCGCCCGCGGCCTCGATCTCGCGCGTCAGGTGATCCTGCGCCCGGCTGGTATTGGCGACCTGGGTCAAGGCGAATTCCACATCGGCATAGGCGTTGAGGGCGGCATTCTGGTAGGCGGCGACGAATTCTTTCTGCGTCGCCTCGGCCAGATCCTTCTGCCCGGCCAGCTTGCCGCCATCGAAAATGGTCTGCAGAAGTCCCGCGCCATAGGCGTAGCCGAAGCTGGAGCCCTGCAGCAGCGTTCCGATGGCCGTGCTGACGAAACCGCCTGAGCCGGTGAGCGAGATCTGCGGCAGGAAGGCGGCCCGCGCGGCATCCACATTGGCATGGGCGCTGGCCAGATTGGCCTCGGCCTGGGCAATGTCGGGCCGGCGCAGCAGAAGCTCCGACGGCAGGCCGGCGCCCACCACCGGCGGCAGGATTTTCTCCAGATCGGCAGGGGTGACGTCGAAACCCTCCGGTGGACGCCCCAGCAGCACGGCAAGGGAATACAGCGCCTGCTTCTCCAGCGTTTCCAGCGAGGGCAGCTGGGCCTGAACCTGTTCCAGCTGCGCCTGTTCGCGCGCCAGGTCGAGACGCGAGGCAGCGCCCGACTTCACCTTGAGCTTGATGATGTCCAGGATGGAATTGATGGCGGCGATGTTCTGATTGGCGATCACGATGCGGCGGCGGATCGCCAACACATTCAGATACTGACTGCCGACGTTGGCGGTCACGGTCAGCGCCACCGACTGCTGGGCGAAGCGCGCGGCCTTCAGCTGTTCGTTGGCGGCGCGCAGGTTGTCCCGCGCCAGGCCCCAGAAATCGAGTTCATAGCTGGCGTTGAAGTTCAGCCCGAACTGCTTCGCATTGGGATAGCGGGCGCAGCCCTGTCCGCTGCAGCCGCCGCGCTGGTAATCGGCCCCTCCCCCGATCTGCGGAAACAGGGCCGAACGCTGGATGGTGGATTGCGCCTCCGCCTGCATCACACGCGCTGCGGCGATGGCGACATCGCGGTTGCCGTCCTGCGCCTGTTCCACCAGGGCGGTGAGTTGGGCATCGCCAAAACCCCGCCACCAGGATGGCTCGGGCCACACTTTGGCGTCGCTGGGAAGAGGCCCGGTGAAGGTCCGGGGCAGCATCTGCGGCGGCAAGGACTGCGGTACCGGCGTGGAACAGCCGGCCAGCAACGCGGCCAATGCCGGAACGATCAGGCGGAAGGCTTTACTCATAGCGCAGCGCATGGATGGGGTTGGCGTTGGCGACGCGGCGGGCATGAACAAAAACCGTCGCCCAGGCGATGACCAGGGCGGCCGCGCCCGCGCCCAGGAAATAAAGCGGACTCAGCGGGATGCGATAGGCAAAGCCCTGCAGCCAGTCGTGCAGATAATACCAGGCCACCGGCCAGGCGATGGCGTTGGCGATCAGGACGGGCACGGAGAATTGCCGCAGCAGCATCCAGACAATGTCGCTGGTGCCGGCGCCGAAGGTTTTGCGCAGGCCGATCTCCCGGGTCCGCCGTTCGGTCGAGAAGGCCGCCAGGCCGAACAGGCCCAGGCAGGCAATGAAGATGGCGATGCTCACGAAGATGCCGAAAAGCGTGCCTTGCCGTTCATCGGCCAGGAATTGCTTGTCATAGTCATCATCAAGGAAATGCCGTTGTATGGCGGTGCTGGGCGCGAAGGCGTGCCAGGTCTGGTCGATGAAAGAGAGCCCATCCTGAATGTGCCCGTCGCGAATGCGGATCGAAAGGCTTTCCACGGGAAATGCCCGCCAATACATGTATACCGTGCCTTCGATGGCGCTTTTGGGACCGTCCTGCTTGGTGTCCGCGACCACGCCCACAACAGTGACGGTATTGTGTCCGAATGCATCCAGGATCAATGTTTTGCCGATTGCGGCCTGCGGTAAATAACCCATCCGGCGCGCCAACGCGGCATTGACGAGAGCATTGAAGGGCTGGCCGCCTCTCACTCCGGCAGGAGGAAGCCCGTCGGCAGCGCGCTCTTCCGACAGCAGCCTGCCCGCCAGAAGACGTATGCCATAGAGCGGCATGTAATCGGGGCTGGCGGGGACCAGGACGAACTCCTCGCTGGAGGTCGCTCCAGGCGCATGACCGGAACCATGATTGTGCCCACCGCTGAAAGGTATGTCGTCGGAGGTGGCGACACCGGCGATGTCCACACCTGCGCGCAGTGCCCGGGCCATACTGTCGGCAGTGCCGGGCGGAACATTGCGGATGTCCACAATCACGGTCGCATCCTTGCGAAAGCCCAGGTCGACGTTCCGCGAAAAGGATATCTGGGAAAAGATCACCACTGCGGCGATGCCCAGGCCGATGGACACGGCGAACTGCAGCACCACCAGCGCCGTGCGCAGGCGTCCCGACCCGGCCACGCCGCCGTGACTGGTGCGCAGGATCGCGGCCGGACGGAAACCGGACAGCACCAGCGCGGGATAGGCGCCGCTGAGCAGGCCCGCTGCCGCGCCGACGCCGACGATCATGACAAGCAGTTGCCAATCGCGAAAATAGTGGAATGTAATCGGCAGGCCCAGGATACGGTCGAACAGCGGCAGCAGTATCTCCGTCAGCGCCAGTGCGAAGACCAGCGCGATGGCCGCGGTTACCAAAGCTTCCCCCAGGAACTGCACGACAAGTTGCCGGCGCTTCGCTCCGACGACCTTGCGCAACGATATCTCTCGCGCCCGCATCATCGCCCGGGCGGTGGCCAGGTTGGTGAAATTGAAGCATGCGATCAGCAGGACCAGCACGCCGATGGCACTCAAACCATAGACCATGGTCCAGCTTCCCGGTGGCGCCATGCCGCCAGCCTGGTCCGATGAAAGATGCGCGTCGGCAAAGGGCATGAGATTCAACGCCAGCAGGTCGCTGCCCCGTTCCTTGACCTGCATCACCTTCATGGGATCGACCGAGCGGTCGATGATGGCCTTGAGCTTCGCCGTCACAGCATTCGGATCGGCTCCAGGCGCGAGGCGGACATAGCTCCAGCCAGAAAGCCAGAGCCAATTTTTTCGCTCTTCCTGGTTGATCGGAGACGCGGCAGAGGTGTTGGGGATCATCACCTCGGCCTGAAGCTGGGTGTTGTGCGGGAGGTCACGCAGAACGCCGCTGACGACCAGCGCCTGCTCCGTCGGTTTGCAATTCTGGTTGGTGTCGTCACAGCGTTGCCCGCTCATCACGATGGTTTTACCGAGCGGGGATTTATCCCCGAAATATTTGCGAGCCATGGTCTGGGAGAGGACCACGGATTCCGGCTTGGCAAAGACCAGGGCGGAATCGCCCGCTGCCAGCGGCAGCCTGATCATTTGCAGGAAGTTCGGATCGACAATGGCCACGCGCTGCGGGAACTGCCGATTGCCGACCAGGATGGTCGTCGGCCGGCGTATCAGCCGGGTCCGCGCCTGGACTTCTGGAATCTGGTCCAGCATTGCCTGGGCGGCGGGAAAGGGACTCATGGCCCAGTGCTTGGGCGGCTTGCCGGGAAAGTTGGTGGTGTTTTCCACCCGGTAGAGATTTTCGGTGCCCGGTATCCAGCGGTCATAGGAAAGCTGATCGCGCACGAACAAGAGAATAAAGATGGCGCAAGCCAGCCCCACCGCCAGCCCGGCGATATTGATGAAGCTGTACAGCCGGTGGCGGACGATGTTGCGCAGGGCTGTGTTGAGCGTGTTCCAGAACATGGCTCGTCTACTCGTAGCGCAGGGCGTTGATGGGATTGGCGCGGGCGACGCGCAGGGCATGGGCGAAGATGGTCGCCCAGGCAATCAGCAGGGCCACAAAACCCACACCCACGAAATAGAGCGGGTTCAGCGGTATGCGATAGGCAAAGCCTTGCAGCCAGCTGTGGAGATAATACCAGGCCAGCGGCCAGGCGATCGCATTGGCGATCAGAACCGGGATGGAGAACTGCCACAGCAGCAGGAACACCACGTCGCGGATGCGCGCCCCGAACACCTTGCGAATGCCGATCTCCCGGGTGCGGCGCCCGGCGGTGAAGGCGGCCAGGCCGAACAACCCCAGGCAGGCGATGAAGATGGCGATGCCGACGAAGACGGCGAACATGGCGCCTTGCCGTTCGTCCGCCTGATACAGTTTTTCAAAACTGTCATCGAGGAACATCCGGCTCAGGACCGTGTTGGGCACGAAAGCGCGGCTGACGCGATCGATATAGGCCACCGCCTCCTGCGTCCTTCCGGCCTGGATGCGGATGGCCAGGCCCTGCGCGAACCGGGGGTCATAGACATAGACCGTGGGCATGACGGGCGAGCGGGCGCCCTCCGTGAGCGTGTCCGCCGTAACGCCGACCACCTTCATATGCGCCTTGCCGAAGATGAAGGTCTGCCCCAGAATCCCTGCCGGCTTATAGCCCAGGGTGCGCGCCAGAGCGGCGTTGACCATCACATTGTGCCCCTCGTTGGACGCAGGCTTCTCAAGATCCTTGGTGTAGACATCCTCCGCGCGGTTGGTGGAAAGGTTGCGCCCCGCGATGATCTTGATGCCGTAAAGCTGGAAATAGTCCGGCGTCACCACGATATGGGTGGGCGAAAACATCTGCGGATCGCCCGGCTTCTGCATGGGCAATGTGTCATTGTTGCCGCTGAAGGCCATGTAGTTCGAGCGCGCGACCGCGATGACGCCCGGACCTCTTGCCAGCGCCTGCACGAAATTTTCAACGCCAGCGGCTGAGAGGCGCCCCCCTGTACCGGTGATCACGATATTGTCGCGGCGAAAACCCAGATCGAGATGCCGGGCAAAATCAATCTGCAGGAACACTACGATCGCGGCGATGCCCAGCCCGATGGAAACAGAGAACTGCAATATCACCAGCACGGAGCGCAACAGGCCCGAGCCGGAACCGCCCGAGGTGCTGGCCCGCAGCACCGCGGCGGGCCGGAAGCCCGACAGGACCAGCGCCGGGTAAAAGCCGCCGATCAGCCCCGCCAGGACAGCGATAGCCACAATGCCCAGCATCAACGGCCAGTCCGCCAGGTAATTGAACGTCAGGGGCTTCTGCAGGAACTGGCTGAAGGTGGGCAGCAGCACTTCCACCAGCGCCAGCGCGAAGACCAGCGCCAGCAATGTCATCAGCACAGATTCGCCCAGAAACTGGACGATCAACTGTGTGCGGGTTGCGCCCATGCATTTGCGCAGGCTGATCTCGCGCGCCCGCAAGGTGGCGCGGGCCGTCGCCAGGTTCATGAAATTGAAGCAGGCCACCAGCAGGATCAGGGCGCCGATCACGCCGGTGCCGTAGAGTGTCGTCAGGCTGCCCGGCGGTTTCATGCCGCCGAACTTGTCGGTGGTGAGATGGGCGTCGAGAAAGGGCGTGAGCCGCGGCTCCAGGATCCGGCTGCCCAAGATCTTGACGTTGACAAAAGCCGACAGATCGATGGAACGGTCTAGAATGGGCCTCAGCTTGGCCAGGACCGTGGCGGGGTCGGCGCCCGGCGCGAGGATTACATAGCCAAAGGTGCTGCTGTTGGACAGCCACTCTTTTTTCCGCTCCTGGTCCATCCGGTCCGCGAGGGAGGTGTTGGGAACCAGCATCTCGATATCCAGATGGGTGTTGTGCGGCAGGTCGCGCATCACGCCCGTCACCTTGAGCGGCACCGTGGAATTGTCGCAGGTCGTGGCGCCCGGCGCGCACGGCGGCCTTGACGTCGTCATGGTCTTGCCGATGGGATCGGCGTCTCCGAAATATTTCCGCGCCATGCTTTGCGAAACCACGACCGATTCCGGCTGCGCCAGCGCCGCGCGGGGATCGCCCGACACCAGCGGCAGCGCAACCACCTGAAGGAAGTTCGGATCGACCACGGCGACTTTTTGCAGGAACTGCCGCCCCCCCACTGTCATGGGCATGTGTTCGGACGCCAGGCGGGCCTGGGCGCGCACCTCGGGAATCTGGTCGTGCATCGCCACGGTCAGCGGCATGGTGGTCTGCGCCGTCACAATGTCGGAACGGCCGGGCACATGGAAAATCGTCTCGACGCGATAGATCTTGTCGCTGCCGGCAATCCATTTGTCGTAGGACAGTTCGTCGCGAACAAACAAAATGATCAGGATGACGCAGGCCAGCCCCACCGCCAGGCCGGCGATGTTGATGAAGCTGTAAAGCTTGTGGCGGACCAGGTTGCGCAGGGCAGTCGCGAGATAGTTCTGGAACATGGTTCTGTCCTATTCGGTGCGCAGGGCGTGGATGGGATTGGCGCGGGCGACGCGCAGCGCATGGGCGATGATGGTCGCCCAGGCGATCAGCAGGGCCAGCGCACCCGCATTCAGGAAATAGAGCGGGCTGAGTGGAATGCGATAGGCAAAGCCTTGCAGCCAACCATGCAGGTAATACCAGGCGATCGGCCAGGCGATCAGATTGGCGATCAGAACGGGAATGGAAAATTGCCACAGAAGCAGAAAGACGACATCGCGGGTGCGGGCCCCGAACACCTTGCGGATGCCGATCTCGCGCGTACGGCGGCCGACGGTGAAAGCGGCCAGCCCGAACAGGCCCAGGCAGGCGATAAAAATGGCAACCAGCACAAAGACGCCGAACATTTCGCCCTGGCGCTCGTCGGCCTGGTAGAGCTTGCTGAATTCGTCATCCAGGAAATACCGCCGCACCGCCTTGGTCGGCGCGAAGTCATGCCAGGCGCGGTCCACGAACTCCACGGTCTGTGGTATCGCACCGGGGCGAATGCGGATCATCGCAAATCCCCGATAATTCGGGCCATAGAGATAGACGGAAGGCCGGGTCGGCTCTCGCGCGCCATCGAACTTCGCGTCGGCCAGCACGCCGACGATCTGCAAATGGGTGGTGCCGATCACGACAGTCTGGCTCAGCGCCTGCTGCGGCAAAAGACCCAGCCGGGCAGCGCCGGCCTGGTCAATCAGAATGTTGTGCAGGCCATCGACCGGCGCCCCCGTCGAATTCACCTGATCCTGCGCGCGCTTGTCCGACAGCAGCCGTCCAGCCACCAGTTTCATGCCCAGCAGCTGGACCGCATTGGTACCCACGATGCGCTCGTTCAGGTCAACGAACTCGGGATGACCGGCCAGCTGCGCTGTTGACGACGACCTGCTGCTATCAAAAGGAAGCATGCCGGTCATCGCGACATCCAGAATATCGGGATTGGACTTGAGCCGCTGGGTGAAGCTTTCCTGTCCGTCGAGTTTCAGCAGCCCAACCCCATCAATGACCAGCACATTGTCCTTGTGGAAACCCAGGTCGATGTTGCGTGCGAAGTTGATTTGGCTGAACACCACGGTCGCGGCGATGCCCAGGCCGATGGAGACGGCAAATTGCAGTACCACCAGGCCTGCGCGCAGCCGTCCGGAGCCAGCCTGTCCGCCCGTGTTGGCGCGCAGCACGCCTGCGGGCCGGAAGCCCGATAGCACCAGCGCCGGATAACTGCCGCTGACCAGGCCGGCGACTATGGTCACGCCCAGGATGATGAGCAGCAGCGGTCCGTCGCCGGCATAATGCAGGCCGACTGGATGCTGAAGAAAACGACTGAAGGCCGGCTGCAGCATCTCAACCAGCGCCAGCGCCAGGACCAGGGAGAGCAGCGCCATCAGCACTGCCTCGCCCAGGAACTGAACAATGACCTGGCCGCGGTTGGCGCCATGGGTCTTGCGCATCGCGATTTCACGGGCTCGCAACAGCGCGCGCGCGGTGGCCAGATTCATGAAGTTGAAGCATGCGACCAGCAGGATCAGCAGGCCGATGATGCCCACCCCATAAAGCGTCGTCCGGCTGCCCGCCGGCGTCATGTTGCCTCCCCAGCGCTGCGAATTCAGATGTACGTCGCGAAAGCGAGTGAGGTGGACCGAATAGGCCTGGCTGCCCTTGAGCGCGACCCCGGAAGCGCTGAGCTCTCCAGTGACGGTGCGATCCAGCAGGGGCGCCATCTTGGCGATGACGGTGTTCGGATCGGTTCCCGGCAACAGCCGGACATAGCCGTGACCATTCTCATTATGCCAGTTGCGCTTGGATTGCTGGTCATTGCGATCCGCGATCGAGGTGTTCGGCAGGAATACCTCGCCCTCAAGCTGGGAATTGTAGGGAATGTCGCGCACGATACCGGTCACCTTCAGCGAGATCATGCGACCCAGGCAAGCTGTGTCGGTCACTGCGCAATTGGCGGCAGTCGAGATGATCTTTCCGACCGGATCGGCGTCGCCAAAATATCTGCGCGCCGCGCTTTCCGACAGAACCAGTGATTGCGGATCGACAAATACGCGCTCGGGATCGCCCTTGACGAGAGACAGCTTGATGACGTTGAAGAAATTCGGATCCACCGAGTCGATCCGCTGGCGGAATTGCCGGTCGCCAACCATCAGCGTCATGGAATAATTGTTGTAAAGGCGGGTCATCGCCGTCACTTCGGGAATTTCATTGCGCATCTCTGCTGGCATCGGGAACGGGGTCATCGATGTGAGGAGCGGATCGCGCCCAGGCAGCTGGATCGCCATCTCGATCCGGTAGAGATTCTGCGTATCGGGAATCCAGGTGTCATAGGACAGCTCGTCCCGGATAAACAACAGTACGAAGATCACGCAGGCCAGCCCAATGGCCAGGCCGCCGATGTTTATGAAGCTGTAAAGCTTGTGACGGATGATGTTGCGCAGAGCGATAACGAGATAGTTGCGAAACATGGCTGATCCTATTCGGTGCGCAGGGCGTGGATGGGATTGGCGCGGGCGACACGCAGGGCATGGGTGAAGATGGTCGCCCAGGCGATCAGCAGCGCCGCCAGGCCCGCGCCCAGGAAATAGACCGGGCTCAGCGGGATGCGATAGGCAAAGCCCTGCAGCCAGCCGTGCAGGTAATACCAGGCCAACGGCCAGGCGATCACATTCGCGATCAGAACGGGAATCGAAAATTGCCACAGCAGCAGAAAGACAAGATCGCGGGTGCGCGCGCCAAACACCTTGCGGATGCCGATCTCGCGCGTACGGCGGCCGGCGGTGAAAGCGGCCAGACCGAACAGGCCAAGACAGGAGATGAAGATGGCAATGCCGACGAACACGCCGAACAATTCGCCCTGGCGTTCGTCGGCCTGGTACAGCCTGCCGAAATTATCATCCAGGAAGAAACGATTCACGGCCTTGGTCGGTGCGAAGTCGTGCCAGGCCCGGTCTATGAAAGACAGCGTCTGCGGCACAGCATCGGGCCGGATACGGACAACGACCGACCCGAAAGATTTCGGGTCATAGACATACATGGTCGGCCTCGCCGGCTCCCGCGCGCCGTCGAACTTGATATTGGCCAGAACGCCAACGATCTGCGCATGGCTCTTGCCAAGGATAATGGTCTTGCCGACCGCTTGCTGCGGGGTGAAGTCCAGGCTCTTCGCGGCCGCCTCATCGATAAGGATGTTGTGGCCCTCATTCGCGCCTGTGCCCGAACCGCCATGCGAGTCGAATTCGTCCTGCGCGCGGTTATCGGACAACAATCGCCCCGCCATCAGCCGCACACCCAGAAGCTGGGCGGTATTGCTGCCGATGGTGAGCTGGTTGAGCGCAATCATCTGCGAGCGGCCGGGCACCTGGGCTGACAGCAGCCCCAGGCCGTAAGACCCAAACGGAACCGCGTCGGTCACGGAGACATCTAGGACACCCCGATTGGAGCGCAGCCTCTGAACGAAGCTTTCGCGGCCGGCAAGCGTGACCAGGCCATTTCCGGAAACGACCACCACATTGTCCTTGCGGAAACCCAAGTCGATGTTGCGCGCAAAATTGATCTGGCCGAACACCACCATGACAGCGATGCCCAAGGCGATCGAAACGGCGAATTGCAGGACCACCAACGCCGTTTGCAACCGTCCGGAACCGACATGCCCCCCAGGACCGGCGCGCAATACCGCCGAGGGGCGAAAGCCGGACAGCACCAGGGCGGGATAGACGCCGCTCAGCAGGCCCGCCATCACGGCGATCAGGACCAGCAGCAACAACCAGCCGCCGTCATAGGGGATTGCTATGGGGTGCTGGAGCAACCGGCCAAAGGCCGGTTGCAGGATCTCGACCAGGGACAGTGCGAGCAGGAGCGCAAACAGCGCCGTCAACACAGCCTCTCCCAGAAACTGGAAAATCAACTGCCGGCGTTTGGCCCCGACGACCTTGCGCAGCCCGATCTCCCGCGCCCGCAGGGAGGCCAGCGCCGTCGCCAGATTCATGAAGTTGAAACAGGCGACGAAGAGGATCAGGAGGCCGACAATGCCGACACCGGTAAGCGTGGCCCAGCTGCCGCTGGGCTTTTCATTGCCTCTCCACCGGCCCGAGGTCAGATGCACGTCGGCAAAGGGAGTCAGGTGAAATATGTAACGCTGGCTTCCCTTGCGGCGGTCACCGGGCTCCGGCGGATAGGCCCGGTCCAGCAACGGGGCCATCTTCGACAGCACGGCCTGCGGCGTGGCGCCGGGCGCCAAACGGACATAGCCGTAACTGCCGTTTGAACCCCACGACTGCTTTGCTGCCTGACCGATACGGTCCGTAATCGAGGTGTTCGGAATGAACACGTCGCCATCGAGATGGGAGTTGTGGGGAATGTCCCGCGTGATCCCGGTGACCTTCAGGGGTACCAATCGGCCGAGACATTCTATATCAGCCATCTCGCAATTCGCAGTGGTTCTGATGATCTTTCCCACGGCATCGGTGGTTCCGAAAAATTTCCGAGCCGTGCTCTCAGACAAGACCACCGATTCCGGGTCCCTGAAGACGCCGGCCGGGTCGCCGCGCAACAGCGGAAACTGGATGACGGTGAAGAAATTCGGGTCCACCCCGGCGATGCGTTCCCGGAACTGCCGGTCGCCGGCGAAAATCGTCATGAAGGTGTAATAGAAGCGGGTCGTTGCCGCCACGTCCGGGATCTCATCGTGCATCGCGGCGGGCAGCAGAAATGGCAACGTCGCCATGTTAAAGGGATCGCGCGCCTGAAGGAGGGACGTTTTCTCGATGCGATAGAGGTTCTGGGTGCCGGGGACCCATGTGTCGTAGGACAGCTCGTCGCGGATAAACAGCAGCACGAAGATCACACAGGCCAGCCCCACCGCCAGGCCGGCAATATTGATGAAGCTGTGCAGCCGGTGCCGGATGATGTTGCGCAGGGCGGTGTTGAGATAGTTGCGGAACATCGCCCTCTCCTACTCGGTGCGCAAAGCGTTGATGGGATTGGCGCGGGCGACGCGCAGCGCATGGGCGAATATGGTCACCCAGGCGATCAGCAAGGCTGCAAGGCCCGCGCCCGCGAAATAGAGCGGGCTGAGTGCGATGCGATAGGCAAAGCCCTGCAGCCAGCCGTGCAGGTAATACCAGGCCAGCGGCCAGGCGATCACATTGGCCATCAGCACGGGAAGGGAGAATTGCCACAAGAGCAGGAACACCAGGTCGCGGGTGCGCGCCCCGAACACCTTGCGAACGCCGATCTCCTTGGTGCGGCGCTCGGCGGTGAAGGCGGCCAGGCCAAACAGGCCCAGCGCGGCGATGAAGATGGCGATGCCGACAAAGATACCGAACAAGGTGCCTTGCTGCACATCGGCGCGGTAAAGTTTGTCGAAATCATCATCGACGAAGAAGCGCGAGACGGCAGTTGTTGGCGACATGCGATGCCAGGTGCGGTCGACAAAGGCGATGACGCCGGGAATGTTCTGGCCGGTAAGACGCACAGAAACCGTGCCCGCATCTTCCTTGTCGTTGAGAAACAGTATGGGCTGCACCGGCTGGCGCGCGCCCTTGAGCTGGACGTCGCGCAGCACACCAACGATGTGTATCGCGTCCTTTGACAGGTGGATGGTCTTGCCCACCGCGCCCTGGATGCCAAAGCCCAGAAACCTGGCTGCGGCCTCGTTGATCAGCACATTATGGCCGTCGTTTACCGCATTGGGCTTGTCGATCACGGCATCTTCGGCGCGCTTGTCCGACAGGACACGCCCCGCCGCCAGCTTCATGCCGTAGAGGTCCAGGAATTCCGGCGTAATATACTGCTGTTCGATGATCAAAGAGCCCGGCTGGCCAGGAACCGTGATGGTGGTGACCCTCAGGCCCGACGAGAAGGGTGTCGCGCCGGACGAGGCCACGCCGGCAACACCGGGATGGGCGCGCAATTGCGCCATGAAGCTTTCGCGCATACTGGCCGTCATGCGGCCAGTGCCGATAACAAGGACGTTGTCGCGCCGGAATCCCAGCGCCTGGTTGCGGGCGAAATTGATCTGGGCGAACACCACCAGGGTAGCGATGGCCAGCGCGATGGAGACCGTGAACTGCAGCACCACCAGCACGGTGCGCAGCCGGCCCGATCCCGCCTGCCCGTACTGGTTGCTGCGCAGGACGGATATGGGCCGGAACCCCGACAGCACCAGCGCGGGATAGATGCCACTGACCAGGCCCGCGGCCAGGGCGATGCCGGCGATACCCAACAGCAGCGGCCAATCCTGGAAATAGGACAGGGCGATCGGCCGTTCCAGGAAGCTGTCATAGGCCGGCAACAGGATCTCGACCGCCGACAGGGCGAAGACCAGCGCCACAGCCGCCATCAGCACGGCTTCGCCCAGGAACTGGGTGGCAACCTGGCGGCGACGGGCGCCCACGCATTTGCGCAGTCCGATCTCGCGCGCCCGCATCATCGCGCGCGCCGTGGCCAGGTTGGTGAAGTTGAAGCAGGCCGCCAGCAGGATCACCAGCCCGACCAGCCCCAGGCCGGAAACCGTTGCCCAGCTGCCTGGGGGCACCCGATTGCCCGTCGTGTTGCTGGTGTTCATATGAACGTCGCGGAAGCGCACAAGCTCGACCTGCATGACCTGGCCAGCGGGCCGGTGCGTTTCGATATCAGGGAAGAAATCGACCATCCGGTCCATTACCCGGCGCATCTTGGCCGTGACCGCGGCGGGGTCGGTACCCGGCGCCAGCCGGACATAGCCGTAACCGTTGAAATGGAACCAACGCGTCTTGTCCCCCTCGGTGAGGCGGTCAGCCGGCGAGGCATTGGGAATGACGGCGTCGATCTTGAACTGGGTGTTGTGCGGCAGGTCGCGCATCACACCGGTAACCTGCAGCGTAGCCGTCGTCTGCGGGCAAGTAACCAGCCCACCGCAGTTGGTGCGGTTGACCACGACCTGCCGGCCGATCGGATTGGCCGCGCCGAAATATTTGTGCGCCAGCGCCTGGGACAGCACGATGGATTCGGGGCGCTGCAACACCTGGCCGGGATCGCCCGAAGCCAGCGGCAGACCCAGGACCGTAAAAAAATTCGGATCGGCCTCGCTCAGGTCGTCCAAGAATTGCCGATTCCCTACCTGCACCGTCACGCGCCCGGGCCACAGCCGCGTCATGGCCGTGACCTCCGGCAATTGATCCTTCATCAGCGCCGGCAGCGGGAACGGCGCCAGGGCGATGTGATCCACCGGACGCCCCGGCATTTGCGTGCTCACATCCACGCGATACAGGTTGTCGCTGCCCGGAACCCACTTGTCGAAGGACAGCTCGTCACGAACGAACAGAATGATGAAGATCACGCAGGCCAGCCCCAGCGCCAAGCCGGCGATATTGATGAAGCTGTAAAGCTTGTGCCGGACCAGATTGCGCAGCGCGACGGTCAGATAATTCCAGAACATGACGGCCCCTTAAAGAACCTG